>Ga0209751_10004679_pt1 | contig 13036 bp, 12 predicted proteins | sample RifCSP13_1_FD_184019 | JGI IMG/M metagenome (GOLD analysis project Ga0209751, IMG submission 184019) | Soil microbial communities from Rifle, Colorado - Rifle CSP2_sed 13_1 (SPAdes) (version 2) | ecosystem: Environmental > Terrestrial > Deep subsurface > Rock core/Sediment | place: Rifle... | reverse complement strand
ATCAGATGCCGGCCCCCGCGTTGTAGGTTCCAGACCCGCCGGGCGGCACTGAGAGGACGGCGTCGTTGACTCTGGTCTCGAGGTTGGCGACCCGGTCGATCAGCACCTCGAGGACCCGTACGTCGTGGTCGCCCGCGCTCTCGGTCAGTTTGACCTGGTGCTCGTCGTGCTTTTCCCGGTCGAGCACCCGTCCGGCCACACCGACCACAGTGGCCCCCGGTGGCACATCCCGCACCACGATCGCCCCGGCACCGATTTTCGCCCCGGCACCGATCGTGACGGCACCGAGGATCTTGGCGCCTGCCCCTACGATGACACCGTTCCCGAGGGTCGGATGGCGTTTGGTCCGCTCGAGACTGGTACCACCCAAGGTGACACCCTGGTAGAGCATCACATCGTCGCCGATTTCGGTGGTTTCACCGATGACAACGCCCATCCCGTGGTCGATGATGAACCTGCGGCCGATCGTAGCCCCGGGGTGGATTTCGATTCCGGTTACGGCCCGATTGATGTGGCTCAGTAGCCGGGCCGAGAACCGGAAACCTCGCTTCCAGCCGCGGTGGGCGACCCGATGAAGCCAAATGGCGTGGAGACCCGGGTAGTTGCACACCACCTCGAGTACGGTGCGGGCGGCGGGATCCCGTCGGAACATCGCTTCAACGTCCTCACTCAGGCGAGCTGTGAGGCTCGGGGATTTCGAGGTCATGGCGTCGCTCCCTCGAACAGTGCGGTGGAGAGGTAGCGCTCACCGGTATCCGGCAAGACGACCACCACCAGCTTGCCTGCGTTGCCCGGACGAGCAGCGACCTCGAGCGCCGCTTTGAGCGCCGCCCCGCTCGAGATGCCGGCCAGGATGCCCTCGGTGCGGGCCAGTCGGCGCGTAACCTCGAAAGCATCCTCGTTGGACACCAGAACGATTTCGTCGACGATGGCAATATCGAGCACGTCGGGCACGAAGCCTGCTCCTATTCCCTGAATCTTGTGCGGCCCGGGCGAACCGCCCGACAGAACGGCCGAGTCCTCCGGCTCGACCGCCACCATCCGCACCGACGGTTTGCGCTCCTTGAGGACCGCACCGACCCCGGTGATCGTGCCTCCCGTACCGACTCCGGCCACTACGATGTCGACCTCTCCGTCGGTGTCCGCCCAGATCTCCTCGGCGGTGGTACGCCGATGAATATCGGGGTTGGCAGGATTGGCGAACTGCTGGAGGACCACCGCACCGGGGGTCTCGTCGCGTATCTTCTCTGCTCGAGCGATGGCTCCCGGCATGCCCTGGTCGCCGGGGGTCAGCACCAACTCGGCCCCGAGGAAGGCGAGCAGGCTGCGGCGCTCCACGCTCATCGTCTCCGGCATAGTGAGAACCAGGCGGTATCCCTTTGCTGCGGAAGCAAACGCCAGAGAAATGCCGGTGTTCCCTGAGGTCGGTTCAACCAGAGTGGTCCTCCCAGGGGTGATCCGCCCCTCAGCTTCGGCGACATTGATCATGTTGACACCGATGCGATCCTTGACGCTCGACAGCGGATTGAACGATTCCAGCTTTGCTATCACCCGGGCGCCACCCGGCGGAGTCATTCGCTGCAAATCGACGAGTGGTGTGCGACCGGTGGTTTCGGTGATGTTCGAGTAGATGTTTGCCATGAGATCCCTCCAATTGAGAACGGCCCGCTGGTGGCGGGCCGTAGGGGTGAGGTCGGATTGGTCGACTTCAACAGGTTTCGCCCGCGGGGAAACAGTGCGGACAACAACAGCAGCCATACACCTGCATCGGCAACATCAGGGCAATAACGTACCACAGTCGCGCCCCTGGCGGTGAGCCGGGCGACGTCCTGGCCGAAGTCATGGCCGGTTCGAAACGTTGGATGTCACGACGCGCCGGTGGGTGCCGGTCCCTTGGATCGGTGGATCCTCGTTCAAGTTTTGGTGGTTCGGGTGCCGATATCAGAGCTATCAGCCAACTCGAAGCAGGATCAATGGACTACTCCCCACCACCGCCGGGATCAACCCAGGTGGTGTCTCGCCCCACTCACCCCGATACTGAACCTCACTTCGATATCCAAACTGGGATCCGTGAGGTTTTGGGCGGGAAAGGAATGACCGTCCAGTTCCAGCCGATCTTCGATCTCGGTGCCTGGTTGGTGGGAACCAAACGGGCCGTCGGGTATGAAGCGCTGGCCCGTTTCCAACTCCCGGTCGCACCCGACATCTGGTTTCGGGAGGCGGCCCGCATGGGTCTGGGCGCCGAACTGGAACTGGCCGCCATCCGCACCGCCGTTTCGTACCTCCCTCAGATCCCTCCCGGTGCCTTCTTGACGGTCAACATCTCCCCCGAAACGGCCAGGTCGCTCACCAACCTCGACTGGTTCCACCGGCTACCTTTGCGACGGATGGTGATCGAGATATCGGAGGAAGCCACCATCGACGACTACGAAACGTTCCGCAACGCTCTGGACGGGCTACGAGCCAAAGGTCTCAAGGTGGCAGTGGACGACGTCGGTGCCGGTCTCGTCAGCCTCAAACACCTGGTGATGCTCCCCCACGACATCATCAAACTCGACCTCGACGTAGTACGCGGCGTCGACACCAACCACAACTGCCAGGCCATGGTCGCTGCCCTCCTCGCCCTCGCCCGAGCCAGTGACACCCAGGTCATCGCCGAAGGGATCGAAACGTCCGACGAGCTGGTCAGCCTGGTCGACCTCGGGGTCGCCTACGGGCAGGGCTACTACCTCGCCCACCCCGGACCACTCCTCCAACCACCCGGCTGAACCTCCCCATGTCCGAACCCGCCTACCCGTCCCTCCGGTCGACACAACCACCATCTCCCACCCTCACCGAACTGACAACCCGTATCAGGGAGGGCCGCTATCAGGTGCCGGCTGACGAGGTCGCCGACCGGATCCTCACCAACCTCCAACCCGCAACCCCGCGACCTGATGGAGGATGGCGGTGGTCCGCATCCGATCAGCACGCCAACCCGGATTGGGCCGTCGGGCCCGGCTGACCCGCTGAGCCCACCCCCGGGCTGTCGAGGATTTGGGTGATATACCAGAAGGCGTATCGCGCTGCCCACTGCACCTCGCTCGCGTAGGTTTAGTCGACATGACACGGACCGCCGACGTCGATGATCCTTCTTCCCCCAACGGCAAAGACGTGATGACCCCAACCAGCCGTGCCGAATGGCGCAGTTGGCTCGCTTCGAACCCCGACCGGCAAGAGGGTCTGTGGATCGTCTACCGCAAGAAGTCGAGCAGCCTCGACGGTCCGGTGTACGACGACCTGGTCGAAGAGGCACTGTGCTTCGGGTGGATCGACAGTCAATCCCGGCGCGTTGACGGCGACCGCATGATGCAGTGGTTCTCCCCCCGTCGAAAGGGCGGGTTGTGGTCGGCGCTCAACAAGGAACGGATCGAGCGGCTGGTACGAGAAGGACTCATGACCGAGGTCGGTCGGGCGACGATCGAAGAGGCTAAGGCGGACGGCTCGTGGTCGCAGACCGACGAGGTCGACGCCCTCATCGTCCCCGCCGGTCTGCAAGCCGCCCTCGATGCCGCTCCCGAGGCAAAGGCCGCCTATCAAGCCCTGATCGACTCGGCCAAGAAGCAGTACCTGTGGTGGATTCACACCGCCAAGCGGCCGGTTACCCGTGTCAACCGAATCGAAGAAACCATTCGCAGGCTCTCATCGGGGGAAACCCTCGGCTAACGCGATGGTCGCTGAGTGCTACCTCACACCGCACCGGACACGGCATCCACATCACGACACGCCACCCGAATCGACACCCCGGGCATCATCGTCCCAAGCCCCCAATAGCACGTGCATAATCATCTGATCTGCGGGCCCAAACGCACTACGACCCGAGCGGCACCGTCCAGAGCCGGGGTCAGGTCACCCCGGCGACGGGTGTAGGTTTCGAGTATGCGGGAGGCCCAGATGGAAATCGTCGATCTCGCTGATGAGTACGAGGATGCTTACTTCGTGTGTCTCGAGGACTGGTCCGTCGAGATGGAGGAGGCGGGGGATCACAAAGCTCGCTGGTACCGCACGATGCGGGACCGTGGGCTACGGGTCAAGCTGGCGCTGGGCGACGACGGCCGACCGATCGGAATGATCCAGTACCTTCCGGTCGAACACTCGTTGGCTGTTGGCACCGATCTCTACATGATCATGTGTGTCTGGGTCCATGGCTACAAGCGAGGCGTCGGCAACCGGCAGGGCCGGGGGGCCGGCCGGGCGCTGCTGGCGGCTGCCGAAGAGGACACGCGGGAGCTGGGGGCGAAGGGGATCGTGGCCTGGGGAGTCGTGTTCCCGTTCTGGATGCGGGCCGGGTGGTTCAAGAAGCACGGCTATCACCGGGCCGATCGGATCGGGATGCGGGTCCTCGTGTGGAAACCGTTCACGGACGACGCGGTGCCCCCACGCTGGATCGAGCAAGGCCCGAAGCCGGCGCGAGTGGAGGGCAAGGTAGCGGTAACGGCCTTCGTCAACGGTTGGTGCCCGGCCTGTAACCTCGTCTACGAGCGAGCGAAGCGGGCCGCGGTAGCGCTTGGTGACGACGTCGTGTTCGAGAGCGTCGACACAAGCGAGCAGTCGACAATGATTCTGTGCGGGCAGTCCGACTGCGTTTTACTTGACGGGAAGGCTCTTCAGAAGGGCCCACCCCCCTCGTACGACCGCATCCACAAGATGATGGCCAAGCGAGTGAGCAAGCTGCACCGCTGATCTGTAGTTGCTCTGCTTCCTACCGAAGTATGGGTAGTTCGCCTCTGGGCGGCCGGCTGTATCCATCGATGCTGGGGGTTTGGAGACGCGGGCTCGTCGACCGTCTGGGTGATTCTCTCACTGGTGGCAGTGACCACCATCGCGGCCGTGGTGGCACGGGGATTGGGCGGCCCCGGCGGAGTCGCCGGCCGCACCTACGACGAGGCCGCGGCCGCGACGGAGGTGGGCGATTGGGCGACCGCATTCAAGGGTTTCCGCCCACCGCGCGGTTCGGGGAAGTGCCTGGCTCACACCCCACCAAGCGGAGGGGCACGTACCGGACATCAGCCGGTGCACCTTCCGCAATGCGTCGCACTCCTATGACGATCCCCGGGTCGGCCTGCGCCGCCCAGCTTCACCGCAACATCCCGCCGATCGCTCACAACGGGGTCGGAGCATCAGCAACCGAACATCAGTTTCTGCCCAGGTGGAGCTGCTACCCCGCACCAGGCTGGACCGGGACCTGCAACGTGCCCTACTACGCTGCAGGGATGACCGACCCACCGGTCCAGGACCACCCCGGGGTCGCCAACCGCTATGGGCGTGTGATGCGGCCCGCAACGCTGGCAATCCTCCGCCGCGTGTTCCACCAGATGAACCGGGGGATGGTGCTGCTCTGGAGACTCGGACTGGGCCGACTCGCCGGCGTGTGGCCTCGAGGATTCGGCAGGCTGATGGTCATCGAACACACGGGGCGCCGCAGCGGAGCCCGTTATCGCACACCGGTCAACTGCACTATCGCCGGCAACGACCTCTACTGCATCGCTGCCTTCGGGGAGCGAACCGATTGGTATCGGAACCTGCTGGTGGAACCTCACACCGCCGTGTGGCTCCCCGATGGACGATGGGAGGCCAACGCGACAGACGTCTCTGATGATCCGCAGCGGCTCGAGCTGATGCGTAGGGTGCTCCTCGACTCCGGATTCGCCGCGCCGTTGTTCGGACTGCACCCACGTCGTCTCGGCGATGACGACCTGGCCGAGGTCACCGCGACCTATCGCTTGGTTCGGATCCAGCCGTTGCGACCGTACCCGACCCGTGTCGGACCCGGCGACCTGTCGTGGATCTGGCTGCTCGTGGCTGTGGCGGTGGCGTTCGGGCTGCGCCATCGAACGGAAAACACACGGTAGGCCCGGTGAGGATCGAACTCATGACCTTGGGAAAAGTCTTTTCCCGAGGGTCCAGGCGTCAATGGGCTGATTCGCGAATCCCCATTTGAACACTGCGGTTGTGGCTTGCAGCAGGTCGCGTTGTTTCGCGTCGTTCTCGGTTCTCCCGCGGCCCAGGTGTGTGAGTGATGTGTCGCGTGAATCAGTCGTTCATCTCGGCGGCGGAACACCTCGTCTGCGTGAATGGGCGATCCTGCCTAGAAGCGAATCCCTTTCCATGCCTATCCGTCCGGTATAGCATGTGTGCTATGTCGTGGGGTGAGGTAGAACTCGAGCCGGAGGTTCGGGATTGGTCCTCTCCCTCGACGAGGGTGACGTACTGGATTGCCCCCGGTCGGGGGGTCATCCTGCTGACCGTGTTCTCGAAGACCCGGTGGCAAGAGCGGGTTGAGGTCGGCCGGGCGAAGCGAGCCATGGAGCGGTCCATGGCGAACAACACACTGCAGGTGAGGAGTGATCCAATGAGCAAGCGAACCGACTGGGAGGAACTGAAGGCATCCAAGCCACTGTCGGAAGCCGGCAGAGCGGCGTACGAGGACGAGGCGAGGATTGCCGCCTTCCGTGAGTTGGTCTTTCGGCTCCGAACCGAAGCGGAGCTCACTCAAGCCGAACTCGCCCAGCGGATGGGTACCACGCAGTCGGCCATAGCCCGCATGGAAGGCGGTGGCACCCGGCCAACCCTCGACACCCTCGAGAAACTGGCCGCTGCTGTCGGTCGGGAGCTAGTGGTCGGGGTGGGAGAGCGGTTGTCGGAGAACCCGACCATCGCCAAGCTGGTCCGAGAAGGACACGCTGTCGTTTCGAGCCGAAGCTGATCGAGGGCAAGTCCCAGTCCCGCCGAAGAGCAGGCGGCGCTCAACCGTCCTGAAGGTCAACGCCGGTGGCGGTGGCAGCCTCCCGCTCATTGAGCCAGACGTCTCCGCCCACTTGAGCGGCGCACAGCGCGGCAAGTAGGACCATGGTGAGCACAGCTCCGGCCAGGCCACTGATGAGGCCGATGATCCCGGCGAGCACTCCGCCGCCGACCCGCCATTGCGCCTTGAGGCGGGAGATGGCGTTGTCCTGGCGTTCGGTTGCCACTTCGATGATGGCCATGCCGATCAATGCTCCGCCGACGCCGGCGATCAGTAACCAGCGTTCATTGGCCGGCCAATTGTGCCCGCCCGCGCCGATGACCGCGCTCTCCAGGCCAATGGCGGTGGCCATCAAACCGATGGCCAGGGGCAGGTGACCGTAGATCCACACGGTTGGTTTCCACGCCGTCTTTTGTTCTGCTCGCCTGCGCACCACAGTCCCATCGAGATTGTCGAAATAGACCCACCAGAGTCCGGCGGCGATTACCACAGACAGGACGGCGGTCACAGCGGGTCCGGCAACCCAGCCTTCATGGCCGAGCCCGGCCACCGTGGCCGCAATCGACTCGCCGAGAACCAGGATGGTGAACAACCCGAACCGTTCCGGGAGGTGGGCGACATCGAGGGGAACCTTGGCCTGGATGCGTCGGAGCCGGTAGGGCGTGTAGCCATCGATGAGCAGTCCGATCGCCCAGAGGGCATAGCGGTACGGCTCCGGGACGAACACCGAGACCAGCCAGAGGGCAGCAGCTATCGACATGCCCTGCACGTAACCGCCGACCAACTGGCGGGTTGCCGGGACGTGGCGGCGGGCCCGCAGGTACATGACGATGAGGATCACCCTGGCTCCGACGTAGGCGAGCGCGAAGCCGACCAGCGACTGGGTTTCCTTTCCTGAAATGCTGGCGGCCAGCAGCGCTATGGTGGCCATCTGCGCAACGGCCAGGACTCGCTGGCCGAGATCATCGGTGTCGTAGCGATCGGCGTAAAGGGTGAACCCGGCCCATGCCCACCACAGAGGGACGAACAGACCGGTGAACACAGCCGCTCCCCGAAGGGTGGGGTCTGCGAGCAGTCGGGCGCCCAGCCCGGAAACGGCTACCACGAAGACCAGGTCGTAGAAGAGTTCGGTCCAGGTGACCTTGCGTTCTTCCTCGGTCTCGGTTGTGCGCAGCCGGGGTGGCCGTATGGCGGTCACCTTCACCGATGAGCCTCCCTTGTTTCACGTCGGTTCGGCTGACGAGCATACCGATCCGCGCCGCCGCGCGTCGGAGGGCTTCCATCGATGGAGAAGATTCCATCCTCGCAAGCGGTGAGACGAGATAGTGTGTCGTCCCGTAGTCCATGAGTAGGGATGATCGAATGGCGGCTCGTCAGGTCACTCTGACCTTTCGCGGCGTCAGAGGGTCTATGCCCGTGTCCGGACCGACCACCGAGAAGTACGGTGGCCGGACCCTCTGCGTTGACATCGACGCCGAGCCCGGCCTGCGAGTGATCATCGATGGAGGAACCGGTATCAACGCCCTTGCTCAGGATCTGGAGATCCCTCCGGAGGGCATTGATTTCCATGTCTTTCTCACGCACTATCACTGGGATCATTTGCAGGGCATCCTTTTCTTCCCACCTCTGTACGACGAGCGGAATCGATTCACGTTCTACGGGCACAGCTGGAACGGCATGGGGGTGAGGGAAGCCATCGAAGGTGCGCTTCGACCGCCCTGGTTCCCCGTTTCGATCTTCGAGACGGCCGCTGCGAAGACCTTCGTCGATGTTGCGAACGCTCCCTTCAAAATCGGCTCCTTGACCATCGATGCGGCTGCGCTCCATCACCCACAGGGGGTTACCGCCTACCGAATAACCAACGACGGCCACACCGTCGTCCTGGCCACCGATTACGAGCGAGGCGAACCGACCTCCGATGAGACGCTGAGGACCTTTGCCGCACGGGTGGACGTTCTCATCCATGATGCTCAATACACCCCCGATGAGTACCCGAGTCTCTACGTCGGGTGGGGGCACAGCACGGGGCACCACGCCGTCGAGGCGGCTCGCGAATCCGGGGCGAGGCGGCTGGAGCTGGTCAGTCACGATCCGCACCGCTCCGACGAAGAGATCGATGCGATCGTTGCTTCGGCCCGGAAGGAGTTCCCGGCCACCGAGGCGGCCTTCGAGGGCATGCGCATAGAGTTCTGAGCGAACCCGCGATCGGTCGTTCTCTGTATTCCCTCACCCGTCAGAGTGGGGGTGAACGAACCGGCCGGCGAGCGAATTCATACCTTTCAGTTGTTCTCGAAATTCGCCATGTTCTCAGGGTCTTCTGACCCGATCGGCTGGGGATCCGACCGGGCCTTCCGGTAGCGGCCGATTCGAAGAACTCCGTGCAGAGATGACCTTTCTGCGTCATGATGGAAAACCGAACCTGAAAGGGAGGTGAGTTGGCCCAGCAACCCATCGAACTCATCCTGCTCAAGCAGTGGGCCTCATACCTTGCCATCCCCATCTGGCTGGTCGACGAAGCGGGCAATCTCCTCTACTACAACGAGCCTGCCGAGAGTCTTCTGGGGGTGCGATTCGAGGAGGCGGGCGAGATCCACGCCGACCAGCTCGCCGAGCATTTCCAAACGACCAGGTTGGACGGGACGCCCTATCCGAACGAGCAGCTTCCCATCGTTGTTGCTCTGGTCGAACGGGTGCCCAGTCACGACACGGTGCGAGTGAGGGGCCTCGACGACGTCTGGCGAACGCTGGCGATCACTGCCTTTCCTGTGGATGGGCAGGGCGGTCGCCACCTTGGCTCCGTGGCCATGTTCTGGGAGCAGCCCATCTCGTGAAGGCGACGCTGTGGGGCACCAGGGGCTCTCTGGCCAGTGCGGGTCCCGACACGATCCGATACGGCGGCGATACCGCCGCCGTTGAGGTGCGAGGGCCCGGGGGGGAAATCCTGGTGCTCGATGCCGGCTCCGGTATTCGTCCGATTGGCGACCATCTCGCTGCGGACGTGCCCAGGCTCGACATCCTGCTCACCCACCTCCACATGGATCACATCCAGGGCCTCGGCTTCTTCGCCCCCCTGTTCGACCCGATGGTCGACGTGCACATTTGGGGTCCAGGTTCGACAACCCTCAGTCTGGCAAAACGCCTGACCCGGTACCTTTCGCCTCCGCTGTTTCCCGTTCTCCTGCGCGACCTGCCAACTGTGACCTTGCACGAGATCCATCCTCCGGCTACGTTCGACATCGGGAGCCTTTCGATCCAGGCGGATCTCATCGTGCACCCGGGCCCGACGCTTGGCTACCGCATCGAGTCGACCGATTGTGTGCTCGCTTATCTTCCCGACCACGAGCCGGCGCTCGGGGTGTCGGGATTCCTCGCTCATGCGGCGTGGACCTCAGGCTTCGATCTAGCCCGCCAGGCGGACGTGCTGATCCACGACGCTCAGTACACCGACGACGAGTACCGGCAGAGGATCGGGTGGGGTCACTCCACCTTCGAGCATGCACTGGATTTCGCCGGTCTGGCCGGTGTCAAGCGGCTGGTTACGTTTCATCACGACCCCGGACACTCCGACGACAAGCTGGACGGAGTCCTGGAAGAGATGCGCGCTAGGGGTGACCTCGGCTTCGAGCTGATCCCCGGGCAGGTCGGCCTCACCCTCTGCGTCGAATAACCCAACGCGTGATTCCTCTCTTATCGCGGTGGCGAAAGCATACTTCCGAAGATGTTTCACGAACGACTGTCGGAAAAATGTTCATTTACGTGGATCACTGTTTGTGAGATCGTGGCGGTTGACGCGTTACGAAGGGGCTTGAGTTCAGCGCGGTGGGAGGCACGAACAGGCGCGGTTGGCTCGGCTTGGACGGTTTGTGCAGGCCCGCTTGACATCTCCCGGAACTCAACACACATCAGCTGTGCGATTGTGTCGAGCAGCAAGAGGGAGGTCGGTTCGGAATGAAACGGCATAGAAAGCTGACGATCCTTGCCCTGGTGATCACCATGGTGGGCGCGTTGGTCGCGACAGCAGGTATGGCGTTCGGCGGATCGGGCGGGTGGTCCGATTATGACGACATTGGGAGACTGGATCTGAATCTCAATGCCGCCGGCGATCAATTCGTGTTTACCCAATCCGGGCAACCGGCGATCACTCAGACATTGAGCACCGCGGGCTGTCGCGTCAACCCCAGCTCGGGTACGCTCGTATCTCTCTCGGCAAATGGCACCTCGCAACCCGGTCTTAAAGACCACGTCATCGGTGTCAGGTCGGCCAGCGGCGAAGGCAACGGAACTCCTTGTGCCCGCATCGACAACAGCTCCACTTCTCCCAATGCGGAGATACTGACTATCGAGTTCGCGGGCAGCATTGCCGACTACAAGGCCGACTACGCAGAGATTGGCCTCAAGTTGAAGTTCGACGCGACAGCTCGGATTGAGGCCTTTGATGGCGCGACCTCAGTTCTCTCTGTGCCGATTCTGTGTACGGGGGGCGGCGGCGACTGCGGCGCAGACTCGGGTAACGACCGCAAACTCGTGCCAATCAATCCTCCGGGAAACCTCACGTTCAACAGAGTCGTTATCAGCATCGACTCTCCCAGTGATGGGTCGGCGTCCCTGATCGACGCACCGGGATATCAGACCTTCTTCAACCTGGCCGGAGATATCACAGCGCCGACCATTATCCTTAACCCACCTGAGGTCTTGGATCTCCTTGTTGGCGAGCTGTTCGAGGATCCGGGAGCCGTGGTCGATGACAACTTCGATCCGGATACCACCATCAATGGTGTTTCGAATGTTCCCGTTGACGGAGCTGGCAATGCTACAACCGCTGGCTCGTACACCATCACCTACAACGCAACCGACTCGTCTGGCAATAGTGCTGAGGAAGTAATCCGAACGGTGAACGTCTATGACGGTGAGCTCGACTGTGGTGACGAAACCGACGTGGTCGGCGGAACAGCGGCAATGGAGGGGATCTTCAGGCGCCTCGACAACTTGTCCGGAATCTGCACTCCGAAGCCGTACACGCTGAACGAAAGCGTTGACGAAGGGGACGTTTCCACCATCCTCTTCGATCCTGAAGGTGACCAAGAGGCCGCATATTCCGGGATTGTCTCTGCGCCGGAGAAGACAGGCGACAATCCGACCGGGTCGACGCTCTCGTATGACCCCACCGGCGGGTTCGATTTCGAAGCCATGGAGTGGTGTTCGGACGCCACCATCGATTCGGTAACCGGATACGTCACCACGGCCGAGCTTCCCTTTGGCGAGACCTGGTGCATCGCTGCCGAGACCACCGTCACCGTGGGTGGTGACGAGATACGGACCACGTGGACGGTCTACGGCGAGGACGATCCGCGGATGAGCGGCGCCTAATTCGAAACCGAACCCGAGTCAACTGAAGAACGGATGCCGAGGCGCTCGAAGAGCGCCTCGGCTCGTTGTGCCAATTCCGGATCCGGTTGGCGGCCCGACCGTTTGGCTACGTCAACGGCGAGCTGAAGCAAAAGCACCTCGTCGTAGGAGAGGCCCTGGCGCTGTGCTTCGGCGAGGCCTTCTTCGAGAACCGCGGTCGCTTCGTCGAAGCGCCCCATCTCGGCCAACGCCAGCCCTCGCACCCGGGCGATCGAAGCCGTGAACACTGCAGCATCGGCGCCGGCGGACCGTTGGGCGGCATCGAGGAGCGTAAGCGCTTCGTGCGGATCATCGTTCCGGGCGAGCAGTTGCGCTTGGTAGATGGCCACCTCCAGAGCGCTCACCGGTTGATTGAGGTCGGCGGTTTCGGCCTGGAGACGTTTGAATATCAAAAGGGCTTCTTCGGGTTTGCCTTGCTCCATCAGAAGGCGCGCCATCTGAGTCCTGGCAAAGATCAAATCGTCCCTCGCCGATGAGGCACGAAGTACCCGGATGGCCTCGTCGAGTGCTTCTTCGGCTTCGTCGAAACGACCCTGACTTACGAACAATTCACCGATATTGGAGCCGGCCAGTGCTGCTCCCACCTCGTTTCCGGCCCGCCGCAAGGCGTCCCGGCTCTTGCTGTACCAGTCCAGCGCCTCGTCCCAGCGGCCGTCGAAGTACGCCAGAACGCCGAGGTTCCCCATGATTCTGGCTGCGGTGCTGAGATGGCCCAATCGCTCATAGATCTCGAGCGCTTTTCTGCCGTGGACGGCCTTTTGAGGCTCGCCGAGGACCGGGTAGGCCCAATCCAGGATGGTGTAGGACCGCGCCAGTGCTTCGTCTTCCCCGCTCACCTGCGCCCAT
>Ga0209751_10004678_pt1 | contig 13040 bp, 13 predicted proteins | sample RifCSP13_1_FD_184019 | JGI IMG/M metagenome (GOLD analysis project Ga0209751, IMG submission 184019) | Soil microbial communities from Rifle, Colorado - Rifle CSP2_sed 13_1 (SPAdes) (version 2) | ecosystem: Environmental > Terrestrial > Deep subsurface > Rock core/Sediment | place: Rifle... | reverse complement strand
AACCTATTCAGGCTAGAATTCATCATTGAATAAGAACACTGCATAGCCAAGGAGGCTTGAATTGCCAACCGCGCTTATCACAGGGATCACCGGTCAGGATGGCTCTTATCTTGCAGATTTATTGCTTGAAAAGGGCTACCGTGTGGTTGGTATGTTTCGCCGTTCGAGCACGGTGACCTTCGAAAGAATTGAGCACATCCAAGATGAAATCAGCCTGGAGCAGGGGGACTTGCATGACCAGAGTTCGTTAGTCGATATTTTAGAGCGCTACCAGCCTGACGAGATCTATAACTTGGCGGCACAGTCCTTTGTGCCGACCTCCTGGCAGCAGCCGGTGCTTACCGGTGATGTGACAGCATTGGGTGTCACCCGCTTATTGGAAGCCATCCGTCAGGTCAAACCCGGGGCGCGTTTCTACCAGGCCTCCTCAAGCGAAATGTTTGGACGGGTGGTCGAAACACCCCAAAATGAAAAAACGCCTTTTTATCCACGTAGCCCCTACGGCGTGGCTAAGGCCTACGGACATTGGATTACAGTAAATTACCGCGAGTCGCATAACTTGTTTGCGGTATCCGGCATTTTGTTCAACCACGAAAGCCCGCGAAGGGGGCTGGAGTTTGTGACACGCAAGATCAGTTACCACGTGGCGCGCATAAAGCTGGGCCACGCCAAGCAACTGCCATTGGGAAATCTCGACGCAAAACGCGATTGGGGTTTTGCCGGGGATTATGTGCGGGCGATCTGGATGATGTTGCAGCAGGATACCCCGGAAGAGTATGTCATCGGCACCGGCAAAACGCACTCGGTTCGCGAATTCTGCGAACTCGCCTTCAACTATGTCGGCCTTCGCTATGAGGATCATGTAATCTACGATGAACGTTACGACCGCCCAGCGGAAGTTGACCTGCTGCTTGCCGACCCGAGCAGGGCGAGAGAGAAACTAGGCTGGAAACCCGGGGTGGATTTTGAAAATCTGGTGAAAATGATGGTAGATGCAGATATGGAACTGGTAGGAAGAATAGCTTAGGGTCGCGCTCAGCAGAGCGAAACTCTCAGAGTGACACGCGGCGCTGAATAGCTCGTTGGAATTAATTCAACTGAAAGCTCGTCGGGCGGATTTCCCTGCCCTTGGGCTTTTGTTCCTGTCTTCCTGCCGTTACGGCTGGGGTAGAATGGCTGCCCATGGCCCAACTTACCCCGACCCGTGACCGGGTGAAGCTCGAAGACATCCAATTAGCGGCGGCTCCCCTGCGCCGGCCTGAATGGATCCGCGTGCGCGCCCCCATGGGGGAAAGCTACGACAATATTAAGCGCCTGATGCGCAGCAAGGGGCTGCACACGGTGTGCGAGGAAGCCATGTGTCCAAACATCGGCGAATGCTGGGGAGCTGGCACGGCCACTTTCCTGATGCTGGGAGACGTGTGCACGCGCAGCTGCGGCTTCTGCGATATCAAGCGCGGTATGCCCAATGCCATGGACTGGGCAGAGCCGCTGCGCGTGGCCCAGGCGGTGAAGGACATGGACCTGCAGCACGCCGTGATCACTAGCGTCAACCGGGACGAGCGCGCCGACGGTGGGGCGCCCATCTTCGCCATGGTCATCAAGCGCATCCGCCGCATCCACCCCGGTTGCTCCATCGAAGTATTAATCCCCGATTTCAAAGGCAGCGCCGAGGCGCTGCGCATCGTGATGGAAGCCCGCCCGGAGATCCTTAACCATAACGTGGAAACCGTGCCGCGGCTCTTCAAGAAAGTGCAGCCCCAGGACAATTACGATTGGGCGGCGGCCACGCTGGGCAACGCCAAAAAGATGGACCCCGAAGTACTGACCAAGAGCGGCATCATGGTCGGCCTCGGCGAAACCCTGGACGAGGTCAAGGCCGTAATGCGCGACCAGCGCTCTTGGGAGGTGGATATCCTCACCGTGGGCCAGTATCTACAGCCCAGCAAGAAGCATCTACCCATCGAGCGCTATTACACCCCCGGGGAGTTCGCCGAGATCAAAGAGTACGGCTTGGGCATCGGTTTCCAGTGGGTGGAGAGCGGCCCGCTGGTGCGTTCCAGCTACCACGCGGCCGACCAGGTGCGCGCCCTCAGCGTGGTGCATCGCAAGTTGTACGGCCAGCCGGCGCTGTAGGCTGCTGCGGGGGGCTTAGCCGCGGCGCTCGATCAGGTCGAAGGTAGCGCCGAAAATATTACGATTGCCTTCCAGGAAATCGTGGGGGAAACCAAGGTCGATGTGACCGACCTGGTCCAAACGTCCCAGCTGCTCAGGAGTCAACACCCATTCGAGCGAGGCCAGGTTATCCGCGAGCTGTTTCGCCGTGCGGGCTGCAACGATAGGGACCACCTGCGTTTGGCTACGCTGCCGCACCCAATTGGTAGCAACTTGCGCCATGGAGCGCCCCGTTTCCTTGGCAATGGCTTCCATCGCATCCAGGATGGCCTGCACGCGCGGGCTGATCTGCACCTCAGCGAGCGGCATGCGGGTCGGCTCGGACCCCGCGGCGTGATACTTTCCTGTCAAGAGCCCTGATTCCAGGATCCCCCAGGCGAGCGTGGCCATACCCCAATGGTGGGCCATGGGCAGCAAGGCGCGTTCCGCGGCGCGGTCTGCGAGAGAATAAGGGACCTGCAGGGCTACGGGCCTGGCCCAACCGCGCAGCGCAGCCAGAGTGTTGGCTTCGGCCACGATCCAATCCGGCGTATCCGAAAAACCGATGTAGAGCACCCTGCCGCTGTTCACCAGGTTATTCAAGCCACTCATCACCTCCTTAACCGGCGTGAGGAAATCCCACATATGCAGGTAGAGCAAATCTATGTATTCTGTGCCCAGACGCTTCAAGCTAGTCTCCACCGCCCTGCGCATGGATTTCAGGCTATTGCCGCCGGAATTGGGATCCGTCGAATCGGCCTTGGTCAGGGAATACTTAGTGGCGACCACGAAACGCTCGCGCTCCTTCTGCAGGAACTCGCCCAGAAAGGTTTCGCTCTCCCCGTCGGTGTAATTCACCGAGGTATCGATGAAATTGCCCCCAGCTTCAGCGAACAGTTCGAATTGCTGCTTGCTTTCGGCCTTGGTGGCGCCCCAGCCCCAGGCTTCTCCAAACGTCATGGTCCCCAGGCAAAGCTCGGAAACGCGCAGTCCGGTGGGACCCAGCAGCTGGTAGCGCATCGTCATGGCTGGACTCCTGGCGCTTTCAGCAAAGTGCGAAACATGTCTGGCAGATCGCTAATCCGCGCCCAGCCATCCCCCTCCTCCACGCGCTCCACCTTGAGGCCGGTGAAATAATCGTCGAGGACGGCAGCCCGCTCCTGGGCCAGCGGCGGGCGGCAGTAATCTTCCTCCTCCCAGATGGCTATTCCGTTTTTCTGCAGGCGGGCGTTCTCCAAGCTGTAGTGCAGCGATTCCCCGAACGGGCGCATCTTGCTAAACCTCGCCACTCTTGAGCCGCTTGCGCAGCTCGGCCATTTTTTCGGTCGCTGGTTTCGCGGTGACTATGTAGTGTGCCATGAGTTACTTCCTTTCGACTGGGATCTGCAATTCGGTGACAAACTCCTCATCCTCGGTGGTCAAGTAGGCGGCGGGAAGCTGATAACCCACCTGGGCGGCCCCAAAGCGATAATAGACCTCTCGCAAGGGGCCTGCGACCTCATAAGGGTTAGCGGCGATCCAGGCCATCAGCGCGCTGGTAACCAAATGAACATTCGAGTAATCCCCGGTGTGCACGAGGCAGGCCATGCAGTCCACTGCAGGCAATTCCACGACTTCGACGCGGGCGCTCTCCTCCAAGTCGGATTTGAGGGGCACAGCCACAGCCGCTTCATCCTCCCCGTCTTCGTCGCCGAAATAGATCGCCAGGGGGGGCAGTTCACCCCGCGCCTTGAAGCCGCCCACATAGCGCTCCAACTCCTCAAACAACGCTGTGAAATCCTGGCTGGCCTCAGCCCGGATGGTTGCCACGCGCAGCGGCTCTACCTTACGCAGTACAACATCGTAGGGAATCGATTCGCTCTGCTCGACCTGTTCGATGCGTCCCTCGATGCGCGCCAGCCGTTCCACATCGGCTTCGACCTTGTCGTGCAGTTCGGCCCGTTTGAGCAGCAGCATGCCGCGCATCTCTTCGGCGGATACGCTGCGGCTCAGCAGCTTACGGATCTGCTCCAGGGAAAAGCCCAGGTCCTGCAAGGTTATGATGCGGTGCAGGCGCGACAGCTGGTCTGCGGAGTAATAACGATATTCCGTGCGCGCGTCCACCCGGGCGGGCTTGAGCAGGCCCAATTCATCGTAGTGGCGCAGCATGCGCACGGATACCCGGCTGAACTTGGAAAAATCTCCGATACGGAACATGCTCAAAGTATACGGTCTCCCATCGTGTCAGAGTCAAGGGGGGAATTAGGAGTAAAATTCGCGCTTATGTTCCTGCTTATTCGTTTTGAAGGCTTAATTGGCTGAAAATCGAACCTTGCAACCAACTCCACGTTGGCTATATACCTTCCTGAATTGGGTCAAGCGCACTCCTGGCCAAGGTTGGCTGCTAGCCGCGGCCATCTTTGGCGCCGCCATCTTCCTGATCCACTGGCCGCTGTGGCTCAGCGGCGACCTAACCTCGTATCAGATTGTTCCTGAATTGATCTTTCCAGCCACCTGGCTGCCGGGTGGCTTACTGTTTTGGCTGTGGATGGATGGGGTTGCCAAAACTACCATCACGGATTTCGGAAGCGGCCTGGGCAAGAGCGCCAAAGAAACGCAGCAGCTCTATATCTCCTTAATCTCCCTTGGCGAAACCCCTGCTCTGATCTTGGTGCTGGGCGGCTTGATATTAGGTTTCGGATATCAGATACAACAAACGACCGCATTGGGAATCACCGATGGCTTGCAGATCTTCCTTGCCAGCCTAATTCCGGCCTTGGGCAGCGTGGCAGAAGCACTGGCTGTAGCTCGCTTGATCCGGCAATTAGCCACCGTCAATTCACTGTACAAAGACATAAAACGGATTAACCTCTTCAATCTTTGGCCGGTTTACGCGCTGTCTCGGTACGGTTATACGCTGGCTTTTCTCTTCATTCTGACGACGGTACTCTTCGATGTGGTGATCCGCCTGGATGGCGGGGCGGGTCTGCCGTTTGGAAACATCCTCTACTCGTTAGTAGTCGCACTCATTGTCTTCCTAGCCCCCGTGCTGGGCATCAATGTCCGCTTGCGCCGCGAAAAGCAGTCTGACCTTCAGCGGATGGGATCTGAACTCAATGCGATCTATCAAGAGACCGAGGCGGCCATTCGCAGCCGCAAGCTTGCCAAGGTGCCAGCGTTAAAAACTGCCTCCAGCGCTCTACGTGAACAAATGGATACGGTTCAAAAAGTGCCCACCTGGCCGTGGAACCCGGGCTCGCTACGCAATTTGCTGCTCCCGGTGCTGCTGCCGCTTTTCATCGCCATTTTGCAAAGATACGTAGTGACCCTGCTCGGAATCTAAGGCAACTATTGCTTCTCTGCTTGCTCGATTATATTCCCCAAACCAAGGTCTGCCAACGAATTCAATCTTAGGTCCGCCCCCGCAAAGCGCAACTGGGTGGTGACCTTGTTGGGTACCACCACACAAAACAGACCAGCGGATTTGGCGGCCTTGACCCCATTGGGTGAATCTTCAAACACGATGCCTTCTGAAGGCTCGATCCCCAGCGCATCCATGGCTGCCAGATATAGCTGCGGGTGCGGCTTGGTGCGCTCCACATCTTCGGCAGTTTTGATAGTGTCGAAACGCTGGTAGAGGCCCAAGCGGGCCAGGTGGCCTCGCACCCAGTTCTCCGGCGAGCTGGAGGCCACGCCCAAGCCCAGACCGAGGCGCTCCGCCGACTCGAGAATCTCCAGCACGCCGGGCAAAATGGGCTGCTGGGTTATGCTGTCCAGGTAGAGTTTGCGGCGGTTGATCCAAATCTCTTCGCGGTCCAGCTCCTGACCGCATAGTCGCTCCAAGTGGCTATGAGGATCGAAGTCCGATGCGCCAGTGCCGCCGACGATCTGTCCCCAAGCCTCCACTGCCAGTTCGCAGCCATGCTGGCGGTACACCTGCTGCCAGGATTCGTAATCAGGCAGCTCGGTGTCCACGATGAGGCCATCGAAATCGAAGATAAGGGCTTTAATCATTGCTGGCGCAGTATAACCGAAGGGAATCCGCCTGGAATCCACGATACGTGCATCGCCGGGCTCCTCTGACTTCATTTTGCGTCTTTGCCGATACGCTTCAGCTTGGGCTACTTGACCGGCTTCAGGCCCCAGATCTGTGGCAACTCATACTAATGAGCCTGCGCTCCCAGTTTTAGAACTACCCCGTTTTAGTCATGAGCACCATGATTGCGCGGTTATTTTAGTCCTTAGGCTTACTTGGATTAAATCGTGTTCCTACAAAATAAACCGCGACCGCTAATACCGGCAGAGCCAGCAAAACGGGCAGGACTCTAGACGTTGCATCCTCGCTCTGTCCGGCGGGATTGATGCAAACCAGTGTGGTGCGCGTTACCTGATCCCCTTCGGAGTCAATAGCTGGTTCAGTCTTATTGTTCAGTTCAAAGCCGGGTGGACAAACGTGGAATCGAGGAATCCAAGCGTGCGCGGAGCAACCATGCCGGCTGCAAGGTGAGCGGGCAGAGCAGGAAGATAATCACGGCTGCAGAGGTGAACAAACGCGGAATGGTCATAGCTACCCTCCAAGGGCGAAAGGTGACTCCGTGGTTACCTAGTAATCCACTTCATAGCATGCTTTAAAAATATCTAGAAGAGCTTTATCACCGCCTGCGCTGCCCAGCCGAAGAGCGGCTCGGAAAACACGAAGAGCAACACAGTGGCCACCGCGCTGGCCATGGCGGTCAGGTTCAGCCAGGTTTCACGCACCACTTGCGGCTCGCCATCTTGCATGAACATCACCACCACCAGTCGCAAATAGTAATAAGCTGAAATCAACGAGGCCAGCATGCCGACGATGGCCAGACCCACAAAGCCGCCTTCCAACACGGAGCGGAACAGGAAGAACTTGCCCGCAAACCCCAAAGTAGGCGGCACGCCGGTGAAGGACAGCATAAAGACGGCCATGGCGATGGCCAGACCGCGGTGTTTGCGGCCCAGGCCGGCGTAATCGCTGAACTCCAGCCCACGCCCTTCGCGTTGCTCCAGCGCCATCACTACCGCCCAGGAGCCGAAGCTGGCGAAGGCGAAAGCCAGCAAGTAGAAGAGGGACGAAGCCACCACATCGAAGCGGGCCGCGTCGGAACCATAGGCCACGACCGCCATGAGGATGAAACCGGCGTGCGAAATGCTGGAGTAGGCCAGCATGCGTTTGACGTTGTTCTGGGCGATGGCCAGCAGGTTGCCAGCGATCAGCGTCGCTATTGTGACCCACAGCAGGACCGGAGTGATTTGTTCGCTGATGCTGGGCAAGATGACCAGGAAGGTGCGCAGTAGCGCAGCGAAGCCGGCTGTTTTGGCGCCCAAAGCCATGAAGGCGGTCACGGAGGTGGGCGCGCCCTGATAGACATCGGGCGTCCACATGTGGAAAGGCACCGCGGCCACCTTGAATCCCAAGCCCACCAGGATCAACCCGGCGCCCAGGACGAGATAGAGCGGATGCGCCAAGCCGCCGGCCACGGCAGCCACGATGGCAGTGAACGAAGTAGAGCCGGTAGCCCCGTAGACCAGGGCCACGCCGTAGAGCAGGAAGCTGCTGGCGAAGGCGCCCAGCAAGAAATATTTCATGCCGGCTTCCTCGGAGCGCGCCTCGGGGCGGGCGAAGGCGGCCAGCACGTACAGCGGGATGGAGAGCAACTCAAGTGCCAGGAAGACCAAGATGAGGTCACCGGCAGAAGCCATCAGCATCATGCCGCTGATCGAGAACAGCAGCAGCGCGTAGTATTCGCCTCGCGCCAGGTTCATACGCTGCAAATAACCATAAGACAAGGCCACGGTCAGCAGACCGCCCAGGATCAGCAGTAGATCGATGAAGGTGGAAAAACCGTCCACCACCAACATGCCGCCAAAGCCTTCGGCCTCCAGGCCGATTTGAAATAATACAAAAACACCGGTGGCCAGCAAGCCGAGCAGGGTCAGGAAGGGCACCGTGCCCGGTTCTAGGTCTTTGTTGAAGACCACCACCAGCAAGAGGGCGCAAGCCCAGGCCACCAGCACGATCTGGGGCAGCAGGACCTGCAAGTCTAGACTGGTGAAGGAGGGCACGGTTAATGCAAGGCCAGTGTGGGGGACTGGAAGATGGTGAGGAACTGCTCAACGGTCGGGTGCATCAGGTCAAAGAAGGGCTTGGGATACAGTCCAATCCAAAAGATAAGGGCCAGCAGTGGAACGATGACGGCCAACTCGCGCCAGGTCAAGTCCTTCAACTTTTCGTTTGCCTTCTTGGTGAGCGGGCCCAGGAACATGGCTTGGAACATATACAGGATGTAGACCGCAGCGAGGATCACGCCGATGGCGGCGATGGCCGTATACCACACGGAACCCAGCGCCCCGCCGGCCTGCCCGGCGCCCCAGGCTCCCAGCAGGATGGTGAACTCGCCGACGAAGCCATTCAAGCCGGGCAGGCCCATCGAAGATAAGCTCACGATCAGAGTGACCGCCGCGTATATCGGCATCACCTGCCACAGGCCGCCGAACTCCTCCAGCTCACGGGTGTGGCGGCGCTCGTAAATAAAGCCAACGATCAAAAACAAAGCGCCGGTGCTGATGCCATGGTTCACCATCTGCAAGATGGCGCCCTCCACGCCTTGCGCGTTGAGGGCAAACAAACCCAGCATGACGAAGCCCAGGTGGCTGATGGAAGAATACGCCACCAGTTTCTTCACATCCTTCTGCGAATAAGAAACGATGGCGCCATAGATAATGCCGATGACGGCCAGGGTAGCAATTGCTGGCGCCAGCTGCACGGTCGCTTGCGGGAACAGAGGCAAATTGAAGCGCAAGAAGCCATAGGTACCCATCTTCAGCAGCACGCCGGCCAGGATCACCGAGCCGGCGGTAGGCGCCTGAACGTGGGCGTCCGGCAGCCAGGAATGCAGCGGCCACATGGGAACTTTGATGGCGAAGGCGGCGGCGAAGGCGAGGAACAGCCAGTATTGCACATCGCCCGGGATGCCCCCCTGGGCAACCAGGTCGGGGAGGTAGAAGGTGCCCTGGTTGATGCCCAGCCACAGGATGGCCAACAACATGAGAATAGAACCCGCCATCGTGTAAAGGAAGAACTTGATGGCCGCGTACATGCGCCGATCCCCGCCCCAGATGCCGATCAGAAAATACATCGGCACCAGGGTGAACTCCCAGAAGATGTAGAAGAGAAACAGGTCCTGGGCGAGGAACACGCCTACCATGCCGACTTCGAGCAGCAAGAAGAACAACATAAAGTCGCGCACGCGGTCCTCGACGGCGTGCCAGGTGGAGAGGATAGAGATAGGCGCCAGGAAGGTGGTGAGCAAAACCAGCAGCACACTGAGACCGTCGATCCCCAGCGCGTACTTGATGTTCCAACCCGCCACCTGGATCCAATCGCGGTTGATTACCATCTGCAGGGCCGGGTTGCTGGAGTCGAAAAGGCTCAGCACCCGCAACGAGATGCCGAATGTAATCAGCGAGGTGCCCAGGGCCACCCAGCGGGCAAGGTCATGGCGCCCTTTCAAGAACAACAGCGCCAAGACTCCGAGCAGTGGGAAGAAGGTAACCAGGTTTAGGGGTTCAAAGATAAAGTCCATATCCATCCTCAGCTAGAAAACACCAGGTATCCGAGCACAAGCACCACGCCCAGGAAGGTTACCAGCGCATAGTTGCGCACAAAGCCAGTTTGGAACAAGCTTAAGAGTTTCGCCGAGCCGGTGGCCAAGGCGGCCAGGCCGTTGGCGATGCCATCGACGACGCCCAAATCGACGGGATTCGCCAAAAAGCGCGCCAGCCGCTGAAAGCCTTTTGCGATAAAGCTTTCGTGCACCCAATCGTGTAAGAATTTCCAATCGACCACGTCCGCCAGGAAGGCGGCCAGGCGCTGATAAGGTCGGATGATGAGCCAGGCATACAACTCATCCACCCACCACTTGTTCTCCATGCCCGCAAAAACGCGGCCCAGGCGCGCCTTCAGGGGATCGGCCTCATCCTCTTTGAGCGGAATGCGGCCGTAAAGCGTCCAGGCCAAGTAAATGGCGACCAACGCAAGCAGGGTCGAGAGCAAGGCCACGAACACATTGAACTCGGTGGCAGGCGCCAACTCAGGTCCCAGAGTATGCGCCAACCAACCGGTGAACCAGTGTATGCCCGGCAAGTTTATTAGCCCGCCAAGCACCGAGAGCGCGGCCAGGGCGACTAACGGCAGCGTAATAATGCGTGGGCTCTCCACGGCTTTCTCGGCCGGGTGCGAACGGGCTTTGCCAAAGAATACAAGCAACACCTGGCGGCCCATATAAAAGGCGGTCAGGAAGGCGGCCGCCGTGAGCAGGACGTACACCAGCGGATTGGCCTGCAGGGCATCTGCCAAGATTTCGTCCTTGGAAAAGAAGCCGGCCAGCGGGGGTATGCCTGCCAAAGCCAGGGCGCCGACCAGGTAGACCCAGAAGGTCAGCGGGATCTGCCCGCGCAGCCCGCCCATGCCGCGCATGTCTTGCAGGTCGAAGGATGCGGCATGAGCATCATGCTGTGTTCGAAGCTGAGGCTTGCTGCCCAGCGGGTGATGAGCGCGCTCCAGGGCCAGTATGACGGAGCCGGAGCCAAGGAAGAGCAGGGCCTTGAAGAGGGCGTGGGTGACCAAATGGAACATGCCGGCCACAAAGGCGCCCATGCCTACCGCCGCTACCATGTAGCCCAACTGGCTGATCGTCGAATAAGCCAGAACTTTCTTGATGTCATATTGCCCCACCGCGATGGTGGCGGCGAACAGCGCCGTCAGGCCCCCCACCACAGCCACGGTGGTCTGGGCGGCGGGTACCGCAGTGAACAGCGGCGCCGAGCGCGCCACCAAATACACCCCGGCGGTCACCATGGTGGCGGCGTGGATCAGCGCGGAGACCGGCGTTGGGCCAGCCATGGCATCCGGCAGCCAAACATATAAGGGCAGTTGGGCTGACTTTCCAGCCACGCCCAATAACATCGCCAGGGTGATCAGCATGATCATCCAAGGGGGCGCGGTTTCCGCGCTGGGCAGCACCGCGTCAAAACTCAGCGAGCCGAAGGCCCAAAAGATCATGAACATGGCCAGCAGCATGCCGAGATCGCCTATGCGATTGGCCACGAAGGCTTTCTTGGCGGCCTGGGCGTTCACCGTTCCATGCTTACCATCGGGATTACGCGCATACCAGAACCCGATAAGCAGGAAGGAGCACAGGCCCACGCCTTCCCAGCCGACGAACAGGGTCAGGTAGCTGTCGCCGCTCACCAGGATCATCATGGCGGCGATGAACAAATTCAAGTAGACGAAGAAGCGGGCGTAGCTGCCCGTCTCTTCCTTATAGCGAACATCGAAGTGCATGTAGCCGGCGGCGTAGACATGGATCAGAGTGCCGACGCCGGAGACCACCAGCATCATGGTCACCGATAGGGTATCCACACGGAGAGCCCAAGGCACTTGCAGCGCACCGATGTTGATCCAGTCCGCAAGGCGGACCACCGCGCCTTCAGGGTGCGCGTTCAGCGACACAAACTGGAGCACAGAGACCACGAAGGCGGCGGCCGAGGCGCCGATGGCGATCAACGCGGTGCCGCGTTCGCCGACGCGCCTGCCAATGACCGCGTTGAGCAGCAGGCCAATGGCGGGAAAGAACACGATCCAAGGGACAAGGTCGAAAGCTTCCACGCTAACCCTTCAAGCTGCTGATCTCATCGATATCGATGCTTTGCTTGGTGCGGAAGATGGCCACGATCAGCGCCAGGCCGACGGCCACCTCGGCGGCGGCAACGGCGATGACGAAGAACACATAGATCTGTCCGTTCAGCGATTCGTAGCTGCGCGCAAAGGCCACGAAGAGCAAGTTGGAGGAATTGAGCATCAACTCGATCGACATGAAAATAATGATGGCATTGCGCCTCACCAGCACCCCCAACGCCCCCAGAGTGAACAAGATAGCGGACAGCGCAAAATAATACGAGACGGGCACCATGCTAGCTCGGATTCTTCCGTTCTTCTTTGGTGAGCACGATCACCCCCACCATGGCGACCAGCAGCAAAACGGAGGTGACCTCGAAGGGCAGCAGAAAATCAGTGAATAGGGATTCTCCTATGGCTTGTGGGCTGGCATACCCCGAGGCGGCCGGTTGGATTAGGCCCCTCAAATCCCCGCGCCCAAAGATAAGGGTGCCCGTTTCGACCAGTAGTACCAGAGCCAGCAGGATGGCCAGCGGGCGCTGCCAGCCGCCGCGGTGGCGGCCCTGGATGTGCTCGGCGCCCAACAACATGATGACGAACAGGAAAAGCACCATGATCGCGCCGGCGTACACCGTGACTTGCGCCATGGCAATAAAGGGCGCGCCCAGCAGCAGGAAAAAGACAGCCACAGTAGCGAAGTTCAAGATCAGGAAGAGGGCGGCATACACCGCGTTGCGGCTGAGCAACATAGCAACCGCCGCGCCCACCGCCACGGCGGCAAATCCAAAAAAGAGCAGGAGGTCGATGGTCATGGCATCAATCCGGGTTCTTCATCACCGGGATAGAACGGTCGAACATGCCGGGCTCCACTTGCTGCGGAGTGGGCTTTCCGCCTGGCGTCACGGGTTCCAGAAGCTTTTCGCGGGTGTAGATGGATTGCGAGCGATCGGTGAAGGAAAGCTCGTAATTGTCACCCAGAATGATGGCCTCGGTTGGGCAGGCGTCTTCGCAGTACCCGCAGAAGATGCAGCGCAGCAGGTTGATCTCATACGTGCTGGCGTAGCGTTCCCCGGGCGAAAAGCGGACGGCGTCTGTGTTTTCCGAAGCCTCAACGAAGATGGCGTCGGCCGGGCAAGACGCGGCGCACAGCGAACAACCGATGCATTTCTCCAGGCCATTGTCATAGCGCTTGAGCACATGG
>Ga0209751_10004677_pt1 | contig 13040 bp, 7 predicted proteins | sample RifCSP13_1_FD_184019 | JGI IMG/M metagenome (GOLD analysis project Ga0209751, IMG submission 184019) | Soil microbial communities from Rifle, Colorado - Rifle CSP2_sed 13_1 (SPAdes) (version 2) | ecosystem: Environmental > Terrestrial > Deep subsurface > Rock core/Sediment | place: Rifle... | reverse complement strand
CTCCACCAGCCAATACAGGGGGTTAGCGAGTTCCGCTGATCCCCTTTTTCTTTCCTCTTGGCCGGGTGATCACAGGGTCCCCAGAATCGCCCTTGTCCGCATTTCAGAGAGCCACCTCTTTGTGAAATGAGGGCGGAAGGGGGTTCGGGGACGCGCGCCCGCGGCTTTCGCCAGTTCCTCGAGGGACACGAAGCGATCGAGGAGGCCCAGTGTATTCCCGCCGCGGATACACCCAAGGTCCTGGGAAGAAATGGACCAGGCGCCTTCTTTCGTCCGGACCAGAGCAAGAAGTTCCTTCTCCCCCGGATCCAGGCTGGAGATATCGAAGCCACCCGCGAGGACCGCTTCGACAACGGCATTCGGGGGCACCTGATGGATGGAGATTTCCCGGCGGACCCGCTGGATATCCACCATCACCCGGCCAACTCCAGGGCGGTTACCGGCTGCGACCTCTGCCAAACATTTCGCCGAAGTCGCGAGTGGAAGACGTGCGGCGAGTGCCGGCCAGATCCCGAGGACGTGCGCTTCGATGATCGCGGTTGCATCGAGGTATATAACCACCCAGGGCTCAAGCCCCATCGCCCGCCGCCCGAACCGGCTCCGGGGACAGGCCGTATGTTTTCATCAGGCTCCCCAGCTCGTCCAGCGTCACGCCGAGCAGACTTGCGGCTCGCCTCTCGGAAAGGAAACCCCTGTCGAGGGCCTTTCGGACTCGTCGCATGTAATTCGCGGAGAAGAGGGGAGCCAATTTTCCCGGCTCAGGACGTCGGCCATTCCAGGTCAGGCGGGATTCATCGACCAAGGTGCGTTCCGAAGCTGGGATGAGATCCAGTGCTCTCAGGCGGTAGTAAAGAGCGATCGCGGTAACCCCGAATTCGTCCGCTGTCCTGTTGATCCAGTTATGGATTTCTTTTCGCCCGCGCCGGTTCCAATGCTCCAGAATGGAACCTCGGGGAATGAGTAGCGCGCCCGCGAAATTATTTGCCAGCAACTCGATTTTCCTTGCCGTGTACCCCCGTGGCCTCTCTGTGTCGATGCGCTCTGGAGGCATGGAAAGCCAGGTGAGAACATGAAACAACTCGTGGGCGAAGTCGAATGCCCGTCGGCCTTCACGGTCACGCCGGTTGATGAGTATCGTGTCGAACTCGGGCAGATGACATGCTGCCCCGGAAATATTGAGTCCCTGCATGTCGACGTGGAGGACAAGGATGTCGAGTTTCTCTTCGGCAACGCGGGGCAGAATGGATGCGGGCCGGGGGCCGAGATCCCATTCCTGATTCAAGCGTTCCGCGGCATCCCAGGAATCTTCGAATGAACTCCTGTTAGTTAAATTAAGGCGGCGGGTCAGGGGGCTGAAGGTTTCGCCAAGGTCCTCGCCGAGCGCGCGATATGCGGCGATCCATCCCCTTGCTTGTTCCTCGAATAACTCCAGCTCGTCGGCGCTGGCCTGCGCCCTCCAGCTGAAGCGACCTTCTCCGACTAGGCGGAAGGGGTCCGTGAAGAAGTCGAGGTCCTTATCGAGGACGCGGATCACGGACAACAATTCCTCGGAGGTGATCTTTCGTTCGCCTGTTTCGATGGAGGAGAGGGTCTGCCGATCGCGGAACTCGAGGCGCTCGGAAAGCTCCTTCTGTGTGAGAGCGGCCCCCTCGCGCGCCGACTTTATACGGTCGCCTATCATGCGGTGGAAGTCCTTCTTCCTCTCGGCACCCATGAATAACCCTCCCCCAGGGAATAAACTCACGGACTTGTTTGCTATGATATCCCGCATTTTTGGAAATGCAAGAAATACGTGATGCTGGGAACACCATGGGAAAAGGGGAGGGGAGGTCGCACTCGTCCTCCCCTCCCCGAAGTCGGGTTGGGCTGAATCAATGTTCAGTAGCAAACTTCCATTCCGTCCCAGTAACCGATTGGTGACCGGTAAAACCGTCTACTCTGTTTTTCTCGCCACGGCTTCTCTTGCCATTCCTGGTTGCGCCCAGGGTGCGGTTGTTGCGTAAATGATATCGCATTCTGTGCATCTTCTGTATAGACAAACCCTCGAAACCTTTGATATTTTTTCCCCTTATGGGGGAATGGCATTCAGGAGGTCGTAGGTTCGATCCCGATCAGTTCCACCAGACAATTCAAGGGGTTAGGCAAACCGGCCTGGCCCCTTTTCCTTTGCCGGTTGCCAATCTGTTGCCAGCCCGCGCCGTGGATTTCTTCCCGGAGGTTTTCTCGTTCCTCCGGGTAAACTCCTGTTTGTCTCCGGCATTCCATCTGGAATGCTCTGCACTCCTGGGTGTCTAGCCCATTAAAATAGGGAATTCATATTCCTTGACATAAAAAAAATGCCGCTTTAGGATTTTTCCGATACCCGGATATTATTCGGGCTTTCTGTTCCCCCGAAAGGGGAGAAGAAGGTCGGATGGGTCAGCGAAGGATCAGCTTTCGGCTGCGCTTACCCTCCGGGTTTCCCCCCCATTATTCTCCTGCGTCCGTCGCCGTTCCCGGGGATCCGACTCGGCCTAAACCCGTTCAATTCAGGGGCGTTCCATGAGGGGGAGGAAAGCTCCGATCGCGAAGATCACCCCGCCGACCCATCTCGGGGTCTTTCCGAGGAAACGGCTCTTTTCCGCCCTCGATGGTGCTCGGAAGAAGCGTGCCGTCTGGGTCTGCGGGCCGCCGGGGGCCGGGAAAACCGTCCTTGTGAGCAGCTACGTTCAAACCCGGAAGCAGGGATGCATCTGGTACCAGATGGATGAGGGGGACGGGGATCCCGCGACCCTGTTCCATTACCTGGGGATGGCCGCCGTCGAAGCGGGTCTGAAGGGGCGCCGCCCGCTGCCTCCCCTCACCCCCGAGTACCTGCCCGGCCTCCCCGTCTTCGCCCGTCGATTCTTCGAGGCGCTCTGCGCCCGGATGAAGCCGCCGTTTTGGATCGTGTTCGACGATTACCAGCAGGTCCCCTCCGGATCGGCGGTGCACGAGATCCTGGAGAACGCGGTGTCGATTCTTCCGCCCGGAATCGTCGCGATCCTGGTGACCCGGAGCACCCCTCCCCCCTCTTTCGCGCGCCTGCTGGCATCCCGGGAGATGGAGATCCTCAAGTGGTCCGATCTCCGCCTCACGCACGAGGAGGCCGGAGGGATCGTCCGGATCTGGTGGAAGAAGAAATCCCCGAAGGATCTGATCGGAAAGATGCATCGAATCACGGACGGCTGGGCCGCCGGACTCGTCCTGATGCTTTCCCACGGAATTCCGGACCCGAAGGAGATGGCGAAAATCCCGGAGCGTCCCCCCGGGTCGATCATCGACTACTTCGGCAACGAGGTGTTCGGCAGGCTGGACCCGGAAGTGCAGGCCTTCCTCATGAAAAGCGCCTTCCTGCCGAGCATGACGGCGAAATCGGCCGCTCAACTGACCGGCTACGAGGGAGCGCAGCGCGTCCTTTCGCTCCTCAGCGAGCAGGGCTACTTCACCCGGATGCATGCACGGCCAGAGCCGGTGTACGAGTACCACGCCCTGTTCCGGGAATTTCTCCTCGCCCGCGCGAAGGCTGTGTTTCCGGCGGAGGAAATAGCCCGGCTCCGGCGCGCCGCCGCGGGGCTCTTGGCGGAGCGCGGCCAGGTTGAGGAAGCCGTCGCCCTCCTGCGGGAATGCGGTGACTGGGGGGAACTGTGCCGGGTGATTCTATCGCAGGCCCCCGCTCTTATCGCCCAAGGGAGATTCCAGACGTTGGGGGAATGGATTCGCTTTTTCCCTCAAAGCATGCTGGAGGAAGTTCCCTGGCTGCGGTACTGGATGGGCGTATCCGGCATGCCGTTTCACCCGGGAGAAAGCCCGGCCCATTTCGAACATGCCTTCCGGAAATTCCGGGATCAGGGAGACGTCCCCGGTGTCTTCCTGTCCTGGTCAGGATTGATCGATTCCATCGTGTATGGGTATGGAGGTAAACAGGAACTGGTCACCTGGATTGCGGTGCTGAACGACCTCATGGGGGAATACAAGGAATTCCCGTCGAAGAAAATCGGGGAACGCATCACATGCAGCATGATGAAGGCGATCAGTTTTTCCTACATGGGAGAACCGGCCTGCACCGACGAAGACCTGTGGGTGGAGCGTACTTTCTCCGTGGCCCGGACGAGCGACGACAATGGTTTGAGAGCCGAGGCTCTCAATGGTTTGTTCTTCAACTTGACGGGGAGGGATTTTCGGAAAACGGAGATGGTTGTCGAAATGTACCGGGGGCTGACAAGGCAGCCGGGCGTTCCTCCGTTGGCCCGGTTGGCGGCATTGTCGTTCGAGGCTCCCCACGCCATCGTGGGAGGCGCATACGATCGTTGCATGAACGCGGTGACCGAAGGATTGGAGTTGTCCGCCGCTACAGGTGTTCACCTCATCGATTTTCAATTGACCGGGCAGGGCGCCCTTTGCGCATTGATCACCGGCGATATCTCTACTGCGAAGAATTATCTTCGGAAGATGGAGACCACCCTGCATAGCCAAGTCCCAAATTTGGCAGGATTGTATCATTACCTCGCCGCATGGAATGCGATGGCCAACGGGGATCTGGCGAAAGCAGTAACACACTCGGATCAATGCCTGAAACTGAGCGAGGAGGCGGTTTTTCACTGGAACATGCACTTGGCCCACCTTCAGAAAGCCTTCCTTTTCTTCGCGTCAGGGTCGGAGGAAAATGCTGTTGCGCACCTGGACTGCGCACGCAAGGCGTTGCGCCCAGGGAAAAGCGATTTGGGGGAGTTTTCCTGCTCGCTCGCCGAGGCGTATTTTCTTCTTCGCAAGGGGGAGGAGGAAGCGGCGCTGACGCCGCTCCGGGCGGGGCTGAAAGTGGGGCGGGAAACGGGATTGGGCGGAGTGTACATGTGGTACCCGGGTTTCCTGGAGCTGGTCACTGCGAAAGCCCTCGAAGCCGGGATCGAGACCGAATATGTCCGGGAGCTGATCCGGAAGAACCGGCTGGTCCCGGGGGAAGCACAGCTTGGCCTCGAGCAGTGGCCCTGGCCGGTCCGGATCTTCACGCTGGGTCGCTTCGAAATCGTCGCGGCCGGAAAGCCGGTCCGGTTTCCCCGGAATGCGCAGCAAAAGCCGGTCCTCCTGCTCAAGGCCCTGATCGCGCTGGGCGGCAAGGACGTCGCCGAAGGGCAGATCACCGACCTGCTCTGGCCCGAATCCGAAGGGGACATGGCGCACCAGTCGTTCGCCACCAACCTGCGGCGCCTTCGGCAGCTCCTCGGGGAGGAACGGGCCCTGGTCCTTAGGGAGGGCCGGTTGACGCTGTCCGACCGGCATTGCTGGGTCGACGTCTGGGCGCTCGAGCGGAGGATCGGCCTGGCCGAGCGGGTCGGGAAGGAGGGAGGGCGCGGGGACGGCGGGGCGGATCATGTTCGACTCCTCCAGCAGGCGGTCGATCTGTACCGGGGGGCATTTCTCGCGGATGAGACGAAACTCCCCTGGACCCTCTCCCTCCGGGAGCGCCTGCGGAGCAAGTTCCTCCGGGCCGTCGTCGCCCTGGGCCGCCATCGGGAGAGCGCGGGGGAGTGGGAGAAGGCCGTGGACTGCTGCCTGCGGGGACTGGAGGTGGACAACCTGGCGGAAGAGTTCTACCGCCGCCTGATGATCTGTTACGGGAAACTTGGCCGGGACGCCGAGGCGCACGCGGCCTACCGCAGGTGCAAAGGGGTCCTGTTCGACCTGATGGGGGTTCCGCCGTCTCCCGAGACGGAGACGCTTTTTCGATCGCTCATGACGGCATCCGGGCAGCCGAAGTAGGGGGGGACTACCGGCGGTGAATCGTGCGCGGGCCACGCTTGCGGCGCTATTGCTGGTGTGCCTGTTTCCCGTACCGGCTTTCCCCGGGAACGGGCTGAACATGATGGGGTTCGGCACGGAGTCCGTCGGCATGGGCGGCGCAGACCTGGCGGTGGCGCGGGACACGACGGCGATGAACACCAACCCGGCGGGGATCACCCAGGTTCCGGGGAGCGGGCTGGATATGTACGGTGCTCTTGCCTACCCCCTGTCGGTCGTCCACAGGGACCGGTTCGGAAACGACGCCGAGGTGTCGAATCGGCTCATCGTTCTCGGCAGTGGAGGGTACACCCGGCAACTGGGAGACGGACCCGTCACGATGGGGATCGGGTTTTTCGCCCAGGGAGGGGCCGGAAACGTTTTTAAGAATCTCGCCACGCCATTCGGCACGCGCGACGAGCTCTCCTCGCAGTTCCGGATCGGGAAAGTGACGCCGACCGTCGCATACAAGGTCAACGACTCCCTTTCCCTGGGCGTAAGTCTTCAGGTGGTCTACACCGACATCCGGCAGAAGGCATTTCCGGAAACATCGGTCTTCGATCCCGTTGATCCCGCCCGAACGTTCTTCGGGACGGAGGTCAAGGGCATGGACGGTTTCGGGTACGGAGTGAAGCTGGGAGCGCTGTACAAAGTAAGCGACCGGCTGACGGTTGGAGCGGCATATACCGGTAAAATGAGCTTGCCGCTGCGCGGTGGCAAGGTGATCGTCAATATGACGTCTGTTGGCCTTGGAAAAGTGACGTATTCGGACGCCCGCATCGAAGGGATGTCCCTGCCGCAGGAATTCGGGGTGGGCATCGCGGTGCGCGTCGTGAAGCCGCTTCTCTTCTCTGCGGAGGTCAACTGGATCGACTGGTCCGGGGCGCTGAAGACATCGACGCTACGAGCAAGCAATCCGGACAATCCGGCCGCGCCCCCGACACTCGCGCTCCCCTCCACGCTCAACTGGAGGGACCAGTACGTGTTCGCGGTCGGCGCGGCGTACGACCTGACGGAGAAGGCGATCCTTCGAGCGGGGTACAATTACGGAAGGAACCCGATCCCCGCGGGAACGCTCAGCCCTATGCTCGACCCGATCGGCGAGCAAACCGTCACTTTTGGCGGAGGGTATTCGTTCAGCAAGAGGTGGCAGGCGAACGCCGCGGTCGAATATACGCTGAAGAACCGCGTGAAGTACGATAATCCGGAGATTCCGTTCGGCCCCGGCGCCGAGGAAGAGCAAGAGGTCATCGTCGTTCACCTGATGCTCAGCCGCCGTTGGTAGAGGCGCGTTGCATGGCGACGAAGAGCAATCCCATCCCGAAGCTGACGCGTCCCGTATCGGCGGAGGTATATCCCCGGCGGCGCCTTTTCCGCCTGCTGGACGAGTCGCGGAAGAATCCCGTCATCTGGATCTGCGGGCCCCCGGGCAGCGGGAAGACGACGCTCGTCAGCAGTTACCTCGAGTCGAAGCGGCTGCGCCACGTCTGGTACCAGGTGGATGAGGGGGACCACGATGCGGCGACCTTCATCTACTACCTCGGGCTGGCGGTCCGGCGGGAATCCCCGCGGATCCGGCGTCCGCTCCCAATCCTTACGCCCGAGTATCTCCCCGGGCTGTCCGTGTTCACGCGCCGCTTTTTCGAGGAGATCTGCGTGCGGCTTTCGCCCCCCGCCGTGCTCGTCTTCGACAACTTACAGAAGATGGCGGCGGACGCCCCGTTCCAGCCGATTCTCCCGGAAGTGCTTGCGAACCTCCCTTCGGGGATCACCGCGGTGCTGGTCAGCCGGGAGACGCCCCCGCCCGGATACGCGCGACTGCGGGCGAACCGGCTCGTGGAGACGATCGGCTGGAAGGATCTCCGGCTGACGACGGAGGAGGTGGAAGGGATCGCCCGGGCGGCAGGTCGGGGGGTGCGGAAGCCGACGGCGGAGACGATCCGGCATCTTCAGAAGCGGTCTGACGGATGGGCGGCCGGGCTGATCCTGATGCTGGAGCACGATGTCCCCGGCGGCAAGGGACCGAAGGGGAGGCGGCGCGTGGCCGACGAGATCGTCGACTATTTCGGCGGGGAGATCTTTGACGCGACGGACCGGGAGACGCGGGAGTTTCTCTTGCGGAGCGCCTTCCTCCCCCGGATGACGATTCCGATGGCGGAGCGACTGACGGGATACGCGGGCGCAGGGAGGGTCCTCGCATACCTGCACCGGCACAATTTCTTCACCGAGGCGCATCATCACGACGAGCCGGTGTACGAGTACCACGCCCTGTTCCGGGAATTTCTCCTCGCCCGCGCGAAGGCTGCGCTTCCGGCTGAGGAGATCGCGGAGCTCCAGCGCAGCGCCGCGGGACTGTTGGCGGAGCGCGGCCAGGCAGAGGATGCCGTCGCCCTCCTGCGGGAATGCGGTGACTGGGGGGAACTGTGCCGGGTGATTCTATCGCAGGCCCCCGCTCTTATCGCCCAAGGGAGATTCCAGACGCTGGGGGAATGGATTCGCTTTTTCCCTCAAAGCATGCTGGAGGAAGTTCCCTGGCTGCGGTACTGGATGGGCGTGTCCGGCATGCCGTTTCACCCGGGAGAAAGCCGGGCCCAGTTCGAACAGGCCTTCCGGAAATTCCGGGAGCAGGGAGACGTCCCCGGTGTCTTCCTGTCCTGGTCGGGTGTGATCGAATCCACTTACTTCGGGTTTGAAGGGTTCACAACGCTGCACCCATGGATCCCTGCGTTGGAAGAAGCGATCCAGACGTTCGGGGAATTCCCGTCGAAGGAAATCGGGGAACGCGTCACCTGCAGCATGATGAAGGCGCTATGCCTTACCTTCGGAGGGTCATCGCATAGAGGCGAGGACTTGTGGGTGGAGCGTGCCTTTTCCGTCGCGCGGACGAGCGCGAATATTTCCACTAGGATCGAGTCTCTTCTCGGCCTGTTCATGGTTCTTTTGGGGATCGATTTTCGGAAAACATCCATGGTCATCGAAATGATACGGGAACAGATACGTCACCCGGACGTACCCACGGTGTCCGCGCTTTGCGCTTACTGGTACAGATCGCTCCACGCCATCCACGATGGCTCACATGATCGGTGCATGGAGATGGTGAGCGAAGGCCTCCGCCTGGCGGAATCCACCGGGATCCATATCCTGGATTTCATGCTGACCGGACATGGCGCGCTTTGCTCCATGATCACGGGAAATATCGCCGCCGTGAAAGATTTCCTGCAAAAGATGGCGGCCTCGCAGGACATCCGTAGAGCATTTGCTGCAGGGTTCTACCATTATCTCGCCGCATGGGATGCCATGGGCGGGGGAGAACTGGCCAAATCCCGTCTTCATTCGGATCAGGGCGTGAAATTATCCGAGGAAATGGGGTACCGCTGGACCACGCATTTGGTCTACCTTCAGAGCGCTTTTCTTTTCTTCGAGTCGGGGTCGGATGACCAGGCAGCCGACCGCCTGGGAATTGCCAGGCGAGTAATTATGGGCGGGGCAGACTACTCGGAGTTTTCCTGCTCTCTCGCGGAGGCGTATTTTCTATTGCGGAGGGGGAAAGAGGAAGCCGCGCTGACACCGCTCCGGGCGGGGCTGAAAGTGGGGCGGGAAGCGGGATTGGGCGGAGTGTTCGCGTGGTACCCCGGCTTCCTGGAGCTGGTCACCGCGAAAGCCCTCGAAGCCGGGATCGAGCCGGAATACGTGCGGGAGTTGATCCGGAAGAACCGGCTCCTCCCGGGCGATGCCCATCTCGACCTCGAGCAGTGGCCCTGGCCGGTCCGGATCATCACGCTGGGTCGCTTCGAAATCGTCGCGGCCGGAAAGCCGGTCCCGTTTTCCCGCAAGGGCCAGAAGAAGCCGCTCCTGCTGCTCAAGGCGCTGATCGCCCTGGGGGGCAGGGACGTTCCCGAGGAGAAGCTGACCGACATCCTGTGGCCCGAGGCCGAAGGCGATCTGGGGCACCAGTCCTTCGCCACCAACCTGCGCCGCCTCCGGAAACTCCTCGGCAGCGAGAAGGCCGTCCTGCTCCACGAGGGCCGCGTGACGATCAACAGCCGGTACTGCTGGGTGGACGCATGGGCGTTCGAGCGGATCGTCGGAAGGTTCGACAGGGGAGAGACGGACGGGGCGTCGCCCGGAAGAGGTGCGGAGCCCGCACGGCTTGCCGAAAAAGCGATCCGGCTGTACCGGGGGGCGTTTCTGGCCGACGATGCCTTCTGCTCCTGCATCGAAACGACCCGCGAGCGCCTCCGGAGCATGTTCCTGAGGTGCGTGACGAAGGAATGCCGCCAGAGCGAGGCGGCCGGGGAGTGGGAAAAGGCCGTGGACTGCTGCCGGAGGGGCGTGGAAGTGGATGATCTTACTGAAGAATTTTACCGCTGCCTGATGGCCTCCTACGTGCGCCAGGGAAAAAAGGCCGAGGCCCTCGCGGTCTACCATCGCCTGCGCAAGGTCCTTTCGGCCATCCTCAGGGTGACCCCCTCCCGGGAGACGGAAGCCCTCTACCGGTCCCTCCTGCCGGGGTAGACACCTCCCTCTTCCCCGGGTTCCCCCGCAGATCCCGCAATCCCGCCTCCTGATTTTTTTTTCAATACTGTCCCCAATCTGTCACTTTCGGGAATTTATGATGGCGCCATCGGACGGCAGGAAACCCGCGACGCACGTCCTTGGTTGATCGGAGGAAGGGTGCTCCTGGACAACTACATCATCCGGATCTACCGCCGCGACAAGGCGGACCCCCGCCTGATGGTGGGGACGGTGGAGGAGATCGGCAAGAAGGAGAAGAAGGGGTTCAACAGCTTCGACGAACTGCGGGAGATCCTGGTTTCCGTCGGGGGTCGCACCCTTCGGAGGAAAGGGAAAAAAAAGGGGGGAAAGGATGAAGCACCTACTTATCCTTCCCCATGAACAATGGAAAGAAAATCGCCAACAGCGGGATCGACACAATTATCGCAGAGGGAGGAGGATCGTTATGAGGAAAACCTGTCGCATTCTCCTGACGTTCATGATGTCGGCCATTTTTACCCTTTCTGCGCCTGGCGTCTTGTGGGCTGCACCCATCATTAATGGGTGGTCGCAATACATCGATAACCGGGGGCCGAACAGCGTCGGCTTCAGTACAGGGGTGAGGTTCCTGCTAAATGCTGACGTGACTTCGACGACTCCTCCGATTTTGGGAGTTTCGGCTACGGCGCAGACGGCTGGAAATCCTGATTACAATCTGGTTGCGCTTCCCTCGCTGCTTGACCCCGAATTATGGACGCTTAATTCTCCTCCGGGTTACACAGGACAGTTTGGAAGTTGGGTGATTCAAGCCTCAGATTCGGGGGGTGTCAGTTCTGTCACGACCTTTCAGCTTCCTGCCTACGTCCCTATAATCCCGCTTGCGACGAATGTTTCCGTCACGGGGGGTACGACCACGCCGACCATTTCCTGGGATCCTGTGACATTCACGATTCACAGGTTTGCATTTCCCACCGGCGTAGCCGTGGACGGGTCCGGGAACGTGTACGTCGGCGATGCCGGTAGTTTCCGCATCCAGAAGTTCGACGAGAACGGGAATTTTTTGCTGGAATGGGGGGGGGAGGGGACTGGTGATGGACAGTTTGGATTCCAATTTGGCCCTCCTAGTCTTTCCGTAGCCGTGGACGGGTCCGGGAACGTGTACGTCGGCGATACTGGAAATTCCCGCATCCAGAAGTTCGACGAGAACGGGAATTTTTTGCTGAAATGGGGGACCTTTGGAAATGGTGATGGACAGTTTGGACACCAAACTCCTGGAATTCCTGGACTTTCCGTAGCCGTGGACGGGTCCGGGAACGTGTACGTCGGCGATACTGGAAATGCCCGTATCCAGAAGTTCGACGGGAACGGGAATTTTTCACTGAAATGGGGGACCCCTGGAAATGGTGATGGACAGTTTGCCCCATTTTTAGGAAATCTTTCCGTGGCGGTGGACGGGTCCGGGAACGTGTACGTCGGCGATGTCGGTAATTTACGCATCCAGAAGTTCGACGGGAACGGGAATTTTTTGCTGAAATGGGGGACCCCTGGAACTGGTGATGGACAGTTTTTTGTTAACATTTCCGTTGCGGTGGACGGGTTGGGGAATGTGTACGTCAGCGATCCCGTTAATTTCCGCATCCAGAAGTTCGACGGGAACGGGAATTTTTTGCTGAAATGGGGGACCCAGGGGACTGGTCCCGGCCAATTTAGTGGTTCCTTCGAGAGCGTGGGAACGGACGGGGCGGGAAACGTCTATGTGGCTGAGATGAATCCGTCCCGGATCCAGAAGTTCGACAGTGAAGGGTTCTGGTTTTCGGTATGGGGGGGTACGGAAGCGGGCTTGACGACCATTGACGAGGTCGACTTTTACACCATCCGATTTATGGAAAACTCCCCCGGCGATCAGTTCTATGAAAGCGAGTACCTTACAGGTATCACCTCCTACATCGTCCCCGCGGGGGTTCTCGATCCCGGGAAAACATATACGGCGCGCCTTGTCGCAATGTATGGAGCCCCAACGTTCTTGATTGATTTTAATGGTTATACGAATGACTTGAGCCTTGATCCACCTGTTGACTTTGGGCCGTTTACCATGCGGCACAATGGAGGTCTCGTCGATGGAATTAGTATGGTTGACGTTTTTCCATTTAGATTTGGAACTTCCATTGATGGTCCGGGGGTGGAAATCTTTGTTGAAGATCCATTAGGATATTCTGCCGATATCATTTTCGCTTCTCCGGTTTGGGCATTTGGCGCGGATTTTCAGTTTCCCGGGAACACTTCTCCCCTCCTGATCGATTTGGTCGATAGTTCTGGAACTACGCTCTACACGCTTCCCCTCGGAACCGGAACAGAGGAATTGTTTTGGGGTTTTATAACCTCACCGTTGGAAATGATTGCCAGCATTCACTTACACAACACAATTAATGATGGATTCCGCATTGATAATATTCGCGGGGCGACGGAAGTCTCTTGTGCAACGAGAGGAGGGGATAGTGACGGGGACGGAATCTGCGGCGACGTCGACAACTGCCCCAACGATTACAATCCCGGGCAAGCGGACGGGGACGTCAACCCTGACGGCACCCCGAATCCAGATGGTGTCGGCGACCTCTGCGACAACTGCCCTACCATTCATAATCCCCCCTGCGCCGAATGCTCCTCCCAACCGCCGGCTTCTGAATATTGCCCACAACCAGTAGTTGATCCCCCTCCCCCCCTGTCGCCCGTCCTTGTTCGGGCTTGCTTCC
>Ga0209751_10004676_pt1 | contig 13042 bp, 8 predicted proteins | sample RifCSP13_1_FD_184019 | JGI IMG/M metagenome (GOLD analysis project Ga0209751, IMG submission 184019) | Soil microbial communities from Rifle, Colorado - Rifle CSP2_sed 13_1 (SPAdes) (version 2) | ecosystem: Environmental > Terrestrial > Deep subsurface > Rock core/Sediment | place: Rifle... | reverse complement strand
GGGGGCGGCGGCAGACTGAACCTTGATCAGTTCCTATCCCGAAGCCTGCCTTGCCCCCTTCCCTACCTGAGAGATTTCCTTCTATGAAGCCTACAATCAAATTTTTATAGGTGCTCGAGCGGGTGAGGTAATCTAGGTGGACCTGTGCCATGAACCTACACGCTTACGGCGAGGTGGTACTGACCTGATGACCGCACCGAGCCGGACTTCAACATAAGACGCGATGGATAGTATTCTCAGGATGGAGCACATCACAAAGTCCTTCAGCGGTATTACCGTACTCGACGATGTGTCGTTCGATGTGTGTGCGGGCGAGGTTCACGCGTTGATCGGCGAGAACGGCGCCGGCAAGTCCACACTCATGAAGATTGTTACGGGTGGTTATCAGGCAGACAGCGGGCGAGTGTTTTGGAAGGGCCGGCCAGTTGAGATCAAGACCCCGCACCAGGCTCATGAGCTCGGCATCAACATCGTCCACCAAGAACTCATGCTCGTTCCCCAATTGAGTATCGGCGAAAACGTTTTTCTGGGACGACATCTGGTGGGAAGCGGGACTCTGCGATGGGTGAAATGGGGCGATATTAACGAACAAGCGAGCAGCTTGCTCAAGGGATTGGGTCATCCTTTAGATCCAAGGCGCCAGGTTGGGGAGCTGAGCATAGCCGAGCAACAACTGGTGGAAATCGCGCGGGCGCTCGCGTTCAATGCCGAGCTCATCATCATGGATGAGCCAACGTCCCCGCTTTCGGAACATGAAACAAAGCGCCTCTTTCAAACCATCTTGCAACTGAAGGAGCGCGATGTCGGTGTAGTCTACATCTCGCATCGGCTGAAAGAGATTCATCAGGTTTCCGATCGAGTGACTGTCCTGCGCGATGGCCGCCATGTTGTAACTAGACCGATTAAAGAGACTACGATCGAAAACCTTGTGCGGCACATGGTTGGTCGCGAGATCAGCGAACAATTTTCCGAAAGGAGATCGCGCAAACCCGGTGAGGAGGCACTTCGCGTCGAAGGGTTGACAGCGAGCGGAAAATTCTCGGATATCAGCTTCAGTGTTCGCCAGGGAGAGATTGTTGGCCTTGCTGGACTCGTAGGCGCCGGTCGAACCGAGCTTGTGGAAACTCTGTTTGGGGCAAGCGAAGCTGAGGCGGGCAAAGTGTATCTCGACGGTCAACTGGTTAGGATCAAGACGCCGACGGATGCAGTTCGTCATCGACTTGCGCTCGTCGCTGACGATCGAAAAGCGAAAGGGCTCGTGCTCGGAGCAAGCGTCAGGTTCAATGTTGCGCTGGCCGCTCCAAGGAAGTCGGCTCGCTATGGAATCTTTCTTAACGCCTCCCGAGAAAGAGAAGTGGCTTGGCAATTGACTCGCGAGCTGCACCTCAAGACGGCTGGCGTTGAACAACAGGTGATGTACCTGAGCGGCGGTGGTCAGCAGAAAGTCGTGCTGGCGAAATGGCTGTCTGCCGAGTCGAAGGTTTTCCTCCTTGATGAACCGACACGTGGAATTGACGTCGGCTCAAAGGCGGAGATTTACACTTTTGTCCGGCGGCTAGCCGACAGTGGCGTGGCAATCCTTTTGGTATCGTCGGAGCTTGAAGAAATCTTGCATCTTGCCGATCGGATTCTGGTGATGCATCGCGGGCGAATCACCGGCGAGCTGCCGCGCGAAGGAGCGACCGAAGAACTGATTATGCAACTCGCGACTGGGGGAGCTGTCCACTGAACACGAGCGAAGGAACCAGCGCTCGGGCAGAAACGCCGGCGCCTGAAGGGAGCACCGCGCCGCAAGGATGGCGTCGCACGCGCGCCAATCTGATGCGGCGATTCGGGCCGCTGCTGGGCCTGCTCGCGATCTCCGCTATCCTGAGCTTTCTTTCACCGTATTTTCTGACCTTTGACAATCTGATCAATGTGTTTCGGCAGTCATCGGTGAACGCGCTGCTCGCGCTCGGTCAACTGCTCGTGATCATCACTGCGGGCATCGATCTCTCGGTCGGGTCAATTTTGGGATTGTCGTGCGTGTTGGTGGCGATGATGCTCAAGGCGGGCGTGCCTGCGCCCGTGTGTATTGCGGCTGCGATTGCCATCGGAGCAGCGCTGGGGATGACCAACGGGTTGCTGCTTACTAAGCTGCGGTTGCCGCACCCCTTCATTCCAACCCTCGGGATGATGAATGTAGCGCGTGGGCTCGCATTTGTTATCTCGGGCGGCTTTCCCATCTCTGAGTTGCCCAACGATTTTCGCTTCTGGGGAGCAGGCACGATTGCTTACATCCCTGTTCCGGTGATTCTGGTGGTCGCCGTTTACGCGATCTTTCACATTTTTCTGACGCGCACGACGCTGGGGCGCGACGTGTACGCAATCGGGGGCAACAAGCAAGCGGCGATCTTCTCAGGCATTCCCGTGGACCGGCGCCTGACAATGGTCTATGCACTGAGCGGAGGACTGGCGGCAGTAGGCGCCATCGCCCTCGCCGGCAGGCTGAACTCGGGTTTTCCGTTGGCCGGGGACGGCGCCGAACTCGATTCAATTGCCGCTGTGATCATCGGCGGCGCGAGCTTTTTTGGTGGCCTGGGCACAGTTTGGGGAACGCTCATAGGCGCGCTCATCATGGGTGTGTTGCGCAATGGATTGACTTTGCTGAACGTGTCGCCAAACTGGCAAAAGGTTGTGATCGGAGTGGTCATCGTAGCTGCGGTCTGGATCGATGTGCTGCGCCAGCGAACCAGGAAGCGCGAGTCAGTCCACAAATAAGCGGGGAGGAAGCGATGAGAAACAACGTTTGGATTCTATGCGCTGCAATGGTTGGCGCGATGTCTCTGCTGCTGGTCGGCGGATGCAATCGCTCAGACGCAACTCACAAGCACCGGATCGTGATAGTGACAAAAGCGCTCGACAGCGAGTTTTGGCAAACGCTGAAGCGGGGCGCGGAGGAGGCGGCGCAGCAGCATCCGGACGTGGAGTTATCGGTGCTAGCTCCGGAACGCGAGATCAACATCGACCAGCAGGTTTCGATTCTTGAAGATCAGATTCTAAAAAAAGTTTCGGCCCTTGCGGTTGTTCCAGGTGGTGTAGCCGAAGTCAACCCGGTACTCGAGAAGGCCAAAGCTGCGGGCATTCCAGTACTAATCGTGGACAACGACACCCCTTGGCCCGGCAAGCTGAGCTACATCGGAACTGATAACCGAGTGGGCGGCAAGCTCGCGGGGGATTACATTGCGAAGACTCTTGGAGGCCGCGGCAAGGTAGCTATCGTCCGCGGCATTCTTGGAGTGTCGTCCCACGAAGACCGAGTCGCGGGCTTTCAAGAAGCTATCGCGCAGGCGCCGGGAATTCAGATTGTCACTATACAACCGGCCAATAGCGAACGCGCGTTAGCACTCACCGTCATGGAAAACATTCTTACTTCAAATCCGGATTTGAACGCCGTATTTGCTACGAGTGATCAAATGGTGCTTGGCGCAATGGAGGGAGTTGCAGCGCAGCATTTGACTGGAAAGCTTCTTGTGGTCGGGTTCGACGCGGGTAAGGAAGCCGTTCGGGCAGTGAAGTCGGGTGCGATTAACGCTGTCGTTGCTCAGTATCCGGCGAACATGGGCAAGCAGGCCGTCGAGGCCGCAATCAAGGCAATTCACGGCGAGCCGATCGCCAAGGTAATAGACACGGGCACTGCGCTTGTCACAAAAGAAAATGCCGACGAGTTTCTGAAGTAGTAATGCGAGGAAATAGATCAGGGTTGTCAGTAAACAGTGCGTCAACTCCTAAGCTGTACAAGTAATAGCTCATCTCTTCCCTCACGGTTTTGAAGCGTCCGGTGTTGCTTGAACGGAACGTATAGGGAGTGACGCTTAGACCGAGCGCATGAGCTTCCATAACAAGACTCCTATCGACGAGAGCTTTAGCCGGACCAATGCCGCTTGCGAACTGTTTCGACTCAGCGAGTCCCTTCGCCGTCAGCCAACGCGTGCGGGATTCATCGCCGACTAACAGTACCAACGCGAGCTCCGTTTTGAGCCTCCCGGATAATTTTCTCAAACTCTCCGGGCTGAAGGATTGAATGATAACAGGCGTGTGCCGCGCAGCACTCCGCTTATCAAGGCCATTTTTCTTGAGCACTTCGAGCACTAAACGCTCCATGTCAAAGCCGCGTTGACCGTAAACCTCAGGAGCTTTAGTTTCAGGATAGAGTCCGGCCCTGCTCCTAACAAGATCAATGGCTTCCTGAAACGTCGGGACTCTCGCATGCCTGAATCTCACATTGAACCAGGAGCCGGCGTCGAGTTGCTTGATTTCGCTTAGAGAGAAATCGGAGACATACCAACGTCGCGCCGGCGTTCCGCCAACGAGCTCTTCGCGATAACGTGTGGGGAAAAACTCTTTGACGTTTGTGGTGCGTTCGAGCGTCAGATCGTGGAGGCAGACAAGCACGCCGTCGCTGGTGATTTGTAGATCCTGCTCTACAAAATCGGCGCCCTGTTCAACCGCGAGTTGATAAGATTCAAGCGTGTGCTCAGGCGCGTAAGCGGATGCGCCGCGATGTGCGACCAGAATCTTCGGCGAGGCGTGTGAAAGTGTCGACTTCTTTTCGCGTTGCGCGCGTCCGAACGGAATGGTTTTCGTGGCGATGAGTCCGACACTTGCGGCGAAAAGTTTTAAGAAGCCTCTACGAGCGAGTCTCATTCGCTCTCCTTGAGTACGATGAAGAATACCCCAAACTTCAGTTTGGGGAAGTTTAGTTTCAGCCTAAGAACGCTGAGACGCGCATTCATCAGAATACCCCAAACTTCAGTTTGGGGAAGTTTAGTTTCAGCCTAAAAAGTGGCGAAGCGGATGCGAGCGTTGGTGGAAAGCAACTCGCTGAACGAGGACATGGCTCAGAAGTGTGGCCCTTCTCCCTTTCCACAGCTCATGAGAAAACCGCGCCTCGCTGGTGTGGGTTGAAATCAAACCTCCCCAAACTGAAGTTTGGGATATTGTGACAAAAGCTGCGCCCGCTTCTTTAGGCTGAAATTAAACTTCCCCAAACTGAAGTTTGGGGTATTCAGCTTTTTTCACCTGGCTGAAGCTGGGTGAGACTGAGATGGCTTTGGGTCACTTTGGATTCTCAACATCAATCCAATTCAATGTGCGCTCGATAGCCTTGTGCCAGCCGACATGACCCGCCTCTCTCTGGTCCGCGCTCCAGCGAGGTTCCCATTGCCTGTCCGCTTGCCAGTTGCGTCGCATCTCCTCTATGTCGCTCCAGAATCCAACCGCCAGCCCGGCGGCATAAGCCGCTCCGAGTGCGGTGGTTTCCGCAACGACGGGCCGTACAACAGGCACACCCAGAATGTCTGCCTGTAGTTGCATCAACGTGTCGTTAACCGTTGCGCCACCATCTACCTTCAAGATCTCTAACTTGACGCCGGAATCTTTCACCATCGCGTCGAGCACGTCGCGAGTTTGGTAACAAATAGCTTCGAGTGTCGCACGAGCGAGATGTCCCTTGTCGTTGAAGCGCGAGAGTCCGACGATGCAGCCGCGCGCATCGGAACGCCAGTAGGGTGCGTAGAGCCCTGAGAAGGCCGGCACAAAATACACACCGCCATTATCCGTAACCGACTTGGCAAGACCTTCTATTTCCTGGGCTTGTTTGATAATCCCGAGTTGGTCCCGCAGCCACTGTACGGCGGAACCTGTCACCGCTACAGACCCTTCGAGCGCGTAGCTGGGACGCCCCTTACTAAATTGGTAGCAAACCGTAGTAAGCAATCCGGCATGCGAGGGCACAATGTTCGTGCCCGTGTTGAGAAGCATGAAGTTGCCGGTGCCGTAAGTATTCTTCGCTTCGCCGGGCGCGAAGCAGACCTGCCCAACCGTTGCTGCTTGCTGATCGCCCAGGTCTGCACATAAAGGAACTTCGCCCTTTACGGGACCGGTACGCAGCGTCATGCCATAAAGGTTTGAATCTGAAGAAGGACGAACAGTGGGCAGCATGGAGCGCGGAATGTTGAAGATATCGAGCAGTTCATCATCCCAATCAAGAGTTTCGAGATTGAAGAGCATCGTGCGGCTGGCATTTGTTACATCAGTAATGTGTGCTCCGCCCTTCTTGCCGCCCGTCAGATTCCAGATTACCCAGGTGTCTATGTTGCCGAAGATCGCCTCGCTTCGCTCAGCAGCAGAGCGTGCCCCCTCGACGTTCTCCAGTATCCATTGAATCTTGCCGCCGGAAAAATAGGTCGCTGGCGGCAATCCCGCTTTCCTTCGAATGGTTTCGCCTGAGCCAACTTGTTCCAGTTTGCGCATGATGCGGTCAGTACGCGTGTCCTGCCAGACGATGGCGTTGTAGAGTGGTTCACCAGTTTTGGGATTCCAGACGACAGTGGTTTCGCGTTGGTTGGTGATACCGATGGCGGCGAGGTCTTGCGCCGTGAGGTTGGCTTTGGAAAGGGCGCCTTCAATTGTCTCGCTGGTGCGCTGGTAAATCTCCACCGGGTCGTGTTCGACCCAGCCAGCCTGCGGCAAAATCTGCGCGTGTTCCAGTTGATGACGGGCTACTTCGCGCCCGGCGTGATCAAAAACCATGAAGCGCGTGCTCGTGGTGCCCTGGTCCACTGCGCCGACGAATCGAGTCATGAATGGCTGCCTCCTAATCAGAATCCAATAATCGTGAAAAGACCCGCTCCGATAACGCCGCCGATTAGAGGCGCGCTGACCGGAATCCACGCGTAACCCCAGTCGCATTTTCCCTTGCCGGCAATCGGCAGCACAGCGTGAGCCAGACGCGGCCCCAAATCGCGGGCCGGATTAATCGCGTAGCCGGTTGGTCCGCCCATGGAAAGACCGATTCCCCAGACGAGAAAGCCGACCAGAATTGGTTGTATGCCCTGACTGAAGACAAGCGAGAGATCGATGCCCGTGGGCGTTGTCAATTTCTGTGCGTTAGCGGCAATCGCCAGAATACCGAAGAGCAGAATCGCCGTGCCCATTACTTCGGCGATGAAGTTTGAAACAGGGCGTCGAATTGCCGGCGCGGTACAAAACACAGCCAGCTTGAGTTCCTCGTTCTCCGTCTCCGCAAAATGCGGCAGGTATAGCATCCAGACGATCACCGCGCCGAGAAACGCCCCGACCAGTTGAGCGAGTATGTAGCCGGGAACTTGTCCCCAGGGGAATGAGCCAACCGCAGCGAGCGAGATTGTGACCGCTGGATTAAGGTGCGCGCCGCTGATACGCCCGACGCTAAAAATGGCAATGATGACTGCCAAGCCCCAGGCTGTGGTGATCACCATCCAACCGCCGTGTTGTCCTTTTGATTTGTTCAGCAACACGTTGGCGACGACCCCATCACCGAGAATCAACATAATCATCGTGCCTATGACTTCCGCCAGATAGATTTTCATTTCAGCAAACCTCACAAATTGACACTTCGTTTCCGCCTTGCTATTAACGCTCGTGTCTAGTTTAGCGTGATTTGGTGTGATTTAGTGGATCGTATTCCGCACACAAGAGAGATCCACGAAAGCACACGAAACGGCACGAACAAGAGTCTCTGTAAAGTCATAGCATGACCCGCACGTCCAAACTTGCGAACCTCGAGGGTGAGCCCGCCGATGTCTTGATTATCGGCGGCGGTATCATCGGCGCAGGCATCGCTCGTGATGCAGCTCTTCGCGGCCTCCGCGTCGCTCTATTCGAAAAACGCGATTTCGGCAGCGGCACTACTGCCGGATCGACGCGCCTCATTCATGGTGGCCTGCGATACCTGCAGATGCTTGATTTCGGGCTGGTGCGTATGGACCTGCGCGAGCGCGAAACGCTTTTGCGCATTGCGCCGCACCTTGTGAAGCCGCTCGAGTTCATCATGCCGTTCTACGGCAGCAGTTTGTTGTACCGCTGGAGAATGAAGATGGGCATGACGCTTTACGACTTGCTGAGCTATGACAAGAGCCTGCCACGTTATCGTTTTCTCAGTGCCGGGGAACTTAAAAAGAGCGAACCGAACCTGCGCCAGCAAGGCTTACAGGGAGCGGCAGCTTATTTCGACGCGCAAGCCAATTCGCCTGAGCGATTGTGTCTTGAAAACATCATTGATGCCTCAGAACACGGCGCGCAGACGTTCAACTATACCGAAGTCGCCGGAGCCTTGCGCACGGCCGAGCGGATTGACGGCGTCCGGGTCCACGATCTATTGAGCGAAGGCCGGAGAGAAGTCTGCGTCAAAAGCCGGGTTGTTATCAACGCTTCGGGGGCATGGTTTGACCGTGTGGCACGTAATCTAACCAATCCCTCAAGTGCGGCGACCTCGCCCAGGGATCAAATCCGCACGACGAAGGGCGTGCACATCACTTGCCCACCGGTTACCAACCGTGCCGTCGTGGTCTTCTCTTCCGTTGACGGCCGCTTGATGTTCGTTATTCCCTGGCTAAATTATAGCTGGATCGGGACAACCGATACTGATTTCACGTGCGATCCGGCGACGGCTCATGCAACTTCAGAAGACGTTGACTACATGCTCCGCTCCGTGGCGGAGTATTTCCCGTCGCTCGATACGACGCGCATCTATTTCAGTAATGCTGGCGTGCGCGCCCTGGTCAAAGAAGAAGGCTCAGAATCATCCGTTTCCCGTAAGCATCGCGTCACGGACGGCGCGGGTTCGGGCGCGGAAAATCTGATTTCTGTGCTTGGCGGAAAAATCACTGGTTATCGCGCCATCGCAGAAGAGGTGGTTGACATAGTTTGCGCGAAACTAAATGTCGACGCGCATTGTTTGACGGCTCGCAACCCACTTCCCGGTGCGCGCAACGAACTGATGCCCGGTGATGTTTCTTCTGCCGGACTAAAGGATGAGACTATTGCACACCTCTTTGGTCTGTACGGCAACCGCGCACGCGATGTCATCCAGCTCGCTACTTCAGACGAGCGTTTACGCGAACCACTTTCCACATGTGCGCCTGACGTTGCGGCGCAAGTCGTGTTTGCGGCCCGCAATGAGCAATGTTCGAGGCTGGTTGATTTTCTGTTACGCCGCACGTTGCTCGGATTCAGCCAGGATCAGGGATTGAGCGCAGCAGCAGCTGCCGCTTCGTTGCTAGCGCAGGAGCTTGCGTGGACGCCTGCGCGCACGGCCGCGGAGATCAGTCTGTATGAGGAGTACATCTCCACAACACAAGCCTTCCGCAACAACGCAACCAGTCTAGAGTCTGGAGTCTAGAGTCTAGAGTCTAGAGTCCGAAAAACTACGGACTGGAATTACGATGTGAAAACACAGATTGATTTGCGACTCAAACTGGAACCCCCGGTTCTCGACTCCAGACTCCAGACTCTAGACTCCAGACTCCAGACTCTAGACTCTTCGTCTCACTCCCCATTTCCTGTTTGGCTGCGCGCCCATGACAAATACGAGCGTTGAGCCATTGACAATATCGGCGTGACTAATAAATGGCTCCTTTAATGGTTTTCCGTTCAGTGTCGCAGACTGAATATATTTGTTCTTCAGAGACGCATTCTTCGCGATGACCGTAAATGTCCCTTTCTTATAAGGCTTATCTAACGTAATCGAGGCCTTTGCAAATAGAGGGCTACCTGTGGCGTAGACTGGACTGCCCGGCGTTACTGGATAGAACCCCATTGCACTGAAGATATACCAGGCAGACATTTGTCCACAGTCGTCGTTGCCACTTAAGCCATCGGGTGCGTTCTGATAGTTCAAGGTCATCGCCTCCCTGACTCGCTCCTGAGTCTTCCAGGGCTGACCGCAATAGTCATATAAATAGGTATAGTGGTGGCCCGGTTCATTACCGTGTCTATAGTGGCCTCCCGCGAAGTTCTCATCCAGTTTGGCCGCGAATTGCTGCTTACCTCCCATTAAGGTGATCATGCTGGGAACGTCTTGCATGACACAGAACAAATAGGTCCAGGGACTTCCCTCCGTAAATCCTGGCTTCCTCTCTTCGCGTGACGACCAACTCTCCTCGTCCCAGGTCCCATCGGCCTTTTTCGGTCTCATGAAGCCCTGCACGGGGTCGTAAAGATTTTTATAGTTCTGACTTCTTTTCATAAGCAGTTCATAGTCGTCCATCTTGCCCATGGCTTTGGCGAGTTGTGCGACGCAGAAATCGTCGTAGGCAAACTCCAACGTGCGCGAGACTGACTCATCCGTTTTATCTATAGGAACGTAACCAAGAGACTTGTACCAGGTTAAGCCTCCTCTGGCTTCGTATGCGGTCCAGGGCGCGCGGTCAGCCCACCTGTTGGTCGCATCTCCGTCCGGCGGAGTCATCGCGTCTTTGAGTGTTGCAGCGTAGGCCTTGTTGAGATCGAAACCTCTGATTCCCTTGACATACGCATCAGCTATGACACTGTCAGCATGTGTCCCGATCATGATGTTGCTATAGGTGGGATTGGGCCACTTCGGCATCCAGCCGCCTTCATCGTACATCTGCAAAAGAGAGGTAATCATGTCGGGCACCCTGCCGGGCTGGATCAGCAAAAGTAATGGATGCTCCGCCCTAAAGGTATCCCAGAGCGAGTAGTCGTTGTAAGAAACCCCATTGTGAACACGGTCGTCGAAGGCGCTGTAATACCGTCCATACTCTGAGAAGACTCTTGGAAACAACAGAGCATGGTACATCGCAGTGTAAAAGTTAACTCTGTCATCTTTAGAGCCACCCCATATCCTTATTTTATTTAGTGCCTCATTCCAAACACGCCGCCCTTCAGTTTTGACGCCGTCGAAATCCCAGTCAGGAATCTCTCTTTTCAAGTTATCTCTGGCTTGCTCAATGCTGATGAACGAGGTGCCAATCTTAACCTTGACCTCTTCCCCGTATATCGTAGGAAAAGTTGCGTAACCGCCCATGCGATGACCGGTTTGTTGCTCCCTGGCGGAATGAATACTGTCATCCTCCCACGTTCCAAAAGAGGAAAAGGGCTTGCTGAACTGAATTACAAAATAGCCCTTGAAGTTGGGCAGTGGTGGGCCCAACTCGGCAGACATCCGGTCCGGGTTGTAGCCAATGATCTCCTGATCCTTAGGATTGATCTGCACAAACCCCTTGAATTGCTGCGAACGACTGGCAGTGACAACGACATTAGAAGTTTGTGAGGCGGGGAACGTTAGCCTCATGAATCCCGCGCGGGTTGTTGCAGTTAGCTCAATTTTGAGCTGCCTGCCTGCGTCATTCAGCTTCACGGAATAGTAGTTGGGGGCGGATACCTCATCCTGGTGCCGGTAAGGTAATTTCCGCGAGGTCTTCAGTTCTCCGGTTGAGGGCATCAAACTGACGTAACCATAGTCACCCATCCAGATCGCTGGCTGATGAGTGCCGAGGAAACCCTCTATAGTCGTGTCTTTATAGTTGTATGGACAAACACTTATCTTGTTCTCCCTGGTCATGGGCGTCCAATGTGTCATGCCGAAGGGTGTAGCAACACCCGGTATCATCCCGCCGTAGTCGTTTTCCGTCGGACCCGTAGTGCCAATCATTGGATTGACATCATCAATCGGCTCTTGTGCTACGAAGAGTGACACGCTGAGATCAGAAGTGAAACAGATAATGAGTAGAGTTGCTATGACGGACGTCAGTTTAGACTGAGCGGCAAGCCACATAACCATATTCACCTGCTGAACAAGATAGAAGTGATTGGCTGCCATTAAACCGCTCCATGTAACTTTTGTCGAGTAAGAAGGAGCGAATGACTTGGGCCATGCTCTCGGAGCGAGTAGAATGAAGCGCGGATCCGGCCGAGTACAGTATGATCTCCATGATCTCCAGCCATCGTAAATGGTCGAGTTGGCCTATGGCCGTAGCTTTGACCTTGGTGCCGCATCTTGTCTTTTCGCCTTTCCGCGCAACCAATAACCTGGTTGTTGCGCAGACAATGCCGGATACTCGGCAGTTCTATAGCCGGCTTGCCTACTTTCATGCACCAATCAACTTTCAAGACACGGAGGTGCGAGGGGAATCGCAGGACGAGGGGAATCGGTCAAGTGTGAACCAGCCCATCCAACGCCGGGGCGATTACATGAACCGCTTTGATTTTGATGGCGATAGGAACGGGTTGAACAATTGGGCCAACTTCGCCGCGCGCCCGCCGGATGCTTATCGGAAAGACGAACGAGCGCGGGCTTATATGTACTACAGTGTGGTCGAGACAGCCACTCACTACTTCATCGTCTACTGTTCCTACCACGCGCAGGACCGCGAGCCGCGCTGCAGCGATGGCGAGTGTCACGAGAATGACCTTGAAGGCGGACTCCACATGGTCAAGAAAGGGCCAGAAAACGGTGGCATGGGTACGCTCTGGCTGATGATGTATCTGGCGCACGATGATTGGTTCACTTACCTGACGCCTGCTGGGCGGGCCGCCGGCATCCGGCTTGGTGGCAAGCCGCCGCACGAAACAGCAGAGAAAGCGCAACATTCTAACTCTGGTTTCATCTACGATGTGGTTTGGGCCGGCATTACACCCGCTGAAAAATTACTCATACCGCGCGACCCGCATGTGCCCGCCGATCCCGATGCGCCGGCCGGCACCGTCTTTAGGCCCACAACCTGGCAGGAACCGTGGGGCCATGGCATGTACGGTTGGCCGGGTCGAGACGCTAAGTCTCCGTATGATCGGTATCGCAAGCCGGAATACCCCTGGACCAATGGATTTATAAATGGTGATGGCGTGATCTACTATCCAAGCACAAAGGCGGGCATTCCGGATTATCACCAGCTAGTCGACACGGTGCCTTACGCGCTGATTGACATATTCGAATCAGACGGACTCTGGGACCGGCGCGAGCATATTGATTGGAACATGGACGGCTGCGGCGGAGGAGCAAAAGGAACGTTAAATTGCACGTGGGGATATTTTGGTGGTTTTCGTGGTGACCGGTGGGGCGTGGATAAGGCCAATGCGCCGTGGCGCTGGGATCATCTTGAGGATAATCTGCCGCCGGGGATGCAATCGTTTGATCCACTTCGTTTGATCGAAGAGTACAACAACCTTGATGCTGTTTCTGCAAATCAGTTAAGCCGCGCGTACACGCAAAATCGTTATC
>Ga0209751_10004674_pt1 | contig 13048 bp, 10 predicted proteins | sample RifCSP13_1_FD_184019 | JGI IMG/M metagenome (GOLD analysis project Ga0209751, IMG submission 184019) | Soil microbial communities from Rifle, Colorado - Rifle CSP2_sed 13_1 (SPAdes) (version 2) | ecosystem: Environmental > Terrestrial > Deep subsurface > Rock core/Sediment | place: Rifle... | reverse complement strand
CGGGATTATTGTTCTTGATACTGCCACACAGAAATGATGTCATGATGATATCAACAATCCCGTTAGGTACATTATTGCCATTCCCACTGCAAACCCTCCAATTACAGCCGTGCTTAGCATGGTCTTTCGGCCACCGTCTCTGGCGTTTGTCATCCAGGAAGCGATGTAAAATACTACCTGAAATATCGCACCGGCCCCTATTGACAGAAATATTATTGCTGCAATTGGCGAGTACGTAAATCCGCCTATCCATGCTCCTATAATCGTTGGAACTCCAGCAATTAGACCCAGTCCCACCAGTTTTCGTATGCTTACCCTGCCACCCTGTTTGGCCATCGGAGCTACGATTGCCAACCCTTCTGTAGTATTATGTAATGTAAATCCAACTATTAGGAAAGTACTGAGAGCCACTTGGCCAAGTAGAACAGCAGCCCCAATTGCTAGCCCTTCGCCAAGGTTATGCAACCCTATTCCAATTGCTATCATCAATGCTATGGCGAATGGTCTTGCCAATTGCTGCTTTATAGTTGTGGTAGCGGCAGGTGTAATAGTAGATTCCAAATCAGAAGATTGTTGCTGAGATAATGACTGCGAAGAAGCAGTGTCGGATTTCTTCATTGCAGCCCGCTCTACAAGTTTTTGAGCTGCGAACATCAAAGCCAAGAACGAAACGATCGTGGTCATGGCAATTAAAACCTGACCATTGAAGGCTCCTGCAACATTTTCTCGGGCAATTTCGTTGCTTTCTATTAAAGCATCTATTCCCAAAAAGACGAGAAGGCCTGCCGTTAGACTAAGAAAGAAATTGTATTTGTTTGCACTAAGTCTCTTTAGAAATGGAAACCAGAGAAGGCCTATCAATACGGGTATAACTCCAACATAGATGCCTATTAGCGCAAAAAATGATGCCTGTTCGATATTTGGAGTTGGTGCCAATGCTGCGGCTTCGACACTTTTACTGAACCTTGTTCCATCTGAAGTGGTGACACCAATTTCGTAGGGTACTCCAGGATTCCAAGAAAATGGTATTATGACCCGCGCTTCGGCCAGTCTAGGAAGAATTTTACTTGGCTCTACTGCTGCTGGTATTATTCTATCGTTTATGTCCGCTTGTGATATTTCGATTTCTCCAGGACCTGTGTTGCGGACATTGGCTACTATTTTTCCTTCTTGGAACTCGATCCTTTCTATGGTGACCTCGGGTAAAGCTATCCCTGTGTTTAGAAGTGACTGTCCGGGCCCAAAAAGGAATACTATCATCCCCGCCAGTACTGCTATGGGAATAAATGCAGCAGCAATCATTTTTCCACTGAACGCAACGCCATTACCTTTTGTTGCATCCATCCTATTTTCCTCCTCTCTTTCCACTTCTATTGGCCACCGCCTCTACCATCGTCATATTGCGATTTTGTATTAGTTGTACCATCGCTAGTACTGTTGGTCTCTCCAAAATCATAGCTGTTAATATCAGATCCAGATCCAGATTCAGATACACCTGAACCTCCTTCTTTAACCAAGAACATCCCCATCCACCCTTTCTCTGCAAACTCGGTCTTGTGAGCATGGAATACGTACTGTCCGGGGTACTTGTAGGTGAACTCAAGGATGGCCCTCTCACCTTGGTTCAAGGTCACTACATCTGTATATTCATCTGGAGTCAAGTTAGTTCCTGTCCGGTACAGCTCAAACAAGTTTGCATGAAGGTGGAAGTTGTTTAGGGGATCAAATTCTAGAATGTTTACTAAATAGATGCGCACAAGTTTGTCTTTTTCAATCTGGATTGGGTGGTGCATGTAATAGTAAGGAACTCCATTTACAGTGTAAAAGTTATTCTCAGTGTCAAAGTCGGTGTCGTAGCCGTTCATGACCATAACCATTTCGTCAGCTGGTGGTCTTGGAGTCTTCGGGTCTACGATGTATACGCCGTACAGGCCACGCGATATGTGCTCCTCCAGTGGTTGGACATGGCAGTGGTAGAGAAACAATCCAAATGGTTCGGCCGTAAATTCGTAGACGAACCTTCCGCCTGGATTAATGGTTTCAAAAACCCCGTCCATTACCGACTTGTGAATTCCATGAAAGTGCATGGTATGTGGGTGGGATCCATTGTTCATGAAATTAATTCTAACTAAATCTCCTTCTGTTGCTCTAATTGTCGGACCAGGAATAGTTCCGTTATACGTCCATGCCTCCATAAATACTCCAGGCGATACTTCAAGAGTTCTATCTTGTGCAATTATTGTAAACTCGTGTAATGTGGTCCCATCATCCATCTTGGAAACTCTGCCATAGTTGAACTCTCTTAGATATTTCATTGGATCTAGATCTAGGGTGGACCTATCATCTGCATTGACCGAGTCTATAACATCACCGGTAGTTGTAATTGAGTTGGAGCTACTGCCATGTCCGCCATAGACGGTAGCTAGCGAAGCCCTCCCATTCTTGTTGTCTTGAGCAACAGCTGAAAATTGATTGTACTGGGAGAATGAGAAAGCAGCAAATGCAGTTGTTAGAATCGCCATCAACAGAGCGGAGAGGAGAATTATTTGGGAACGCGACAATGAGTTAGTAAGTCTTAGCCGATTTAATAAATGTTGCCGTCGTCTAACATTAATAGACGAGGCTATAATTGTTAGCACATACAAACTCTAATATAACTCATGATTCCGACCTAGGTGCTGACATTTACACGCTTTCACCTGTAGATTCTGGAATTGTCCAGTGGCCGCAGCATGAGTAACCCTTGGTAAAAAGTCTCGAGAAGGGCATCATCCATTCATGACCAAAGCCTCAAAAGCCAAATCATGCCTTCCGAAAGGCGGAAAATTAGCCATTCTATGCTTAGTCATCAGGGTTAAAGAAATCAATAAGTGTATTAAGGTAATTCAGATTGCGACTAGACTTTCTTTGCATCCTGATGATAGACAACCACAATCAGGAAACCTCAATAATATTAGATAATTCGGAACGTTCTGTTGAATCCAGAGGGTAGCCAGATGATTATACATATGATGGTTGTGAGCAAAGCCAATCTTGATCGTACTTTGAACGGCCGGAATTCAATCCAGTATTGTTGTTAGATCACTTGAAGAAAGCAGGCGAGAGCATGAGCGAGCTTTAGATCCTCAGTTAACAGTGAATTGTAAAGCCCCAAATGTCGCGGACTGGCGCCAGGAGCGTTCTGGATACAAAGTTGGAAAATGACGATCTCGGAAAAACCGAATTCAAGAGATGATAATGCGAAAAACCACGTAATCTAATGCCCTTATTAGGCGAAATGCCTTTAAGCAAAGGATCTATACCACGGATATGCAATCGTCAGCTTACAGCATTGGGATACTGATGGCTCTCTTATGCATTGCTGGATTCCTGGTACCCCTGACATCTGTGAGCGCGTCAAGGACGAAGTCGGTCACCTTCAGCCAGTACCAGGAAGAGCTGGTCCCGGGAAATTCAATGTCGCTTCACGGAGTCGACGTGGTATTTAACTGCCCTGGAGAGTCAAATAGTCCAGGCTTTGGGCCTCTTTTCGGATTCAGTGGATCAAAGAATGCAGGGCCAACGGATACTGGAGAATTTACCTTGCTAGGCGCTCCGGGAGCCGCAGCAGGAGATGAAGGGTCTGCCACCAAAGTCAAGGTAACACCAAGCAAATTCAAGATTGAGGGCACATTTGACGATAGCAATGGCTTTGGGCATGATCATATTTGTGCTGAACCTCTTCCGGCCACATTCATCCTCGAAGGACCATGCGGTAGCGGCGTAGATGTGAGCTTCAAGGTGTCGAACGGAATTAACGCATCATTCAAGGGCGATGTGACATGTTCAACGTAAGAAGGACCTTTTTCTCCTTTCTTTTTCTTTGACAACTTGAGATCTACCAAAAGGCTAGCTATTGCGATACCTGTTGTCGCGCTTGCCATCTTTGGGCTTGTGTATCTTGCTGGCAATCTCACTAATCCTAGTAAATCAGAAACTCAAGCCTGTGAATTATTGCCGCCATCCTCCGTAGTTCTAAACGTCAAAGCCGCAGAACTTGGCGGTTCGCCTATAGAAGACATCTATGTCGCCATAGGAGAAGACAATGCCATCTTGCTCGCTGGAAACACTCCATTAGGCTTTTCAGCGAATAGATGTACGACCTACACTGTAGGTGCTTCACTCGAAGAAATCTTGAAAGATGTAAGTTATACGTTTGACCACTGGGACAATGGTAGCACCGCCAGAACTCGAACTGTTACTCCAACCTCCCAGATTACAAATGTGACGGCATACTACAGAGCTAATACAGAGGGCTGGGCGACGGTAACTGTAAACTCTGCTGAACTTTCCGGATTGCCCTTGCCTGGAATTAGCGTTACCATTTCACCAGCTGTCCAATACGTCATGTCGGGAGACACTCCGTTGACACTTACATTGGCATCCGACACCGCTTACACCCTTAGCCCGCAGGATTATGGAAGCTACGAATTCGACCACTGGGAAGACGAAACTACGGATAGGGCGAGAACAATTACACCCACCGGTTCTTTGGATTTCATTGCCTATTTCAAGAGTTTACCATCTTCGGGTGATACAACGGTACCGTCAGTTGCCGTTAGTTCCCCCTCCGCAGGACAGAATCTAACAAGTTCTTCTCCAACATTGAGCGGCACGGCTTCTGACAATGTCGGGATAACTAAAGTTGAAGTCTCTGTGGATGGCGGAGACTACGAGGTAGCCAGCGGACTCGCAACGTGGTCATTTTCTATGATGGGCCTGACGGATGGTTTGCATAGCGCTTCTGTTAGAGTTAGCGATGCTGCAGGAAATAACCAATTGGCGACTGTCGACTTTGCTATCAATGCAAGCGCCGTCCTTGGCAAGACTGGGGTCTTTGTTCCATTATACGTGTACCCTTCACCAGGAAATATGGCTCATTATAATACTATCATCAAAGCAAAATTGGCGCACCCATCCGTACCGATAGTAGTAGCCATCAACCCAGCGGGTGGGCCAGGAAACACAACGGATAATAATTATGCCAATGCTGTGGACAGCCTGCAAGACGCTGGCGTCGTTGTCATAGGATATGTGCCAACGACATACGGATCGAGGGATATCAACGCTGTAAAGTCAGACATTGACGATTTCGTTAGCTGGTATAACATAGATGGAATCCATATCGATGAAGTTTCAAATGATGTTGGCTACGAGAGTTACTATACCGAATTGACGGCCTACGGTAAATCGCATGGATTGAAGATCATGATAGGAAACGCAGGGACGGACGTGCCTCAAAGCTACGTTGGAACTGTGGACAGCATAGGCATAACCGAGGGACCCGGATATGCGCCAATGGCATGGTTGCAATACTGCGTTCTTTGTACCACTAGCGGATGGCACTATAACTTTGATAAGAACGAGTTTTGGATGCAAAGGTACAACGTAGAAAAGCTTGACACACAATATGCATTGGAAGCATCCAAGTGGGTAGGAATGATGTATTTTACTGACGGTGTCTCTCCTGTGCGATGGGATCATGTTCCACCGTATTTTGATACGCTAGTAGCCACGTTGGACGTACCTTAATGATATAACTAAATGTGATCCGGCGCAAGAAAATATATGACAGAGCAGGATTTGGGAATAAAAGCAGAAAGGCTCTTGACATTCATGAAAACGACCGAGTCTTAGATCTCGTCATCGCGATGCTTAAGAATCTCCTAGTAGATTAATTGGGCTGAGATGTACTATGTGGTCCACAATGAGAGATTGAAGGAGCGCGCTTTCGCTAATTTCCTTGCCGCAGTTAGGGCAGTAAATGCCGACTTCAGAAGGCAACTATTTACCGCAGAGTAGAGTTTATTTAAAATATCACCAGAAATTCTGTGTTTTGGTCGATATCCTTATGAGCTAATGATATCGTTCTCTAATCCTATTGAATGTCCCCGCTATTGTAGCAAACGAATACCTTGTCCCAAAAGATTATGTCAAACCTGATATCAAGGTCGGGAACTACTTTCTAAATTGGGATTCTTCATCATATGGAATTGCTCAAAAAGAAGTTGCAGAGCTAAAGCGATTCGTCACAGATTTAGCAGCGTACCTGTCAACTGCCCTTTACGAGGCCGCTATTGGAATTCAAAGAAATATTAAGGCAAAAACAGGCGCTAGGGAGGCTCGACGTTTTGAAGAAGCATTTTCGCCACGATTGCTGATTACTCGCAAACTAGACAATTTGGTATATACCCTACAGATGAGAGATGACGGAACGACAATCATCAGTCGGAACGAAACAATAACGTCGGACGGGAACAAGATTGGGCTCACTTTGGGGTGGGACCTAGGAGAGCTACTCTTCAATAGGATGCGTTAGAATGTTATTGCTCTTTTCTCATGTCTACTAGGTCCTTACTGCACTCCAAGGAAAAATGCATTCTAGCATCAGACCTTACATCCACGTTTTTCATTATCGATTTGTTGGCCCGGAGTGCACTCTACCCACTTTTCCGTGCCTGCGGTGGAATCAATCTTCTCTTCCAAGCTCTTCAAAGATCCAGGTCCGCCGTAATAGTCAATAACCCTCTTTGTGGCACACCTCTGCTATCATTTGCTATCAAATGATAGCGCGCTATCGCGCATTATAGGACAAAAAAGTACTAGAGTACCGTGGGCTTGACATGCCGAGAAGGCGACACTCAAATTCATGATAGCAACTAGACCTTATAACATGACGGCTCCAATCGACCATGTAGGACGGAAAATAGTCATATCTACAAAGGTCGGTGCACCCGGTATCAAATATGGTTTAAATAATGGGCAACTAATTAGGTAAGCCTAACTGCCATCGCGAGATGGCCTATTGGTCTTGAATTGAAATGATATCAGCGCTGAAAAATCCATCAACGGTACTCGTTTTAGCACTTGTACTGCTGACCCTCGCCCCTGCCGCCACCCTTGCGCAGCAGAGCGACACTGAAGTGCTGTTAATCTTGGTGAACCTTGAAAGGATAAGGGCGCAGCTCTTGCTCGCAGACCAGAGCCTGGCTGCCGGCGACAGCGAAACGGCGTTTGCTCACGCCTTTATCACGCATACTATCACCTTTCCTTCGATAAAGAGCCAGCTGAAAGAGCTTGACGACCAGTCGGCAACCCAGCTGGAAGTGCTTCTAACTGACCTGCCAATAAAGATCAGAGCCGGCAACCAGACAGCTGACACGCTACGGCAAGACATTTCGCAAATCGAAAGCCTGCTTGACCGCATTCTGACCCAGCTTGGCCCGCTTGCTTCTGACAAGGCAATGGCCTCGGAGACAGTGGTGTTCCTCCTGAGAGACGCAGTCCAGTCGTATCAGTTGTCGAATGGTGGCTCGAACAAGGTCGATTATGAAAACGCGGTTGGCCTTGTAAAGGTCGCCGATTCAAGATACCAGTCAATAGCTACTTTACTGGATGATCAGCGTAGGGCAGAGGTCAATTCATTCTTTGCAGAGCTGAAAAGCTCGCTTGAGCAAAAGACCGGCAGCGAATCAATAACGCGCCTTGCAGGCGCCATAGAGCGCGACCTTGCAGAGAACCTATCTCTGAGCGCCGGGAGCGAAAGCGCAGGCGAGCACGTCCAGTACTTTTCGACCATCAGGACGCTTCTGGCAAATGTCGTGGCGGAGGTCAATAACGACAACTATGAGCAGGCCGACCAGCACGCGATTACCGCTTACCTTGACAATTACGAATACCTTGAAGCACCTATCGAAAAACACGACCCCGAGCTCATGGCTGCGATTGAAATCGAGATGAGGGAAGATCTGAGGGGAATGATAAGAGACGAAGAGCCGTCGGCGGAGATTGAAGAACATATCAACGGCATCCTCGTCAAACTTGACAAAGCCGAGGATCTTCTGGCAAACGAACCTTCCTTCAACGAGGGTTCCGGCACGCCCACAGGCTTTGCCGACGTCGAGGGACTGGCAGCGGGCTTTGGCACATACACGGGTGAGCGCAGGGACCTTGGCGAGGCGGGAGACCCGGCCAAGGCCGCAGTCAGGAAGGACATCGACCAGATAAGAGTAAAGCTGGACGAAACGCTTCGTCTCTACAGTGAAGAGAATGCCGAAGGCGCGCTCTTGATGTCCCGCTCGGCGTACCTTGACAGCTATGAAAACATCGAGATCCCCCTCCGACCAATAGACCCTGACTTTACGCTTGAAATGGAGATCAAGTTTGCGGAGCTTCGTAACCTGATCCAGTCTGACGCGCCGTACGAGCAGGTCGATGCCAAGGTGATAGAAATAAGGCGCGGCCTTGATGAGTCAGAACGACTGGTTTCAGGCACCGGCATAGTTGCCCCTGCAATCGCGTTTTCGACGTCGTTTTCAATAATCTTCCGGGAAGGATTGGAGTCGGCGCTCATTGTGGGCGCGATATTGACGTACCTCGAGGCTTCAAGGAACGAGCGCTTCAAAAAATACGTCTACTATGGAATCGTGCTGGCGGTTGCCGCGACCGCGGTGACGTGGTTCATCGCGCAATTCATCATTCAGATTTCCGGCGCAAGCCGTGAGTTGATAGAGGCCATAGCCGGCGTGTCAGCCGTCGCGGTGCTCTTCTGGGTCAGCTTTTGGATCTTGAACAAGGTGGAGACGAAAAAGTGGATCGAGTTTGTCAAGGCAAAGGTGTGGAAGGCGACTACGACCGGCAGCGTCATGGTCTTTGTCATGCTGTCATTTTTCACGGTCTACCGGGAAGGCTTTGAGACCGTGCTGTTCTATCAGGCCATGATCTCATTTGCGAAATACATGGAGTGGTACGTTGTCGCCGGGCTGGTGGTTGGCCTTGGGGTGATAATAGGGGTCACGTTTGTCGTAAGGAAGCTGGGCAAAAAGCTCCCGCTGCGCGTGCTCTTTGGACTCACGATGGGAATCGGAGCGTACATGTCAATAGCGTTCATGGGCAACGCGGTGCGCGAGTTCCAGGAAGTGGGCTACATCTCCACGACGCAACTTATCGGGACTGTGCCGCGGCTTGACATCAACACTGCAACGATGACAGGCATCCACCCGACCCTTGAGACGATACTGGCACAGGTCATACTCCTTGGGGTGTACCTCGCCGGATCGCTCTACGTGCTTGTCGTACAGCCAAGGCGCAATAGGGCCATTGAATCTGCGAGAAAGTCGCGCGCTGACTTTAAAAAAGAGGCCGAAGACGTACAGTAAAAAGTGGACGTCTTCAATCTGTTTATTTAAGAGTGAATTGTATAGTTCAGTATGGTAGACCTGATTTATGGCCGTGGCATTACCGACATTATTCGCGAATTCCCGTATTACATCAGCATATTCAAAAAGATGGCGGCATACAGATTATTACATATCAAGCAGCCCATGTACGGCTCTGTTGACGTCAACAACGTCTGCAACCTCCACTGCACCCACTGTTATTGGTGGCTCAACCGCAAGGAGGAGCAGGACATGTCCGTGGAAGACTGGAAAAAAATAATAAAGGAGAAATTTAACAAACAGCGCATTTTCGTCACCACGCTTGTGGGAGGCGAGCCGACGCTGCGCCCCGACATCATAGAGGTCTTTTGCAGAGAGATGCCAAACCGGGTCTGCGTCGTGACAAACGGCACTTTTCCGCTAAATCAGTACGACGGTTTGTATTTCTACTGGGTGTCGCTGGACGGGACTGAGCAGGTGCACGACAACATAAGGGGCAAGGGATCGTACGAAAAGACAAAGAAGAACGTCCTTGACTACACCGCCGGGCCGGGAAGGCGCGGTAAGCCCGCTTGGAAAGACATCTGGCTGACGATGACCATCAACTCCCAAAACTACATGACAGTTGAAGATCTGGTGGAGGAGTGGCGCGGCAAAGTGAACAAGATCGGGTTCCAGTTCCACACGCCCTTTGTCAAGGGCGACCCGCTGATGCTGCCGTTTGGCGAATTGCGGAGCTCGGTAGTCGACAAGATAATCGCGTTGAAAGGAAAATACCCTGATTTTGTCATTAACTCTGTCAGCCAAATCTCACTGATGAAAGGCAACTGGGGCGGCGTCGGGACGACTCCAGTGCAGTGCCCGTCGTGGGCGATACTCTCGCTCGACCACATGGGGAGGGTAAAGCAGCCCTGTTGCATCGGGAGCGCGGACGCAAAAAGCATGAAGCCCATATGCGAAGAGTGTGGCCTTGGCTGTTACTCTATTCTGGTGGCGCAGGGAATAAAGGGCAACTGACCTTATATAGTGGCCATCGCGTACCAAGAACGCTTATAAAAAAGGACACTTCCTATACGTAAGCGAAGAAAATAACTTGGCAAACACCTCCTTCCGGGTGCAGGCGCACAAGTTCAGCCAGGACAACATCCAGACTACGCTTGTTTGCAGCAAGTGCGACGAAGTCTTTTCCAAAGAGTTCCCCCTTGACCTTGAAGGGCAGACCATAGAGTTCAAGTGCCCTGTCTGCGGCGTGCCTGGCGAGGCCGACCTTCCCTACAAGAGCGCAGAAGAGCGCGAAGAACTGGAAGAAGATTTTGAAGAGGCAGAGGAAGAGGAAGGCGGCGAAGAGTTTGAGGAAGAATTCTAGGCTGTATGTATAATTCCTGACTCTCAAAGCCTTATCTCGCATCAATTCGTAAAAGCGCCATGTCGTGCGACTCTTGCGGCCACCCGAGGATGGCGCACAAGGAAACGACCATGTCGGTCTATTTCTGCAGCCAGTGCCAGCAGGTGGAGTCGCATGTCACTTTTACCCCGCAAAGAAAGCCCGAAAAATCCGACGGGCCGGAAGACATGCTGAGCGAGCTGTACTGGAACTACAAGGCGTTCCGGCGTTCTACTCCCTCTACTACTTTTTAGCCAGCTTGCCCAGCTGCGCAAGCAACGCTGACAACTGGATTTCCGGGTGCGCGCCGACTGCCAGCCGATAATCGTATTCGGCCATGATCGCTGCAAACTCGTCAGGCTTTTCGATCTTCATTTCGAACGCTTCCTGGTTTGCGTACTTCATGAAATCAGTCTCAGACATGCCGTAGACCAGCGTCAGCTCAAGCAGCTTTGCGCGGGCTTCGTTGAACTTGCCTGACAGCGCGAGCTTTAGCACTTCGCCCACCTTTGCCCTGCCGGAAAGCCCCATCGCAGCCGCGACGTTGGCAGAGGAAACCGAGTCCATGCCGGCGGCTGCCTGAATGATGTTGATTGAATGCCGCATGTCGCCGCCTGTCACGTCGTAGACCTGCGCAAGCGCCTTCTCTTCAAACTTTACCTTTTCTTTTTCACAGATCATTTTCAAGTGATCGATAACGTCCTCTCTTGGAAGGCGCGTGAACCTGAATACGACACACCTACTCTGTATCGGCTCGATTATCTGCGACAGATAGTTGCAGATTAATATGAAACGCGTTACCTCAGAGCCTTTCTCGATCATTGCCCTGAGAGCAGTCTGGGCCTCCGAGGTCATCTCGTCAGCTTCATCTAGGATGATTATCTTGAACAAATTTTTGGTTTGCTGTTCCCCTGTAACGCCCCTCCACTCTGTAAAACCCTTTACCTTCTCTCTCACCATCTTGATGCCTCGCTCGTCAGACGCGTTCAGCTCAAGCAGGTGATCTTTCCAGTTCTCTCCCAGAAGCTCCATGGCGATGCATAGTGCAGTAGTGGTTTTGCCAACCCCCGCCGGCCCGGCAAACAGCATGTGGGGTATTTCTTCCCGATTTTTGACAAGGCTGCTTATGCCCTTGATTATCTCTTTCTGGTCAACCACTTCACTCAGCTTTTTCGGCCTGTACTTTTCAGACCACATCAGGTTTACCAGTTCGGTTTTCTTGCCCGGCATTGTGAATGTGTTTTTCCATGAAATATTAAACCATTAATAGCTTGCTGCCTCTGTCAGGCCGCTTTTTTCTAATACAACAGCTGGAGCTAGCTTGGAGCTTAACAAAAGCTGCCCCGGCACGTAATATAATAGGTACCCCGTTCTTAGCAGCTCTCCACATGTCAGCGGATGCTCGGGCGGAGCCTAGAATAGAAGCTATGCAACATGCTTACCAGCTGGGCTACCTGGCAGAGGAAGTAAGGGTGACATACAAAAAAGACGTCAAGATGACGGTGGGCAGCATCGCCATCGACGCAAAGGAAGGCGACATGTCGTCGCTTCAGCGCTGGATTGCCAAGATGCTTGCAGAGCAGGGCGCGGTTGAATTCCAGTCAAATGACTCTGCCGCCTACATGTCGCGGGCGATGAACCGCGAACGGATAGCCAAGCCCCACGATCTGTCTGGCATCGACGTCGACTTTTACGTTCGCGCAAACGACTACCTCGAGGGGCTCAAGGACAGAGACCGTGAGAACCTGCTCGTCTCGCTGAACACCTTTGTCGCTTCCCGGCTTGAAAAGATAGTCAAGCTCGCAGCCGCGTCGCCGCTGTCGCCCGAGCTCGAAGCCAAGCTGTCCGCGGAAGAAAAAGAGCTCTACATTTTGATAAATAACGCTTCGACAAAATTCAAGAAAGGAGTGCTGAAGAAATTTGGCTGAGCAGCAAACCGCGGCCGCGCTAACAGATCAGCTCAAGGAATTTCTCAAAGCGTTCAAGGATAGGGACGGCAATTACAAGTACTTTGACAGGATAAACAACATGATGGCTCTGGGCGCCCCGTCGCTCGTAGTAGACTATATCGATCTTGACACTCACAATCCGGATCTTGCGAAAGAGATAACACACAAGCCGGACGAATACTTGGAAGCATTTAACGAGGCTGTTCTATTCATTCTGCGAGAAATTCATCCTGATTACGAGCAGGAGATCCGCGACAAGATCAGGGTCAGGATCGGTAATTACACAGTGCAAAAAGGTCTCCGCGAGATAAACGCCGACTTGATAGACAAGCTGGTGAGTGTTTCCGGCATGGTCGTGCGATCATCGGAAGTCAAGCCGCTGGCAAAAAAGGTTGCATATCGATGTACAAACTGCGCTGAAGTCTTTGATACCCAGCTTAAAGGACTCATTCTGAAAAAGCCTCTGAAATGCCCAAAATGCGGCGAAAGGGAATTCGACATGGATCCGGAGAACAGCA
>Ga0209751_10004673_pt1 | contig 13049 bp, 13 predicted proteins | sample RifCSP13_1_FD_184019 | JGI IMG/M metagenome (GOLD analysis project Ga0209751, IMG submission 184019) | Soil microbial communities from Rifle, Colorado - Rifle CSP2_sed 13_1 (SPAdes) (version 2) | ecosystem: Environmental > Terrestrial > Deep subsurface > Rock core/Sediment | place: Rifle... | reverse complement strand
AGAAAACACTTTATGTCTGGCATCGAAAACGGGGTCGAAGCGAAGGTGAAAAAGATTGATATAGGTTTAGAACGCTGCCCCGATTGCGGAAGCCGCGCCCTCGCATTTGAACAAGGCTGCATTGTTTGCAAAAGCTGCGGATTTTCGAAGTGTGATTAGTGATAGAGGTGTATGTATAGGGGAGAGGGGTTGGAATTTTTCTTATTAGAAGTACAAACAAGCCCGATTCTCGTAGATATGAGGATTGGGCTTGCTTATTTTGTATCTAAGGAGTCTAATCTATGGAAAAAGGAAAAATCAGGCCTTTATATTCAGAGTTCCAAGGCTATCTAGCACAGGCTCCTACGTCTGAAAATATAAATTACGCTCATATTGATGAGGAATCTCTATGGATGCAATAAAATGAAACTGTTAATTTGCTTAGTATAATTTCAGGAAAAGACTATGGCCGTTTTCTTATTGAACCAAAGTCTGATCGTAATGTACCTTACATTTATCTTATTACATATCGGCAGAAGTTAGGTGGTTTGATTTCTGCACTTCATGCTGAATATTTTGGGAATGAGCTTGCTCCATTTAGTGGAGTACCAAGTACGATAATAACCCAGAGTCAACAACAAAATCAGTCTGTTCACATTCAAATGCTTCTTGAAATTCAAAGCAAAATTGATGAAAAGATCCCTCATTATCCGGAAGGAAGCAAAGAAAGAAGTTTTTTACAAAAATTAAAGAGGTCACTTAGTTCTATATCAAACATCACTCAACTACTTAGTCAATTGCTTAAAATGGCAAAAGAATTTGGCCTTAGTATTGATGATATTTTGAAATTTTTTAATTAAAAATCGAACTTTAAGAAGTCGCATTGACTATTTATCTTGATTTCCCCGATACGGTTGGGGCTATCAAGGTGAAACCCTATATTGATTTGCCTGCTAATGGAGGTTGCATTTTTCCTAAAAAAATGAAAGAATCAAAGAATGTCCAGTTGCTTAATAGAAATATTTGAAGATGAAAAACTTGTAGAGAAAATCAAAACACGATTGCCTTATTTGTTCCAACATGCAGAATGAGAGAGATCGAGGGCAGGTAGAACTGGAATGGGAGCTGGTTCGGTTCGTGAAATGTGAAAAATTTTAAAAAATAGGAGCATGAAAATGGTTGCTAAAAAGAAAACAATGAGGAAGCGTTGTAAGCATTGCAATAGAATCTTGGATCGTATTTGGTTTACGGCACTGATGACGGAGGAGTGGTCATGGAATGGAGAGGGTTATAACGAGTGTACTGCAAAGCATAGTCTTATAACCGACCATGACCAAGAAGTTATATGTCCTGATTGTGAACATGTGGTTGGTGCAGGGCGTGACTTTGGTTTTGGAGTAGGTTACAAATAGAAAAAGAGAAATAACCATGACAAACGAAAATAAGGGAAGCATTTTAAGTGCGATTATTTGGATGTTTGTGATCTCGCTTCTTCTATTCTGGCTGCCTTTTGCTGGACCGCTTATTGCAGGAATAGTAGGTGGGAAGAAAGCAGGAGGTGTAGGTTCTGCACTTATCGCTGTATTTTTGCCTTGTATTATATTTGGTGTTGCTCTCTTTTTATTGGCATCGAGTTTAACCGGCATTCCGCTTATTGGGGTAATAGCTGGTGCCGGAGGATTCGTCTTAGCGATCTCTCATATAGGACCAATTTTACTTGGGGCTATCATTGGTGGAATACTTGCATAGGAGGATTTGAGGCGACACCTGAAGAATAAATAAAATGGTAGTGGACGTTGGAGAATGTATGAGAAGTAAGACTATAAGAGCGAAATCATATCTAGATTTGCCTGATGCGGATAAGTTATATGAGTTAAGCAATCCCTGCTTGTCATTCTTGTAGAAAGCTCTTTAGAACCTCTCCCATCTCAGATTTAGCAAGCTTTTCAAGAGCTGCTTTTTCAATCTGCCTTATACGTTCAAGTGTAAGATTAAATTTCCCTCCAATCTCATCGAGTGTGTATGTGTTTTCATGCCCAATTCCAAATCTCAACCTGATTATCTCCTCTTCTCTAGGAGTAAGCAGTGAAAGTACCTTTTTTATTTTCTGTGTAAGTGCTATTTTTGCCATAACAGATTCTTGTGCAGGTAATTCTTTATCAGATATAAAGTCAAGAAAGGTTGCTCCCTCTCCACCCGGTAAAGGGGTATCAAGATGGACAACATCACCCGTTGCATCTAGAATCCGTTTTACAACCTCAAGAGGGATCCCTGATTTCTTAGCAATTTCCTCCGGCATGGGTTTTCTTCCCTTCTCTTTACGAAGCATCGAGCTTATTCTGTATACCTTGCCCGACTTCTCAAGCAAATACACAGGAACCCTAACTGTTCTTGTCTGATCTAACAGCGCTCTTGACATCGCTTGATGTATCCACCACGAAGCATATGTTGAAAACTTATATCCCTTCGTATGGTCAAATTTTTCTACTGCTCTCATCAAACCGGTATTCCCTTCCTCAATAAGATCCGCTAGTGGAAGCTCTCGGCGCATATATCTTTTCGCCAAGCTTACAACTAATCTCAAGTTCGCTTTCACAAACCTCTGTTTTAGTCTCTTTGCATTCTCTGAATAAGCTTTCATAAGTGCATTGAGTTTCTCTACACGCTTCGATGGTTCTTTTCTCTTTCCGTTTTTATGCCCATTTCTCTTGCTTTTGCTAAATCTTTCTTTTGAAAGTTTATCAAGGATCGCTTTTATTTCCTTTGCCCTCGTCTCACACTTCTTAATCCTTGCTGAAATATTTATCTCCTCTTTCGGTGTAAGAAGAGGTTCGTTTGCCATATCCTTAAAGTAAACAGAAAGTAGTCTAAGCTGTTCATCTATAGTCCACTGCTCCTCTTCATTTTCATTGAACCGCACTCCTCCGAGTTCGAGCTCCGACTCTTCATCCAATATGAGATTATCTTCAATACCCAGAGACTCGGTGTCAGTGTACCCCTTTTCTTCCGGGATAAACTCTTCAAACTCTATGTTTTTTATTTCCATTTTTCTCCTTACTAAAAATTAATGGTGAAAAAATCTCCTAAAGAAGACTTATTTTCATCCTTCAGTTACTCCAGCCCCATACGTCATTAAGGTAATCATTCAAATGTGGGTTTCAAGGCAAATAACCTTTTTAAGTTGCAAGATACTTCTAAGGTCGGTTTTCTTAACTCATTGATACTGTTACTTTTTTAACGAGATCTTTAACTATTGTTGTTTGGAGAAGGGTTTTGCTAGGTTTCCAGTTGATCTTACAGGGTAGGGCTGTGAAAGTGAAAAATATGGTATGTTGATTTGCCTGATGATGGAAGTTAACCTGAGTTGGGGTTTTTAAAATTTTTGCTTACACTGTTTTTTCATCGGAGGCAGGATTCTTGAGTATAAGAGATATGGTCGTATGTGTTTTCGTTGTGATGATTTTTGTTGCAGGAGGTTGTTCTAAGCAATCGAATAAGGTGACTGTGCTAAAGGAATTTCCAGTAGATAATCTAAATGAGATTATCACGCAGTCTGGCGTAGGGATTGTTAAGAATGTTTCAAGTGATGGCAATGGATCTTTGAGAATTGTCGCAAAAGAGCCAACTATCGTAAGGTTATTTGAGGTAGACGACATTGACGTTGATGATGCACGCTTGATTTACCAGGCAAAGGTTCGTACTAAGGATGTAGAAGGACAAGTGTATTTGGAGATGTGGTGTCATTTTCCGGGCAAAGGAGAGTTCTTTTCCAGGGGACTCGATAGTCCATTAACCGGCACTACAAATTGGGTGACACTCCAGATTCCATTCTTTCTAAAGAAGGGCGAGAAACCTGACTATGTAAAGCTCAATATCGTTATAAATGGAATAGGTACAGTGTGGATTGATGATGTTCGTCTTTTAAAAGCGCCGCTTCAATAAGGTTGTTTTACGAGAATGTTATTTTTTACTGACCTAACACCGTCAACACTCCATACGATCTCTCCTGCCTTGCTCTTTTGTTGCTGAGTGTCTACAAACCCGCTTAATTGGACTACTCCTTTGAAGGTTTCTACGCTTATTTGATAAGACCTTATACCTGGTTCAGCTAAAAGTGCGGCTTTAACTTTGGTGGTGATGGTAGAGTCATCTATAAATTCTCCGGTACTCTCTCTGGTGCGACTTCCGGCACAACTTAGGAGTATGACCGTAAAAAAGAGAAAAACTATAAGCCCTAAATTTCTAGTTAGTAGCTTCACAGTTATTCTCCTCCCCTTTGGTATTATAAAATAAAGATACTGTGACTATCATGCTAATTCAAACTAAAAAAGTGCACCTAAAGTCAATAATCAAGGTTTACATACAATTGACATAATGGATAGTTCTTTTACACTGCTCGTTTTGTGTGATTAAATTTGCTGAGGGTGTTGGGATATATTCAACATGAAGCTAAAACAATCAATTGTTTATCTTGGATTCCTTTTTCTAATGGCGGTGATTTCTGGATGTGTCTTATTACGGCTTTTAGAGGTTAAGCGGCAACTTAACGACTTTAATAACTATTTTCAGATAAATGATCAAAATGGGTTTTCGCTTGTATTCTTAAACCCTACTCTCCACACAGATGATATTTTATGGTTGGCAAAGCGCCCTCCAACGTCGAAGGAAGTAAAGGATCAGGTTGAAGTGTGGACATATTTATTTGAAAAGGATTATCGAGGTCAAAAGGATGAAGAAGGAAACTTTGATATACCTATTGTCATGCTTTTCGAGAAGGATAAACTAAACGAGATTAGATTCCCGGAGCGATTTCTTAAAGTTCTTTCCAAGCCTTTGCTGGCTAGAATGTTCGAATCAATGGGCAGTGCTGAAATTAACGAGTGGAATCGCAGTGCATCCTCGAAGTTTGAGGGCAAGGATTCTATGGAGATTCCAAAAAAGCAGCATGTTACTCTAGTTCTTGGTAAGCCACTTTATAATAAAGACTCTAAAGTTGACTCTATATTCACATACAAATACAATCTGAAAAATAATGTAACCAACTCAAAAGGAAAACAATTCAACCTATTGATCAAGTTTACTTTTAATCAAGTAGACGAAAGGCTACTTAAAGTAGATGGTAACTTCAGCCGATTAAAGGTTTCAATGGATTTTAATATTGAGAACTCCGATGAAAGTAAAACAAAAATCAGCAAATAAACTACCATGCATTCTATTACCCTTCTTTCCCCGGCCAAAATCAATCTGACTCTTGAGGTAATTAGAAAACGTCAAGACGGGTATCACGACATCAGGTCAATAGTTCAACCCATAAATTTATTTGATGAGGTTAGGATTGAGGTAGAGAAAGGAGATGGAATCACCCTCGAATCTACTAGGATTGAAATACCAAGAGGAAAAGAAAACCTTGCTTGGAGAGCGGCAGAGGTTTTTCTTAAAGAATGTGGAATTAGTTTAAAAATTAGAATCTTTATAAAGAAAAGGATTCCTGTTGGTGCCGGGCTTGGTGGTGGTAGCGGAAACGCCGCGGCGGTTCTTGTAGGAATTAATAGAATTACAAACAAATTCAGTGAAGATGACCTCATTAGATTTTCATCCAAAATTGGTGCTGATGTTCCACTCTTTATCCATTGCAGGAGTTCCATCATTGAAGGTATTGGAGATAAGGTAACTCTCATAAGTAGCTTTCCACTCTTTTATTACGTTCTTCTAAACCCAGGATTTGAAGTCTCGACTAAGAGAATCTATGAACTATGGGATGAGGCATTTAAGGAAGAGGGATTAATAAGAGACGGTATAGAACATAAAGTTTCCCTTTTTAGGAGGGGTGAGTTCCCACTCATAAATGATCTAGAGAAGTTGGCAATAGCTATTTATCCAGAAATAAAAAACCTTAGAGAGAAATTAATAAGCATGGATGTAGAAGCAGTATCAATGACAGGAAGCGGCCCGACTGTTTTTGGAGTTTTTAATGACGAGAAAAAGGCAAAAATGATTTACGACTATTTCAGAGATAGCACTAAATTCAAGGTCTTTTTCGCCCAGGGCATTTCAGGATGGCATAGATTATAAATGCTGTATTTACTTTATTTGCCTTGTTAGGGAATGCTTGGTAAGATTTTAATCAACTATTTTAATATAGCGTCTATTCATTTTTAGTTTTTATAAAAATCTCGGAAATCATAATTGATGGGGCGTCGTCTAATGGCAGGACTCGGGCCTTTGGAGCCCGCTATGGTGGTTCGAGTCCACCCGCCCCAGCCATTCAGAATGAGTTTGTGAACTTATAAACAAATCAAATGGCGTATTTACCCTAAACATTAACTTTTTATCTTTCAACTGTAAGTTCGAAAGTAAAAAATTGATAAGTTGTCTTTTCTGGTCAACTTTCGAACTATTAAAAAGTTCATAAGCTCTAGATGCTATATTTAGTAAACAATTTAACGTAATTGAGAATTGCTCATCAGCTATAGAATATCACGCTCAATCCTATGTCGTTTTCTGCTAACCTAATAACTATCAATCATATGACGTTCACGAATTACCCTGCGAACGGGGGATTAGTGATAACTATATCAAAACCTTTATATTTACGGATACGCGTTCTCCTGCTGAGTCGGTACGGCTCAGTTGTGCTATCAGCCTTCTCAATGACCCAACTAGTCATGTCGTACTAAGGGGGTCAGCCACCAGGCTATCATAGCCGTCCAAGTAGTCCCATTTTGACCCAGTAGGTGTAGGTTCCCTCAGTGCGCTTTGAGTAGAGGTTTCGCCGAATGGCTTCACGTGCGAGAACAAGAAGTTTCTTTTTTGGGCAGTTCGACCGGGCAGTTCAGAGGCTCACTACAGGCGGGTTTTCCAATTTTTTTATTGACATGAAATTAGACTTGTTATAGTATAGGTGTTAGACGATTAGCAGTATAAGACCCCTAATAAGGGATTATACTGCATTTTTATTACTATATAGGCGATTGCTTTGGCAATGGTTTGAGATGACGCCTGTGATCGGCTTAATAGGCCGTTGATTTTTCCCTAGCGTGTGGGTCGGCGCACAGGGGTGAAGTCGCGAACCGACAAAAGGGAGGGCTGAAGTCATGACGAGATTCAATAAACATTCTGCAAAATGCTTGCGAAGCGGGTTGATCTATTGTGGCGGTGCTGCGGCCATAATGGCTATGCTCGTTGCTACACTATCGTGCAAGGCAGTACGGCCATCGCCTGAACTAGAAGGCGGCGAACTCAAGGAGTCCGTTGCCACGCAGAAGAGGATCAACAGCTATTTTCACAGCATCCTAGTGCCCAGGGTCAAAACCTGTTGGGCTCGAGTTCAAGGCACAGGAACAATCGAAATGAAGTACTGGTACGAGGCGGATGCGAAGGGCGGATGGGTATTCAAAACGCTCGAGGTTGGCAAATCCAACTTGCCAAAAGGCCAGGACGCAATTGCCTTGGCCTGCATGCAGAATGCCGTAACCGCAACCTCGTTTCCGAGAGAGGCAAGCGACAGCGGCGAATCCTACTTGATCAATTGGGACTGGCCGGTTCCGCTACCGCCGGACGCTGCACAGCAAGTTGAGAGAATGCTCGGGTCTAGCGGGGGCGAAGGTACTGGATGCGACGGTCACGGAGCACCTGCCAAGTGTGTAACCTGCTCGGGACACCCGCAAACTTGCATCTATGTATGCGTCGGCAGTAATACCTGCGAGATTGCCGCAACCTCTCCCGGTGGATTCGATAGTATTTGCACCACGGGAGGGGAATGTGCTTCGGGGGGGCTTTTTGGAGTCGTAGGAGGGATCGTCATTTATTAACGGCTGGATGGGGAAAGTAGTCAGGCTTTATTTATTTGATTATTTTTTTTTGCGCTCCCTCAGACTACTCATGCTTTCCTTGCTTTTAATGTTCCGGTCAAGGCGAGTCTTCCGTGAGTTGGGTAGTGGTAAGCTGAGTTGTACTTCTTTTTATTCTCGGTTGTACTGTTAAGCCCATTGTAGCAATCAAGACAAACTAAATTCCCATCGAGGTGGGTATCACGGAATTCTCCTTTAGCAATTGGCTTCATACAAAAGCGGCATGTTCCTACCTTTTTATGTTTCATTCAACCTCTCTGATTCAGTTGTTTCTGTTAGCATAAATCATAAAACCCTCTTCATTTATTCGAGAAAGCTTTTAAGCAGTATTCCTATCTCCGATTCTTCTATTTTTTCAAGCGCACGCCGTTCAATCTGCCTGATTCTCTCTCTAGTTAAGTTAAATTGCTTTCCAACTTGATCGAGCGTATGTTCGGCTTCATAGCCGATACCAAATCTCATCCTGACTATCTGTTCCTCTCTTGGATTAAGCGTTGATAAGGCTTCTTTAATCCTCACTGAAAGATTGGTCTTTGCTACAACTGAATCCGCGATAAAGGAATGTTCGTCGGGTATAAATTCTTTGAGGGTGGTTTCCGCATCACTAATGATAGGGGCGTCAAGTGAGGCTGCATACTTCGTAGATTCTAAAACTCGCTTTACCGATTTTAAAGATATTCCCGATTTCTTAGATATCTCCTCAGGAAGAGGTTTCCTCTCATTCTCGTTGGATAGCATGGAACTCGCTTTGTGAACCTTGGTTGCCTGCTCAAGTACATAAACTGGCACCTTTATACTTCCAGTCTGCTCGAGTATAGCCCTCGACATTCCTTGGTTTATCCACCAGGAGGCGTATGTAGAAAATTTGAATCCACGTGTATGGTCAAACCTGTCAACAGCCTTCATAAGACCAATATTCCCCTCCTGAATTAGATCGGTAAGAGGGAGTCCACGTCCCAAGTATCTTTTCGTAAAGATTAAAACCAGTCTGAGATTTGCTTTTATAAACCTTGCTTTGAGGGCTTTTACCGTCTTTGAATATAATTCTAAAAGGGTAATAAGCCTCTTTGCTACTTTCGTTTTGCTTCCTCCATTCAAGATCACCTTAAGGTTTTCTCGTGTTAATTCTTTATAACGTTCTTCTAGGTTTGTACCAAGAAGCTTCTCTAAAGTAGCTTTTATCACTCTTACTCTTGCCTCACAGCTTTTAATCTTCGCTGCAGTCTCAATTTCCTTTTTAGGGGTGAAAAGACGTTCTTGTCCCACCTCTTTGATGTATGATTGTAGGAGTCTAATATCCTCGTTTGGAGCTGTTTCTTTCCTGTTTTTCTTTAGAGAGCCATTCTTTTGAGTCTCAATTTGAATCTCAATTTCTGGATCGGCTATATCCAAGAGCGATACGTTCCCAAACTCAATTGGATTAATAATCTCATCCCGTCCGTAATTTTCCTCGAATTCACCAATTGGCCACTTCTCAAACGCACTACTAAGTGCTGTATCTTTTGCCATTATCTTATTTAGTCCTTATCAGCATTAAATTTTTGAATCACCCATAATTCCATAATACGTTTAGAATGCCTATAGCACTGTTTCAGCTCATTGATATAAAGTTGATGATCGTTCTGCCATCTGATAAATGTCTCTCATACGGTCTTAAGCTTTGTCTTCACCACAGACGAATTAAAATCCCAGATGAAAACCTTCCCAACAGGGCAAGAGAACCTCTTATGTTTTCCCACCTCCTTCTAGATACATCGAGGGCCTTGCCTATCATTTCGCCCTTCCCATATTATTTCTTAGTTCTGTGCAATTATTGTTCTAGAAAGGTGTTGGAAAAGAATTCCAAGAAGCAAGAAGAAAACAGAAATGCTCCTCTTCTATGAGGAGCATTTACGCTTTTACACGCACATTTACAGCACGAGGTCCTTTGGTTCGAGAGTCCTTTGGATTTTTTTCAACATCAAACTCTACGAGCTGACCCTCCATTAAGGATTCAAAATCTGGACCTTGAACAGCTGTCCGATGGAAGAATATTTCTCTTCCATCCTCAGCTCGAATAAATCCGAATCCTCTATCCTTTATTAATTTTTTAATCGTTCCATTCATGGCTTTGCCTCTTTGTAGCAGTCATACTAGACGACTCCTGTTTACACACATTTTATCTATCATTGTTTTTTTACTACACCCTGCTTATTTCTCAAAAGCTTTGTCTGATCTATCCAGACCCTTCTTTCAATTAAAAATAGCTAAATCTGCTACCCCTCTTAACCTCACACCATTTACTATATTGTTAAACTCTACTAGATTATTGTTATATTATCAAGTTTTTTCTTTTATATCTAAAACTGTTTTACGCCGTCAAGACGCTCCTCATGAAATAGGACTCTTTAATAAACGTTCTCAGGCAAGTATTAAATGGGATAACAACACTATATACAAGGGATTTTTTTACCCTTGACATATTTTAAATATCGTCTATATTCGATACGCAAAGGAATTTTCCACAAATACTTTTACTGATTTAGTAAAAGTAATTAAACATAATTATTAGGAGTATTATGGTTTGGACATAAAGCGGGAAGATAAGAAAGGGTCTATAAGCTTCCCCTGACTAGTTATTGTCTATATCCCTTTATATTTGCATGGGTTTTAATTTATCTGCTTTTCAACATATGAGGGGTTAATATGGAATCAGATATTCTCAACGACGTTAATCCATTCCAGAGAGAAGCTGTTACACACCCTGAGGGTCCGGTGCTTGCTCTTGCTGGTGCTGGCTCAGGCAAAACCAGAATAATAACTTATAGAATCGCTTATCTTATTAAGGAAAAGGGTGTATCGCCTACTAATATTCTAGCTGTTACATTCACTAACAAAGCAGCGAACGAGATGAAAGAGAGGGTGCATCGCCTCGTAGCTAAAGATGCGCATGAATTATGGATAGGTACTTTTCATTCGGTTTGCTTAAGAATTCTGAAGAAGGAAATAGATAAACTCGATGGTTTTAGAAGGGATTTTATAATATACGATGAAGTAGATCAGATAAAACTTATAAGAGAATGCATGAATAAGCTAGGATTTAGCGAGCGGATATCTGATCCAAGATCAGTGCGCTCTCAGATAGACTGCGCTAAAAACAAAGGACAAAGCCCCTGGGACTTTGGCGCTAGTATCTATGATGAGAGGATTTCCAGGGTTTATCATATTTATGAACAAGAGCTTAGACGTGCGAACGCACTTGATTTTGGAGATCTGCTTGATTTTACCGCCACTTTATTTGAGAAAAGACCTGATGTGCTTGATAAATACCAGAACCAGTTCCATCACATCCTTGTTGATGAGTATCAGGACACAAATCATATTCAGTACAAGATTGTAAAATTGCTCTCAGAAAAACATAGAAACGTGTTTGTTGTTGGCGATGACAATCAATCCATCTATGGATGGCGCGGGGCTGATATAACAAACATTCTTAACTTTGAAAGTGATTTTCCCGATGCAAAGGTTGTAAAGCTTGAACAAAACTATAGATCAACTAAAAACATACTGAGGGCGGCAAATGCAGTAATATTAAGAAACAGATATAGGCGTGATAAAAGGCTATGGACCGAAAATACAGAAGGTTCCGCGGTTGTTTATTATGAGGCTCACGATGAGAGGGATGAAGCAAGATACGTCGCCTCACAGATTGAATATGAAAGAACCACTAATGGACGCTTATACGGTGATTTTGCCGTATTTTATAGAACAAACAACCAATCACGTGTGATAGAAGAGGAGTTTGTGCATCAAGGAATTCCTTACAACATAGTAGGTGGGGTTGGTTTTTACGAGCGGGCTGAAATCAAAGATATCATGGCGTATCTAAGGGTTATAGCAAATCCATTAGATGAAATTAGCCTGAGACGTATTATCAACGTTCCATCTAGAGGAATAGGGAAGGGAACTATAGGGACGTTGGAGAAGATAGCTCAAGAAAGGGATATTTCATTATTTGATGCTACCGAGCTTGCTATAAAGAATGAGCTACTTTCTAAGAAGGCGCTAGCCAGTCTCGAGAAATTTTATAACCTAATTAATGAGCTTATTAAGCTTTCGCAAAGGCTCTCGATTGGAAGGCTTCTCGATAAGATCCTTGAGAAGACAAATTACCTCGAGTTGCTTGAACATGATGAGGAAAGACGAGATAACCTTGGGGAGATTTTAACACTTGCGGCAGAATTCAAGAAAGAAGAAGCAAATAACAGCATTCACGATTTTCTTGACTGGATTACGCTTTCAAGCGATGTGGACAGATTTAATGAAAAGGCCGATAAGGTTACTCTTATGACACTACATTGTGCTAAGGGGCTTGAGTTCTCTATAGTTTTTATTGTTGGGATGGAGGAGAGTCTATTTCCTCACATTAAATCCCTTGGAAATGGAAGGCTAATAGAAGAAGAAAGAAGGCTCTGCTATGTGGGCATCACTAGGTCAAAGGAGAAGATCTATCTCACAAGCACATCTAAAAGAAGACTTTTCGGGGTGGAGCACAGATCGATTCCTTCACGGTTTGTTATTGAGATCCCGAGGAAGCTTCTTCAATGGGAAAGCTATCAAACTAATTTCGGAGAAGTGACATTTAAGAAACATGACAACGATCAAATACGAGTTGACGGAAACGGATTTCCTAAGAATGGCGATGGATATGTAATTGGGGAAAACGTAATACATCCTTCATTCGGACAGGGTGTGGTAAAGAGGGTGGAGGGGTTAGGTGACGAAGCGAAGGTGGTTATCTCTTTCCATGATCATGGGGAGAAAAAGATTATGGCAAGCTTCCTAGGGCTTAAAAAGATTTAACCCTCTGAATCTCAAGTGGCATATTAATATTTTGTGGGTCCAGCCTATTTTTTGGTTAGAAATGTTTGTCATAAATCAGACTATAATAATTATAACTCCCCTTTATTATTTACTACTCTTCTGATCAAATAAAAGTGGTTTATTCCCCTTTCAAAACCACGGAAGTATCAGTTGATTTACTTAAGCAATTAATTCCTCTTCCGGTTTGCCGCCAATATTAGTGATAATTGCTCGAGGATCTCATTTCGCAGCAGCGTAATTTTTGGCTACCTGTTCCCAGTTAACTACATTCCACCATGCCCCAATATAGTCTGCACGGCGGTTTTGATATTTAAGATAGTAGGCGTGCTCCCAAACGTCCAAACCAAGAATAGGCTT
>Ga0209751_10004669_pt1 | contig 13055 bp, 12 predicted proteins | sample RifCSP13_1_FD_184019 | JGI IMG/M metagenome (GOLD analysis project Ga0209751, IMG submission 184019) | Soil microbial communities from Rifle, Colorado - Rifle CSP2_sed 13_1 (SPAdes) (version 2) | ecosystem: Environmental > Terrestrial > Deep subsurface > Rock core/Sediment | place: Rifle... | reverse complement strand
GCGGGCGTCGGTGACGGCGAGTCGGACGGGGTCGCGAGCGGAGTTGCCGACTCACTTGGCTCGGCTGTGGCACTCGGCGACGGGGCGGGAGTCGACGTCGGGATCGGTGGCGAGCCCAGGTTCTGCGGGTCGGGCGTCGCCGACTCCACGAAGTCGAGCGGGTTTTGATCGGTGTCCTGGCCCGATCCGCCGGCCCCGCCGGGGAGTCGCTCGAGACTGTGTCCGGCCGCGGGCGCGGGCGCGGGCGTCCCTTCCAGCCAGGTGCTGACGGCCGTCCCCCACCCAACCGCATCGATGGCGGTGGCGGCTCCGATCATCCGCAGCGCGACACTGCCACCGGTCGCCGCCAGCCCGTTGGCGTAGGTCAGATCGGCGATTCCCGCGAAGATGCCCGCGCCGTTGGCGACCAGCAGATGCTGTCCGGGGCCGAGCGGCGCACCACCCGCTGCCCAGCTCGCCTTGCGGGTGATGGTTGCGCCGCTCGCCGTGACGTAGACCACCTCCAGGTCATCCAACGGCAGGTCGGCGGCGGTCGGGTTGTAGAGCTCGATGAACTCGTCCGACGCGCTCACTCCCCCGGTCATGACCTCGCTCACGACGAGGTGGGCCGGGACCGCCGCCTCGGTCAGCGGAAGATCGAGGGCGAGGCCATCGATCCCCGGGTCGGGGACGGCCACGGCCTGTCCCAGGCTGGTGAGCAGGATGAGGATGGCGGAGCCGGCGGCCAACAGGCGCCGACGCGCGAAGGGGCGGACGATGGGGTCGGTCACGGGGGCACCTCGCTGGGGGAGGCGCGCAGGTCCGGCGAAGCATCCTCGGCGCGCCTTACCGCCGGCTTTCTCCCCGCTTACCGGCCCACCGCTACAATCGCCGCCCCATGCCACGCAGCACTCGAGCCCAGTTCGATTCGCGCGCCGCCGCGCGCCGCCGTTCGCGGCAGCACGCGCGGGGCGAGGTTCTCGAGGAGGACGGCGCGGCCGACGAGAGCTCGCCCGCCACGACGCCCGCGCGTCGGGCTCCGGGAGGCCTGCTCTCGTCGCTCTTCCCGGCCGCGGCGCCGCTGCGCGGGATGCCCGACCCATTTGCCGGCTTCACGTATCGCGGTCCGCGCCTGCTCAGCGGTTGGGCCCTCACCGGCTGGCTGTTGGGTCGCTCCCCCCGCGCCTGGCTGGGGATGGGCGCGCTGTGGATGGCATCTCGGCTGGTGACCTGGGTCGATCAGTTCGACGGCAAGCTCGGCATCGAGGGCACGATCGGCTCGTTCGTGGGCTTCGGCGCGCTGATCGCGGCGGGCTGGATCGGATGGCGCCGACCGTGGCTGTATGGATTGTTCGCGGCGCTGGTCGGCGTCCTCGGGTACGCGCTGGTCGTGACCCTGCTGGCAATCCAGCAGCCTAGCTGGGCGACCTACGGCGGCCAATGGTTTGCCGCGGCGCTGGCGCAGGACAGCTTCCAGGTGCTCTTCGGCGCGCTGGGCGGCTGGTACGGCGGCTATTTCCGACGCCGCGTCGCCACCCCGCCGCCGCCTCGAGGCAAGCGCAAAGCCTGATCCGGCCCTGACGCGCGCCTGACGACCGGGTGCCGGTGGGCGACCGCCGCCGCTTCGGCCCGCGCCGCCGCCTCGGCGTAGGTTGACCCCAGCCCCAGCACCTCCCCGGTGGAGCGCATCTCGGGGCCCAGGGCTCGGTCCACCCCGGGCAGCCGCCACAGCGAGTCGATCGGAGTCTTGACCGCCACCTGCGCCCCGTCGGACGCGAGGCCCGGCGCCCAGCCGACCTCGACCAGCGTGGCGCCCAGCGCGCAGCGCACCGCGGCGGCGACCACGTCGCGACCCAGCGCCTTGGCCACGATCGGCAACGTCCGGCTGGCCCGCGGGTTGGCCTCGATCACCACCACCCGCTCCCCGGCCACGATCAGCTGCACGTTCAGGACGCCGCGGATCCCCAATCCCAGCGCGATCCGGCCGGCAGCCTCGGCGGCACGCTCCTGGATCGCCCGACCCAGCCGTTGGGGCGGGATCACCGCGACCGAGTCGCCCGAGTGGACGCCGGGCGGATCGTGCTGCTCCACGATCCCCGGCACGCACCAATCCTGCCCGTCGCTGATGGCGTCAATGTCCAGCTCAACGCCGTCGATCAGCTCATCCACCCGAAGCGGCCAGCCGATCTCGGTCCGGAGCAGCGTTGCCAGGTCCTCCTCGCCGCGCAGCACCGCGATCCCGCGCCCGCCGATGACCCACGACGGCCGCACGATCACCGGCCACCCCAGCCTGCTCACCGCGACGCGCAGCGCCCCCTCGTCGGGGGCCAGCAGCCCGCGCGGGCCCTCCAGCCCCAGCCGGGTGAGGAGGCCCGCGAAGCGCTCGCGATCCTCGGTCGTCTCGATCGCCTCCGCGGTCAGCCCGGCAATCGGGACATCGGCATACGCCAGGTCCTTGGCCAGGTCGATGGCGGTCTGCCCGCCGAAGGTGAGCAGGACGTGCGGTGGCTCGCCGGTGAGCGCCCGCTCGTGGTCGATGACGTCGAGCACCCCCTCGGTGTCGAGCGGCTCGAAGTAGAGGCGGCTGCAGGCGTCGTAATCGGTCGAGACCGTCTCCGGATTGTTGTTGATCACCACCGCGTCGAGCCCCATCGCCCGGATCGCCCAAGCTGCCCGCACGCTGCAGTAGTCGAACTCGATCCCCTGCCCGATCCGGATCGGGCCCGATCCGACCACGATCACGCTGCGCCGATCGGCCGGGGCCGGCACCTCGGCCGAGGCATACGCCGAATAGAAGTACGGCGTCTGGGCCGGGAACTCGCCGGCGCAGGTATCGACCCGTCGATAGGCTGGCGCAATCCCGGCCCGCGCCCGCGCCCGGCGCACCGCCACCCCCGGCACCCCGGACAGGGTCGCGATCTCCGCATCACCGAAGCCGGCCCGCTTGGCGTCGAGGAGCGGGGCGTCGACCACCCCACGCTCGGAGGCCACCAGCTCAGCCAGCCGATCGGAGAACCACGGCGCGATCCCCGTCGCCCGGCTGAGCGCGCCTGCGTCGGCGCGGCCGTGGCGCAGCAGCGCAACCATCCGCCACAGGCGGGTGTCGGTGGGGGCGAGGAAGGCGTCCAGGTCCATCGGCGAGCGGTCGGCGAGCTCCCAGGCAGGGTCCTCCCACAGCCAGCCCCGACCGCGCGGCTCGAGCGAGCGGAGTGCCTTGAGCAGCGCCGGCCCGAACTCCGGGGCGATGGCCATCACCTCGCCGGTGGCCTTCATCTGGACCCCCAGCCCGCGGTCCGCGAGCGGGAACTTGTCGAACGGCCAGCGCGGCAGCTTGACCACGACATAATCGACCGCCGGCTCGAAGGCCGCCGAGCCGATGCCGGTCGCGGGGTTGGGCAGCTCGTCGAGCCGCTTCCCGAGCGCCACCAGCGCGGCGACTCGCGCAATCGGATACCCGGTCGCCTTCGAGGCGAGCGCCGATGACCGGCTGACGCGCGGGTTGACCTCGATCACCCGGTAGTCCCCACCATCCGGCCTCACCGCCAATTGGACGTTGCAGCCGCCCTCCAGGCGCAGGGCGCGCACGATCCGCAGCGCACAGCGCCGCAGGCGCTGGACCAGCGGGTCGGGCAGGGTCTGGATCGGGGCGACCACGATCGAGTCGCCGGTGTGGACCCCCATCGGGTCGAGGTTCTCCATGCCGCAGATGGCGATCGCGGTGTCCGCCGCGTCGCGCAGGACCTCGAACTCGATCTCGTACCAGCCGACCAGCGAGCGCTCCACCAGCACCTGTCCGATGGGGCTCGCGGCCAGCCCGGCGGCGATCCGCTCCCCCGCCTCGGCGAGCGTGTGCGCGAAGCCGCCCCCGCCGCCGCCCAGGGTGAAGGCCGGCCGGATGACCACCGGGGCGTGCAGCGCCTCGACGAAGCGCAGCCCATCCGCGACCGACTCCACCACCGCGCTGTCGGGCACCGGCTCGCCGATCCCGGTCACCAGGTCGCGGAAGCCGCCCCGGTCCTCCGCCGCGCGGACCGCGGAGAGCGGCGTGCCCAGCACGCGCACGCCATGGCGGGCCAGGACCCCGGCATCATCGAGCGCGACCGCCAGGTTGAGCCCGGTCTGCCCGCCCAGGGTGGCGAGCAGCGCATCGGGCCGGTGCTCGGCGATCACCTCGGTGAGGTGCTCCACGCTGAGCGGCCCGATCACCACCCGGCCGCCCACGTCCGGATCGGTCATCACCGTGGCCGGATTCGAGTTGACGAGCACGGTCTCGACCCCCTCCCCGCGCAGTGCCAGGCAGGCCTGCACCCCGGCGTAGTCGAACTCGGCCGCCTGCCCGATGACGATCGGTCCGGAACCGATGACCAGCACCCGGCGCGGGTGGGTCATCTCGTCGCGCGCTCCACCGCCAGGTCGAAGACGCGTGACGCGTCGGTCGGTCCCGGCGCGCCTTCGGGATGGAATTGGACCGCTGCGATCCGCCCCGAAGCGTGGATCAGCCCCTCCACCGTCCCGTCGTTGAGGTCTCGATGGCTGACCGCGTAGCCGGCCTCGGCCAGGGCCGGGCCGTCGAGGACCTCGACCTCGTGGTTGTGCGCCCCGATGTCCACGCGCCCCGACGCCAGCTCGATCACCGCGTGGTTTCCGCCGTGGTGCCCCACCGCGAGGCGCCGGGTGTGACCACCCGCGGCCAGCGCCAGCAGCTGGTGGCCGAGGCACACCCCCAGGATCGGCGGCCCACCGGCGAGCGCTGCGCGTGCCAGCTCCCCCACCATCGCGATCTGGGCCGCCATCCGCGAGGGATCGCCGGGGCCGGGTGACAGGACCACCAGGTCGGGGTCGAGCGCGGCCACCTGCGCCGCCGTGGCGTCATGCGGCAGCACGGTCATCTCCAGCCCGCGTTCGGCCAGCGACCGGAGCAGCGCGCGCTTGACGCCGTAGTCGATCAGCACCCCTCGCGCCCGCGGCGTCGCGTCTGCCGGCACGCGGTATAGCTCGCGCGTCGAGACCGCGGCCACGTGGTCGACCGCCTCCCAGCGGGGCGCGGCCAGCGCATCCGTGACGGCCGCGGCGTCGCTCAGCCGGGCGGCACGGATCACGCCCCGGCGTGCGGCGCCGCGGCGCAGCTCCAGGGTCAGCGCGCGAGTGTCGATCCCTTCCAGGATCGGGATCCCCGCGCCGGCGGCCAGCTCCTCGAGCGAGAAGCCGGGGCCCGACGGGGGCGTGACCAGGCGGGTCACGATCAGGGCGCGGGCATGGACCCGGTCGGACTCGAGCTCGGAGGTGGCCAGCCGGTAGTTGCCGGCCATCGGGTGGGTGAGGACCACCATCTGTCCGGCGAATGACGGATCGGTCAGGATCTCGCCCCAGCCGGTGGCGACGGTGGTGAAGATCAGGTCCCCTTCGGCGGGAACGGGCGCACCCCGCAGGCGACCCCGCAGGACGGTGCCGCCCTCGAGCGCGAGCAGGCCCCGAGATGAAGACGACGCCGGCCGCGGGTCTGCGGCGGGCGTCTGGACCTCGGTTCGGGGCAGGGTCTGCATTCGCGCTCCTTGCCGGCCTCACCGGGCCGGCGTTAAAGGACTCGCCGCGCAGTGTATCCGAGCGGACGGCCGTCCCGGACCGATGCGGCGCGCTACCATCGGCCGAACACGCACATACAGGAGGCCCCGAGCCGACCGATGACCGTTTCGCCCACCACCCTGACCCTCGCCGATGCGGTTCTGCCCTGGCGGACCGCGCCGCGCGCCACCGGCGCGATCCGCGCGGCCGCGCTGGTCGTCGGCGGAGCCGCGCTCACCGCGCTGTCGGCCCAGCTCGTCTGGTTCGCGCCGTGGAATCCGACGGTGCCATACACCTTCCAGACTGCGGCGGTGCTGCTGGTCGGGACCGCGCTCGGCCCGCGGTTGGGCGTGGCGTCGATGGCCGTCTACATCGCCGCCGGTGCGGTGGGGTTGGGCGTCTTCGCCGATGGCTCCTCCGGCATCGCGCCCGATGGCGCGCTGCGCGCCAGCCTCGGCTACCTGGGCGGCTTCGTGTTGGCTGCGGCGCTGGTGGGCTGGCTGGCTGAGCGTGGCTGGGACCGATCGCCACTGCGGACCATCGGGCTGATGGCCGTTGGCAATCTCGTCATCTACGCCATCGGCGTGCCGGTGCTGATTCTCGTCGCCCCCCTGGACCTGGCCAGTGCGATCCGCTACGGGGCGCTCGACTTCGTGGTCTGGGATGCGATCAAGATCGCCGCCGCCGCCGGACTGCTGCCGCTGGCGTGGCGCCTGGTCGGCAACCGGGGAGCGGCCCGCTGAGCTCGTCAGCCACCGCGAGCGGCCATCCGCACGACGACGAGGCGGCCCGCGCCGGACTAAGCGCGGGGGAGTTCGACCGGGCCTGGGTTGGGAAGCACCTCGTCGAGGAGCGCCGCAGCGCGCGCCTGCTGGGCGACATCCGCGAGGCGATCTTCGGCGCCCAGGACGGGCTGGTCAGCACCCTGGCCGTGGTCAGCACCGTGGCCGGCGCATCGGCCGATCGGTTCACGGTGCTGGTGGCGGGGATTGCCGCGGGGTTGGCCGGGGTCTTCAGCATGGCCGCGGGCGAGTTCATGAGCAGCCGCAGCCAGCGCGAGATCTTCGACGCCCAGATCGTGGGCGAACGCAACGAGGTGGTCGAGCGACCCGGCGAGGCGGAGGCCGAGGTGGCCTACATGTTCGAGGAGGACGGCCTGCCGCGTTCAGAGGCGGCGGCGGTCGCGGCCACGGTCGCCGCGCACCCCGAGGTCCTGCTCAAGACCATGGTCGAGAAGGAGCTCGGACTCGCCGCTGAGCATGCCGTCGGCTCTCCGGCGCAGGGTGCGCTGATCATGGGCGCCGCCTTCGGCATCGGTGCCGCGGTACCGATCATCGGCTACCTGCTGCTCCCGGCCTGGATGGGGGTCTGGGGCGCCGGCTTCGCCACGGCCGGCGTGCTGTTCGGGATCGGCGTGCTCAAGTCGCGCTGGACCCGCCGCCCGTGGCTGCGCTCGGGGGCTGAGATCCTGCTGATCGGCACCTTCGCGGGCGTGGCCGGCTACCTGTTCGGCACCCTGCTTCCTGCGCTGCTGGGATTCAGCGTTCCCGCCGCCTGATCAGTTGATGCGCAGCGTCCCGAGCATGCCGTAGGCCTCGTGGCGGGGAAGGTGGCAGATGTACTGCCACTCCGCCGGCGCATCGAAGGTGATCGTGGTCTCGACCGTCGCTAGCGCGGGGATCGAGACCTCGGTGGGTCGTCCGGCGTGATGTGGCTCGGTCCCGGTCCGATGCCGGTCGTGGAACGCGTCGTCCCCGAGCAGCCACTCGTGCTCGATCGGGTCCTGGTTGACCAGCACGAAGGTGATCGGCACCCCGATCGGGACGCTCAGCTGGGCGGGATCGAAATGCGAATAGTGGATCGTGATCTCGATCCGCTGCGGGCCCGGCGGGCTGCCGCACCCGGCCAGGGCGGCGGCCACCAGCAAGGTGACCGCCGCCAGCGTCGCGCGCATCGGCCAGATGCGCATCGGTGCGAGGCCTAGGCTCCCAGCGGCGGGCTACCGTAGCCGCCCCGCCGACGCAGCGCCACGATCACCAGGGCCAGCAGCGGCAGGCCCATCAGCAGGACCCAGGCGGTGCTCGTCGGGACCAGGTTGCCCACGATCCCCACCGGCGCGAAGCCGGCGTCGACCAGCGAGGGCATGCGCCGGCCGCTGGCGTCGATCGCCAGGTCGAAGGTCAGGTCGCCGGCCACCGTGTTCACGCGCACCTTGGTCAGCCAGGCCTGCTGCGGGATCCAACCCATCCCATCGTCGGAGCGCAGGTCGTCCAGGAGCTGGACCGATGCCGCGTCGCTGTGCGCCAGCTCCAGTCCGTTGACCCCGAAGAATGCGCTGGGGGCCGGCAACATGGCTGGACGCTGATCGGTCAGCAGGTACACATCGGCCTCGACCGGCTCGGAGGCGGCCTTGCCCAGGCCCAGGATCCGCAAGGGGACCCACGGGTTGTCGGTCGGGATGGTCAGGTGGATGGGGGTCCCATCACCGATCGACTGGCCGCGCTCCGTCGCGGCGTCCGCGTCAAAGACGGCGGTCATGAAGATCGGCGAGCGATCGGCGTAGAAGTCGAGGACCTCGGGCGCATCAGGCGGCAGGCGGAACCCGTGCTCGGTGGCCCATGCCCCGACCGCAGCCCCGCCGCCGCGCAGGATGGTGATGTCGAGCGCGTCGATCCGGACGGTGAGCAGGACCTCCGCGTCGCGCGAGGCGCCCGCGGCCTCGGCGAAGAAGAGACGCTGCGGCTCGGTCTCGAGCACCAGGCGCTGGAGGGTCCAGTCGCCGCCGCGCTCGACCTTGGTCGGGATCCCCGGCAGCGGGATGATGCTGCCGAACTCCCCGCCGCCACCCGCGAATGCGAAGGCGGTCACGTAGTGCTCCACGCCGTCGTGATACGCGGCCAGCGTGGAGGTGCGCAGCAGGTTGACCGCGCCGTTCGGCCCGATCAGCCCGCCACAGGCAAGGGCGGGCGCCGCGACGACCAAGAGCAAGACGGCGGCAATGACGGGAGCGATGGCGGCTCGGCGCATGGGACGGGTCCTCCTGGTGCTCGGAGCGGCAGGAACGCCGTTCGGTTGCCAGTCAGGACGAGCCCCGGCGTGGGATGGTTCCCCGACGAGCTAACCCTCGCGGAAAATCAGGTCGTGGTCGCGGACCTGTCCCGTGACCTGGAGCGCCACGTCATCCCCGGGCCCCGCCCCCTCGACCTTGGCGCGGTCGATCTCCAGCGACTCCACCGGCTGAACCAGGTCCGTGGTGTGGCCCAGGATGTGGATCCGCTCGCCGACCCGCAGCGGTGCGCTGAGGGCGACGGCGGCCACCGACAGATGGGAAAAGTAGTGCGTGATGCGACCCACGGCATCGATATCTGGGTGCGATTCGGACATCGCTGCACCTCCGCAGCAGACTGTGGGCGCGCCGCGGACCCGCGTCAAGGGGATCGCGGTCAGCGAATGGCGGGGCGCGCCTCGTACAGCTGCCGCGGCCCGCTGATCCCCTTCAGCTCGTGCACGCCGCGATCGACGAACTCGACCTCGCCGCCGCTGGCCAGTTCGCGGCTGGTGACCGAGACGAGGACCTCGCCCGGTTCGGCGGCATCCATGATCCGCGATGCGAGGTGGACGGCCACGCCCCGCAGGTCGTGCTCCGTCACCTCTACTTCCCCGGTGTGCACCCCGGCGCGGATCTCGATCCCCAGCGTGCGGGCGGCCTGGCAGATGCGCATGGCACACGCGATGGCGCGCCCCGGCGAGTCGAAGGTGACCAGGAAGCCGTCGCCGGTCATCTTTATCTCCCGACCGCGGTGTGACTCGAGCAGGCGCCGCACGTCCTCGTGGTGCGTACCCAGCAGCCGCTTCCACGCCCGGTCGCCGTGCCGCTCGGCGGCCTCGGTGGAACCCACGATGTCGGTGAAGAGGACGGTGGCCAGCACCCGCTCACCTTCGTCGGGTGCCTTTGCCCATCCGGCGATCCCCTGGAAGTTGATGGACACTGACGGCTCGTCACCCACCACCCAGGCATCGTGGCCGGGCGCCATGTCGTACAGGTCGCCGGCTCGCAGTTCGACCTGCTCGCCATCGCGGGTCTCGACCATGATCCGCCCGCTGACCTGCATCCCGATGTGGTGAAACTCGCAGCGCTCGGTGCCGGCGATCGGCCGCACATGGGTGGACCAGCGCCACCCCGGCTCCTCAACCTCACGGCCGACCGTCATCGGGCCGACGGTGACGTTGTCGGTATAGCCGAGCTCGTAGGTGACCCGCTCATCGGGTTCGGTGAAGCGCTTCACGCTGATGCCGACCATGACGGCGAGTCTCGGGTTCCAGCGGAGCGGCGTCAAGGCCGAACGTCGGCGCCTCGTGGAGGGATATGATATCACTACCTTTGGATCGTGATATCATTCGAGCATGATTCGCACGCAGATATCCTTCGACGAAGCCCAGTTTGAATCTCTGCAGGAGCGTGCCCGGGCGGAGGGAGTGTCGATGGCCGCGTTTGTGCGGCGGGCGGTTGACCGGGCCATGCAGGAGGTCGATCGGTCCACACGATCGCGCCTGGCGCTATCGGCCATCGGTCGGCTGCACGGCGGACCGGCCGACCTCGGCTCCGACCACGATCGCTACCTCGACGACGCATACAGCGCATGACGATCTTTGTCGACACCTCGGCCATGATCGCTGTGCTGCACATCGATGACACCAACCACGCTCTGGCGAGCGACGTTCTGCGCCGATACGTGGACGCGCCACTCGTCACCCACAACTACGTGGTCCTGGAGGCAGCCGCGCTGATCCAGCGCCGATTCGGCCTGGCGGCGGTGCGGCTGCTCCTCGAGAGGCTGGTGCCCGCGCTCGAGGTGGTCTGGATCGATGAGGAACGACACGATCGGGCCATGGGATCCCTCCTTGCCAGGCGTCGGCGCAGCGTTTCACTGGTTGACTGGGCGAGCTTCGACCTGATGCGCGAGCGTGGGATCCAGGACGCCTTCGCGTACGACGACGACTTCCGTCGGGAGGGGTTCACGCTGCTCGCCTGAGTCAGCGGAAGCCTGCGTCCCGCTTCGGCGGCTGATCGGTGACTCTGGGGGCTCCGCGGTAGTTCATCGGAGCAACGCTAGCCAGCGTCCCACACATCGTGACGAATTGCTCTTGTCCGGCAGCGCAAAGGGAGGGAGTCTTGCCCGCATGGACGATGTCGTCGATGCATTCGGTGCCGAACCTGTTCTCTGAACCGCGGTGGGTCTCGGTGATGCCGATCGTCCTGGCCAGCGCGGTGGTAGCGGCGGGCTGTTCCAGCCCGCCATCGCCCAGCGCATCAGGCACGCCAGGGACTGCACCGCCATCGCAATTGGTGGTGCGGAGTGGTGACCGCACCAGCACCCTCACCATCCTCGACGAGACGGGCCTGCTGACGGGATTCGCCGACGGGGCCCCGATCGAGGCGGTGCGCGGCATCAGTGACGTGGCGGTCGCGAATGTCCCTGGATGGCCTACTAGACTGGGTGTGGCCTGGGTAGCGCTACCCTGTGAGACGAACCCGACCCTGGTCATCTTCAGCCAACGCGGACGCCTTCAGATGATTCTCGACCGTGGGCCAAGGGTCCCTGCGGACTGTGATTCGCTGGGCGTGATCTACGGAATCACCCTTAAGCTGTCTGAGCCGGTCAATGCGCAACGAGTCGATATCGAGGGGATATCGAGGGACCCAGGTTAGCCCGATCGCCGGGGATCCCCGGGGCAGACTCTCAGCTCGCAGAGACGTTTCCACGCTTCTTGACGAAAGCTCTCCGGGTTGGTTACACGCCCGAGTATGGGTCCGTCCCTAGCGGAAGAGGCGCTGCTGCTTGCTGAGGTCGAAGCGCTCCGGCTCGGCGATCACCGCGTCAATCGGCTGGATCCGGCGCGCCACCACGTTCAGGACCTCGCCCTCGACCTGGAGCACCCCGTCGATGACCAGCATCGGATGCCGATGCAGGATCGCCCGATGGGTGGTGTACACGTCGGGTCGGACGGTGACGTTGATCATGCCGGTCTCGTCCTCCAGCGCGATGAACACGAAGTTCTTGGCGGTCATGGGGTGTTGGATGCTGACCGCCACCCCGGCCAGGCGCAGGCGAGAGCGGTCGCGCTGCTTGCCCGCCTCGGCGATGGGCAGCGTTCCGCGGACGGTGAGCCGCTCCCGGAAGAGCTCCACCGCGTGGGCCGTGGGCGAGAGGCCCAGCTCGCGGTAGTCGGCCGCCACGCGATCGGCGAGGGTCATCGGCGGCAATGAGGCGCCCAGCGCCCGCTGGGCGTCATCGGTCAGGCCCAGCGCGGGACGGGCGGGGTCGGCGTCCGCCAGGGTGGTGCGCAGCTGCCAGAGCAGTTCGCGGCGGGGCACAGCGGTCCAGTCGAAGGCACCGATCGCGATCAGCCGCTCGACCACCTGCTCGCCGGCTCCCGTCCGGGCCACGAAGTCACGCACGGACCGATACGGACCGAGGGCTCGCTCGCGCTCGATGACGACGCGCATCGCCTCGTCGATGCCCTTCACCTGGCGCAGGCCCAGGCGCAGCGCGAAGTCACGCCCAGGATCGCCGGAGGAGCCGATCGGCTCGGTGTCGTGCTCCCAGGTCGAGCGGTTGACGTCGATCGGCAGCACCGTCACCCCGTGGCGCTTGGCGTCCCCGACCAGGACCGCTGGTGAGTAGAAGCCCAGGGGCTGGTTGTTGAGCAGCCCGGCCAGGTAGTGGACCGGGTAGTGCAGCTTCAGCCAGGCGGTGTCGTAGGTGATCTTGGCGAAGGCCGCGGCGTGGGCCCGGGCGAAGCCGAACTCGGCGAAGGCGGAGCAACGCTTAAAGAGATCCTCGGCGTCGGGCTCGGTCAGGCCGGTGCGCATGGCGCCGTGGACGAACCGATCCCGCTCGGCCTGCATCTTGGCGTGGCTGCGGTGCGAGCCCATCGCCTTGCGGAAGATGTCGGCCTCGGTCGCGCTGTAGCCGCACACCGCGATCGCGATCTGCATCACCTGCTCCTGGTACAGGATCACGCCCAGGGTGTCGCTCAGGATCGGCTCCAGGCTGGGATGGGGGTAGACCACCGGCTCGAGGCCGGCCCGCCGGCGCAGGTAGGGATGCACCGCGTTGCCCTGGATCGGGCCGGGCCGGATGATGGCCACCTGCACCACCAGGTCCTCGAAGCGTTCCGGACGGGCCTTGGGCAGGGCCTGCATCTGGGCGCGGCTCTCCACCTGGAAGAGGCCCACCGTATCGGCGGCGCGGATGGTGGCGAAGACCGCGGGGTCGTCGTGGGGCAGGTGGTCGAGGTCCGGGCGGGTCCCGGTGTCGCGCTCGACCCGGTCGAGGGTGTCGCTCACCGCCCCCAGCGTCCGCAGCGAGAGCAGGTCGATCTTGACCAGCCCCAGCGCCTCGATATCCTCCTTGTCGTACTGGCTCACCACCCGGTCGACCATGGTCGCGCGCTCGATCGGGACCAGGTCGATCAGCGGGGAGCGGGTGATCAGCATCCCACCAACATGG
>Ga0209751_10004667_pt1 | contig 13059 bp, 12 predicted proteins | sample RifCSP13_1_FD_184019 | JGI IMG/M metagenome (GOLD analysis project Ga0209751, IMG submission 184019) | Soil microbial communities from Rifle, Colorado - Rifle CSP2_sed 13_1 (SPAdes) (version 2) | ecosystem: Environmental > Terrestrial > Deep subsurface > Rock core/Sediment | place: Rifle... | reverse complement strand
CTCCAGGATCGGGTAGTCCACGGGGACGAGGAAGTCGATGTCGTCCACGTGGATGAAGGAGTCCCCGAGTGTGCGGGGCATCTGCTCGTTGACCTCCGCGATCACGAGGCTCGCGGCCTCCGTGGCGGGCTTCACGACGTCGATGCTCACCCCGTAGGAGCAGTAGCCGTGGCGGTCCGGCGGGCTCACCTGGATCAGCGCGACGTCGATGGGCACGCGGCCCGTCTCGAAGAGCCGGGGGATTTCGCTTAGGAAGATGGGGGTGTAGTCCGCGCGGCCCTCCTGGACCGCCTCGCGCACGTTCGGGCCGATGAAAAGGGCGTTGTGGCGGAAGTTGTCGCCCCACTTCGGCTCCGTGTAGGGCGCGATCCCCAGGGTCATGATGTGCATGATCTCCGTGCCGAACACGGAGTTCGCGCGGGCGACGAGGGCTTCGACGAGCCTCTGCGGTTCCGCGGCCCCGGAGCCGATGAAGACGTGGTCCCCGCTCTGGACCGCAGACACGGCCTCCTCGGCGGTGCGCGTCTTCTCGTCGTACCGCTGGGGCCAGGCGGGAAGTTCGGTCTCATCGGGCGTCGACATCGGTCACCTCCGGGCTCACGCAGGACGCCCGCGGATCAGGGAGCCTTGCCCTCCACCTCGGCGAGCCACTTGCGGACTTCCTCGACCGCACCCGGATCCTCCAGGGTCGTCGTGTCACCGATCTCCTGACCGGAGACGAGTGCGCGGATCACCCGGCGCATGATCTTCCCGCTCCGGGTCTTCGGCAGCTTGTCGGTGATGTAGATCTTCTCGGGGGCGGCGATGGGGCCGATCTCCTTCCGAACGTGCTTCTTCAGCTCGTCCTTGAGGACTTCTGAGCGGGTCTCGTTCGAACGCAACACGACGTAGGCCACGAGGACCTGGCCCTTGAGCGGGTCCGGCTTCCCGACGACGGCGGCCTCCGCGACCTTCGGGTGGGAGACGAGGGCGGACTCAACCTCCATCGTCCCGATCCGGTGGCCCGCGAGGTTGATCACGTCGTCGATGCGGCCCATGAGCCAGAAGAACCCGTCCTCGTCCTTCCGGGCGCCGTCTCCCGTGAAATACTTCCCGCGGATCTGAGACCAGTACGTGGCCTTGTACCGCTCCGGGTCCTTGTACAGGGTGATGAGCATCGCGGGATAGGGCTTCGTGATCACGAAGTAGCCACCCTTATTCACGCCCGCCACGTTCCCGGACTCGTCCACGACCTCTGCGCTCACCCCGGGGAAGGCTCGCGTGGCGGAGCCGGGCTTGAGGGTGGTTATTCCCGGGAGCGGCGTGACGAGGATCATCCCCGTCTCCGTCTGCCACCACGTGTCGACGACGGGGCAGCGGCTCCCGCCGATCGTCCGATAGTACCACCGCCAGGCCTCGGGGTTGATCGGCTCGCCCACCGTGCCCAGCAGGCGCAGGGAAGTGAGGTCGTGCATCTTCGGCCATTCGTCCCCCCAGCGCATGCACGCGCGGATCGCCGTGGGCGCGGTATACAGGATCGTGACCCCGTATTCCTCGACGAGGGACCACCAGCGGTCCTGCTTCGGCGAGTCGGGCGCACCCTCGTACATGAAGGACGTGGCCCCGTTTGCCAGGGGACCGTAGACGATGTAGGAGTGTCCCGTGACCCAGCCGATGTCCGCCGTGCACCAGTAGAAATCGTCCTCCTTGAGGTCGAAGACGAGCTTGTGCGTCGTCGCCACGCCGACGAGGTAGCCGCCCGTGGAGTGCACGACGCCTTTCGGCTTGCCCGTGGTGCCCGACGTGTACAGGATGAAGAGCGGGTCCGTGGCGTCCATCGCCTCCGGCTCGCAGTAGCTCGGAGACGTCATCATGGCCTCGTGCCACCACACGTCCCGGCCCTCCTTCATCGGACACTCGGAGCCCGCCCGCTTGAAGACGACCACGTGCTTGACCACGGCCAGGTCCGCGATGCCCTCGTCGACGGCCTTCTTCAAGGGCACGATACTCCCGCGGCGGTAGCCCGCATCCGCGGTGACGACGACGGCGGACGAGGCATCCTCGACGCGGTCGTGCACGGCCTTCGAGCTGAACCCGCCGAAGATCACGCTGTGGATCGCGCCGATCCGCGCACACGCGAGCATCGCGATGGGCAACTCGGGGATCATGGGCAGGTAGATCGTGACCCGGTCGCCCCTCCTGACTCCGAGGGACTTGAGCACGTTCGCGAACTTGTTCACCTCGCGCCAGAGCTGGAAGTACGTGAAGACCTTGCGATCCCCGGGTTCGCCCTCCCACACGATCGCGGCCTTGTTCCGGCGGCCATCGTGGAGGTGCCGGTCGAGGCAGTTCTCGGAGACGTTGATCTTGCCGCCGACGAACCACTTCGCGAAGGGCAGCTCCCACTCGAGGACCTTGGACCACCGTTTCGTCCAGTGGAGCGTCTCCGCCTGCTTCCCCCAGAACGCCTCCGGGTCTTTGTCCGCCTCCACGTAAATGGACTCGTCCCGGACGAGGGCCTGCTTGCGGAAGTGCTCCGGCGGCGGGTACTGTTCCTTCTCCCTGAGCAGGCTGTCGATCGTGGCGCTGGACACAACCATGGTCGCTACCCCGGTACGGACACCTTCGAGGGCGGTCGCCCTCTTATAAGCGCTTGTCAAGCAAAGCAATTAGACCATATATAGCCAAGGACCGCAGGCTCTTTGCACTCCGCCCGGGCGCGCCGACGTTACTCTCCGTACGCGTATGTTCCATAGGTCTTTGGCCGCTCGGACGTGACGCGGTCCGCATGGCCCCGAAGTTGCCCCGGTCAGCGTACCTGCTGATTGGTTTCATCATGAACCTCATGCTCGGGACGGTCTACTCCTGGAGCGTCTTCAAGGGGGTCCTCACGGACCGAGCAGGGCCCTACCAGGCGTCGGACTTCATGGCGAACGTCCCCTTCGCGGTCGCGCTCGCGATGTTCGCGATCGGGATGGTCTTCGCGGGTCGTCTCGTGGACAAGCACGGTCCCGCGAAGGTCGCGATCCTCGGCGGCCTCCTCGTGGGCGCGGGCTACATGCTCTCGTTCCTGATGGACAAGACGCCCTGGCCTCTCGTCACCCTGACGGTCAGCTACGGGATCATCGGGGGCCTGGGGATTGGATTTGCCTACAACCCGCCGATCGCGACCGCGGTCCGTTGGTTCCCCGTCCGGAAGGGGCTCGCCTCGGGTGTCGTCGTGATGGGATTCGGCCTCTCCCCGCTCGCGACCGCGCCGATCGCGACGGCGCTCATCGGGTCGTATGGGCTTCCGAACACCGCGCTCATCCTCGGCGCCGTCTTCCTCGCGACCCTCGTGGGCCTCGGGGCCCTCATGGCCTTCCCGCCCGCGGGCTGGCGGCCGCCCGCCGAGGTCGTCACGAAGGCCTCCAAGCGCACCTGGAAGCCCTTCGGGGAGGTCGAGACGCACGACATGATCCGCACGTCCACGTTCTGGGGCGCCTGGCTCATCTACGCCCTGGGCACGGCCGGCGGCTTCATGATCATCGGGAACGCGAAGGACGTCGCGAAGATCCAGGGTGGCGTCACGGACGCGATCCTGCTCACGGCCGCGATACAGGTCCTGGCGGTCTTCAACAGCGGCGGCCGTCCGCTCTTCGGCCGCATCGCGGACGTCTTCACGCCGAAGCGAGCCCTCCTCCTGATGTACTTCGTCCTCATGGGCGCGATGGGTCTCCTCGCACTGTCGACGTCCTTGATCCCCGTCTATGCGGGAATCGCGCTGACCGGCATGGTATTCGGCGGCTTCCTCGCGGTGATGCCCGCGCTCTCGACCCTGTTCTTCGGCACGAAGAACTCCGGGGCGAACTACGGGATGCTCTTCACCGGGTACGGCCTGGGAGCGATTGTGGCCCTCTTCGCGGGCAGCATGATCAAGGACATGTACGGCAGCTACGTGCCCGCCTTCTACATCGGGATTCTGCTCAGCGTGGCGGGCCTTGTCCTGAGCCTGCTTGTCCGCCCGCCGCGGCCGACCGCGGCCCGGATCATCGAGCCCATCCCCGCCCACGCGTGAGCGTCGGACGGATGTGCGGAGCCCTTGACGAGCGTGAGCTTTATCCATGGCAAACGATAATAAAGCGTGGAGGCCATGCGCCCGCAGGTGGGACCTCTGAAAATAGCCCTTGTCATCGTCGGCGTGGTCATCCTCATCGCAGGGATTGTCGGAACGATTCTGGTGTCTCAGGCGCAAGCGAGCCTCCAGAGCCAGATGCTCAGCGAGTGTTTCGCGAACCCCGTCTCGCCCCAGTGCTTCAGCCTCGCGGCTTCCATCGCCACGTACGGCCTGTACTGGTGGCTCACGCTCCTCCTCGCCGGCGTCGGCCTGATCATCATCATCGTGGGTCTCGTCCTTGCGGCCGTCACGACGACCCCGCCCATGGCGGCGTATGCTCCGCAACCGGCTCCCTCTCCCATTCCTTCGGCCGTACCGGCTTCGAGCGGCCAGACCGCGCCCTGCGTCCGCTGCGGCCGACCGGCGCGGTGGGTACCCGCCTACAACCGGTGGTACTGCGACGCGGAACAGATGTACGTCTGAGGCCCACATAATCCACCGAGGCTGGGCGACGCCTCTCTCCCGGCGGAGGAGTTATCCGAGCGGACCGCCGTAGCCGGCACAAGGGACCTGCTTGAAGCGGATTCCGCTCGTCCTCGCGGGAATCGGGGCTGCGCTCCTCGTACTCGGCCTGCTTGGGACGTTGTACGCATCGGACCAGGTGAACCGGGCCGGCGACGGTTACCTCTACGACTGCGTGGTCGGCACGCCGTCTCCCGACTGCCCGCAACGCCTCGCGACGATCAACGCCTACCGGACGCAGACGACCCTCTTCGAAGTCGTGGGAGGCGTGGGGTTCCTCGTCATCATCGCCGCGGCAATCGTGGATGTCGGCCTCCGGCGGCGCGGAGGAAAGCTCCGTACCCAAGACAGCTCACGGCCGTAGCACGACCTTGATCGAGTCCTTGGCCTGCGCCACGAGTCGGAATCCTTCGCCCGCCTGGGAGAGCGGGAGGCGGTGCGTAATCAGGTCCTTGACCCCCAGCTGGCGGCTCCGCAGCAGCTCGATCGCCTCGCGGATGTCCCGGGGGCCGCCGCCGTAGGACGAGGTCATCGTGATCTCCTCCCTCCACAAGGCGTTGAAGGGGAACTCGACCCTCGCCACGGGCTCCGTGGGCGCGAAGAAGAGGACTCGGCCGCCGCGGTCCACGGAGGCGAGTCCCTGGGCGATCGCCGTGGGAGCGCCCGTGCACGTAATCACGAGATCCGCGAAGCGCCCGCCGTTCGCGGCCCTCACCCGTGCGGGGACGTCCTCGCGTCCGTCGATCACTTCGTCCGCACCGGACGTGCGCGCGGCCTCCTTTCGGAAATCGACGATGTCCGTGGCGATGATCTTGCCGGCTCCCTTCGCCCTCGCGAGGCGGATATGGAGAAGTCCGGCGATCCCGCTCCCGACCACAAGGACCGTGCCGCCCTCCGGGATGCCAACGAGCCTCTGCCCGCGGGCCACACAGGCGAGGGGCTCGATGAACACGGCCTCGTCGTCCGTGACCTGCTCCGGGAGCTTGAAGAGCCCGAGTCGCACGTTGATCTCCGGCACCCGGACGTACTCCGCGAATCCCCCTGGATCGAAGTTCGTCGTGCGCAGGGTGTCGCAGACGGTCTCGTGGCCCGCCTTGCAGTAGCGGCACGAGCCGCAGGGTACGTGGTGGGAGACGAAGACCCGGTCCCCGATTTTGGCCTGTGTCACGCCTTCGCCGATGTTGACGACTTCGGCGGCGATCTCGTGCCCCAGGACGAGCGGGGCCTTGGGTTTGCGGTACCACTCCATCACGTCGGAGCCGCAGATGCCGCTCGCGCGCACCTTCACGAGGACCTCATCCGGGCCGATCGTCGGTGTGGGCACATCGACAATGCGCACGTCGTCGTTGGCGTAGTACATCGCGGCGCGCATGGTCACGAGGCCACCGCGACGCTCACTTCTTCGCCTTCGCCTTCACGTGCTCGAGGGCCTCCTTCGCGGAGGCGTGCTCGTGCACGATCGCCCGCACCGCGCGGATCATGCCGACCGGGTTCGCGGCCTGCCAGATGTTCCTGCCCATGTCCACGCCGGCCGCGCCGGCCTCGATCGCGTGCTGCGTGAGCTCGAGGGCGTCCAGGTCCGTCTCGAGCTTCGGACCGCCCGCGACGACGAGGGGCACGGGACAGGACTCGACGACCTTCTCGAAGTCCTCGCAGTAGTACGTCTTCACGAAGTGCGCGCCGAACTCGGAGGCGATGCGGCATGCGAGGCTGAGGTATCGGGCGTCCCGCTTCTCCAGTTCCTTGCCCACCGCGGTCACCGCGAGGACGGGCATGCCCACCTCCTCGCCTTCGTCCACGAGCTTCCCCAGGTTCACGAGGCTCTCGTGCTCGTGCGGCGCGCCGACGAAGATGGACAGGGCGACCGCGGACGCGTTGAGGCGGACCGCCTCGCGCATTCCCGTGGTCACGGTCTCGTGGGAGAGATCCTCCTTGAGGACGCTCGCGCCGCCGGAGACACGGAGCACGACGGGAGTTTGGTAGCCCGGGTCCACGGACGTGCGGAGCGCGCCGCGGGTGATCATGATCGCATCCGCGTAGGGCAGCAACGGCTCGATCGTCTTCCGCGGCACCTCGAGCTTCCGCGTGGGACCGAGGAAGTAGCCGTGGTCCACGGCGAGCATGACCGTGCGGCCCGTCGTGGGCCGGATGATCCGCGCCAACCGGTTCTGGAGTCCCCAGGCCATCGTGTGCCTCCCGATGGGCCGCTGCCCGGAGCGTCCCATTCGAAGCGGGCTATTTATCCTTTCCCCGGCCCGCGACGCGCGGGCCCACGGGAGGCCCGTGGCCCACCGGAATCCTCTTGCCCGCCTCTCCCGCTTCCCCAACCATGGCCTTCGACACGGAGGCGGTGCGGCGCGACCTCGTAGGCCGGATCCGGTCCCTCGGCAAGCCGAAAGGGGACTTCGACCTCCAGTCCTACCTCGGTTCGCCGTACCCGGTCCTCGGACTGACCACGCCGCAGATCCGGCAGGTGCACAAGGAGTTCCGAGGCATGCATCCGCACTTCAGCGTGGAGGAGCTGAACGCCCTCGCGGAGGCGATGTGGGCGGGCCCGACCTTCGAGGAGAAGAACTTCGCGATCGGCCTCCTCGGCCGCAACGTGGACCTCCTCGACGACCGCTCCTGGACCCTCGCGGACGGGTGGGTCGACACCGCGATCGGCTGGGCCCTCAGCGACAACCTCGCCTCGGGACCCGTCAGCGCGATGGTCCGCGCCCGGTCCGCGCGCTTCCGGGAGGTCCTGCGATGGACCCGGTCGGAGAACTTCTGGCGGCGCCGCGCCTCGACGTACGCGCTGAACGACTTCATCCGCGAAGGAGAGCTCGACAAGCCCTTCCAGCTCCTCGAGCGTCTCCTGTACGACGACGAATTCTGGGTCCAGCGGGCCGTGGGCACGTGGCTCCGCGAGTGCTGGAAGAAGGACGCGAAGCGGACGGAGGCCTTCCTGCGCGGTCACGTCCGCGGGCTCCCGCCCGTGACGATCACGGTGGCCACGGAACGCGCGTCGAAGCCCTTCCGGGAATCGCTGCGGAGGGCGAACCGCGCGGCGAGGGGACGCACGCGCTAGGGAGTGCCGACGGCCTTCATCTGCCCGCGGAGGACCTCGAGGTCCGCCTCGTACCGGGCCTTCCTCCGGCCCGCGAGGAGCTCCCGCTGCGCCTCCACGACGCCCGCCGGGAGGTGGGGCCAGACCTCGCCCAACCGCGCCTCGAGTTTCGCCTCGGCCTCGCGGACCGACCCGTCCGCGACGGAGAGGTCGAACCCGCGCACGGGCCCGTAGTAGGCGTACACGTGCAGGTTCCCCTTGAAGAAGCACGCGCTGTAGGGGATCGCCTGGACCGCGTGATGCTCCGCGACCTTGGAGAAACGGGCCACCTCCTCGGGCGTGGTCGTTGCGGGCGCGAGGATCTCCGTCAGGACCTCGACCGTGGAGACGAACCACGCGTCCTTGCGATGGGTGTCGAAGATGAGGGGCATGCCGTCGCGCACGAGGGTGCCGTAGGAGGTCTCTTGCGTGTCCGCGTCGAGGACGGTGAGCCCGTGGTCCTCGGGGGCGAGTCGGCGGAGGAGGGCCATCTCCTCCCGTAGAGATGCCATACCCCCGCCACCGCCGCGCGTCTATTAGACCTTGCGCGGGCCGACGGGAGGGACGATACGAACCGCAAGCTTATACGCGGGAGGCTTTTTCAGGGAGTCGAAACGGGGCGCGGCGATGGTCGACAAGGTCTTGATCGGCGAGAGGGAACTCACCGCTTTCTGTGAACACGTCCTCATGCAGCTCGGGGTCCCGCCCCACGATGCGAAGGTGACGACGGAGGTCCTTGTCCTTGCGGACCTGCGCGGCATCGACTCCCACGGCGTCGCGCGGCTACAGCGGTACGTGAGCGGCCTGCAGGAGGGCTACATGAAGCCCACGGACCACAGCACGATCGTCCGGGAAACGAAGGCGACCGCCGTGATCGACGGCGGACAGAGCCTCGGACAGGTCGTCGGCCGGAAAGGGATGGAGCTCGCGATCAGGAAGGCGAAGGACACCGCGATCGGGCTGGTGACGGTGCTCAACTCGAACCACTACGGGATCGCGGGCTACTACAGCCTCATGGCCCTCGAGCACGACCTCATCGGACTGAGCATGACGAACGCGGCGCCGCTCGTCGTGCCGACGTTCGGCCGCACCTCCGTCCTCGGCACGAACCCCATCTCCTTGACGGCGCCCGCGCTGAAGGAGAAGCCCTTCGTGCTCGACATGGCCACCTCCGTCGTGCCGCGGGGAAAGGTCGAGGTGTACAACCGCCTCGGCAAGCCCATGCCGCCCGGGTGGGCCGTGGACGAGTCGGGCAGGAGCTCGACGGATCCCGCGAAGGTCCTGAACGCGCTCGCGAAGCGCCTCGGCGGCGGCCTCCTCCCGCTCGGTGGGGAAGGCGAGGAGTTCAGCGGCCACAAGGGGTACGGCCTCGCGCTCCTCGTCGACGTGCTGTGCGGCGTCCTGCCCGGCGCGGCGACGGGCCTGCAGGTCTACGCGGACGAGAGGAAGCCGAACGTCGGACATTTCTTCATGGCGATCGACCCGTCCGCCTTCCGCCCCCTCGAGGAGTTCAAGCGGGACATGGACCGGCTCGCGCGGGAGCTCAAGGACAGCCCGAGGGCGGAAGGCCAGCCGCGCATCTACGTCGCGGGTGAGAAGAGCTACGCGCGCATGGAGAAGTGCCGCAAGGACGGGATCCCCCTCGGCCCGAAGGTCGTCGAGAACCTGAAGCAGATCGGGACGCAGCTCCGCGTTCCCTGGCCGGGCCCCCAGCCGCTTGCGCAGGCCTAATAAGCCGCGCTTGGATGCGAGGACCGCAGGATCAACATGGACCCGTGGGACGTCGCCATCGTCGGCGGTGGAATCCTCGGCACCTCCGTCGCTTACTGGCTCGCGGCGCGGTACGAAGGTCGATTCGTCCTGATCGAGAAGGAGCCCGATGTGGCCATGCATGCGAGTCGGCGGAACACGGGCGTCGTCCACCGGCCGTTCTACCTGGATCCCGAGAAGGCGAAGATCTTCGCCCGCGCGGCCGGCATCTCCTACCACCTGTGGAAGAAGTACGCCGCGGTGAAGGGACTCCCCTGGTACGAGGTCGGGACGTATGAGGTGGCCCTCGACGACGAGCAGGTGGCCCACCTGGGTGCGTACGTGGGCTACGCAGCGGAGAACGGGATGGCGCCATCCGAAGTCGAGCTCCTCGACGGACCCGAGATGGCGCGGCGGGAGCCGAACGTCCGGTGCGAGGGCGCCCTGTTCTCGAAGACGGACACCGCCGTGGACTACCATGCGTTCACGGAGTCGCTGAGGGCCGACGCGGAGGCCCTGGGGGTTCGTTTCCTCACCGGGGCGGACGCGAGCTCCGTCACCGCTGCGGACTCGGGAATCGAGATACGGCTGACCGGCGCGAACGATACCGTTCGCGCGGCCTACCTGATCGGCTGCGCGGGCGGAAGTGCGATCGACCTCGCGCACGCCATGGGCGTGGGACTGGAGTACACGGACATGCACTTCCGAGGGGAGTACTGGACGATCGATGCACGGGCCGCGGACCTCGTCCGGCACAATGTCTACTCGGTTCCGCGGCACACGGACCTTCCGTTCCTCGACCCGCACTGGGTGATCCGCGCGAACGGTCGACGCGAGATCGGGCCGAACGCCGTGCCGGTCTCAGGGCCGGCGTCCTACGACGGGCTGCTCCGCCCCGTGGGCCCGTGGGTCGCGAAATTCTTTGAGCCCCCGGTCTTCAACAAGGTCCGCCTGATGCTCGACAAGGACTTCGTGAGCCTGGCCACCCAAGAGATGTGGAGCTCCGTCTCGAAAGAGGCCATGCTCCAGCGCGTGCAGCGGTTCCTGCCCGCCCTGAGGCTCGAGCACCTTGTCGCACCGGGGACCGCGGGCATCCGCAGTCCCGTCGTCAACCGCCACGGAGGGATCGTGAAGGAGGCGATCGAGGTGCCCGGCCCCCACTCGTACCACATCCTCAACTACAATTCCCCCGGGGCGACGGGGTCCCCCGCGTTCGCCGCGTACCTGGTAGACCGGCTCGCGAACCGGGGGGACCTGGATCACCTGAAGAAGAGTCCGAAGCCGGGCGGACTCTGGGCCTGGGATGAGATCGCGAGTGCGATGGAACTCGCCGGCTAGGCGGCGGGCGCCTTCGGCTTCGGGTCGATCCCGCCGTCTTCCTCCGTCGGCGAATCGGGTTCACGCGCGTTTGAGCCGGATCCAGTACGTGGGGTCGTCGACGATCAGGTACGTGGGCTTCCCCTTCTTCTCCTGGTCCTGGACCCATGCTTGAAGGCGCTTCTGCGGGTCCTCGCCGCGCTTCCCGACATACCGGAAGGGGAGCAATGTGCGCTCCTCGTCACTGAGCCCGTCGGCCAGGAGCCAGAGGTTGCCCCACCCCGTGCGGCGGTATTGGACAAGCATGTCCACGGGCTTCTGCTTCCCGATCTTGAAGTCCGCCATGACGACCTTCTGGACCGCCCGGAGGGCGTCGTCAATCGCCTCGGGGCCCACCTGGGCGGGATCCCCTCCTCGGGCGATCCGGTCCTCCGCCTCCTGGAGCACGGGGGCCGCGATCTTCATCAGGTTTCGGAACTCCTCATTCCCGAAACCGTCCGGGCACGGGGCCACGCAGACGACCGTGCCGCCCGGCTTCACGGCACGTGCCGCGGCGTTGATCGCCTTCCCCGCCTGGTACACGTTGATTCCGAGATGACGTGCGGTGACGATGGCGATGTCCGCCAGCGCGGGGATGAACGCGGCGTACACCTTGTCGAGGGCGTGGCGCAGCCTCCGGTGGACGGCGAGGATGTCGCCGCCCTCGAGCGCGACCACCTGGTACGCGGGGTTCAGCACGCAGACCACGGCGTAGACGAAGCTCCCGCGGGCATGGAGCGCGTCCAAGATGATTCGCACCGCCGCTCGCTTGTACTCGTAGACGGGGTTGCCGTCCAGGAGGCCCAGGTCGACGTGCGGCGCGAACCCGAGCTCGCCGAACATCCGTAGGTGGTCCGCGGTCGTGAGCGCCCGACCCGCAATCCCGGGCACGAGGTGCTTCGGCCCCCCGCTGACGCCCGCGAAGTAGTGGTAGTCGAGGTCGCACAGGGAGATGAGCACCTCGGAGCGTGCGGCCCGGGCGTTCAACTCGACGGGCGTACCGTCCGGCATCGCGCCGAGCTTCTCGAGGTCTTCGCGGTCGTGATGGAAGAAGACGCGGTCCTTCCACGCCGGCCAGAGCGTTTCCCCGAGCATGTACGGCCACTCCTCCGGCTTCGGGTCCCGGTGGGTCGCCGCGGCGATGATGAGCGCGATCCGGTCCCGCTTCACGCCATGGGACTGGAGCCAGTCGAGGAGGCCCGGCAGGAGGAGGCGCTGGTGCGCGCACGGCCGAGCGTAATCGTCGATGATGACCGCGACGTCCCCGCCCCGGTACCGAGACGCTAGCCACTCACCCAGGGAGGGGACCAGGTCCGGCGTCGAGGACACCTCGAGCGATTGCCGCAGGGCGCCCTGCACGTCGGGGAGCGCCGGCGCACCCTCCGGCGTCCGCAAGGCGATGATGCGGCCCTCGGACAGGACGGAGTCCGGGAGGAAGTCGGAGAGCAAACGATCTCCGTACGCGAGGCGTGGCACTTGCTCGGCGACGCTCTTCGCCACCATGGATCGCTACAACGCGGGACGCGATATTTAACGGACGCGCACCCACCGTCCGATGGGGCCTGCATCGGCCGCCTCCCGAGCCTGCGTTTGTGCCTCCCGCCCCTCCATCGGACGCCTCCAGGGATTACACGTGCAGTACGTACCTTAGCTATATCCGGCGTCCGAAGGGTCAGCGCCCATAGGAAGGCGGGAGCGATGGAGCTGACATCCTCACGTTCGGTGGCTCCCGAGTTCTGGCAGGAAGTCGCCTCGACGGCCGACGGCCTCGCGGACCGAACTGAGGTGGAAGCGCCGCTCGCCGCCATGGAGGAATCCCCATGAGGTTTGCGTACTTCCCAGGATGTGCGGCACAAGATCGCTGCCAGGAGCTCGACGAGGCCACGCGCGAGGTGGCGAAGGAGCTCAGGATCGAGCTCGTCCGCCTGGACGGGGCCGCGTGTTGCGGCGCGGGGAACCTCCAGAGGTCGGACCCCGAAGGTGCCCTCGCCGTGAACGCTCGCACCCTGTCCATGGCACAGGCGAAGGGGCTCGACATCCTCACCGTGTGTGGCGCTTGCCAGCTCTACCTTTCCGAGGCCGCGCAGGCCCTCGAGGACCCCGATGCCCGGGAGCGGATCAACAGGGTCCTGGGACACACAGGGCCGAGTTCGTACCGTGGGGGCGTGCGCGTCAAGTATCTCCTCCAGGTCCTCCTCCAAGACATCGGGGAGAGGAGGCTCGCCGCCCACGTCCGGCGACCCCTCGCCAACGTCGCCGTGGGCGCGTT
>Ga0209751_10004665_pt1 | contig 13067 bp, 6 predicted proteins | sample RifCSP13_1_FD_184019 | JGI IMG/M metagenome (GOLD analysis project Ga0209751, IMG submission 184019) | Soil microbial communities from Rifle, Colorado - Rifle CSP2_sed 13_1 (SPAdes) (version 2) | ecosystem: Environmental > Terrestrial > Deep subsurface > Rock core/Sediment | place: Rifle... | reverse complement strand
CGCTCTCTGGAACCCGGGCCAGCCCGTGTCAGCGTCAACGCACTCCTGGGACGCCACCCTAGAGCTGCACGCGCACCTTCGCGACCACGACCCTGCCCATTTCCGGAACCCGCACGAACTCCCGGTGGCGCGAGCGCAGCTGCCAGCCGCCCCCGAAGGGGTCGTCGCCGGCCTGGATGAGGTTCCATGCCGCAAGGCCTAGGTGTGTTCGCGGCGCGAAAGGTACGCGGACGCTCACGTCCGCATCCAGAACACCGTAGGGTTGCACCCGCCCGGCGAAGATGCCGGACTTCACCGGAAAGCCCCCGACGTAGCGCGCCGCCGCCCGGACCGTGAGCCCGCGGGCGTCGTCCGCGTAGCTCGCGCTGAGTGAAGCCTTGTGCTGCGGTGCATTGAGCGCCAGGGTGTCCCCGATCCCGCTCAGGTTAGTGAACAGGTTGTCGCTCACCCAGGAGTAGGTTCCCTCGAGCGTGACCGGGTCGCTGAGCCGAAACGTCGCCGCGGCATCCACTCCCCAGAGGCTCACCCGCCCGTAGTTCCGGTAGGTGGCGACGATGTCGGTGGGATCGAAGGCCTGCTCCGGCGAGATGGTGCCCACCGGGATGGTCGAGACCACCCCCGCGACCTGGGCGGCCTGGCTCGCCGGAAGAAACTGCGCCAGGTAGGCGCCCAGACTCGAGCTCTCGAAGAACACGTTGGGCGTGGCGACGTATTCGCTGGTGAACCCGCGGTACCAGCTGTAATACAGGTCCACGGCGGCCAGGAGACGGTCCGAGATGAGGCCCTTGTAGCCGGCCTCCAGCGTGTTGGTGGTCCGGTGTCCCAGCGGGTCCAGGTCTTGCACCTCGTCGGGTTGGATGGGATCGAACCGCCGGTTCCCGGCGTCCAGTCGCCCCAGCACCGAGGACACCTGGGCCGATGATGGCGCCGGTACGCCGGTCAAGTCCACGCCGCGGTTGCGCAAGGAATCCAGCAGGACGCTCCACAGCAGAGTCGCGTCGGCCGCGAGGTATTCCCCGGAGCCGCCCAGCGATGCGGGCGCGAACGGGGAGCGCATGCACAGCCCGCCCAGCGCCGGCCCGCAGTCCCGGCGGAAGGTGAAGCCGGACTGGGGCACGCCCAGCGCGCGGACGGCGTAAGGAATGGCGATGCCGGTCGCGGGATCGCGCAACGAGTCCACCAGGAGATCGAGAAACAGGTCGTTGCTGGTGGGCGTGCTGAAGGCGCGATTGTAGGTCAGCCGCACGGTGTGCTCGGCCGCAGGGTGCAGGACCACCGCGCCTCGCGGCGACAGCACCACCCCCGGGACTCGGCTGTGGTAATCCAGGCGCAGCGCGGCCACGAGATCCACTGAGCGCAGTCGCGTCTCCGAGTGGAGGTACCCGCCCGCTTCGTTGGTGACGTCGTCCGATTCGTACCGGCCGTAAATGGACCCACCGGTGCGGGGATCGGTCCGCTGCACATCCAGTCCCCACGTCAGGGTCTCGCCGGTCCCGGGACGCACGACGTGCTGGAACTGACCCACCAGCATTCGGGAGCGGTCAATCACGGGGAGACCGGTCCGGAGCTGGTAAGTGTCCCCGGCGTCGCTGGCGTTGTAGAACGCCTGGGCGAAGAGATCCGGCCGGACCAGGCGCAGCTGGGCGTACTGGTACCGCCAGCCGTGTACCTGCGCGGCCCCGAACCCGGTGATGTCCACGTTGTTGATGGCTTGGTTGAACCCTACGCTGCCGATCAGCGTGGTGAACCCACCGGCGCGCAGGTCCACCCTGGCCTCCCCGGAGACTCGTTCGATGGTCGAGTCGCGGCGACCCACCCGCAGCGTGTCCGGGTTGGCGCCTTGACCCAGCGCCGCGTTGCGGTTGGCCTGCTCCTCGGGGTCCACGAAGCCGAAATCGTTCGCTCGGAAGTACTGGCCCGAGAGCTTCCAGCCGACGCGGGAGCCGAAGGTTGCCGCATGGCGCGCGGCGATCTGGAAGAGGCTCCGCTCCCCGCCGGCCACGGTGACGGTGGTCCCGCGCGAGTCGAACGGGGAGCGGCTGAGGAGATGCATCACGCCGGCGGTGGTGTTGGGCCCATACAGGGCCGCGCCCGGCCCGCGCACCACTTCGATCCGGTCAATGTCGTCGTCGGTGAGCGGAATGAAGTTGTAGGCGTTGACCCGGAGCGAGGGGATGGCGGCGTTGCGGTTGTCGGTCAGCACCAGGAGCTGGCCCGACCCGGCGTTGTTGAACCCGCGGGTCACCACGTTGTGCTGCGTCAAACCGGAGGTCACGACGTCCACCCCCGGCAGCTCGGCCAGGTAGTCGGCCGGGGTGAGGGACGGCTGCGCGCTCACCTCCTCGCGGCCGATCACGGACACCGAAGCCGGCGCGTCCAGCACCTTCTCTTCCCCCCTCGACGCCGTGACCACCTGCTCGTCCATCGTCACGGCGCGGGGCACCAGCTCGATGGTGACCGCGGCGGTCTCGCCGGCCCGGACGGTGACCGTGGTCGTCCCCCCGGCGGCGTAGCCGATCCGGGCTGCTACCACGTGGTACGTCCCAGGCGCGATGCGCTCGACGCGGAACGCCCCGTCTCCAGTGGTCAGTGGGCGAGCTACGACGCGGCCTCCGGTGCTCACGTCCACGCGGGCGCCACTCACGGGCGTACGCGTGCCGGCATCCACCACGGTGCCGGTCATGGAACCGGTCTGAGCCCGGATCGGCTGAGTTGGGATGAAAAGCAGAAGCGGAACGGCGGAAAGCAAAGCGCCGAGGGTTGCGGGCGCAGGACGCCGTGGACGCGAGGGGCGCACGGCCAGCACATGCGATTGGTGATTCAAAGTACCCGTCCCGCATGTGCGGGTCCGAGCGCCCTCGCGTCCAAGCGCCCGAAGCCCGCAACCCTCGCCGCGTATCACGGCGCCAAACCTACGGATTGCGTTTGACGCTGGCCAGTCCGCAGCGTAGGATAGCCCGCCCATGAGACGCGCCCCCCTCCTGCTGCTGGGTGCCGCGGCGAGCCTGCTGTCGGCTCAGGAACGCCCACCAGCCGACAGCACCCGCGCCGACTCCCTGCGTCCCGTGCTACTATCGCCGGTCATCGTCTCCGTCACTCGCTCCCCGACCGACCCCGGCCGCGTGCCGTTCGCCGTAGCCGTGGTGCTGAGGGACGAGATCACTCGCGGGCGCCCGACGCAGGGCTTGGGCGAGGCGCTGGTGACGGTTCCCGGCGTGTTCATCGCCGACCGCAACAACCCCTCGCAGGACGACAATCTCTCCATCCGCGGCTTTGGCGCCCGCTCCGCGTTCGGCGCCCGCGGGGTCAAGGTCCTCCTGGATGGCATTCCTCAGACCCTGCCGGACGGCCAGGGTCAGCTGAGCAACGTGGAGCTGGCGAGGGTGACTCGGATCGAGGTGCTCCGGGGCCCGTCCTCCAGCCTCTACGGCAACGCCTCCGGCGGGGTCATCAGCATGTGGACCGACGCGGTGCGGCCCTCCGGGGTCCAACTAGGGTCCCGCGCGTTCTGGGGCTCCTATGGAACTCGCCCGGGGTCTGGAGAACGGGTGGTTCAGTGGAAGGCCTACGTCAGCGTCACGGCGCCGGTGGGTCGCGGCACGCTCTCGGCCGATGGATCGGCCTGGGCGACCGACGGATTCCGTGCCCACGGCGCCGGGGAGACCCGGCGGGCCAGCCTGCGATACGGCGTCGAGCTGTCCCCCCGTACGAGCATCGTGGGTCAGTTCCTGGTCGCCGACAGCCCCAGGCTGGATGACCCCGGCGCGCTCACGGAGGCCGAGGCCGACACGGCGCCCGCGGCGGCCAACCCGCGCAACGTCACGGCGGACGTGGGAAAGGCGGTGAGTCAGGAGCAGGCCGGGGTATCGCTCGAGCACCGCACCGCGTCGGGCCGGCTGTGGAGCCTGGCGCTGTTCGGGCTCAAAAGGGATCTCGAAAACCCCATCGCGACCACGTACATCCAGCTGAACCGTTGGGCCTACGGCGCACGCGCCGGCTCCACCCATCCGCTCGCGCTTGGTGCCCGCGCGGCCGTCGTGACGCTGGGCGTGGACGCCCAGTGGCAGCGTGACGACCGGCTCAACCTCTCGCCGGACCGGACCCGGACCACGCGCGACCAGTTGGAGCAGGTGAGCGAGATCGGACCGTTCCTGGAAGTGCGCGCCGATCTCACCCGGACCGCGACGCTCACGGCGGGGGCTCGGTACGACCGCGTGGCCTTCCGCGCGGACGATCGGCTGCTCACGGACGGGGACGATTCCGGCACCCGCGTCATGGCGGCGCCGTCCGCCAGCGCCGGGCTCACCCTGGACTTCGACCCCGCGCTCCAGCCGTACGTCAGCGTGTCCACCTCGTTCGAGACTCCCACCACGACCGAGCTGGCCAATCGTCCCACCGGACCGGGTGGCTTCAATCCGGTTCTCGAGCCTCAGAAGGCCGTCAACTACGAGGTCGGTGTCAGGGGCCGTGTGTCCGGTGTGTGGGGCTACTCCGTGAGCGCCTATCAGGCCGATGTTCGGGACGAGTTGATCCCGTTCGAGGTGCCGGGCGATCCCGGCCGCCGGTTCTTCCGGAATGCCGGCTCGGCGCGTCATCGGGGCGTGGAAGCCGGTGTGGCGCTCCAGCCCCTGCCCAGCTTGACCCTGGTAGGGGCCTACACGTTGACGGCATTCCGCTTTCGAGAGTTCGAGACCGCCACCGACACGCTGGGTGGCAATACCATCCCGGGCGTGCCGGCGCACTACCTCCACGGCTCGGTGCGATATCAGGGGCCGAGGGGTCTGTGGTCCGCCGTGGACTTTACCGCTTCCTCGGGTCTCTTCGTGAATGACCTCAACACCGTCCAGACCGACCCCTGGCAGACGCTGGGCGCCAGGGTGGGCTGGGAGGGGCAGCTCGGCGGCTGGAGAGTGATCCCGTTCGCCGCGGTCCGTAACCTCTTTGACGAGCGGTACATCGGGTCGGTATCCGTCAACGCCCAATTCGGTCGGTTCTTCGAGCCGGCGCCCGGCCGGAATGCCTACCTGGGAGTCGAGATTCAGGCCTTCTGACGACCGCAGTGACTTTTCCTGCCCCTCTCGGGGTATTAGAGTTGAGCACTCCCCAACAATCACGCCAGAGGAGACCGCAGGCCATGAGGCTTTTTACCTGGTATGAAGCGGGCTTGGTTGCCGGTGTGGTGCTGGTGTCCGGGTGCGGCGGCGAATCGCTCGAGCCCCTGCCCAGCAAGTTCCAGGCGGTGGTCACTGGCGCCATCCACTCCTGCGGGATCGTGACCGATGGAGGTGCCTACTGTTGGGGGAATAACGACTTCGGGCAACTGGGCGACGGCTCCAGGAAGTCACACGTGTACCCGGTGCCGGTCGTCGGCACTATCCGGTACACCGCGCTGAGCGGGGGCCTGCAGCACACCTGCGGCATTGCGACCACGGGCGCCGCGTACTGCTGGGGTTTCAACCTCAGCGGGCAACTGGGTGACGGGACCCACACGGATCGTTCCACCCCGGCGCCGGTGGACGGCGGCAAGAACTGGATCAGCCTGAGCGCGGGCGGCTCGTACACCTGCGGCATCGCGGCGGACAGCCTGGCTTACTGCTGGGGCTGGAACGCGGCCGGCCAGCTGGGTGACGGTACCGACACCGAACGTCCGGCACCCACGGCGGTGAGCGGAGGACTCAAGTTCCGATCGATCGGTGCCAACGCGTATCACACCTGCGGCCTGACCGTTGCCGGAGCGGCGTATTGCTGGGGGGCCAACCAGTACGGGCAGCTGGGTACGGGAAACACCGACGACAGCAGGACGCCGGCGCTGGTGAACGGGGGGCTGAGCTGGGTCGCGCTGGACGCCGGGTATTCGCACAGCTGCGGCATCGCCGCGGGTGGGAGCGGCTACTGCTGGGGTAGGAATCAATTCGGGCAACTGGGGGCGAGCGATTCCGTCGGCGGTAACGGCCCCCTGACGCCGTTTCCCATGGCGGGAGGCATCGAGTGGGCGTCAATGAACCTGGGCGCCTATTTCGGGTGCGGCGTCGAGACGCTGAACGGGGGGGCCTTCTGCTGGGGCTACAACGGCAGCGGCCAGCTGGGGGTGGACCTACCCAGCAGTATCTGCACCGACGAAGGCGGGATTGGGTCTCAATGTTCGATGGACCCCGTCGCCGTGAGCGGCGGGCTGACGTTTGCATCGGTGAACGCTCATACGCAGCATGCCTGTGGCTTGTCCACGGATGGCGCGGCCTATTGCTGGGGCCGGGGGTCGGACGGGCAGCTGGGAGATGGCCGCAAGGGGTCCCAGATATTCACGATCGAGCCCATCAGGGTCGCCGGGCAACCATGACGTGAGAAGTGAGGGGTGAGAAGTAAGAAATCCTTCTCACGCCTCGCATCTCACTTCTCACATCCGAGGAGGTGTGTAGCTGTGCCAACAATGTCCGCGTTCCGGAAGGCGGGTCTTGCGGCAGGAGTGGCAAGTGGGTTGCTGGTTGCGGCCTGTGGCGACGATGGGACCGGTCCCGGGCCCCTGCCGGCGGCCTTCACCTCGGTAGCGGCTGGACTCATTCATAGCTGTGGAATCGTGGAGGGGGGGGCGCTCTACTGCTGGGGAAACAACCAGTGGGGGCAGCTCGGCGACGGGTCGCTGTCTTCGCGGGAGGCGCCGGTACCGGTCCTGGGCTCGCTACTTCTTGCCGCGGTCTCCCCAGGCGGCGGCCATACCTGCGGCCTCACCCCGCAAGGCAAGGTCTATTGCTGGGGGTTCAATCTCAACGGTCAGTTGGGAGACGGGACGACCGCGAATAAGACCACGCCGATCAGTATTGACGCCGCTCGCACCTACTTCAAGCTGGGCGCAGGCGCTTCGTATACCTGTGGTATTGCGGCCGACAGCGCCGCCTACTGTTGGGGATGGAACCAGTTTTCCCAATTAGGTGACGGCACCGCGTCCGATCGCTATAGGCCGACGGCCGTGGCGGGCGGGCACAAGTTCGCGTCAATCAGCGCGAGTAGCTTCCACACCTGCGCCGTTACTTCTGCTGGCAAAGCCTACTGCTGGGGCAGCAATTCGTTCGGTCAATTGGGCACCGGAGACACCACGGCTAGCGCGACCCCTGTGGAGGTCCAAACGGGGATCGTCTTTGCCGAGGTTGATGTCGGCTTCCACCACACCTGCAGCCGCGCGGTTGGCGGGGCGGAGTACTGCTGGGGCAGAAACCAGTGGGGGCAGCTGGGGGCAACGGATTCCCTGCTTGGGAACAGCCAATTCCTCCCGACGCCGGTTGACGGTGGCATGGCCTGGACCTCGCTGGCGGCGGGGGCCAATTTCAGTTGTGGGATCGAGGCGCAGACCGAAGCCGGGTACTGCTGGGGATACAACGGGTGGGGTCAGCTGGGCGCGGAGGTCCCGGGCCAGTGCCTCGACCAGAACGGCAGGGTCACCGAATGCTCGGCCACGCCCTATCCTGTTTCCGGGAACGTCCAGTTCGCCACCATCAGCGCAGCCACGCACCACGCGTGCGGTCTTTCGACCCAAGGTGTGGCGTACTGCTGGGGACTGAACGAGGATGGGCAGTTAGGGAACGGGCAGGCGGGGGACAACGCGTTCAGCATCCAGCCCGTGAGAGTCTCTGGGCAGCCTTAGACGGTCGAACGAAGAGCGGTGTCGGAGGTTGACTATCGTGAACCTCATGTCAGATCTACGAAGACACACCCTGGCCCCGGTAGGAGCCATTCTGCTGCCGGTGTACCTGGCTGGGTGCTTCCAGTATGTACCGGGCACTCTTGAGCCGCTGCCGGCGCCGAGAAGCGACGTGCGGGTGCACCTGGCGTCGCCCATGGACGTTCCCCTGGGTGAGGCCACCTTGCGGGACGTGGCGGTGGTCGAAGGGATCGTGGCGCAGAGCGGCGGCGATTCGCTGGGCGTGTTCGCCAAGTGGCTCTACCCGCGTCTTGGGCGCAAATACGATGCCCTGGGCGCCACGTTCAACTTCTCCAGAGGCGGCATATCACAGGTGGACCAGTATCGGTTCTCGGTCAAGCGTACGACGCTCGCCGTGGCCATTGCCGGTGCTGTTGTGGTGGGCTTCCTCGAGGCTGTTCGTCTGGCACAGGCAGGAGAGGGCCCCCCTTCTGATGGTGGCATACCCGCATCGGTGCGAGGTTGGGGGGGCGTGCGGGACTGACCGCTCGCGGTCGTTCTAGGGACGCACGGGAACGAGGGCGCAAAAGCCAGCGGGCCGGTTGGTAACACCGGCCCGCTTTGCATTCAGCAATCAAACAGACCCTACGCCATCACCTGGAGCAGCCGGCCGCCCCAATGTTGGCGTTCGACAAGCACTCACGCGCCGAGATGGGCAGGAACCAGTTCCCGGTTCTGGCCTGGGCGGTAGCATCCCACTCGGCGGCTGGGATGTTGAAGCGGTACTGGTCCGCCAAGCGCCGCCCCGTCAGGAACATGTTGGCCATCCGCTCGTGTTGCAGCATGGCCAGAGCGGTAGGCTGTCCCACGGCCCCCGTCCAAGCGGGCAGTGCGTCCAGGTTCCGCAGGTTGGTGATTGCGGTTTGGAAGCCCGCCGTGTTCCCCGCCGTCAGCGCCGCCTCGGCGATGATGAGGTGCATTTCCCGCGCCGACGTAATGGTGACCGGTACGTAGAAGACGGCCGCGGCGAAGCCCTTCTGGATGGCATCCACGCGCGGGTCTGGGGTGCCCGCGATGGGATCGTTCAGGATCGTGGCACCCCATTTGTTGGAGCCGACGCGTGCCGTGTACGGAGGCGAGAGCCGCAATTCCTGCCGGGAGTTGATCTCAGATCCGAACCAGTTGCTCCCGGTGGCCGAGCTGTAGGTGAACTGGAACTTGTAGTCCGGGCTCGACGCCGCTGCCAGGGCGGCCTGAGCGTCGGCTACCGCAGCGGTCAGGTCTGCCGAGGAGGCGACCAGGCCGGTTCCAGCCGGGCGGGCCTTGGTGCCCCCGACCAGGTCCCATACGCCTTTGGCAAAGTAGGTCCGAGCCCGCGTCATCCGAATCTGGACCGCGAGTGTCGCGGTGGCGAGGGGAAGGCCCTTGTTGAGATAGCCGATCGCGACGTCGTACAGCGCTCGCATGCCGGCCTCGCCGACGGGAGTACCCGGCTCGGTGCGATCCGAGTTCACCACGAAGTCGTCGTACAAGTCTGCAATGGTCGTGTACGCGATGGCCGCGATCAGATAGGCCCTGGCAAGGTTGGTCGTGTTGATCAACGTGCCCGCGGCCTGCTGCGTTTCCAGCGTTGTGACCGCCTGATCGGCCAGCCAGCGGGCTTGGGCCAGCGTTGGGTACCCACCATTCCCCAGCGAGTTATCGATAAACTCGTTGTACCCGTTGGACAGCTTGCCCTTGTTCAGCTCGCTCCACCCGTCGCGCGAGCCGCAGAACTCGATCTCATCGGCCGCGTCCGCGAGGAGGATGATGTTGTTGGCGACACCGAACGACACCATGCGCCAGGCCCCGTTGACCAGCGGGCCTGCCGCGACGGGCAGCTCGACGTCCTCGGCTGCGATGTTGTTCGGGTTATTCACGTCGAGCAGGTTGCCGCATCCGACCAGGCCGGCGGCGACCAGCGCGAGGAGCGGGGCGCTCCAGCGGGAGCGCCCCTTTCCATTGCATCTATCGTTCTTCATGTGGCTGATCTCCTAGTTCTGGCGCCGGCGGTTAGAAGCCGAAGCGGACCGAGAAGGTGAACCGGCGCGGGAGCGGAAATCCCCAGGCATCCACGGAATCCAGGAAGTTGCCGTCCACACCACCGCCCCGGCTGGACACGGCGTTCATCTCGGGATCGATGCCCTGGTAGCCGGTCCACAACATTATGTTCCGGCCGCTCACGTTGAGCGACATGTTGCTGAAGCCGAGCTTCTGGGCGAATGACGCCGGGGCGTTGTAGGTGACGCCGATCTCGCGCCACCGGACGAAGTCACCCTTCTCGAGCAGGTTGAGCCCGTCGTAAGGCGTCAGCTCTTTGTACACGTCGGCGAACTCGATCAGTGCGGCAGCCCGGGCGGCCCCGGTGCTCGCCGGGTTGTTCATGATGGACTCCAGCTCCGCCGGGCGCTGGTTGTTACGGCCGATCGTCGGGCTGGAATTGCGGAACCCGTCGGTCAGGTTGCTGATGTAGTAGTTCCCCGCCCGGTACTCCCACATCGTCGTGATCTGGAAGTTCCGGGACACCGTGACGTTCGCGCCGAAGGCCCCCGACCAGTCCGGCCACGGCTTGGAGAGACACATCTCGTACGTGCTGCCGTCAGCCTTGGTCATGGTCCTGGTCTTGCCGCGAGTCTCGGCAACGGGCGCCAGGCAGTTATCCAGGAAGTCGCCGTCAGCGTCGTTGTCGTCCAGCATCGGCCCGATGCCCAGCGGAGCGTTGAAGCAATCCATGTAGCTCCGCGGGACGGCGCCGGCGCAGTCCCGCAGCGTGGAGAGGTAGGTCTCGAGCTGCGCCCGGCTGTCAGGTGCCCCGTCAGCGTTGGTGTCAAACGGCACCTGATCGCCGGTCAGGCACTTGCTATACTGGGTCTGCCCGCACGGCTGGAGGATCTGGGCACCGAGCAACGCGCCCGGCATCTCGCCCTCCTTCAGGAAGCCGCGGTAACGGGCGTAGCTGCCGCCGGTCTTGATGGCGGGCCTGCCTTGCAGGTCAACCACCTGCTGGAACAGGTACGCGGCGTTGGCGAACAGGTTGATCGAAAAGCCGGGCTTGTCAACCACCAGGGCATTGAGTTTCAGGTCCCAGCCCTTGGCCTCCAGCTCGCCGATGTTGGTCAGCTGGCTGTTGAGGAAACCACCGCTCGGCGCGTACTGCACGGCGTAGAGCGCGTCCTTGGTCTTGCGCTGCCAGCGGGTCACATCAAACCCCAGCCGGTTGTCGAAGAACGCGATTTCGGCTCCCCCCTCATACTCCGTGGTCGCCTCCGGCTTGAGGTCGGGGTTCCCCAGATTGCTGGGGACCAGCCCGCTCCCCAGCTCGCTGGTGCCCGCGCCGAAGGTGCTGACCCGATCGAACGCCCCGGGCTGCAACCCCGAGCGCCCCATCGCGCCGCGCAACCGCAGGGTGGACACCAGGGAGCTGTTCCAGCTGGGCATGTCGCTTACCACGAGCGACGCGTTGACTTTGGGATAGAACGCCCCGGAGGTGTTCTCGCCGAAGGCGCTGTTGCGGTCCCATCGGCCACCCAGCGTCACGAAGGCCCACTCGTTGTACCCAAACTGCTCCTGGGCCATGATCCCCAAGTTGACCACCTCGCTGAAGCTCTCGCCGACAAACTTGTCTGCGCCTGCAGAAGCGACTTCCAACCCGGGGCCCGGGAAGTTGTCGCCCTCTCCGGAGCGGAAGTGGTTCTTGGTGATGTAGCCCTGGCCGCCGAACGTGGCCTGGGACGAGAGCGCACCGAACGTCTCGTTCCAGTTCACTTTGCCGTCCACCGTAATCTCGCGGTGGAAATTCGACGAGAAGTACTTGTAGCCTGCAGGGATGCGAGTGCTGAACTGGTCGACGTTGTTGCCGAACACAACTAAGTCGGCGTCCCGGCTGTTGGTGATGTCCGCCCCCACCGTCAAGTCGCCCCGCAGCCGGCCCTGCAACGGCTCATACGTCGTCTTGATGTTGCCGTTGAAGTGATCTCCCTCGGACGTGAGACGCCGGAAGGCATCCTCGCGCGGCGTGCCGAAGGATTGGGTGCCCCATTCGTTGCCCGGACCGGCGCAGTGGCCCGGCCGGTTGGGGTCCACGCCGTACGCGTTGCCCAGCCCCTGGGCGATGGACGGGCGGCAGTGGGCAGGGAAGAACCGGGAGTTCAGCAGGGCGGATTGCACGCCGTAAATGTTGTTGGCTTGCGCCGGCGTCTGGTGGTTCAAGTCGCTGTACATCAGCCCCACGTTCAACGTCACCTTGTCTTTGGGGAACATGGTGACGGTGGCCGAGCTCTGATACCGGCGGTTGATGTCGACCTTCTTGGGATCGTAATTGAGAAGCCCTTGACCGAGGAAGAAGGGCCCCACCAGCTCGGTCAGGTCGTAGGGTCCATCCTCCGTCGCGAGCCGACCCGCCACGTTGTAGGTGGCGTCCGCGCCACCGCCCGACACGTTGATTGAGTAGGTGGCGTTGTACCCAGTGCCGTAATACGCCGCCGGTGACACGGAAGGCACGGAGAAGATCTCAAATGGGTCTACCTGGCCGTCGCCGTCATCACCCAGACCCCAGTTGATCGGGACGCCCGTGAACAGGGCGTTGATGGTGTCGGCCTGGAGTGCGTTCCGGGCCCAGGCCCAGTTGTCTTCCAACCGGCCCTTGGGGTACTTGGCGATGCCCTGGTCCATCCGGAAGCTGAACTTGGGCCGGCCCTGCGTACCTCGCTTGGTGAAGATCTGGATCACCCCCGCCGACGCTTCGGAGCCGTACAGTGTGGCCGCAGCGGCGCCCTTGAGGATTTCCACCCGCTCGATCTGCTCGGGGTTGATATCGTCGAGCCGGGACGGAACCCCCGTAGGGCTGTTTATGGTTGTGCTGCCCCGATCCACGCGGACGCCGTCCACGTAGACCACGGGCTCATTGTTCTGCGAGAGGCTGGCGTTGCCGCGAATGCGAATTCGCGCTCCCTCGCCCGTCGAGCCCGACGACGGCAAGATGGACACGCCAGCTTCACGCGCGGCGATGGCCTCGGAGAAGCTGCGCACCGGGGCCGCGTCGATCACCTCTGCTTTCACGGTCGCGATGGTGTTGCCCAGCTGCTTGCGCTCCACGGTGGCGCCGGTGCCGGTGACCACCACTTCGTCCAAGGCGACCACGGAGGTGTTGAGCGCGAAATCCACCGTGACGGCCTGCCCCGCGACGACCATGGTGGTCGCCAGCGCGCTGCTGTAGCCAGGCGCGCGGACCCGCACCTGCGCGCCGCCCGCCGGCACGCCGGTCAACTCGAACCGACCTTGGGCGTCGGTCGTAGTCCGCATCTGCGTGCCTGGGACGAAGATCTCCACGCCCGCGACCGGCCGCTGCGAGGACGCCTCGCGGACCATGCCGCGAATGGTGCCACGCTGCTGCGCC
>Ga0209751_10004663_pt1 | contig 13071 bp, 15 predicted proteins | sample RifCSP13_1_FD_184019 | JGI IMG/M metagenome (GOLD analysis project Ga0209751, IMG submission 184019) | Soil microbial communities from Rifle, Colorado - Rifle CSP2_sed 13_1 (SPAdes) (version 2) | ecosystem: Environmental > Terrestrial > Deep subsurface > Rock core/Sediment | place: Rifle... | reverse complement strand
CGCTGCCGGGCCGTGCCTCTGAAGGGGTAACGTCCCTAGAGGTCGCGGCGGCCTTCCAGCGCCCGGGCCAGCGTGAGCTCATCTGCGTATTCGAGATCACCGCCGACCGGCAGCCCGTGCGCGATCCGCGTGACGCGCACGCCCAGCGGTTTGAGCACGCGCGCCAGATAGATGGCCGTCGCCTCCCCCTCCACCCGGGGATTGGTAGCCACGATCACTTCCTCCATGCCGCCGGCGCGGACCCGGGTGATCAGTTCGGCAATCTTCAGTTCATCGGGGCCGATGCCGTCGAGCGGTGAGATGGCGCCGTGCAGGACATGATACTTGCCGCGAAACTCACGGGTGCGCTCGAGCGCGATGACGTCGCGGGGATCCTCGACGACGCAGAGGACGCGGTCGCTTCGCGCCGGGTTCGAGCAGGTCGCACACGGGTCGATGTCGGTGATCGTGAAACAGATCGAGCAATAACGCATCTTGTCTTTCACGTTCAGGATGGCCTCGGCCAGCGCGCGGGCTTCTTCAAGGGAGAGCCGGAGGATGTGGAACGCAAGCCGCTGCGCCGTCTTCGGCCCAACGGTCGGCATCTTCGAGAGTTCGTCGATCAGACGGGCGACCGGTTCGGGATAGTCCATTGAGGGCGGCGGGGGCTCACAGGCCCGGGAGCCCCGGGATGTTCAGGCCGCCGGTAATGGCTTTCATGCGGTCCTCGGCCATGGAGCGGGCGGTGCGTTGCGCCTCGTTCACGGCGGCCAGCACGAGGTCCTGCAGCATACCGACGTCCGACGGATCGACAGCGGCTGGATCGATGTGCAACTCGACCAACTCGCCGTGCCCGTTGGCGACCGCGCGCACGACACCGCCCCCTGCCGTGGCCTCCACGCGGGCGGCAGCGAGTTCTTCCTGAACCCGCGCCATGTCGGCCTGCAGTTTCTGAACCTGTTTCATCATCTTGCCCATGTTGCCTAGACCCACAACGTCACGCTCCCGCGTCGGCTATTCGGCGGCCTTCTCCTCAACGATCTCGGCCCCGAACAATTCCCGGGCTCGCGCGACGAACGACGTGGCAGGCGCGGCCGCCGCCGGCGCGGGCACGGCGCCGGGCGCCGCCACGGCGCCCTCGATCAGGCGGCATTGGAATCGCAGCGACCGGCCCAGCACGCGCGTCAGCGCACCCTCGACCACGTCGCGGTTCTCGGGGCGGTGGAGGTTGTCGACGTGGAAATTGTACGCGGAGCGCAGGCCGACGACGAGCGTGCTGCCGTCGACTTCCACCGGCGTCCCCTCGATCAGCAGCGCGTGACAGATCATCTTGGTCCGCTTCACTTCTTCGAGCACGCGCGCCCATTGGCGGCGGACGTCGTCGATGGTCACGAGATCCGAAACCGGGCGAGGTTCCACGGCGTCCGTACGTAGCGTTGGTTTGCGGGGCGGCGACGGCGCTGGTGGCGGCGCTGATACGGCACGCTCGGGCACGGGTGATGCTGCGGGCGCCGGCGGTATGTCCCCGCCGCGCGGCTCGCGGGTCTGTCCCGCTTCGAGACGCTCGACTCGGGTCAGCAACCCTTCGACCGACGGGTCCATCTCCGGGCGGGCGATACGGATCAACGCCACCTCGAGCGCCAGCCGCGGCTGCGTGCTCCAGCGCGCGTCGGCGATGGCATCGTTGAGGACACGGACCGCACGGAGCAGGTCGGCTACACTCGCGCGTTCGGTTTGGGTTTGCAGGTGCACAAACCGTTCCTTGGGGACATCAAGGATGCCGGACGCGGCCGGACCGCAGGTCTTCACGAGCAGCAGGTCGCGGAAGTATTCGAGCAGCGTCCGCAGCACCTGACGCGCGTCCTTTCCGGCATCGGTCGCGTCTTGGGCCAGGCGCAGCGTGGAGGCGACGTCGCGCGCCAGCGTCGCGTCCGCGAGCATGGAGGCGGTCTCCTCGTCGACGAGACCCAAGACACCCGTCACGAGGGCCAAGTCGATCGCCCCGTCGGTATAGGCGCTCAACTGGTCGAGCACCGACTCGGCGTCGCGCACCGACCCATCCGCGCTTCGGACGATCTGGGCCAGCGCCGCCTCATCGATCGTGACGCCCTCCTGCTGCGCGATCATTCGAAGCCGCGCCACGATCTCCGCGAAGGAGACACGCCGGAAGTCGAATCGCTGGCAGCGCGAGAGGACGGTCGGCGGAATCTTTTGCGGTTCGGTGGTGACCAGGATGAACACGGCGTGCTGCGGCGGTTCCTCCAGCGTCTTCAGCAGCGCATTAAAGGCGCTGGTCGAGAGCATGTGGACTTCATCGATGATATAGACTTTGAAGCGGCTGTGTGTCGGCACCAGGACGATCTTTTCTTTGAGGTCACGGATGTCGTCGACGCTGGTGTTGCTGGCGCCGTCGATCTCGATGACGTCCATGCTCGTCCCGCGCGCGATGGAGTCGCAGGATGGGCAGGTGTTGTCTGGGGTCGGCGTCGGCCCCTGCGCGCAGTTCAGCGCTTTGGCGAAGATCCGCGCGGTCGTGGTTTTGCCCGTGCCGCGATGACCGGCGAACAGATACGCGTGGCTTGTCCGGCGGGCCCGGATCGCGTTCTGCAGGGTGTGCGTAATGCGTTCCTGCCCGATGATCTCTTCGAAAGTTTTTGGTCGCCAGCGACGATAGACAGAGATATGCGCCACGATGGAACACCTCGGCCCGGATTACTTCGGCGCGCCGCACGAGGCTCCCCTGCCACCGGAGGAAGCCCATTGCGAAATACCGAACACCCCTGACACAGTGACTGGTCCCGCAGCCGTCTACCTCTTGCCCTCAACCGAACAGGCCCTGCTTACGATTGTGGCGCTCGCCGCGACCGTGGCGCTGCCGCTGTATCTGCTGGTGTTTCGACCGGTGAGCCGCACAGGCGTCTGGGGTCTCGGCGAGATGCTTGGGGTCGCGCTGTTGCTCATCCCGCTCTATCTGTTTCTGGCGGTCTCGCTGAGTCTGGTCGGGTACGAGGCGTTCAGCGAGCCGTCCAAGCCGCTGACCATCGTCCCGTTTTCGATCGTCACGATCGCGCAGAACGTCGCGTTCCTGGGGCTGTCGGCTTACGTGGTCATGATGCGCTACCGGCTCGACGCGGGGCGCCTGGGGCTGCGGTTTGACCGCCTGCTGCGCCACCTGGGCATCGGCGTTGTCGTGGCGGCCGCCGTCGTGCCGCTGTCGCTCGTCGGCGAGAAGTTGGCCGTGTTGCTCATCGGTCTGTTCAAGGGACACGAAGCGGCGCGGGCCCTCGCCGCCTACGAGCACCTCCAGGATCCGTTGCGGCCTATGCTCCAGTCGGCGGCGGGCCTGTCGTTAGCGCCCCTGATCTTGTTTCTCCTGGCGGTCGTCGTACCGATCGGTGAGGAAGTCTTCTTTCGGGGTCTCGTCTACGGTGGGCTGCGGTCGCGGTGGGGCGTGGCGATCGGCGCCCTGACCAGCGCCGCGTTTTTTGCCGCAGTACACACGCAGGTCGTGCACGCGGTGCCGATCTTTGCCCTGGGGCTGCTGCTCGCGCTGACCTATGAACGTACCGGGAGCCTGGTGCCGGCGATGGTGGCCCACGGCATCAACAACATTGTCGCCGTGCTCTCGGTCTGGCGCGGCTGGACCTTCTAAGATCCCGGTTTCTTCCCCGCAACCTCGAGCTGTCCCGCGACGCTCATGACGTGGAAGCCGCTGTCCACGAAGAGCGTGTTGCCCGTCACCGCGCGCGCCATGTCGCTGGCCAGAAACACCGCCACGTCGCCGACTTCGTCCTGCGTGATGTTGCGTCGCAGCGGAGCAACTTCTGCGACGGCATCCCGGAAGCCGGACAAACCCTTCACCGCGCTCGCGGCAAGCGTGCGCAGCGGGCCCGCGGAGATGGCATTCACGCGGATGTTCAGCGGCCCCAAGTCCGACGCCAGATACCGCACCTCGGTTTCCAGAGCCGCTTTTGCGACGGCCATGACATTGTACGATGGCACGACCCGGTCAACCGCGTTGTAGGTGAGCGTCATCACACTGCCGCCGCCCGCGGCCTGCATTAGCGGCCGCGCGGCCCCCGCGCAGGCCACCAGCGAATAGGCGCTGATGTCCATGGCCAGCGCATAGCCCTTGCGCGAGATGCTGGAGAACGGCCGTGACAGGTCCTCGCGATCGGCGAAGGCCAGACAGTGGACCAGGACATCCAGCGCGCCCCAGCGGTCCTGGAGACCGGCAAAGACGGCGCCAATCTGCTCGTCCGACGTGACGTCGCACGGAAACATGGGGAAGGCGCCCGCGCCGCCGAACTCGCCCAGCAGTTCAACCAGGTTCTCCTTGAGCCGGTCGCTCTGGTACGTGAACGCTAAGGTGGCGCCTTCGCGGTGGAAGCCCTGCGCGATCCCCCAGGCGATGCTTCGCTTGTTCGCGACCCCCATGATCAGGGCGCGTTTGCCCTTGAGCAGCACGGTGCACCTCGCGCCGTGATGTGATGAGAGTGGTGCCGCTATCCGCTTCGGGGCACCCGCGCGGGCTCCCTCCGTCGTCTAGGGGTCAGTGGAGCCGGGGGGGGCGCGAGTTTCCCCCGCGCCCATTCATGCCACTTTGGTGGCAGTTGCGGCGCCCGGAGCAGGTGCTCGGCGTCTACGCCCTCGCGGAGATAGATGCGGGCGACGTCGCCGGTGGTGACGCCGTGGTCGGGACGGTGGATGACGTGGACCTCGTCGTCGGCGCCCAGCTGGCCCTCGCCGATGATCCGCAGGTAGGCGCCGGGCCGGCCGGCGAGCGAGAAACGGCGGGGAAATTCGGGGTCGTTCATCCGCGCCCCAAGTTTCCAGCAGGGGATACGCGGCTGGGCAACCTCGAAGAGCACGGTGCCGATCTCCCATCGCTCGCCGATCACCGCGCCCGTCACATCCACACCGGCGAGCGTCAGGTTCTCGCCAAAGGCTCCGGGCTCGACCGGCCGGCCGAGCGACGCTTCCCACCAGTGCTGGTCCTCTCGGGCGTAGGCGTACACGGCCTTGTCGGGCCCGCCGTGCGCCCGTCGGTCGGCCTGGTCGTCTCCAAGGACGTTGACCCCCCGCACGGAGATCCGCTCAGACACGGGCGTTTTCCAAACGGCCGTAGGCGCGGTGCGGCCCATCCACGTGATCGTTCTGGGAGCACCAACATTCACGGAGACGACGTGCGCCATGTTCCGACCAACCCCTGTTGACCTGCTGAAAATTCCTGAGCTGAGGGGCTGAAAATCACACTGGTCGAACGCCGTACAGCGTCCGACCAGTGAGCACGAACCCGTGGGGATGTCTATCTAAACAGTGATCACCGACCGTACCACTTGGACGACCAGCCTTTCAGCATCTTCACTTCCTCGCCCTCCACTTTCGCCGTCTCCTGCGCCATGGCCCGCAGTTCGGGGCGGGTCGCCTTCGTTGCGGCGAGGGCGGCCAGGTCGACGCTCTGCTTCAGGTGAGCGGACATCATCGGGATGTACGTTTGCTCGAGGGCCTTGCCCTGCAGCGCGCGCATCTTCTTGACCGGGTCGGTGACCACGCCGGCATTTCGCTGGCCCGGCGAGGCGCCCGCATCCTTCAGCCAGGCGAGCATCTTGACCACCTGGCCGCTCTTCCGATCGATCATGACCTGGTTCCACTGCAGCAGTTCCGAGTGGTCGGCGTTGAGTGTCGCGGCCATGGCGACCTCGATGGCTTCCTCATGGATCGGGATGAGGGCGCGCATGAACGCGACGTCAAACGCCTGTCCACTCAGCTTCGACAGCGCGACGACCGTGGGATTCTGTTGAGCGGCGGGCGCCGCGGCGGCCAGAGGGCTGGCGCCGATCAGGATGATGAGTGCGACGACCAGAAGCCAACGCATGCTGCACCTGCCTGAGGCTGACGTCTCGGCTAGAGATCTGGTACTGCCGGTTCGGGCACGTTGCGCGCCTTCCGCGCCTTTGGTTTCTCGGCGCGATGGCGGTGTCCGCTTCGCTTGCCGTTGCCCACCGCTGGCCGGACGATGTTGTCCAGCAGCGTGACAACTTGCGCATCCCACTGCTGCCCCGCGCCGAAGAGCAGGATGTCGAGGGCGTCCGTCTCGGAAACCGCCGGTCGATAGGGCCGATTCATGGTCAGTACGTCGAACGCGTCGGCGACCGCTACGATACGTGCGCCAAACGGGATGCGATTTCCTTCCAGGCCGTCGGGATAGCCGCGGCCATCCCACCACTCGTGGTGCGAGCGGATGATCGCGCTGATCTCCTCGCCGTCGAGCAGGTACCGGCAGAGGTCGGCGCCGAGCGCCGTGTGCTTGGTCATCATCTTGTACTCGTCGGCAGACAACGCCGCGGGCTTTCGCAGTAGACCGTCCGGCACGCCGACGTAGCCGATGTCGTGGAGCAACCCCGCGCGGCGGATCAGGACGACTTCCGCCGGGTCCAGGTTGGCCGCCGCGGCCAGCCTGGCTGCATGCCCTGCCACGCGCCGCAGATGGCCTTCGGGATACAGACTCCGGGATTCCAGCGCGACGGCCAGTTCTTGCAGCGCGGTCTCGGCACGCTCGAGGTTTTCGTGCACGCGCCCCGCGCGCACCAGGCACTGCGTCCACGAGGTGACTTCGTCCTGGTTGAACGGTTTGCGCAGGACGGCGTCCGCGCCGCTCTTCCGCCAGATGTCCTCGATGTCGTGCGAGGTCGTCATCACGATCATCGGCAGCGCGCGGATGGAGTCGACTTCGCGCAGCTGGCGCGCCATCGTAACGCCGCCATCGGGCATCGCGGCGTCGAGCATGATCAAATCAGGCTGCTCAGTTTCGACGACCTTTTGGAATTCCTTGCCGTCCTGAACGGTGACGACGACGTGGCCTTGGGCGTTCAGTAAACGGCGGAGGAACTTACGGCTTTCTGCATCGGGATCGGCGATGAGGATTGTGCTTTCGACCGCCACAGCGCTACCTCCCGTTGTCCTCCCGAGCCCCAGCCGCGGGTGGCCGAGTGCGGGCCCGGGAGGACACCGTTCCCCAGGAACCATCGCACAGAGAAAGAGGATCTCGCTTGGATCACGAAACCCTCTTCGGCAACCCAGCCGGCCTCGTGGGCCCTGTTGGCTTTGCGTCCCCGCCTCGCGGCGGGTTTGCCTTTTCGGAGCGCTTCCACACATTCTTTGCCCAGAAATTGATAGACGTAGACATTGGGGGATCAGGACATGCTGGCGTACCGCGCCGACGTCATCGGGAGCATGCTGCGGCCGGCCTACTTGATGAAAGCCCGTGAGGACCACACCACCGGCCGCCTGACGGATGCTGAGTTCAAGCGGCTGGAGGACCGTGCCGTGGACGAGTGTATCGCCGTCCAGGAGCGGTCCGGGGTCGACGTTGTGACCGACGGTGAGCAGCGGCGCAGTGTGTTTGCCAGCCAGCTCGTCCAGGCGACCGAGGGGTTCTCTGTCGTCCCGGGCAACCGCGTCGACTGGTACACGCTGGACGGGCGCGTCGTGGATGATCCCGTGACTGTCGGGGTGGTCAGGGCGATTCGGCGCCGGCGGCATCTGTCCGCGGAGGAATTCGCCTATCTGCGTGGCAAGACGACCAGACCCACGAAGATGACGATCCCAAGCCCGACCATGTACGCGTACTACTGGGTGCCGGGGATCTCGGACTCTGCCTACCCGTCAACCGATGCGTACCTGGCCGACGTCACCGACATCCTCAAGGATGAGGTCACCGAATTGAGCCGCCTGGGCGCGACGTACATCCAGATCGACGCGCCGGAGTTTGGCATGCTCCTCGACCCTCACCAGCAACAGTGGTTTGCGCGCAAAGGCTTCGACCCCGATCGCTTGATCTATGACGGCATCGAGATGATCAATGCGATCACGGCCGGACACCCCGGCGTCACGTTTGGGCTCCACATCTGCCGGGGCAACGATGCCAGCCGGTATATGGCCAAAGGCTCGTACGCGAAGATCGCCGGCATCGTCTTTCGTCGCGCGCGCGTTCACCGGCTGCTGCTCGAGTACGACGACGAGCGATCCGGCGACTTCTCTCCTTTGAAGGACGTCCCGGAGGATACGATCGTCGCGCTGGGGCTGATCACCACCAAGACGCCGCGTGAGGAGACACCGGCAAGTCTTCGCGCGCGCATCGTCGAGGCGAGCGCCTATATCCCCCTCGACCGTCTGGCGCTCAGCCCGCAGTGCGGGTTTGCGTCGGTGGCCCGAGGTAACGCCATTACCGCTCGTGTTCAGGAGCAGAAGCTGACACTCGTGGCGGACGTTGCCAGAGAGGTCTGGTCGGATTGACCAGACCCGTCTCGGTTTACCTCTCGATCGGCGCCCCGACGAGGCTCCCCCACTCGGTCCACGAGCCGTCGTAGTTGCGCACTTTCTTGTAGCCGAGCAACTCGCGCAGCACGAACCAGGTGTGCGACGAGCGCTCGCCGATGCGGCAGTAGGCCACGATTTCCTTGTCAGGGGTGATGCCCTTACCCTCGTACAGGGCCTTCAATTCCTCGGCGGGCCTGAACGTCCCATCTTCGCGCATCGCCATGCCCCAGGGGATATTCGCCGCGGTGGGGATGTGGCCGCCGCGCTGCGCGCCTTCCTGCGGCAGGTTTTCGGGAGCGAGGAGTTCCCCCGAGTATTCTTTGGGCGACCGCACGTCGACCATGCCGCGACCCGGCCTGCCGATGCCTTCCAGGACCTGGTCGCGGAACGCGCGGATGCTTGGGTCGGTCGCCTTCGCGACGTACCGCGTAGCCAGGTGCGAGGGCGCATCCTTGGTGACCGGCCGGCCTTCGTCGATCCACTTCTTGCGTCCGCCGTTCATGATCTTGGCGGCCTGATGACCCCAGTATTTGAAGTTCCAATACGCCCACGCGGCAAACCAGTTGTTGTTGTCGCCGTAAAAGATGACGGTATGGGTGTTGCCAATCCCCGTCCGGCTCAACAGGTCTTCAAACTGCGCTTTCGACAGCAACTCGCGGCGCACCTGATCGACCAGCTGCGACTTCCAGTTGAATCCAATCGCGCCGGGGACGTGGCCCTGATCATACGCGCTCGTATCGACGTCGACCTCGACAATACGCAGCGCCGGGTTGCTCAGATTGTCTGCCACCCACCCTGTCTCGACCAGCGCATCCGGGTTCGCATATCCCATTTCACGCCTCCTCACTCTTGATGTCCACAATGTGGTGATAGTGATAGGTGAAACGACGCCCAGGCTGATCGACCGGTTGCAATGTGACGACCAGACCATCGGCAGCGTCGAGCGTGCCGACGAGCCGGCCGGACGCGGTCGGGGGCCCGCCCGCCGCCGGCGCCAACCGCAGTGTCACGCGCTTGCCAACCAACCGCTTGATCTCATCTGCCGAGGGCATCGACATTCTCCTCAGACGTTCACGACGTGCTGACGATCTGTCCCCCGATCTTCGACCGCGCGACGAGGTAGTCGACGAAAACCGGAACAGGATCGAAACCGACGACACGGGAGGCGTCTGTAACAAAGTTTGAGAGCGCGTTGATGTCGTAGAAGTAGAGGCGACCGTCCCGCTCGCTAATGAGGTATTCGATACCGCCGACGTCGATCCTCGCGGCCTGGGCGAGTCGCAGCACATTTTCGATAATCTCCTGGGGCGGGGTGTAGCCCTCCACCTTCAGATTGGTCTTTGGCAGGTCAACCGGCACTGTCACCTGCAGTGTCTTGGCGGCGACCATATCCGTGTCCGTCTGGCAGATGTCGGCCGGGCAGAGGTTGAACCCGGCTGACGAGTTCGGGAACACCTTGATGGCATAGAGAAACTTCCCGTCCAAGACCTCAACACGGACGATGAAACCGCCGACCGGCGGATGAAACTCCTGTACCAGGGCCGTGTGATCGATCCCCAGGTCCAGCCGGCCGCCGGCCACCGCGTCGTCAAGGGTGTCGGGTGAGTCGAACCGCTGGATCTTCGCGCCGCTGCCGCCGATGTTGGGTTTCACCACGAGAGGAAAGTTCAGCTGTCGGGCCGCTGCACGCGCCTGCTGCGCAGTGTTGATCACACGCGTCGCGGGGAACGGGAGTTCGAGATGGGACAGAAGCGCAATCTGCGCGGTCTTTGAGAGTTCCAGGCTGAAGGCGTCGACGCCGTTGACGATGGGGACGCCCATGGTGTCGAGGAAGTGCAAATAGGACAACGACGTGAAGATGGCGTGCTCGTGGCCCCGGGTGTACGCGGAGGGGCTCATGCGGTTGACGACCAGCGAGTATGGGAGATCACGGTCAGAAGGATCAAAGTGCAGTTCGTTGGCCAGCACGCGATCGTACCGAATGCCTCGGCGATCGAGCTCTGCGAAGAGCGGGCCAAACCACTCCGGGTGCTCATACAAGATTCCAATGCTGCGTGTTGCGGTACCCATCGTATCTGTCCCCCCTCATGTGTTGAGACGCGGCGGACCGCCGGCCAAAGCATGAAACCGGCCGGCTCCGTCACAATCTCGGGTTCAAACGGGTGACGTGAACGGCGAAGGCGGTTATGCCTTCGCCCGGGGACAGATGCAGTTCCGAGGACGAGGTGCGTACACCATATGGCGTGCGGATTTACGATTGATCATGATGCTGACCCGCATGATAACACAGGGAGGGGAGGAGACTCAACCTTTAGACGTAGTCGTCCAGCATGAGGACGCGGCATGGCAATTGTCGTGACTGCCACTTTCGGTCGTTGGTAATGATCGCCTGTGCGCCGTGTTCAATCGCGGAGGCCAGGATCAGTGCGTCGGGGAGGGGCAGTCGGGTTCGCGCACGTAAATCCGCGCCGATCCTGGCAGTGTCCCAGGTCACGTCGCCTCTGACGAGATCGGGTAGGGCTCCCAGCGCAGTCTCCAGCCACGCGAACGTCCCGCCAGTCCGCAGGGGTCTTACGAGCAGTTCGCTCACTGTGACGGCCGAGACGATCAGCTGAAGGTGCCCGGCCGCAGCCCGCGTCAGCAGCCGGGTGGTGAGGTCAGCGTAGGGCGAAACGTCCTCAAAGTGGTAGATGAGGATCTGTGTATCAACGCCGACGCGCTGCGTCCCCGCCAACGCGCGCAGGAATCGCGCGGCGTCTACCGCGGCCACGTCCGGCGCTCGCGGCGGACGTAGGCGTCGATTTCCGCCCGGCCTTTGCCGTAGGTCCCTCCGGCCGCGCCTCGGAGACTCTCCGCATATCGCTTTGGCGTCATCAAGGTCGCGATATCGTCTTCCCCAACCACAACAAGGCGATCGCCGGGTTTGAGGCCCATGCGTTTCCTGACTTCCAAGGGAAGGACAACCTGTCCCTTGGTACTGAGGCGAACCTGCCTTGCCACGGGTGCCATGTCATTCACCCCTCTTACTTAGTATATCGTATCTTACCCAATCAATTACAGTAGGAACTCCATATCATTTTCACCGAACGCGAGATGAGGGGGGAAACGCCGGCAACGCGCGGAACTGACGGCTCCATGGATCGCTCCTGGCCGCGCCTGGCGCTCTGGCTGGTCGTCGCCGCTGCTCTCGTCTGGGTCTTGGGGCGCCTGAGCACGCTCGTCGGCATGACGATCGCCGTCCTCATCATCACGTTCCCGATTTTCCCGCTCGTGGACTGGCTCGAACGGCGTGCACGTCTCAGTCGCGGCGCGGCGGCGGCGTTGGTGTTGCTGGGGCTGGGGGTCGCGCTGCTCATCGGGCTGGCCGTCGTCATCCCGTGGATCGCCGGGCAGGTGCAGGTGCTGATCGGTATCGCCCCCAAGGGCGTCGCCGCCGTCCGAAACCTTTTCGCCGCGCTCGAGGTGCGGATGGCCGAGCCGACGTTTCCGGACCTGCTGCGGACCGCGTGGGACCGCGCCGGCGAGGCCGCTGTGACCGCCGCCAACAACGCGGTCCGCCATGCCGTGAATCTCGCGGTAGGGATATTCAGCCAGCTCTATCTCCTGCTGCTGCTGCCGTTTGTCGTCTACTTCGTCCTGCTCGACTACCCACGCACGCGGGCCTCGACGCTCGCATTGATCCCCGAGCCGACCCGGGGGCGGCTGGAGCGTTTGCTCACGAAGCTGACGGTCACGCTGCGATGGGGCTTATGGGCCCAGGTGGTCGTGAGTTCGATCGTCGGGGCGCTGACCGGCATCGGTCTGGCGATCGTCGACGTGCCGGGCCCGGTTGCTATCGCCGCCTTCGCGGGCGTGGCCGAGGCCATCCCCTACATCGGCGGGTTTGCGACGTACATCGTCGTGCTCATCGCGGCGGCACCGCAAGGCGGCAGCGCCTGGGCCTGGGGGATGGTCGTGGTGACAATTGTGAAGCTGCTGTCCAACGTGCTGGTGCCGCTCGTCCTCGGGCGCATGACGCACACCCACCCGCTGGCCATCATCGTCGCGCTGCTGGTGTTGGGGCAGCTGTTTGGGCTGATCGGGATGTTCTTTGCGGTACCGGCCGTGGTCATCGTGCGGGAGATTTTGGCCTGGTGGCGTCCGGAGGTTGCCTCATGAAGGAAGCGATCTACGAGCTGCTGGCCGAGCTGACGGCGCTCGACGGTGTCGCGGGCCAGGAAGCGGACGTGGTCCGCCGGCTGGTCGAACTGTTGCGGCCTGTTGCCGGCGACGTGGCCGTTGACGACATGGGGAATGTGTACGCGGTGCGGCGCGGGCGCGGTGCCGGCCCCACGGTGGCCGTCTTCGCGCACAGCGACGAGATCGGCATGATGGTGAAGGCGGTCGAACCCGACGGCTTCATTCGATTCCACACGATAGGAGGCACACCGGCGCCCGTGCTGCCCGCGCGGCTCGTGCGTATCGGCGGGCGTCACCTCGGCGTCATCGGCATGAAGTCTGGTCACTTTCAGAGCGCCGAGGATGCGAGCAAGGTCAAGAGCGCGGCCGACAGCTACATCGACGTGGGAGCCGGCAGTGCCGCCGACGTGCGCGCGATGGGCATCAAAGTCGGCGACCCGATCGTGCTCGTCGCGCCGTTGACGCGTCTCACGCACAATCCCGATCTCGTTTTGGGCAAGGCGATCGACAACCGCATCGCCTGCGCGCTGCTGGTACGGCTGTTTCTCGATCGCGTCCCGGTGCCGGTCGGCACGCTCGTGGGAGTCGTGG
>Ga0209751_10004660_pt1 | contig 13075 bp, 9 predicted proteins | sample RifCSP13_1_FD_184019 | JGI IMG/M metagenome (GOLD analysis project Ga0209751, IMG submission 184019) | Soil microbial communities from Rifle, Colorado - Rifle CSP2_sed 13_1 (SPAdes) (version 2) | ecosystem: Environmental > Terrestrial > Deep subsurface > Rock core/Sediment | place: Rifle... | reverse complement strand
GTGAGCACCTGGGCCAACGCCTCTTTGCGCTCCAGCATGAGGGCGGCGACTGTGAAGAGCAATTTGGCCCGTTCAGGAGCGGGAAGACCGGCCCAGCCCGGGAAGGCCTGACTCGCCGCCTCGACTGCCCGGGCGGCGTCCGGAGCCCCCGCATCCGGAACGACGGCGAGCTGCTCGCCGGTTGCGGGGTTACGCACCGCAAAGGTGCGTCCGCTTGCCGCGTCACGCCACTCTCCGCCGATGTAGTTGCGACTGCTGTGCTCCGGTGGTGTGGGAGTCATCTCTCGCTCCGCTTCGTGCGGCGGACCGTGTGAATGGCAGGTCAAAACGTCGGGCTAAGTATAGAGCGAAAACCCAGGACTGTCAAGGGTTTGCTCCGCCCTGGGACGCGGGGGTGTTATTCCGCTAGGATGATGCGGCCAGCGAAGATGGCGAGGAAGAGCCCCAAGACCCAGAGCCAGGGGAAGCTCCCGACGTAGTACCAGGCAACGAAGGGATAGGCCGGCGCCGAGAGAGGGACCAGGGAGACCGCAAAGAGGGCGCCTACGATCCCGAAGATCTCCAGGTACCCCGACACCATGACCCCGAACACGATGACGGCGAGCGTCACCCAGCCTGTCCCCAGGCAGAAGCCCCAGAATTGCGGCCCGCGTTTTCGATGCGCGTCATCCATCGAATCACCGGTTGCGTGAACGAAGATACCACAAGCATCGGACACCGTCGAAGGAAGCATACCGGAGGCTCGTGAGCGCGTCAACGCTCGCACTTTGTACGCCAACGGAAAGAGATCTCAGAAAGGTGTGCTCGCGACGCTTCCGGCGTGCGGATCGTCTGGGCCCCCAGAGGGTCCTTGACTGAAATGGTTGGCATGAAGTATGCTCCGCTTCCCTGAAGGAGGGCTGTGATCAATTCCCGAAGGGTTCTGGTCACTTTTCTCATCGGGCTATGGGCCTTGCTGCCCGTGCCTGCGGACGCATCGTGCGCCGGTAGCACGATCCGGGTCGCGGCGCCACCGTCCGTCATTGGCGCGGCAATGCCCGTAGTCTGGGCGATTGAGCCGGCGTGTGACGTCATCGAGACCGGGCTCTTGGCGGGCACGGACACTGCCTCCCCAGCCCCGGTCGGCCAACCGATCTATGGCTATCGCGCCGCCTACCAGCAGGAGATCCCCGTTGCCGAGAGCGGGCGGTACTGGCTCGCGGCATACGTGCGGGACGAGGCCGGCGGGACCTTCCAGTCGCAGCCGCGGCTGGTGGCGGTCGCGGTGCCACCTCGGCCCCTCGCTGGTCCTCACGGCTCCCACGGGGCCCCGCCATCCTACAGTGGCACCGACGACGATTTTCTCCAGCCCGCTGGCGAGCCCCACTTCGCCAGCCTGCGGAGAGGTGCCTCGACGAGGACAACGATATTTACCGATGCGCCGAACTTGATCGGGCAGGTAGAGAGGGTCATCTCGTCCACCGACCGCGGCGAAGCGCTCAGCGAGCAGCAGGCGCCGCTGGTCCTGCGGGATCTGGTCTTTCCCATCACGCCCGACATTATTAGCCCTTCCCTCGATTTCCAGGACAGTTTTTTTAGCGCCCTGGGCTATCCCCGTACTGGGCTCTACATCGTTCCCTGTTTTGTGTCCGTTCCGTTTGGGGGGCCGCGGTGCAACCCCGGGGGGCACAACCCTTCCTTCCCTTCGGTGGGTTTCGGGTACCAGGAGACGGACGCGGGAGGCGGATTCACGACCTCCGCCCGTTCCGAGTTCGCCTACTTCATCCCGCGGCCCTCGCCCGGCAAACTGGTCCAGAGTGCGACCCTGCGGGCATTTGTCATCGTGGCGCGCGGAGACCCCTCGGCCCTGCGCCTAAGTGGCAAGTCGCCCACGGCTATCGAGGTGGTGTCGTGTGTTCCCCCCTCTTGTCGCCTATGGGTCATGTGGGACTTCACCGAAGAGGCGCGCGCCCTGAGGGCCCAGGGGGGGGAGCTGGCGCTGACCCCTGAGCCGATTCCCCCCGAGGTTGTGCCGGGCTTCAGTAGTGCCAACTATAGCTTGTTCCTAAACGTGGATTATCCCTGGACGCATGGCGCTGCGGGAGTCGGGGAACTGAGGTTGACATTCGAGCAAGCCTGCCCGAAGTCGCTTTCAGTCAACATGATGCCCCAGTCCATTCGGCCCGTGTTTCCTCCCGACAATGTCGTGCCCCCCGCCATCAGCATGCGCCCGACCAAAATTGCTGTAGAAGGTACCGTCAAGACCTGTCCGCCGCTCGGAGGCAGTCCTCCGGCCGACGTAGAGGTGACCTTCGAGGCGCTCGCCCCGGCCCAGGGGACTGAGGAGGCTGGTGGACACGCTCACGACACGCGGCCAGCCCACGCCTTCGGGAGCTTCGAAAACTCGGGCGGGTCCAAGGTGACCCGGTGTACGGTCAGTAACTTTAATGCGGAGGGGATGGGGTCATGCACAGTGGCTTACCGCTCTTCCGAGGTGAACGGGGTCGAGACGATCGTGGCGAGCGGGCCCGGGTTCCCCAACGCCGAGGCAAAGGTTCGGGTGGAGGTCCCCGGGCTCGTGGAGTTGCCGGAGGACCCCGCCAAGTATGTGCGTGTCGGTACCCCGAACAACCATGCGGGAACGAACGACCCTTGCACACCCCAAGCACAGGCGCCGACCTCCCGGCACTTTGAGAGCTTTTATGGCCTACCTAAACTCAAGGAGGCTGTCGAGCAAATTGCGGCGACGATCCTGCAGCAGACAGGTATACTGCTCCGTGTCAACGATATGAGCCTCCCGCTGGGAGGACTCTTTGACATCGACAACAACTGGAGAACGGATCACAAGACTCACCGTGTTGGACGCCATGCGGACATCGGCTTTAGTGGAATACGGAACGGGGTGTGTACTTCCTTCAATCGGGATCGACTCGAGGCAGCCATACGCAGAAAGACTGGAAATGCGCCAGTTATTCACGGGAACCACTTCCACGCGTTCATTCCCTAGTACGGAGGAACGGGAGATGTTCAAGCGCTTGGTTATAGCTCTGGGCTACCTGCTGACCGCCATGGTTACCGCGGTATCTGCCCAGGAGCAGCCGTGTGTCTATCCAAGACAAGACATGGTCAGCGCTCGGCTTCGTGTCAGGACCAGTCAATCCGGACTGCGCTACGATTATCTCTACTCGCTTGAGAACCAGCCATCAGCGCAACAGGTTGTCATTTCATTCGCCGTGGAGGCGTTCACTTCTGATGGCACCCCCCCTACTCAAGTCAGCCCGGCTAATTGGGAGGCCGGCGGGCCCATCACAGAGTCGGCGTTCTATGTCTGGGACACCTTTGAGGAACCGCGCGGACTGGGCCCCGGTATGGCGGCGTCGGGGTTTACCTTTACCCAAGCCGATCTCCCGGCGATTGTCACCTTCCTTGCTTGGGGCGAAGTCGAACCTCCTACCTTTCCAGGACGCGAAGCGCCGGAATGTGAAAACACGAACATCGTACAAAACAGCTTCAAGGGAAAGACAGTGGGGCCCAAGCCTCCGCCCAAGGACCTCGTCGCCCTAGACTTCTTGAACTACCTCATCACCCTCGTCCACGACAGCCGCCAGCAGGGGTGGATCACGCGGGACGGGGCCAAGACGAGCCTGCTGGCCAAGCTCACGAACGCGAAGCGGAAACTGGAAGCCGGGGACACCAAGGTGACGAAGAATATGCTCAAGGGCTTCCTGAACGAAGTCGAAGCCACCTCGTGCCAGGAGTTCGACTGTCCGGGCAATAAGCCCCTCACCAGCGAAGCCTACGCCCTCCTCTTCTTCAACGGCCAATTCCTCTGGGAGCGCCTGTAGACTTTACGCCTGGAACCTCTCCGATGCCTCCCCCTCAGAGGGAGCCTGACGGCGCTTGAGCCACCCCTCGAGGGCGTCATCAAGACAGGCTTCGAGGCTGCGTCCTTCTGCTGCCAGCATGCGGCTCACCTTCTTGAGCAGGGGGGCGCTGAGGAAGACCGTGATGCGCTTGCGCGGTCCGGACCGGCCGTGCCGGCGGCCCCGCCTCACCTCCCGCTTCGCCCGCGGCCTCCGGCCGCTTCTCTCGCCCGCCATCACCGTCCCCCATCCATCGATGACCGTTGACCGATCACCGACCAGGTTCTTTGAGTTTCTTGGGTTCATTGAGTTCGTCAAATCCAACAAACCCAATAGACCCAATAAACTCAATAAACCACCTTCCAACAACTAGTGACCAGTCACCAGCCACCACTCACCAACCACCAATCACCACCCACCGCCATCTACGGCACCCGGGGGCGCCCGGCTTCGATCCAGGCGCTGTACCACAGACTCCCCAGGTCCGTCGCCGCTTGCGCCATGCTCAGCTTGGCGAGCCTCCCGGCAAAGACATGCAACGCTCTGTAGTAGGCCTCGCCATGCTCGTGGAGTCCCTTGCGCGCCAATGCGTCGGCCCGCAGCAGGTTATCCACCCATACGTAACTGTCAATCAAGAAGTCAAAAGTAAAGGCGACCGGGTCCCCCGCCGGCTTGGCCGGGTGGGTAAAGGCGGCAAGGTCCTGATACTCGGCCTGGAATCGGCGAACGAGCTCGTCTTCAAAGCGCGTGTGGATCCCGGCATTGCCCGTGTGCTGGCCGTCGTGGTTCACCGTGGTGCGCAGCGGTTGGTGCCCGTCGGCCACGGTGTGGCCGAGATGGGCTGCGAGGAGCGGCACCCGCTTCCAATCAGACGCCCGCATGGCCGCGACCAGCTCCCCGTAGAGCCCCGCGATCCGCCACGGCAACACCCCTGCGCCCTCGAGCTTTTCACGGCCGTATTTGGCCACGGCCGCATCGTAGGTTCGGGGGATTTCCCGGAAGGGAAAGTGATCGAGGGCATCCAGCCTGAACCGGTGGCGCGCCCGTTCGGCCTCTCCCTGTTGCTCGGAGGACTCCGGTCCGGGATCCACGGCGTGCTCGCCGATGAGGGCCTGGTGCCGCATGAAAAACCCCCGAAGCGGCTCGGGCAGCGTGGTACAGGCCGCACGATTGATGAGGACGTGCGCCTCGGCACCCCAGGCCCCCGCCGGCACGGGTGACGCCAGAAATACCAGTGCCCCCACGAGGGCGCACCGCGCCCGCCTCCTGGCCTGGATCGGCCTCCCCATGGGACCACTGTGCCATAATATCCGGGATCATCCAAACGGAAACCGGCCACCCGGGGCCTCGGCCCGAGGCCGCGTAACCCCTTGACACACCTATCTTGTTCCAATATGATTATTTTTTGAGTATATAATGATGGAGGGCCTGACGCGCCTCTTCCCCGGCCGGCGCGGCCAGTATTGCCCCGATCTCGTAAGAGGACGGACCATGCAACCGATCGGATATCCCCCGAAGCAAGGTCTCTACGATCCGCGATTCGAACACGACGCGTGCGGCATCGGGTTTGTCGCACATGTCAAGGGCGTCAAGTCGAACGCAATCGTGCGCCAGGGCCTCACCGCGCTTCGGAATCTGAACCACCGGGGCGCCTGCGGCTGCGAGCCCAATACCGGCGATGGCGCGGGCGTCCTCGTACAGACTCCGCATGAATTTCTTCGGAAGGCATGTGCCGAGGCCGGCTTCCGCCTCCCGTCCTTCGGCGAGTACGGCGTCGGGATGGTGTTTCTCCCCCCCGATCCCTCGCTCCGCCGCAACTGCGAGCGGCGACTCGAGGAGATCATCACGGAGGAAGGACAGCGCCTTCTCGGATGGCGGACGGTCCCCACGAATAATGCCTCCCTGGGACGGACCGCCCTGTCGTGTGAGCCGTATATCCGCCAGGTCTTCATCGGGCGGCATGCCAGGCTCCAGGACAACCTGGCCTTCGAGCGGAAACTCTACGTCATCCGCAAGCAGGCCGAGAATGCCATCCGATACTCGGGCATGGCTGGCGGTGAATACTTCTATCTCACGAGCTGCTCGTACAAGACCCTGGTCTACAAGGGAATGCTCATGGCGGAACAGCTCGAGGAATACTATCCCGATCTGTCGGATCCCGCCATGGAAGCCGCCCTCATGCTGGTCCATTCGCGATTCAGCACGAACACGTTTCCCAGCTGGGCGCGCGCCCATCCGTACCGGTACCTGATCCACAACGGCGAGATCAATACGCTGCGCGGGAACGTGAACTGGATGCACGCGCGCCAGTCGATGTTCGTGTCGGATCTCTTCGGGGATGATGTGCCCAAACTCCTCCCCATCATCCAGCCCGATGGCAGCGACTCGGCCATGTTCGACAACTGCCTCGAGTTTCTCGTGCTCGCCGGCCGCTCCCTGCCCCATGCCGTCATGATGATGATCCCGGAACCGTGGTCGAAGCACGAGAGCATGAGCGACGAGAAGAAGGCCTTTTACGAGTACCACAGTTGTCTCATGGAGCCGTGGGACGGTCCCGCCTCGATCGCCTTTACCGACGGCGCCAGAGTCGGTGCGGTGCTCGACCGGAACGGCTTACGCCCGTCACGGTACTACGTGACGAAAGACGACCTCGTCATCATGGCCTCCGAGGTGGGCGTCCTCGACGTCGCCCCCGAGCGCGTGCTCCACAAGGGACGTCTCCAGCCGGGTCGGATGCTGCTGGTGGATACGGAAGAGGGACGCATCGTGGGGGACGAAGAACTGAAGCGCCGGATCGCGACCGAGCATCCGTACCGCCTGTGGCTCGACACGCACCTGGTCTCGCTCGAGGATCTGCCCGCGGCTCCCCCAGTTCGGGACCCGGCGCATGAGACGGTCCTCCTGCGCCAGCACGCATTTGGCTACACCTTTGAAGAGCTGCGCGTGATCGTGGGTCCGATGGCCAAGGAGGGCGTGGAACCCGTCGGCTCCATGGGGACCGACACGCCGCTGGCGGTGCTGTCCCATCGGCCGCAATTGCTGTACAACTATTTCAAGCAGCTCTTTGCGCAGGTCACCAACCCCCCCATCGACTGCATCCGTGAGGAGATCATCACGGGCTGGGAGACGATGGTCGGGGCCGAGCGCAATCTCCTCGTCCCGGAACCGGAAAGTTCCCGGCAGGTCAAGCTCACAACTCCCATCCTGACCGATGACGAGCTGGAAAAGCTCCGGCATATCGACCTGCCCGGCTACACGGCGGTGACACTCCCGATGCTCTTCACGGCCGGCGAGGGAGGCCCGGGCCTGGAGCGGGCCATGGATACGCTGTGTCGGCAGGCAAGCCGCGCGATTGCCGAAGGGGCGTCCATCCTGATCCTGTCGGACCGGGGAGTGGACCGGCGGCGCGCGCCGATCCCGGCGCTCCTGGCCGTGGCCGGCCTCCACCACCACCTGATTCGGGAAGGCACCCGGACGAAGGTGGGGCTCGTGCTCGAGTCCGGCGAGCCGCGTGAAGTCCACCACTTTGCGGCCTTGATCGGCTATGGGGCGAGCGCCATCAACCCGTATCTGGCGTACGAAACGCTGGGCGATATGATCCATCAGGGGCTCCTCACGGACATCACCGTGGACCGTGCGATGAAGAACTACATCAAAGCCGCGGTCAAGGGCGTGGTCAAGGTGATGTCCAAGATGGGCATCTCCACCATCCAGAGCTACCAAGGCGCGCAAATCTTTGAGGCGGTCGGACTCAACCATACCGTGATCGACACGTACTTCACCTGGACCCCGTCGCGGCTCGGCGGGGTGGGGATCGACGTGATCGCCCGTGAAGCCCAGATCCGACACGACCGCGCCTTCCCGGAGCGACAGGTCAACGGACGGGCCCTCGATGTCGGTGGTCAGTATCAGTACCGCCAGGACGGGGAACATCACATCTGGAACCCGGATACGGTGCATAAGCTCCAGGTCGCCTGTCGCACGAATGACTACCAGGCCTTCAAAGAGTATGCGGACCTGGTCAACACCCAGTCCCAGCAGCTCGCCACGCTGCGCGGACTGCTCGAGCTGAAGCTGGCTCCCGAGCCGATCCCCCTGGATGAGGTCGAGCCGGTGGAATCTATTTGCCGGCGCTTCAAGTCCGGGGCGATGTCCTACGGCTCCATCAGCCAGGAGACCCACGAGTCCCTCGCCATCGCCATGAATCGGATCGGCGGCAAGAGCAACTCAGGCGAAGGCGGGGAAGATGCGGCGCGCTACATTCCCGATTCCAACGGAGACTCGCGCTCGAGCGCCATCAAGCAGGTCGCGTCGGCACGGTTCGGGGTGACGAGTGAATATCTGAACAACGCAAAGGAGCTCCAGATCAAGATGGCCCAAGGGGCGAAGCCGGGAGAAGGGGGCCAGTTGCCGGGCCGCAAGGTCTATCCCTGGATCGCCAAGGTCCGATTCTCGACTCCGGGGGTGGGCTTGATCTCGCCGCCCCCCCATCACGATATCTACTCGATCGAGGACCTGGCGGAATTGATCCATGACCTCAAGAACGCCAATCACCACGCGCGGATCAACGTCAAGCTGGTGGCGGAGGTCGGCGTGGGTACGATCGCCGCAGGCGTGGCAAAGGGGCACGCCGATGTGGTGCTGATCAGCGGCTATGACGGCGGGACGGGCGCGTCCCCGCAGAGTAGCATCAAACATGCCGGTCTGCCGTGGGAACTGGGACTGGCGGAAACTCACCAGACGCTCGTCCTCAACAATCTGCGGAGCCGGATCGTGGTGGAAACCGACGGGCATATGAAGAGCGGCCGCGATGTCGTCATCGCGGCCCTCCTCGGGGCGGAAGAGTATGGATTCGCGACCGCCCCCCTCATCGTCCTGGGATGTGTCATGATGCGGGTCTGCCACCTGGATACGTGCCCCGTCGGCATCGCCACGCAGAATCCAAAGCTGCGCTATAAATTTGCCGGGGATCCTCAGCACGTCGTGAATTTCATGCGCTTCGTCGCCCAGGAGATGCGCGAGTGGATGGCCAGGCTCGGGTTTCGCACCGTCAATGAGATGATCGGCCGGGTCGATAAGCTGGAGCCGCGCAAAGCCATCGACCACTGGAAGGCCAAGGGACTCGACGTCTCCAACATCCTGTACGTGCCGGATGTCCCGCCGGATGTGGGCCGGTACTGCCAGATCCCCCAGGACCACGGGCTCGAAAAGGCGTTGGACAATCGCGTCCTCCTGGAACTCTGTGCGCCGGCGCTCGAGCGAGGCGAGCCGGTGCGGGCCACCCTGCCCATCCGCAACGCTAACCGCGTGGTGGGAACGATCCTGGGCAGCGCACTGACCCGCCGCTACGGCGGCGGAGGCCTGCCGGAGGACACGATCCGCCTCCACTTCAAGGGGTCGGCCGGCCAGAGCTTCGGCGCCTTCATCCCGCGAGGCATCACGCTGATCCTCGCAGGGGACTCGAACGATTACATCGGGAAGGGGCTCTCCGGAGGAAAGATCATCGTGTACCCGCCCGAGGGGTCGACCTTTGTGCCCGAGGAGAACATCATCATCGGGAACGTGGCGTTCTATGGTGCCACCGGCGGAGAGGCCTACATCCGCGGCATGGCCGGTGAGCGATTCTGTGTGCGGAACAGCGGCGTGCACGCGGTCATCGAGGCCATCGGGGATCATGGGTGCGAATACATGACCGGGGGGCGCGTCGTCGTGCTCGGCCCAACGGGGCGGAACTTTGCGGCCGGCATGTCCGGCGGCATCGCATACGTGCTGGACGCGACCGGCGACTTTGACCGCCGGTGCAACCAGGAGATGGTCTTTCTCGAGCGGCTGGAAGACACGCAGGAGATCAAAGAGGTGGAAACCAAGATCGGGCAGCATGCCGAGTATACCAACAGCGAGCGCGCCCGCGCCATCCTGGCCTCCTGGGAAGCCATGGTGCCGAAGTTCGTGAAAGTCATGCCCAAGGACTACAAGCGGATGCTGGAAGCGATGAAACGCATCCAGGAGGCCGGCCTGAGCGGTGAGGAAGCCATCATGGCCGCCTTCGAAGAAAACAAGCGTGATCTCGCCCGGGTCAGCGGGAACTGATCTTCACGTTTTCCTTTCGCCATCGTCATTCCCCTGGAGGATTGTGGGTGGGTAAACCGACGGGATTCATGGAGCATCCACGCGAGCTCCCGCCCGATCGTCCGCCGGTCGAACGAATCCGTGACTGGCAGGAGTTCCACCTCCACGCCCCGGAGAGCCTGCTGAAGACGCAGGGGGCGCGCTGCATGGACTGTGGCGTGCCCTTCTGCCACACCGGGATTATCATCAAGGGGATGACGTCGGGGTGTCCCATCAACAACCTGATCCCGGAATGGAACGACCTCGTGTACCAGGGGCTGTGGAGGGAGGCGCTCGATCGCCTGCACAAGACCAACAATTTTCCCGAGTTTACGGGTCGGGTGTGCCCCGCCCCCTGCGAGGCGGCGTGCGTCCTGGCGATTAACGAACCGCCCGTCACCATCAAGAGCATCGAATGCGCCATCATCGACAAGGGCTTTGAAGAAGGATGGGTGGTGCCCGAGCCTCCTGCCACCCGCACGGGCAAGAGGGTCGCTGTCGTAGGCTCGGGACCGGCCGGGCTCGCCTGTGCCGCGCAGCTCAACAAGGCGGGCCACTGGGTGACCGTGTTCGAGCGGGACGACCGCATCGGTGGCCTGCTGATGTACGGTATTCCCAACCCGCATCTGGATAAGGTGGTGGTGCAGCGCCGGATCGACCTCTTGGCCGACGAAGGGATCACCTTCGTGGCCAATACCGAAGTCGGGAAGAATTATCCTGCCGACAAGCTTCTCAAGGAATTTGACGCGGTCGTCCTCTGTTGTGGAGCCACCAAGCCCCGCGATCTGCCGATTCCCGGTCGCGAACTCAGCGGCATCCATTTCGCCATGGAATACCTGCGCGCCAATACCAAGAGCCTGCTTGACAGTAACCTGCAGGACGACAACTACATCTCCGCCAGCGGCAAGGACGTCATCGTGATCGGCGCCGGCGATACCGGCACCGACTGCCTCGCGACGGCCGTGCGCCACGAGTGCCGGACCATCACGCAGTTCGAGATCCTTCCGAAGCCGCCGCTCGAACGCACTCCCGACAATCCCTGGCCGCAGTGGCCGAATATCTTCCGTGCCGGCTACGGCCAGCAGGAGGCGACAGCCGTCTTCGGACGGGACCCCCGCGAGTTCTGCATCATGACCAAGAAGTTTGTCGCGGACGCGCAGGGGCACGTCAGAGAGCTGCACACGGTCCAGATTGAATGGCATCGGGGTGAGAACGGTCGGCCCGTCCCCAAGGAGATCCCCGGCACCGGGAAAGTCTGGCCCGCACAGCTCGTGCTCCTCTCCATGGGCTATCTGGGGCCCGAAGATATGCTTCTCGAGGCGCTCGGCGTCGAACGGGACAACCGATCCAACGCCAAGGCGGAGTACGGGGAGTTCGCCACAAGCGTCAAGGGTGTGTTTGCCGCCGGCGACATGCGTCGTGGACAGAGCCTGATCGTGTGGGCCATCAACGAGGGACGCGGCGCCGCGCGTGCGTGTGACCGGTACCTGATGGGGTCAACGGACCTCCCCTGACGGCACCGACACCAGCCTCTCCGACCTCCATTTTCCACGGCAGTATGCACAGCGCACTTCGATCATCCGGCGCTCACCTTCCTGAGAGGACAGGTCGGAAAAGTCCGCTCCTGGTTCCCCCACCGTCGGTCAGGCGAGACAGCACGGAGGGTCAGTCTCCCTGCTGAAGCGCACGGCGCCTGAACCGGTGGCACGTGCCTTGCACCCGTGACGCCCTACGGGTGTGTGTCCGAGAGCTATCGAGCCATGCCGCAACGAACACAGAGCGACTGTTTCGCCTCCTGGCTGATGTTGGGCGTCGTCAGCCTCCTCGTGGCGTCGTGTTCCCAGCCATCCACGGCGGTGACGGAGCTAAAACACTTCCCCCTCAACGACCTGGAAGGGATCATTACGAAGTCCGATGTGGAGCTCGACCGACAGGTCTCCAGCGACGGTGGCGGTTCCCTCCGGATCAGCGTGACGCAGCCGACGGTCGTCCGCCTGCTGGAGCTCGGAGACCTGGACGTGGAGGACGCCCGGCTGATGTACCGGGCAAAGGTGCGCACCGAGGGCGTACAAGGCCAGGTGGTCCTCGAGATGTGGCTCCATTTTCCCGGCAAGGGCGAGTTCTTTTCTCGGGGCCCCGCGTCCCCCCTGAGTGGGACGACGGACTGGACCACCGAAGAGATCCCCTTCTTCCTGAAAAAGGGAGAGAATCCCGATACCATCAAGCTCAATCTGGTCATCAACGGGTCCGGCACCGCCTGGATCGACGATGTGCGACTGCTGAAAGGTCCCTCGCGCTAATGAAGTGCAGGAGGAGGTCAATGCGCCGCACGGTTTCCGGAGCGCTGCTGGCTATCTCCATCGCGGGCGGAGGTCAGGTACTCGTGACCTTATCGGTCCCTGCCCACGCCGAGCCGGTCTCCCAGTCCGAGCTCCAGTCCCTGAAGGAGGATCTGGAAAGAACCAAAGCCGACGTCCAGGAACTCAAAAAGGAGATTCAATTCATCCGGCAGATCCTCTCGCGAAGCGGCTCTCAGCCATCTCAGCCGACTCCCGCCGTGGCCAAAGTTCGCATCGCGGGAAATCCGGTGTTGGGCAGGCAGCAGGCTCCCGTTACGATGATCGAATTCTCGGATTATCAGTGCCCCTTCTGTAAGAGGTTCTTCGAGACGACCCTGCCGGCTCTGAAAGCCGAATACATCGATACCGGAAAGGTCCGCTACGTCTTCCGGGACTTTCCGCTCGACCAGATTCATCCCCAAGCGCGCAAAGCGGCCGAAGCGGCGCATTGCGCCGGGGATCAGGGCAGATATTGGGAAATGCACGATCTGCTCTTCAAAAACCAGCAGGCCCTGCACATTGAAAAGCTCGGGTCGTATGCCCGCAGCCTCCAGATGGTGCCCGCAACCTTTGATGCCTGTCTGGAGAAGGGCAAGTACGCCACGGAGGTCCAAAAGGACCTTGAGGATGGGCTTGCGGCAGGTGTGCGCGGGACCCCCGCTTTCTTCGTCGGGACGACGAGGCCCGACGACACCATCGAAGGCGTCCTGATCAGCGGTGCCCATCCCATCCCCGTCTTCCGCCAGGCGATCAACCGCCTGCTCGGAGCGGATTAGATGATGGTCC
>Ga0209751_10004659_pt1 | contig 13076 bp, 11 predicted proteins | sample RifCSP13_1_FD_184019 | JGI IMG/M metagenome (GOLD analysis project Ga0209751, IMG submission 184019) | Soil microbial communities from Rifle, Colorado - Rifle CSP2_sed 13_1 (SPAdes) (version 2) | ecosystem: Environmental > Terrestrial > Deep subsurface > Rock core/Sediment | place: Rifle... | reverse complement strand
GTCTTTGAGATCTTTCTCATCAAAGGATATTCAATCTGTTTATGAGCAAGATCTCAAAGACCCTATAAGTTTGAGTACGGTATCAACTTACCTTTCAAGAATGGCTACTAAGGGGGTGCTTCTGAGAACTGGAGGACCTACAAGCCTAAAGTACAAGATTGCAACTACAACACCCCAAGCGGTCATTAAACAGAAACTAAAGTAGCCTCACCTTGACCTCTACTTTGTGGGGCATGCTACAACCCACAACCCGACAAGAGCCCCAGAACAGCCCAAAGCCAGTTTAGAACTTATTACCCAAATAAAAAAACAAATTGTGCACCAAAAACACCCACACCCACAAATAGACAGAAAAATATGTTCGCAGCTTTTGCCCGCACAGGCAGCAACTTGCGGCAAACGGCTAGATACCTTCGGAAGTGCCAAATAAGAGACTCAAGTTAATCACAAAGTGAAATTACTGCTAACATTCTGTCTATAACCTGGCATCATTAAATGAAAAGTTGGTTAAACTTGCTTTTGCCTAAGCAGTGGGGGGGTCTGTTTTCTTGAGGAGTTTCTCCATTTCTTTTTTGACGCTGTACCTGAACGGAAGTTTGCCTGTTTCTCTTTCCAAGTATCCTTCTTCGTAAAGTTTCTTCATCAACCTCGCAGTGTGCTCTCTGCTGAGTTGCACTTTTTCTCTAATTTCTGGTGCTGTTTTTGGGCCTTCCGCGACGAGGAATTCCAAAACTGTAACTTCCGTGTCAGTTAGAGCTGATATGGCTTTGTCTCTCCTTATGGGCATTACCGGCATTGCTGTTAGTATCATTTCATTCTTATCCTCTGGTGCTGCAACCCTTTTTTGCATTTGTTCTTCGAGTCCTGAAACCTGGCTTCTAATTGCTTCCTGTGAGGTCTCAAGGTTATGTATTTTGGCGTCTACGCCTGACAACTTTTCCAAAGTTTGATTGTTGCCTTCCGATCGTGAGTTCATATCCCTAATTTCAACGCTAAGTTGACTGATTTGGCTTTCAAGTGGGCCAATTCTGTTTTCCATGTTGTCTCCTTTTTTTACTCCTGTTTCAACCTTCGATGCGGTTCCTTCCAATTTGTACGCTACGATTTGTATGTTTTCGGCTTCTTTTCTAAGTTCTCTGTTAAAACTTAGCACAATACTTTCGACGAAATCTCTGGCTTTCTCGTACTCCTTCTGTGCCCTCTTTAGCTGCTTGTAGTATTCGACAGCTGCATATGTGGTTGCTGAGAGTAAAACTGCCAGCAGAATCCCCAGCGTGACTAAAAGAAGGTCAACCATATGTGATTTGCCTCTGTGATGTGTCCGTGACTCGCGCGTGATTCATGCTGTTGCATCACACATCACAGTTTACCATGGGAAATTTAAGTTTTGCGGTTACTCCGCATATTTCGCATTCTATGACGTCACACATCACAGTTTTATTACACCCCTGTCGGGTTTGTTGTCCTTTTAAGTCCATTGCAGAAGATGCATATTTTGCTGTCCTTTTCAAGTTTGACGCCTTTCATAGGGGTTATCTTGCTTGCTGCTCTATGTTGCCTTGTGACGTTGCTTCTCACATGTGATTTGTTTTGATTTTTCGTGATTTGTGACGTCACACTTGTCTTTCTGATGGACTAGAAAGGTGTTTTAGGCTCTTTTCTAGCTCTTCTCTGATGATTTCAATGACTTTTTGGTGGTCTTTTAACCCATCGTGTCCTTCGGGCATGTCCTGATGTGCTTCCATATACTCCTTCAATTTGTTTGCTATTTCAAGGTAGGGATCAAGAGTTGTGGTCTCGAAAACTCCTAAGTAACCCAAGAGTAGCACTGTGTAGATTGATTTTATCACGTTTTCTTTGGACTGGCTTAGCGTCCTGTTAAAGGATCCTCGGCTTAATTTAGCCTTTGTTAGGCGTAAGCTAGCTTTTTCATCGTAATTTAGCTGTTTGTCAGCAATATTTTCAGCTAAAACGTCTATCAAAAGCGTTTCAAGCTGCGTTATTGTTAATTGGCTGTTTTTAGAGAGTATTTTGACAATGGGGTCGTTCAGTGCCCCTTTTAATAACGTCTGAACGGTGTCTTTGAGCTTCAAGGTTATGTTCCTCACAACGTTGCGAATGAATACACTTTTGTATACAGATGGTGGTTTTTAAGGTTAACCTTAAAATCCGCACCTAAAACTGCTTAAACAGATCAAGTATTGCGGCTTAAATCAAATTATACAGATGAATTCTTATGCATTTGCGTTTAAGGGTCAAAGTAGGTCTTAAAAGGGTGATTGCGTCTGAAGCAAGCGAAATTTCTTTCGTTTTTGTTCCCGTTAGCCTGAGTGCATGTATATGTTTCTGTGGAGAAATAGGGAAACTGTTTTGCAAATCGCGTTCTTTGAATCAATTGTTGCTTGTACCGGCTGGTCTTGTGCGCTATTTCTGGTGAAGTCTGTCTATACTGCCTTCTGCTATTTCGCTATTTAAATCTCTTTAGCTTATCTGGGTACACTATTGTGAATCGTGACGTCACTAATCACAGTTAAATCACGCGTGATTATCACGGAATTTTCATGATGTCACAGAAAGGTGACGCAAGTGTGATCTGCAACTTCCGTTAGCATTTTCAAAATAAACTAAAAACAAGGCACCCAAACTAATCTTAAATTAGGCTCATATGTGGCTTTCAGAGCGATTCTGAGCTTTTCTTCAACTCATCAAAGAGCTCTGGTCGCAGGTCTCTGAGTGTAGGGATGAATGTCTCTGCGCTTCTCAAATCGCTGTAATTCACGTCGCAAACAACAAAGTCCTCTTCGTCATACTTAGCTTTCGCAACCACATCACCCGTTGGGCTGACAACTCTACTTCCACCCCAAAACTGCAGTCCATCCTGAACCCCCACCATGTTGACGTAGGCAAGGAAAGCCGTATTCTCCAAAGCCCGTGCAGCCGTAAGTATTTCAAAGTAACTTCTCCGAACAGCAGGCGAAGCTGATATTGCAACTATTAACTGAGCACCTTTCAAACGGGCTAAGCGAGTTATTTCCGGGAAAAAAAGGTCATAACATATACAGAACCCTATTTTTCCCAACGCCGTATCATAAACCGCCGTTTGGTATCCTGAGCGGAAGTACCTTTTCTCCTCGAAAACACTATGAGTGGGCAAGTACATTTTGCGATATTTCCCGATAAAACCTTCTGGTCCAACAAAAACTGCTGTGTTGAACAACGTTGCCTTCGTTTTCTCGCTTAACTCGGGCATTCCAAAGACAATATGTATGCCCTCTTCTCTAGCAATCTCCTCTATTTTTTGAGTTGAGGGTCCTGGGATTGTCTCAGATAACTCGTAGATTTGGTCCCTAATCACGTAGCCAGTAAGTGAGAGTTCAGGGAATATAACCAAGTCCGCTGACTGCTCTTTAGCCTTCTTAGCTCTTTCCTCGATCTTCCTGAGATTTCCTTCTTTGTCTCCTCGTTTGCTACTAATTTGTGCCAACGCCAACCTAATTTTCTCTTTCATTTCCCTCTTCCTTTTCTTATTCAGTAGTTATTATGTGGAAGCCTGAAATCCGTGCCAACAGTTCTATATTCGAGTTTTGCCGTCAGCGGCATCCGTCTTTTGTGCTCAACTGCGAGCCATCTGGCCTTTACGCTTTGCACTTGTGACTCTTCGATCCTAAGCTGTTCCGCTATCTCTTTCGTTGACATAAACCTCTCAAGCCCATACAGAATGAGGTCCAGCCTTTCGTATTTTATGCCTAGTTCTTCTTCGGCGGATTGATTTGGCCACAATGCTGGGGTTGATGGTTTTTCTGCCAACTCATGTGGAATGCCTATATGCTTGGCGAGTTCACGTACCTGGGTTTTGTAAAGGTCCATTATGGGTGATATGTCTGCAGCGACGTCTCCCCATTTTGTGAAGTAGCCCATCATAGTCTCCGACTTGTCTGAGCTTCCGCAAACAATCCTGTTAAGCTTATTCGCGTAGTAGTAAATGTAAACCATGCGCGTTCTTGCTTTGATGTTGCCCTTGCAAAGTTTTTCAGCAGGGTCAAAAATAGGTATGGATTTGTAGAAGCCTTCGAGAGCAGGAGTTATGTCGCAAAATTGTGTTTTCAACCCGAATTTTTCGGCCACAACTTTAGCGTCGTCAATGTCCTTGGCGTCATAAGTTTCTTTTTCGGGAAGCATAAGCCCCAGCACTCTATTTCCGCCTATTGCGGAAGCACAAAGTGCCCCTATGGTGTTGCTGTCGATTCCCCCGGAGAGTCCCAAAACAACTCCACTTGCCCGCGAATTATCCACGTATTCTTTAATGAATCGTTTAATTCTTTTTTCAACTTCGGGCGCGTCAAAATTCAGAACCGCAGAAGTCAGTTCCAAGTAGATCACGGATTCCTAATTGTGTATGGTTGTAGGCAACTATTTAAGGACAAGCATGAATACTAAACTGGAATAAATCTTACTTGCAGAGGATGCCGAGATGGGGCGAAGAAGGAAAAAAGTTGTTCACATTCCCAAAAAACATTTGCCCAAGTTTTTCTCCTGCCCCAAATGTGGCAAAGAAACAGTCAGAGTCGAAATTCTGAGGGAAGACGCCCGAGCCATAGTAGGCTGCAGTAGCTGTAGCTTGAAAGAGGACTTCCCAATCAAACCAGCCCAAGGCGAAGTAGACATTTACTGCATGTTCACCGACAAAGTCTACGGTTCTTCCAGAAGATCCTCGGTAACTAACGTCAAGGGTGCCTAGAAGGAAAGGTTATGTCCATGGTTGGGCGTGTCGAAAAATACTTACTCGAAAAAATCAAGGCTGAAGGCTCCATCCACATGACCCTTATGGATCCAGAGAAGATAACTGCCGCTCAAGCTTCAAAAATTGCTGAAAACGCAAAGACCAGCGGAACAGCCGCCATAATGATAGGCGGCTCAACTTTTGTTTCACAGTCTCACCTAGATGCCGTTGTCAAGACAATTCGACGCGCCGTGAAAATTCCAACAATTCTATTCCCAAACAACATAACGGGAATAAGCCGCTACGCTGACGCAATATGGTTCATGTCCCTACTGAACTCGGTTGACCCATATTTTCTCGTGGGCGCCCAAATTCTGGGAGCTCCTCTCGTGAGAAAATACGATTTAGAACCCATTTCCATGGGCTACGTAATAGTAGGCGAAGGCGGCACCGCAGGCATAGTTGGCAAAGCAATTCCAGTGCCCTACAACAAACCTGAACTAGCGGCTGCTCACGCCCTCGCAGGGCAATACCTAGGCATGCACTTTATCTACCTCGAAGGCGGTTCCGGAGCGAAGAATCCAGTACCTCCAGAGATGATTCATGCAGTCAAACACATTGTTAATGCTCCCCTTATTGTTGGGGGCGGAATAAAGACCAAGGAGCAAGCTTTGACTGCCGCATCCGCGGGGGCAGACATAATAGTAACGGGCAATGTTGTAGAAAGCATAAATTCCAAACAGAAAGTAGCAGAGATTATCAACGGAATTAAAAGCGTCAAACTTTAACATTCCCTTTTTGAGTTGACTCCGCCTGAATCAAACCGAATACGGCACTTTTTTCGGTTTTTATATTAGAAAACCTGAATATACACCGAGTTACCAAAGGCTTGCAGGGGCGCCATAGCACGTGATAAACAAAATGAGCATAGCCTACCAGAACTACGTGGAAACTATGGAGCGCCAGCTCAGCCAACTGTACGCTTTAAGCGACAGCGCGCGTCTGAAAGGACTCGACCCCTCCTTAAAGACGGAATGTATCCTTGCTCAGGATATTGCTGACCTAGTTGAAGGTCTCGTAGGACCAAAAGGCGTAGCCGCCAGCATACGAGAACTGAACACTAAGCTGGGGCGGGAGGAAATCGCCTTTAAAATCGCTGAACAAATCGTTGACGGGAAATTTGAACATTTGGAGCCTGAGCCCGCTGCTGAGCAAGCCATCCGCACGGCGCTGGCAATCTTCACCGAAGGTTTGACCGCAGCTCCAATTCAAGGCGTGGCTCAAGTGAAAATTAAGACCAACCTTGACAATTCACGTTACCTCGCTATATACTTCGCAGGACCGATTCGCTCTGCCGGCGGAACTGACCAAGCATTGACCCTTGTGGTTGGCGATTTTGTGCGCCGGCTGCTCGGCTTAGACCGCTACAAACCCACCGCGGAAGAGGTTTCCCGTTTCATTGAAGAGCTGAGGTTGTATGAACGCTCTGTGGGTAGGTTTCAATATCATATTCCAGACGAGGAGCTGAAGAAGGCTTTTGACTATTTACCCGTTGAAGTTACAGGCACGGAATCTGACCCCATAGAAGTTTCCTCGTTCCGAAACCTCCCCAGAGTGGAGACGAATAGGGTGAGAGGTGGGGCTCTCAGAGTAGTAAATGATGGCATTGTGGGTCGAGCGCTCAAAGTTCTGACAATCATTGAGAAGCTCGGCTTTCAAGGGTGGGACTGGCTGCGAGAGTTCAAGCAGAAATCGGAAAAAAAATCCGCGGGCTTCATGGACGACGTTATCGCTGGTCGTCCAATTTTTTCTTTTCCGTCAAGACGAGGAGGCTTCAGACTAAGGTATGGCAGGTCTAGAAACTCTGGGCTATCAGCCGTGGGAATTCACCCTGCAACTATGCTCGTATTAGAAAGCTTTCTTGCGGCTGGGACGCAGCTGCGTTTGGAGCTTCCAGGAAAAGGAGGTGTGACGGTGCCTGTGGATTCGCTTGAACCTCCTGTTGTTTTGTTAAAGGATGGCTCTGTTGTTCGGGTTTCACTTGAGAACTTTAATGACGTAAAGAACAATGTGGCGAAGATTCTGTTTCTGGGTGATATTCTGATAAGTTTTGGCGATTTCCTCTACACCAGCAAAGCGCTTTCACCCTCTGGGTACGTTGAAGAATGGTGGATCAAAGATGTGAAGAAGGCAATTAAAGAGGGGTTTGAAGGAAATTTTGAGAAAGCCGCAGAACTCGCCAAGGTAACACCTGAAAGACTGAAGAGTTTAATAGAGAATCCTTTCAGTGGCGACCTAACTGCCAAAGAGGCTTTTGCATTGTCGCTGAATTTGCACCTGCCTCTACATCCAAAGTTCACTTATTTCTGGTCAAACCTCTCGTCAGTCCAAGATGTTAAATTAATGAAAAACTGGTTGTCAAACGCTGACGTAACGCAGGTAGATGACAGTGTTTACCTGATTGCAGGAGAAATGGATCAAAACGTATCCCTAATTTTGAGAAAAATCTTTGCACCCCACAGAATTGTAGAAGGCAAAATTGTGTTTGAGGGAGAAAACGCATTTGCTATGGCTATGTCTCTTGGTTATGGCTCTCTTAGGGCAATAGATGACTCTTCAGCGGAGTCTGTGCTGAAGGCTGTCAGCTTCTTGTCTGGCTTAGACATCAAAGACAAGGCTCCCACTTTTGTGGGTGCACGCATGGGACGACCTGAGAAGGCAAAGCGTCGTGAAATGAAGCCGTTGGTACATTTTCTTTTTCCAGTTAGCTTGGCTGGGGGTTCTCATAGGGACCTTGTTGAGGCTGGCAAAAAGGGACCCGTGTTCGTTGATGTTGTTAAACGAAAGTGTCCTAACTGCAAAAGCTACTCTTTCAGAGTCAAGTGCGGTGACTGCGGTTGCGAAACTTTAGCCGAGAAGAGTTGTCCGCGTTGTGGACAGCTTTTGAAGGAGAATCGCTGCTCAGGGTGCAAGGCTGATGCAGTGCCTTATCAGAGGCAATCGCTTAACTTCAAGGAATTACTTGAAGTGGCTTCCCGCAATCTTGGTGTTCTCGCGCCTAAGCAGCTCAGAGGTGTGAAAGGACTAACAAATGAGGATAAGACTCCTGAGATTATTGAGAAGGGCATTTTGCGCGCTAGACATGACTTGTCAGTATACAAGGATGGCACGATTCGCTTTGATGCTACGAACGCGCCGTTAACGCATATCAAGCCTGGAGAAATAGGAGTGCCTGTTGAGAAGCTTCGGCAACTCGGTTACACACACGACATTTTCGGTGTGTCTTTGACGGAGCCCAATCAGATTCTTGAGCTTAAGATTCAGGATGTGGTTGTTCCTAGAAATGCGGCGGAATACTTCATCAATGTGGCAGCCTTCCTTGATGAGCTTCTGACCAAAGTTTATCATCTTCCCAGCTTCTACAACCTGAGAAACCCCGATGAGCTTGTTGGACACCTGATTATGGGTTTGGCTCCTCACACATGCGCTAGTATATTGGGGCGCGTGATCGGCTTCACAAATCTCAAAGTTGTTTATGCACATCCGGTTTGGCATTCCGCTAAACGGCGCGACTGCGACGGCGATGAAGACGCGATAATGCTGGCTTTGGATATTCTTTTGAATTTTTCACGAAAGTTTCTGCCTGCGCAGATCGGTGGAATTATGGATGCTCCTTTGCTGCTGATTCCTTTTGTTAATACGAAGGAAGTTCAGCGACAAGCACATGATTTCGATGTTGACGAAGCTTATTCGCTTGAGTTTTATGAGCGGACTCTTGAGAGGGTCGAGGCTAAACAGCTTAGTCCAATTATGGACGTGATAAGTCATAGGCTTGGTACTGAAGCTCAGTTTGAAGGGTTCCATTACACGCTACCTGTTTCAAACATTAACATTGGCAACTCCGAGAGCTCTTACAAACAGTTGAATTCGATGATTGAAAAACTGAATTTACAGCTTGCGCTTGGGGCGCGTATTGACGCTGTTGACGTCAGGCGCGTAGCGTTGAAGGTTTTGACGACGCATTTCATGAGGGATATATCCGGTAACTTGCGTGCGTTCTCCACTCAGGCTTTCAGGTGCAAATCCTGCAATAAGCGTTTTCGCCGTTTGCCTTTGATGGGTAAATGCTCTTTTTGCGGTGGTAAGTTGACTTTGACCGTTTACCGTGGGGGCATTGAGAAGTATCTGGATGCAGCTCAGCAGCTTGTGGACAAGTACGGGCTTCCCAAGTACTATACTCAAAGACTCACTCTGATAAAGCAGGAGATTGCTTCCTTGTTTGACAACAAGAAGCCAAAACAATCGAACCTTTTCGACTTTGCTTAAGACTAAAGCTTTTCAATCTGAACCACAACTCTAAGCATGGTGAAGTGTCATAAAAGGAATTTATCACCCGAACGCTTTCCTGCAGCGTGTAAAAAGCGTGAAGAGTGGTCTGATTGCCAGAACCAAAATCCTGAATTTTCTTGACAAGCAAGCAGCAAATGCCGGAGTAATAAGTCATGAAACGTCACTGTCTTATGGCGCGGTGATGCACCATCTGCGGCTGCTTGAAGCAGAAGGCACTGCTCGTCGGGTTGGAAAAAAACCCTATTCGTGGCTGTTGACGGGCTTAGGACAGAAGCGCTTAGTCGCTTAGAACGTGCATTGGCACGGTGATCCACGGCATTTTGGGCATTTGTGAGGATACTTGTTCATGGCTGCTTTTTCAAGGTCAATGCCTGTGATATTGGCGAGAGACGCGAGCCATGCGATAACGTCTGCGAACTCTTTCTCTGTGCCTTCCTTGTCTTTTCCTTCTAGGGCTTCGCCTAGTTCTTTGACTTCGTCTACAAGCCATTCGTAAGTGCCTTTTACACCACGTTCTGAGTCCCTATGGAAGTAAAGGTGTTTCATCATTCTTTGAAATTCATTTATGTCCATGGTTTTCACCGTTTCCGGTCAAAGGTGTTTATGCTTCTTTAAAGTTTAAATCTAATTGACGTTCTCGTTTGCTCGGGTTGCATTTAGCGATCTCAGTATAACCCCCTTCGATATGATCTGAGCCTGTACTCCTTTTGGAAATCAGCTTCATTTTTTGACTTAGTTCACCAAATAAGGCGCATGGGCTTTTCGAAGAAGAGTGCGCAACATTAATAATGCTGCAGCATATAGCAATCTATTGTTTTAAGCTAACTCATGAGGAAAAAGGCAATGAGCAAGAAAAAGAAAGACAGCCAAGGTCCAATGCCCGCCGCAAGCGCGGGACTGCTAAGGTTTTTTGAGGAAGAAACTGAAGGCGTTAAGATCCGACCTGAACTTCTCATGGTCTTCTCAATTGGTTTGATAGTGGTTTCTGTCGTAGTCAAAATCATTTAAGCGGCTTTTTCTCTTCAGCGCTTTGGAGGATGTAGAACTTCTATTCTTTGAACCGAGTTGAGGTTTAGGAATATTTCGCTTCTCTCTTCCCTGCTTGCCACCTGGGGAATGGGCTGCGCAAGAGTTGACCTCAAAACTACCGCTTCAGCTTCTGAAAGCCAGATTCCCGCCGGTTCACTAGTCACTGCCACCAATGTGCCCTCAAAACCGTAGGCAGGATCTAGAATGACTCTGATGTTTTTGCCCACGTTTCTCTCAAGCATCTGAAATATGGACGGCGGCAAATTTGGCTCTGGCATATACTTTGCAGAATAACTATAATAGGCGCCATATAGATAAAACGATTGCCCTTGTAAACGATAACAGAACAATGTTATATTCGCTGATGAAGATACTTTGTGCTTCTTGTTACTTACCGTAACTCGCTAATTGTAACCCATAGGTATAAGGTCTGAAAAGATTGAGATGATTTCTTGGGTTCTTTTGGGGAAGGCACAAAAATATTCTCTTTTACTGTTTTCAACAATCAACTCCATCTTTGAAAGCTCAAAAAGCACTTCTTTAACCGATATCTCCCCAACAAGGTCCTTTTCTCTTAACCTCTTGAGAATCTTGAAGTGCAGCCTCATCGAAAGAAGTATCATAATAAAATAGCCTCTAACCGCCTCTTCCCTGCCCAGATACGTCTTATCCGCCTCAAGCTCATTCTTCATCACATCAAAGGACAGCTCAACCTCCTCCCGCTGTTTGTACTGCTCATAAACAGCCTCAGCAGAATAGTCAAGATCCGAAACGATGCCAAACACGCCCGCAAGCTTCTTCTGCTCCCGATAATCGGCAAGGCTAAGCGTTCCTTCTTTGACCTTGCGCAAAAGAGTGTTCTCCTCTTCCGCCCGCAAAGACGGATCCTCATAAAGGTAAAGAAAGCCATAACGATTCTTCTTCTTAAAGTAGGCTACAGCTCTCTTCCGGTAAACAAGAGCGCCCACCATCTTGAACCGCTTAGGCAAAAGCGTTGCGTTCTTTTTGAGGGGAACTATGTAGTGAATATCCTCCTTTTTGAGGTCCAAAAGGAGCTTGTATGAGCTAAAGCCTCGATCAAAGATGAAACCTAAGTCTTTGCAAGAGAACCTTTTGATAAAGTACCGTATGGTTTTGACGTCTCGGATGGAACCGTAGAATACGTCCACGGCGACCGGCAGATGTGTGGTGGTTGAGAAAGCCATTATGATGTTGATTTGGTTTTCGTATTCGTGGTTGCTGTTGTAGCCTTTTTCGGCTAGTTTGAGGTTTTTGGAGTAGGAGAGGACTGCGGTTAAGTCGTAGAAGAGCATACCGCCTTCTTGTGCAAGCTTGGCATATAGATCGTAGATTTGCGGGTTGTTTCCCAGCTCAGCTAGGACGTCTGAGAGGTGTCTTGAGGTGAGGTTTACTTGTTGGTTTTTGGAGGCGTAAAGTTTGCTCCATCGGGACTGGACAAGCCGTAGGGGAACAGGGTCTATGGCACGGGTTATGGATAGAGCGAGTAACTCGTCTTTGTACTTGGTTTGGTATTTGTTTTCTTTGAGTGCGTCTTGAATGTCTTTTGAGAGTGTTTGGCAGAGTTGGCTGTTGCCGTATTCGTAGATTGCGGCGTTTGTTTTCTCTCTTTTTTGGGGTTGTTTGGGTTTGTATTGGCCGTCTGGGGTGATGGTGCCTAGGAAGACGGTGGTTTTTGTGGGTTTATGTTTTTGGCGGTCCCATTTGCTGGTTGCGCGGTACACGTAGTAGTCATTGTGGATAATTTTCAGTTCAATGTGTCTTTTTTCGACGCTTTTTATTTCCTGGAAGGCTTTCTGGACGGCTTCAGGCAGAGCATTCATATGGGTTACATATGGGTTACAAACTATTAAGCTTTGTCAGCTATACACAATTCCAACTGCCCAAATCAAGCCTCAAACGCACAAATACGTCCATTACAAACATTCCTAAAAGTAATTCTTCAACCCTATGGGTTACAAATAGCGAGTTACGGTTCTTGATTCAAAATATTTAAAGTGGAGAATTTAGGCGCGTAGAGCAACAGACTCTTCGCAGTAAACAGCAATTTAACCTAAATTTTTGTATCCTATCAAAAGGGTTGCAGTCTCCACCGAGCGCAAAAGTTCACCAAAAACAAGGAATGTACTCTCTGATCCTGAAAGGCACGTCTAACGAGTCGGCGATTTCCTTGACTTTTTGGATGTCAACTTCGGGCATTCGAACTGCTGATACTTCCACGTTCATTTCACTTTTTGCTTTTCGAATGAAATCCAGCACAGCTTCGAATGCGCTATCAAGAGTAGGTCTGCAATTTTCTTTATACGAGATTTCATTGTGACCATTCAAACTAACACTCACCTTGCTTACGCCTGCTGCTTTCAGCTCTTTCGCCACATCTCGGCCCTTGTTAAGCGCATATCCGTGGCCGTTAGTATCAAGCCGAATTGGAGTTTCGATGCAACGTTTTTTTATCCACCGCGTTATCTCCAACAAGAGGTCCAGCCGCTCAGTAGGTTCTCCGAATCCGCAGAAAATCACTTCCTTCCATCGCCTCAGCGACAAAGTCTCTTCCAGCTCTGCAATTATTGCTGCCGCTGAAGGTTCTTCTGTTAGTTTCAAGTTGAAGCCGCCCACGCCTTGCTTGTAGTTCTTGAAGCAGAACCAGCAGTTGTTCGAACACTTGTTCGTAACGTTCAAGTAGAGCTTGTCGTCCAGCCAGTAGACGGTTCTGGCACTGTTATTGGGGATCACTTTTTTCACCCTATAGCTCAGATGTCTGATGTGCTTAGCGTGATAAAAGGCGTTCTTACAACATTTTATGATCGTATAGTGCACTGGATGAATAGTAACGTCTAACTGGAAAAAACAAGACAAAAGAAGGAGTATTTCCCGGTTTTTAACCCGGAAATAATGTAGGTGTTGGCTTAGTTTGTTTCTTCTTTCTTTGAACGCGTTAGTTGTCGTTCTAGCGGGCGTT
>Ga0209751_10004657_pt1 | contig 13077 bp, 19 predicted proteins | sample RifCSP13_1_FD_184019 | JGI IMG/M metagenome (GOLD analysis project Ga0209751, IMG submission 184019) | Soil microbial communities from Rifle, Colorado - Rifle CSP2_sed 13_1 (SPAdes) (version 2) | ecosystem: Environmental > Terrestrial > Deep subsurface > Rock core/Sediment | place: Rifle... | reverse complement strand
TCCCGCGAACCGAGCTCACGGTCCTCGACCTTCACGATGTCCTTCCAGCCCATGAGCCGGCTCGGCACGTGCATCGCCACGGTGACCGTCGAGGAGACCGCGTCCCCGATCCCGAGGATCTTGAGCACCTTGAGGGCCATGCCCGCGGGGATGTGGTCGATCACTGTCCCGTTCTTGATCGGCGTGACCCGGAGCTCCCTCATGCCGTGCCTCCGAGGATGAGCTGGAGCAGGGCCATCCGCACGGGGACGCCGTTGAAGGCCTGCTTGAAGTAGAGGGAGTGCTTCGTGCGGTCCACGTCGGGCGCAATCTCCGTGACCCGGGGCAGCGGGTGCATGATGATCAGGTCCCGCTTCGCCTCCCGCAGCAGGTTCGCGTCGATCCGGTAGGTACCGGCGACCTTCTCGTACTCCTGGGGGTCCGGGAACCGCTCCTTCTGGATGCGCGTCACGTAGAGGACGTCCGCATCGCGGATCACGTCCTCGAGGCGGTGGGTGACCTTCAGGGAGAGGCCCTTCTCCTTCACCGCCTCCACGATCTCCCGCGGCATCTCCAACGTCGGCGGGCTGACGAACGTCAGGTTCGCCCCGAACTCGGCCAGGGCGTACGTGAGGCTGTGCACGGTCCGCCCGTACTTCAGGTCCCCCACGAGAGCGACGTTCTGGCCCGCGAAGCCGCCCTTCTCGTCCCAGATCGTGTACAGGTCCAGGAGGGTCTGCGTGGGATGCTGGCCCGCCCCGTCCCCCGCGTTGATCACGGGCTTCTCCGTGAACTCCGCGGCGAGGCGGGCGGCTCCCTCCTGGGGATGTCGGAGGACGATCGCGTCGGAGTACGCCTCGACCATGCGGATTGTGTCCGCGAGGGTCTCGCCCTTCTGCACGGAGGTACCCTCCGCGCTGCTAAACCCGATGACGCGCCCGCCGAGGCGGTTCATCGCGCTCTCGAAAGAGAGCCGCGTGCGCGTGGATGGCTCGTAGAAGAGGGTGCCCAGGATCTTCCCTTCCAGGGTGTGGGAAGCCCGCTTGCCCAGAGCCGTCGGCACCATCCTGCGCGCGGTCTTCAGAACGAGTTCGATGTCCGCCCGCGAGAGGTCGCGGATGGACAGGACGTCCCTCCCCCGGAAGCTCGACATCGGGCCCCATATTCCGAGGACTGATTTAAAGGATATCCGAGGGGTCGACAAGAAAGGCGGGGCGCGTGCCCGGGAATGCCCTCGCGACGCGCCTCACGGTTTCGGTTCCTTCCGCCCCAACTGGGTCACGTTCGAGGGGAGGATGATGAGCCCACCCTCCGTGTCCATGTACTTCTTCCAGTCCCGGGTGTTCTCCTGGGCCTGCTTCGCCCGCTCGACGGCGATCGTCGCGACGACCTTCCTGACCACGTCGTCCACGTCGACGCCCAGGATCTCTCGGAACAGGTACTTCATGCGGTCGCGGTCCATGGAGAGGGATCCCATCGAAGGTCGCGCTATAAAACGAATTTGTCAACGGTCTCAATCCTGAGAGGGACCTGAGGCCCGTCGGACGTTGGCGGCATGGCGCTGTTTGTCAAAGGGGGTTGCGCGGGAGCCATAAAGCGGGGCGCCACGTCCCCTCGGAGAGGGGGTAAAGAAAGAGGCAGGACGAGGGATTCTCGGTCCTGCCTGTGGGTTGTGGAGGAGGGGTTATTGGTAGAGGTTGGGTTCGACGACGTCGACCGCTTTCCAGTCGCCGCCGAAGTCCTTCGTGATGCCCGTCGCGAGCTGGAAGCGCACGCGGAGGCGGCCGTTCTCGAAGAAGATGTACGCGTTCTTGAGCTGGGACATGTAGAGGGAGATCCGCTTGCCCTTCTGCGTCAGCGCGCGCTCCGTGCAGCGGATGAGCCCTGCGCGCTCGAGGGCGTGGATGCGCCGGTAGCACGCGGCGATCGGGATCCCGTACTCGCGGCTCAGGTCGATCGCCGACTTCGGCTTCTTGAACGTCGCCACGAGGATCTTCGCCGAGTACTCGTCGGTCACGAGCCTCGATGCTTCAAGAGGGTCCGTACGATCTTCCTCCTCGGTTCTATTGGAATCGAGGAGTCCGTGGGTATATGAACCGCGGCGACACGGTTATCCGCGTTGATTCTCAATTCCGAGAGCATGCGGGTTGCGCGAGGATAGACTCAGCCGCCGCAGCAGCCGCCTTCGCTCCCGCCGCACCCGCAGCCGTCGCCGCAGTCGCCGGAGTGCTCCTTCTGGAGCATGGGGAGGACCACCGTCTCCGGAGGCGGGGCGGCCTTCTTCTTGCTCGCGAGCATCTCGATGACGGAGCTCATTGCACCCCTGAGGAGAGAGGTTTAGGTACTTCTAAATGTCGTCACGCCAGGTGCTTCTTGACACGTTCCTCGAACGCGTTCCGCGGCATCGCGCCGACGACCTGGTCCACGAGCTTGCCGCCCTTGAAGAACAGGATCGTGGGGATTCCCATGATCATGAACTCCTGGACCTTCTTCGGGTTCTCGTCGCTGTTCACCTTCGCGAAGGTGACCCTCCCTGCGTACTTCTTCGCGAGCTCCTCGACCGTGGGCGCGATCGCACGGCAGGGCGCGCACCACTCCGCCCAGAAGTCCACGACGACGTAGGGATTCTCCTTGATGACCTTGTCGAACTCGGTGTCGGTCACATGAATAGGCTCCTCCGCCATGACTTGCACCATCGGGCTGCGTTACCGGTCGGTCAGATATAAACTTCCGCGCGGCTTGGCTGGAACGACGCCGGGAACGGACCCGTGAGCGCCAGAAACGGCGCGGTCGCGCAGGGACCAGACGGGCCGAGACATGCGGATCCTCGTAATCGAAACGCTCATATAGAAGTACTAGCTTAGGATGGATGGATTCTCATGATGGGCAACCAGCCAATCTTAATCCTCCGGGAAGGGACCGAGCGGGAGAAGGGTAAGGGCGCGGCGTTCAACAACATCGCGGCCGCACGGGCGGTCGCGGATGCCGTGAAGTCGACCCTGGGTCCGAAGGGCATGGACAAGATGCTCGTCGACTCCATGGGCGACGTCACGATCACGAACGACGGCGTCACGATCCTCAAGGAGATCGACGTGGAGCATCCGGCCGCGAAGATGCTCGTCGAGGTCGCCAAGACCCAGGACGACGAGGTCGGCGACGGCACGACGAGTGCCGTCGTCCTCGCGGGCGAGCTCCTCAAGGAGGCGGAGAGCCTCGTGGAGTCGCAGGTCCACCCGACGATCATCGTGAACGGCTATCGGATGGCCGCGGCGGAGTCCGTGCGGCGGCTCCGCGACCTCGCTTTCGCGGTGAAGAGGGACGACAAGGCCATGCTGAAGTCGATCGCCGCGACGGCAATGTCCGGCCGCAGCGTCGGCGACCACGCGGATTTCCTTGCGGAGATCGCGGTCCGGGCCGTGCAGGACGTCGTCGAGGAGATCGGCGGCAAGCTCCGCGCGGATGTGGACAACATCCTGGTCCAGAAGAAGCACGGCGGGAACATGCGGGACAGCGAACTCATCGAGGGGATCGTCCTTGACAAGGAGCGCGTGCACCCGCGCATGCCCAAGTTCGTCCGAGACGCGAAGATCGCCATCGTGAACCGCGCCCTCGAGGTCAAGAAGACCGAGGTCAGCGAGGAGATCAAGATCCGTGACCCCAAGGGGCTCCAGCGCTTCCTCGACGAGGAAGAGAAGACCCTGAAGAACCTCGTCGACAAGATCAAGTCGTCCGGGGCGAACGTCGTCCTCTGCCAGAAGGGGATTGACGACCTCGTCCAGCACTACCTCGCCCAGGCGGGAATCTACGCGGTGCGCCGCGTGAAGGAGAGCGACATGAAGAAGCTCGCGAAGGCGACGGGCGGACGGAGCGTCACGAACCTGGACGACCTCACCGCGAAGGAGCTCGGCCACGCGGACCTCGTGGAGGAGCGCAAGGTCGGCTCCGACGACATGACCTTCGTCACGGGCTGCAAGAAGGCGCGGGCCGTGTCCATCCTCGTCCGGGGCGGCACGGAACATGTGGTCGACGAGGTCGAACGCATCCTCCATGACGCGCTCCGAGTCGTTGCGGCCGCGATTGAGGACGGCAAAGCCATCCCCGGCGGAGGTGCAGCGGAAATTGAACTGTCCCTTGCCCTCAAGGACTACGCGGCGACCGTGGGCGGCCGCGAACAGCTCGCCATCGAAAAGTTCGCCCAGGCCCTCGAGGTCATCCCGCGCACCCTCGGCGAGAACGCCGGACTTGACCCTATCGACGTGCTCATCAACCTCCGGAGTGAGCATGGGAAGAGGGGGGGCAAGTCCATGGGTGTGAACATCGAGACGGGTAAGGCCCAGGACATGCTCAAGGCCAGTGTGATCGAGCCCCTGCGTGTGAAGATCCAGGCCATCGAAAGTGCGACCGAGGTTGCGAGCATGATCCTCCGGATCGACGACGTGATTGCGTCGAAGAAGTCGCCAACCCCGCCTCCGGGCGCCGGAGGCCATGAAGGCGGCATGGGTGGGATGGGCGGCATGCCCGGCATGGGCATGTAGGGCCCCGTTCACTCGTTCGACGAGGGAGAGGCTGCCAGGCGCGCGGAGATCCGGTCGCGGGCCTCACGGGCCGCGTCGTCCGAGCCCGTTCCGATTCCGATCTGGACGAGCTCCGTCCAGGCCGTCCCCTTGCCGCGCTCCTCCCGGTAGGGTGCGGCCCGCACGAGGAACCGGGCCGTCAGACCGTCCACGTGCACGAGGCGCGGGGGGCGGCGGGACCGGGACGGCTTCACCTCGACGCGGACCCGGTGGCCTATTCCTTCCAGAGCGGCTCGGAGCACGACCTCGACATCGTCCATCGTCCGTTCGACGTGGAGGCTGTAGCTCACGGCCCCGCGCGAGCGGATCCGCGGGAGGGAGAGGAGGACCGTGAAGATCACCAGGAAGATCCCGATCGCGAGGAGCAGGTCTGCGGTCGCCGCCTGGTCGACGCCCCCGACGACCACGACGAGCATCCCCGTGCCGAGGATCACCATGGAAGCTCCCAGGAGGAAACCCCCGAGGCGAAGGTCGTTCACGTAGGCCCAGCCCACGGGAGGTGTCTCGTCCATCCTACCGATCCTCCACGAGCAAGCTCCCAAACTTCCCTCGCGTCACCTCAAGTCCGAAGCTCGTGCGCTTCACGAAGCAGTCGATCGCCCTCACGGTCTTCCCCGCCGCGACCTTGCCCTTCTCCACGAGGGCGACGTCCTCGTCCCAGAGGGGGAAGCGGCAGTAGCCGCTCTCGTCCTTGAGGTCCAAGTTGACCACTCGGCCCGAGGTCCCGTCCTGCCGGGTGAAGGTCCGTACGGGCGTCAGCCCGACGACCGTAGCGCGGAGGTTCGCCTCCATGCCCTCCTCGAGATCTGCGATCCGGTGGAACGAGGCCACATTCCCGCCGAGCCGCTCCACGACGAGCATCGCGGCCGCGTCCCGGTCCAGCAGCCCGCCCCATTCCGCCATGGCGGCCTCGACCGCCGCGTCGAAGGCCTCCGGGGCGATCCGGTCTTTCACCTTCTCGTAGTGGGGGCGGCGCACGCCCCCGACGAATGCGGGGTTCCTCCAAAAGCTTTGCTCCGCTCAAGGGGCACCGAGGGTCGATACCAAGCATTCTTGGTGCTCCCGCCGGCTTGGGGGACTCGATGGCCGCCGAACCCGTCTCGGCACCCTACGAGGGTTTCCGCCTGGGCCTCTGCCGCATTCGCGGGTACTGCCTCCAGGACGAGGGCGACCACCTCAGCCTGGCCTTCGAGCCGTGGTTCGTGGAATCGGAGGAGCCGTGCGCGGTCCCGTGCCTCTGCCTGGAGTTCCGCCGGAGACGGGACCGGATCGTCCTCGAGCGGTTCGTCGTGTGCGATGCCGGCCAGGACATGCCCGTGGACCTGGAGCCCGCCCACGACGCCCTCCAGCTCTGGATGGACTGCGTCTCGGCCTAGGCCGCGACCTGGGCCCGGAGCAGGGCGCCCGAGATCGCATCCCGGAAGGCCGCGACCGCCTTGCGATCTCTCGACCGGGGGACCACGAGCACGGTCGAACGCGAGGGGAGCGGAGACGCACTCGGTCCAATCGAGGTCGGGAGCCATCCGACCGTGCACGGCGGCTCCGTGATCTCGAGGACCGCGGAGCACGTCCGGAAGACACCCTTACGCTCGTTCACGGTCCGGATCCTCTTCGTGCCGGCCGCATCCACGATCGCGCGTTCGAAGGAGGCCTCGTCCGCGGGGGCCTGGAATGCCCACACGGGGCGGGCGACGTAGAAAAGGTAGACGATCGCCAGGGGAGCTGCGGAGGCCAGGCCCGTGAACAGGGCCGTAAGCTCCATTTGGACGCGGTTCCACGACTCGACGGCGAGGTAGGTGAAGACGATCAGGGCGAGGAAGAACAGCAGGAGGGCGCTCCCGGGCACCCGCTTCGTCCACGTCCCGGGGGGCGTCTGCGTCGCCATCGCGGCCCCTCACTTGAGGCGGATCGTCTCGAGGTTCATCGGCGCGCGCGCCTCGATGCCGAACTTCTTGTAGAGGCCGGACGCCAGGTCCGCGCACTTGTACTCCTCGCCGTGGTTCACGATGATCCGCTCGGGTCGGGGCTCCATCGTGCCGACGAAGTTGAGCAGCTGGAGCCGGTCCGAGTGTCCCGAGAAGCCGTCGATCGTCTCCAGGTCCATCTTGATCGGCAGGGTGAGCGGCTGGCCCCGGTCGTTCAGGGTGATCTCGCGCGCGTCGCGCTGGATCCTCCGACCGAGGGAGCCCTCGGACTGGAACCCAACGAAGATGAGAGCATGGAGCGGGTTGTCGGCCCAGGCCTTGAAGTACTCCAGGACGGGCCCCCCGGACATCATCCCGCTCGTCGCGAGGACGATGCACGGCTCCACGTCGTCGCAGATGTTCGCGCGCATGTCAGAGGTCTCGACGCGCTTGAAGGCAGGCGAAAGGAAGGGGTTCTCCCCGCTCTGGAAGATCTCCGTGCGCAGCTGGCTGTTCAGGTACTCGGGATAGGCCGTGTGGATTGCGGTGGCCTCCCAGATCATCCCGTCCAGGTAGATCGGGACCTCCGGGATCTGGTGGTTCCGCATCGCGTCCTCGAGGACGAGCATGACCTCCTGGGACCGCCCGACCGCGAAGACGGGGACGAGCATCTTCCCGCCGCGGTTGAGCACGCGCCGGGCGATCTCCTTGATCTGCTGGGCCGCCTCGTGCCGGGACGGCTGGACGTCGTGGTAGCCGCCGTACGTCGACTCGAGGACGAGGGTCTCCAGCCGGGGGAACTTGTTCACCGCGGGGTTGAAGAGCCAGGTCTTCTCGAACTTGATGTCGCCGGACATGGCGACGTTGTAGAGGCCGTCGCCGATGTGGAAGTGCGCGAGGGAGGACCCTAGGATGTGGCCTGCGTTCTGGAACGTCAGGCGGACGTCCGGCGCGATGTCCGTCGTCTCGCCGTACTTGAGCGGGATCGTGTTCGCCACGGCCTGGCGGACGTTGCTCGAGTCGTACGCGGACTTGCGGGCCTCACCCATGGCTACCTTGATGAAGTCGAGCTGGAGGAGGGACATGAGGTCCCGCGTGGGCGGGGTCGTGTAGATGGGCCCCTGGTACCCGTACTTGTAGAGGGCAGGCACGAGCCCGGAGTGGTCCAGGTGGGCGTGGGTGATCACGACCGCGTCGATCGAGTCGAGCGGCATGACCTCGGGGGCGTTGAGGTAGGGGGAGCCGTTGTCCTCCGAGATCAGGACGCCGCAGTCGATGAGGACCTTCGACTCGCGCGTGCTGAGGAGGGCGCAGGACCGGCCGACCTGGCGGAAGCCGCCTAGGGCGGTGATCCGGACGTAGTTCTCGCCCGCGGGCGTCTCCCGCGCGAGCTTCCGGCCGACCTGCTTGAGGAACGCGCTCCGCTCCTCCGTGATCGTCCGCAGGTACTGGCGGATCTCCTCCACGGTCTTCGAGGGGATCGGGGGTGTGCGAACGACCTTCGGCGCCCAGCCGATCTTCTTCTTGATCTCGTTGAGCACCTGCCCGTGGCGTCCGATGACCATGCCGGGGGACAGGGCCTCAATCTGGACCTCGCCCGTCTCCGTCTCGAAGTAGATCCCCGTGATCTGGGCCTCGGCCGGGATGACCTCGCGGATCACCTTCTCCGCGTCCTCGGGCTTCGCAAGCAGCGAGGGATCCGGCCGGACGACGATCCGGCGGCGCAGCTGCTGCGCGATCTGACGGACCAGATCGTTGCTCTCCGCGAAGACTTCCATGTTCTTCGTGTAGATGACGATCGTCGGTCCTTCGAAATCGATCTGGGTGATCTCCACGTGGTCGGGGACCACCTTCTTGACGACGCTCCTCGCGTCGCTCAGAATGTCTTCGATGCTCATCGTATATCACTTTGACCCGAGCCCACGGAGGGCGCTCAGGTCAGCTTCATCGCGTTCTTGCGCCTCTCGACTTCCTTGTCGTCCAAGAGCTTGAATCCGTCCTTCGTGATGACCGCGACGTCGATGCCCTCGCCGCTGGCCGCGTCCCGCTTCATCGAGGCGGTGATCGCCCGCACGGCGAGGTCCGCGCCCTGGTCCACGGTGATGTCGTCTTTGTAGTGGTCCTCGAGCACGCCGTACACGAACGGGCTCCCGGAGCCCGTGGAGACGAAGCTGTCCGGCAGGGACCCGCCCGCGGCGTCGATCGAGTACACGTGCCCGCCGTTGCGGTCCACGCCGCCGATGAGGAGCTGGACCCAGTAGGGGAAGTAGCGGCTGCCCGAAAGGATGTTCGCGGTGAGCGTGGCGCAGGCCTCCACGGGCATCTGGCTGTTGCGCCGCATCTTGTAGAGCTCGACCTCCGCGGTGATGTACCGCGAGAGCGTTTGTAGGTCGCCGACGAGCCCTGCGGTCGTGAGCCCGAGGTTGTCGTCGAGACGGTAGACCTTCTTCGTCTTCTTGTGGGCGATCAAGAACCCTGCGGTCGCGCGCCGGTCCGCCGCCAAGATGACGCCGTCCTTGCACACGAGTCCGAGGGTCGTGGTCCCGGTCTCAACTTCCTTAGGAACAGTGGCCATGTTTCACACTTCCGCTCAAAAGCGTTGAAAACGACATCCAGACGATATGTGCGGCAGTATAAAAAGATTGTCCAGTCCATCCATCGGACCGGATAAAAACCCGCCCGGAGGCCGGCCCCCAGACCAGCTCACAGCTCGACGACAAGCTCTTCTTCGGACTCGTCGACGGGCAGGACCGCCTCGAAGTACCGCCGGAGGCTCCCGCTCGCGTCGACGAACGCAAGGACCTCCCGAAGCAAGCCGAGGTCCTGCAGGCGGATCACCTTCTGCCAGACCGTGGCGACGGGGATCCCGTAGATCCGGCCCACCTCCTGCGGCGTCTTGGGGCTCGCGAGCATTGCGAGCAGGATGCGCTTGGAGGCGGAGTCGAGCTGGACCTTCATCGGGGGACAAGAGATGCGTTCCGTCCGCGGGCATTCAGGCTTGCGCCATCCGTATCATGGGTGATTATCTCGCCCCGGAGTCACGCGGCTTCGATGCCTCCCATAGGACTATTACCCGCGTCATGCATTCGCGCGCACGGTGGGCCATGGGTCGTGGAGAGGCGTTGATCGCGGTGGGCGTCTCGTGGCAGATCCTCATCCTGTCGCTCGTCATCGTCGACAGCAACGCGAGCCGGGACGGGACGCTCTACGCATCGCTGATCGGGTTCGTCATCGTGGCCCTGGGCGCGTTCCTAACGGCCTGGGAGAAGAAGCTCGCCGCCTGAGCCGCGGCAGCCCGTCTACCACATCGCCGCGAGTTTCGTCGCGACGACGGCCACGACGATGACGACGGCCACGATGCCCACGTAAAGCCAGGTCTTCTTCTTCCCGCCGGACTTGAGTCCGAGGTTCCCGATGTCGTAGGACATGTCCTTCCTCAGTCGGGAACCTTGGCCGCCGTAATTATGGTTTCTGTCACGGAGCGGGAGACAATGCCAGGCCGTCGAGGAGGGGTCGCACGCGGGCCGCGGGCGCCAGCTCGATCACGTACGCGATCTTCTCCTTGGGGAGGGCCACGCTGGCGGCACTGACGAAGACCCGACTCGACTGGGCCTCCGGCTCGACGCGCAGGACCTCATCCCGGGGGATCGAGAGCAGCTCGGTACCCTCCTGGTCCTCGAAGAAGTACTTCAGGGCGCTGGGCATCGCCTGGAGCTTCACGAGGAAGAACGTGGGATCCTCGGGGTCGCGGGACGTCGGCGTAGCGAGGAAGAGGAGACCCGCCTCGTGGCGGTACAGATGGCCCTCGACGGGCCGGAGGAGAGGCACTCCGTGGCCATCATGGTCCATCGCGGCGGACGCGGTCGCGTCCGCCTCGCCCAAGACGCGGTAGGCCACTTGGCCCGCTCGTTCCGCAGGAGAGAAGAGCACTCGGGTGCCGGCCCCCTCACCGCCCGATTCGATCTTCAGCCTGACGCGCGACGAGGCGAACGTCAGGTCGTACACGCGCCCGCTCGCGTCCAGATAGCCGAGGATCATGCACGCCTCACGGGACGCCGAAGCCCTTGCGGAACTGCTCCGCGATCTCCGCGAGCTCGCCCTGGGAGAAGTTCTCGAAGTCCGACACGGCCGAGTAGACGGCGAGCTGCTCCTCGCGGTAGATGTTCGGGATCACGGAGGACACGGTCTCCTCGGAGAGGACGAACTTGAGGGCCGCCTGCTCCATCGTCATCCCCTTGCCCTCGTAGACCCACCGCAGGTTCGAGGCGCGACGCATCGCGGCCTCGACCCAGGCCGGGTCCTTGACCTGCAGGTCTGCGTCCGCAGGGAACGTTGTGGCGCTCGCCGCATCCGCCTCGAGCACCCCGCCCGCGTGGGGCGCGCGGATCGTCATGCCCTGGTTGATTTCCAGGGCCACCGGGAAGAACTTGCGGCCCGGCTCTTCCTCGAGCAGGTTGTAGTAGACCTGGATGCAGGCGAGGTCGTACTTGCGCATCGCCGCTCGGCCCTCCTCGAGCCAGCCGGGCCCGGGCCCCAGCGCAATCCCGTAGTAGCGGATCTTGCCCTCCTGCTTCAGCCCCTCGAGGGCCTGCCACACGGCCGGGTTCGCGACCGTCGCCGCGTCCGGATAGTACAGCTGGAGCGCGTCCAGGTACGAGGACCCGAGCCGCTCGAGGGTCCCCTCGAGGGACGTGCGGATGGCCTGGGGCGAGAAGTCCCTCCGCCCGTCTACGAGGCCGACCTTCGAGGAGAGGATCACAAGCTCGCGCTTGTCCGCGAACGCCTGGCCCAGGAGCCGCTCCCCCTTCCCCGCCCCGTCCGCGGGCGAGACGTCGAAGTAGTTGATCCCCGCCTCGTACGCCTTCCGCAAGAGGTCGACCGCCTGGTCGTCCGTGAAGGCGCCCCACCGGCCCGAGGCGATGGTCCAGAGCCCGAAGCCGATCTCGGACACCTCGAGCTCCGTCTTCCCCAGGGGGCGGTAGTTCAGCACGGGCCTGTCCCACTCCGCACCCGCTATGCGGCGGAGCTTTATGAGCGCGTCGATGGCTCAGCGCCACGTCACGTAGAAGAGGGCCGCGAACCCGACGAGCTCCGCGGCGTCGAGGACAAACATCGGGATCGCCATCCCGGGCCCCAGGCCCCACTCGTTCAGGAGGTAGTAGAAGTAGATCAGCCCGAGGTTCTGCACGAGGAAGAGGACCGCGAACAGGACGAGGCCCAGGGTGAAGGGCGACCGGATCTGTCGATGGTTCCTCACGTAGACGAGGAGGAGTCCGACGAGGAGCACCACGCTCGCGCTCGCGACCGCGATGCTGAGCGCCCAGAAGAGGCCCAGGGCCAGATTATCCCTGGGAAGCTTCCATGCCCCGCGGCGTATTTGCCGCTTTCCCCAAGTCGTGCCGCGACTCCATCCGCCGCCAGATCTCGAGGAAGTCCTCGAAGTGCGTCTGCAGGTGCGGGGAGAGGGCGTAGAGCATCCCGTAGCCCTCGTTCCCGAGGGTCATCACGCAATCGTTCTCGCGGAGGACGTCCAAGTGGTGCCGGACGGTCTTGTAGTCGAGGCCGAGGAAGCCCGCAAGGTCGTTCGCGTTGTGCGGCCGATGGCGCAGCGACCAGAGGATGCGCGCACGATTGATCCCTCCCCGGGTGCCGGCGATGAGATACCAGAGACGCCGGTCCAGGGACGATCCCCCCCAACCCTTCGGCACACCATGAGCCTGCGGTGCGATCATTGCCCTCCGTATCGCATAACCTACTAATATTACTATCGCAATAGTCATTCGGTTGTCCGAAAACGAGCGCCGAGGCCGGCCGGCGCGAAAGGCCCGCGGCTGGTTCCTCGAGTTCCGCATGATCCCCGTCCTCCTGTGGTCCTTCACGTCCGTGGCCCTGGGCACCGCGCTCGCGTTCCGGGAGCGGGGGACCTTCGATCCCGCCCTCCTCTTGGTCGCCTTGGCCCTCGCCGGCCTCGTTCAGGGCTGGGTGACCCACGCGATCAACGAGATCTACGACTGGCGGAGCGGGACGGATCGTCATGGACGGCCGAGGGCCCTGTCCGGCGGGAGCAAGGTGAGGAACCTCCGTCTCCTCGAGGAACGGGACCTTTGGATGATCTTCTGGACGGCGACCGCGGGCGTGGCCGTCCTGTCCGCGTACGTCGCGTGGGCCCGGGCCGCCTGGCTGGTCCTCCTGATCCTCGTGGGGTATGTCCTCGGGGTCGCGTACACGCTACCCCCCGTCGCGACGGCCTACCGGCCCTTTGTGGGCGAATGGCTCGGCGGGTTCCCTGGCGTCCTCCTCGCGGGCCTCGGCGCCTACGGGATTCAGGCCCTCACCCTCTCCGGGCTGGCCGTGGCGGCCCTCTCGGCCCACGCGCTCGTGTGCACCGCGATGCTCGTGATGCACCACTACATCGACGCGCCCGCGGACGCGCTCGCGAACCCCCCGAAGCGCACCACCGCGGTCGCCCTCGGTCTCGGAGGAGCGAGGGCGTACGCGACCCTGCTGGCCTTTGCGGCCGCGGCGATCTACGCGCTCCTCGCGGCCTTCCACACCCCCGCCTTCGGCCTGGGCGTGGCCTTCACGGTGCCAGCGATCTGGGCTCATGCTCGTGTGCGGCC
>Ga0209751_10004655_pt1 | contig 13080 bp, 10 predicted proteins | sample RifCSP13_1_FD_184019 | JGI IMG/M metagenome (GOLD analysis project Ga0209751, IMG submission 184019) | Soil microbial communities from Rifle, Colorado - Rifle CSP2_sed 13_1 (SPAdes) (version 2) | ecosystem: Environmental > Terrestrial > Deep subsurface > Rock core/Sediment | place: Rifle... | reverse complement strand
CATCATTTTGAGTTGCAGGGCTGGCCTGAGCCGAAGATAATAGTCAGGTTCTGGCTGATATCAATAATACTGTCGCTTATAGCCATCAGCACATTAAAGCTGAGGTAGAGATGAAACAATCAATAGCCACCAAACAACAGACTGAAATTGCTTTAAGGGGGAAAAAGGTTCTTGTGGTTGGCCTTGCTAAAACAGGAATTTCCACCGCAAGGTTTTTAAAACATCAGGGGGCCAGTGTCACTGCCACGGATATACTGCCGGCATCCAGGATTAAAGGCATTGATGCGCTGCATAACACCGACGTAGAGATTGAAACAGGCAGGCACAGCCTAAAACATTTTTTAAACGCAGACCTTATCGTGGTAAGCCCTGGCATATCTCCTGATATAGAGCCGCTCAGGGAGGCAAGGGGAAAAGGCATAGAAATCATAAGCGAGATAGAGCTTGCGTTTAATTTTATAGAAGAACCTATTTTGGCAATAGCAGGGACTAACGGAAAAACTACCACAACAACCCTTATCGGCAAGGTGCTGGGGGATGCGGGCAAAAGGGTCTTTGTAGGCGGAAATATAGGACTTCCCCTGATTGAATATGTAATGGCAGATAAGAAGGCTGACTATCTTGTTGCTGAGGTAAGCAGTTTTCAGCTTGAGGGCATCAGGAGATTCAGGCCCCATATAGCCATCCTTCTGAATATTACAGAGGACCATCTGGACAGGTACGCAAGTTTTGATGAATACATTGTTGCAAAGCTCAGGCTCTTTGAAAATATGGACAAAGGTGACTTTGCCATAATAAATATTGATGACCCGACAATTAAATCTCGAATCTCGAATCTCGAATCTCAAATCTCAATATTGCCTTTTAGCAGCAGCACTGCCTTGAAACAAGGAATTTATTATAAAAACGGGCGTATTATTTATGCTGTTGAAGGGGTAGAAGAGTGTTATGCAACAGGGAATTTTAAACTTAAAGGTATTCACAATATGGAAAACATAATGGCCGCCATAGTTGCTGCCAGAATCTGCGGTGTTTCAAAGGATAAGATTCTGAAGAGCATTGAAGAATTTAACGGGCTTCCCCACAGGATGGAATTTGTAAAGGAAATAAACGGCGTTGCCTATTACAACGACTCCAAGGGTACAAATATAGGCGCGCTGCAAAAATCCCTCGTAGGTATGAATTCGCCAGTTATACTCATTGCCGGCGGCAAGGATAAGGGGGGTGATTACAGGGTTTTGAAAGACCTTATAAGGAAGAAGGTAAAACTGCTTATACTCCTGGGTGAGGCAAAGAATAAAATGAAAGACGCCCTCGGGGATTGCACAGAAACCAGGCTTGTTGAATCATTATCAGAGGCAGTTACAGTAGCCGCTAAAAGGGCTGCTGCCGGGGATGTGGTCCTGCTGTCGCCTGCCTGCTCCAGTTTTGATATGTTTAAAAACTATGAGGAGCGGGGTGAGTTATTCAGAAGAGAGGTTATGGGGGTAGAGGGTAGAGGGTAGAGGGTAGAGGTTTTGTTTCATACCTCAAACCTTATTCCTCAAACATGTTCTATGTTCAGAAACAGAGATATAGATAAAACTATAATCCTTGCAACAATGGCCCTCGTGGCAATAGGGTTTGTTATGGTCTATTCCACCAGCTACATAATGGCTATGCAGAGGTATGGGAACGAATATTTCTTCGTTAAAAAGCATCTCATATTTATAGCCCTTGGCTTTTTATTATTTTTTGCCGCAGCAAGGATACCGTATCATTTGTATCATAGGCTGACATATTTGATATTCTTTTCGAGTCTTTTTCTTTTGATAATGCTTATATTCATTCCGGAGATAGGCAGCACAGCGGGCGGTGCGAAGAGATGGCTAAAGGCAGGGCCCCTTACATTCCAACCTTCTGAGCCGGCAAAGCTTGCTGTAATAATATATCTGTCATACTACCTTGCGGCAAAAAAAGACAAGGTAAAGAGCTTTGCTGTTGGTTTCCTGCCGCCTATTATAATGAGCGGGTTATTTATATCCCTGATATTGAATGAACCGGATTTCGGAACAGCGCTGTCCTTAGGCATAGTTGTGATTATAATGATGTTTATCGGGGGAGTAAGATTGAGATACCTCCTTTTAATGTTTCTTGTTGCCGCACCCTTTATCTATTTGATGATTACAGGGGCTGACTACAGGATGAAACGGGTGCTCACCTTTTTAGACCCATGGAAAGATTCGGATGGCGCTGGATTCCAGCTTGTTCAGTCTTTCCTTGCCTTTGGCTCCGGCGGTATATGGGGCGCTGGCCTTGGCGAAGGCACACGGAAACTATTTTATCTGCCTGAGGCCCATACCGACTTTATCTTTTCTGTAATAGGCGAAGAGCTTGGCCTCATAGGGGTTTCAGTGTTGATTATCCTTTATCTGGCTATTCTAATAAGCGGTATAAGGGTTAGCCTCAAGGCAAAGAACCTGTTTGGCCAGTATCTTGCCGTGGGTATTACATTGCTTGTTGTGCTTCAGGCGGCTGTCAATATGGCAGTGGTGACAGCCCTTCTGCCGACAAAAGGGCTGACCCTTCCATTTGTAAGTTATGGAGGAACATCCCTTGTAGTGAATATGTTGGGGATGGGGATTCTCTTGAGCATATACAGGATGGAACTCGCGCCCGGGAGGGGATGAATTGAGGATTGTACTGACAGGCGGCGGTACCGGAGGCCATTTGTTCCCGGCGCTTGCACTGGCAGAAGAATTTAAGGAAAGGGATAGAGATTGTGAAATCCTATTTATAGGGAGCGCAACAGGGATAGAAAAGAATATTGTCCCGAAATACGGCTATCAGCTTGAGCTTTTGGATACAGAAGGATTTAAAGACAAGAGATGGCTAAATAAACTGACAGCGCTTTTAAAAGCGGTCAAGGCTGTTATTGTTGCTGCGAGGATTCTTAATTCTTTCCGGCCAGATGGTGTCATAGGCACAGGAGGGTACTCATCTGGCCCGGTTATTTTGGCGGCAAGGTTTCTCAGGATAAAGACAGCCATACTTGAGCAGAACACTATACCGGGACTTACAAACAGAATACTGGGTAAGTTTGTAGACATGATTTTTGTGGCCTTTGGAGAAAGTAAAAAATATTTCCCAGGAAGGAGGGTCATAATGGCAGGAAATCCGGTAAGGAAAGAGCTGTTGAAGACAGGGGTCAGGGGTCAGGAGTCAGGAGTCATGGGAAAAAACGAAAGATTCACAATCCTTGTTTTTGGCGGGAGCCAGGGGGCAAAGGCAGTCAACACAGCTTTTTTAGACGCCATGGAGTATCTGGCAGATATAAGGGGCTCCATGAGGATTATCCACCAGACAGGTGATGCGGATTACCTGACGATAAAAAAAACGTACGAAAGGAAGGGGATTAAGGCGGATGTCTTCAGCTTTATAGATGATATGGCAGCCGTATATTCCTTGGCAGACCTTGTAATATGCAGGGCTGGCGCCACATCCATTGCAGAGATAACTGCGATGGGGCTTGCCTCAATATTGATACCATACCCGTTTGCTGCGAACAACCACCAGGAGATAAATGCAAGATGTCTATCTGATAAGGGGGGTGCAGTCATGATGAGGCAGGATGAAATCATAGGAGATGTCCTTGCGTCTGTTTTAAGGAGGTTTTATAACAACCCGATGGAACTGAAAAGACTAAGAGAAAAGGCGCTGTCCTTTGGGAAGCCGGATGCAGCAAATGATATAGTAAACACTTTTTATGGATTTATTTCAAAGGTGAGGCGGGGAACTATGGCGCATGTCAGATAGGGATAGCTAATGTATAAGGGCCGTATAAAACATATCCACTTTATAGGCATAGGTGGCAGCGGGATGAGCGGTATTGCCGAGGTGCTATTTAACCTTGGCTATAAAGTCACAGGTTCCGATGTCAAGACATCCGATACCACTAAAAGACTGGAAGGCCTTGGGATTACCATATTTATCGGGCACAGGCCCGAGAACATAAATGGCTCTGATGTGGTTGTTTATTCATCAGCTGTAAGGAAGGATAATCCAGAGGTCATATTTGCCAAAGAGGGGCTTATACCTGTCATACCGCGGGCAGAAATGCTTGCTGAACTTATGAGGATGAAATACGGGATAGCAATAGCCGGCACCCACGGTAAGACCACAACCACCTCCATGATTGCAACAATACTCGGTTCCCGCGGCATGGACCCGACTATTGTCATAGGCGGCAAGCTGAATAGCATGGGAAGCAATGCCAGGCTGGGTAAAGGGGAATTTCTTGTTGCAGAGGCAGATGAGAGCGATGGTAGTTTCTTAAAACTATCCCCGACTATTGCAGTGGTTACAAATATTGATAGAGAGCATATGGACCATTATAAAGATATGGATGAGGTAAAGGATACATATCTCACCTTTATAAACAATATCCCGTTTTATGGTTGCTCAATACTCTGCCTGGACCATCCTAATATCCAGGGGCTGATCCCAAAAGTGACAAGGCGGCATATAACCTACGGCATGGCTGCCCAGGCAGACTTCAGCGCAAGGGAGATAGAAATAAAAGGGATGAAAACCTTGTTTGATGTATGGCTGAAGGGGAAGAGGATGGGGCGGGTTGCGGTGCAGGTTCCCGGCGAGCATAACGTGTACAACGCATTAGCTGCCATAGCGGTTGCAATGGAACTTGATATAGATTTTGAGGATGCAAAAGATTCCATAGCAGGTTTCAACGGCGTTGAGAGGAGGTTTCAGGTAAAGGGAATCTGCAACGGCATAACTGTTATTGATGACTACGGACATCACCCTGTTGAAATAAAGGCAACGCTCAAGGCTGTAAAGGATGGATGGAATAGCAGAGTGGTGGTGGTTTTTCAGCCGCACCGCTATTCAAGGACACAGGACCTCTTTGATGAGTTTCTGTCTGCATTTAATGATGCAGATACCCTTGTGCTTGCCGACGTATATCCTGCCGGTGAAGAAAGGATACCGGGGGCCTCATCGGATGGCCTTTACAGAGGTATAAAAACTTACGGTCATAAGGATGTTGTCTATATCCCTGATAAAAAGGATATACCTGCTTATTTAAGCAAGATTACAAAACCGGGCGATATCCTTATAACACTCGGGGCCGGTGATATATGGCAGGTAGGTGAGGAGATGTTGCGTAGGGCAAATGACAGTAGGCCGAAGATGTCTGCAGGAGGTGAAATTTGAATATTCATCCTATCTCTGCGTCCCATATATCGCTCCCCCTTTTTAAAGGGCGTATCCTGTTTGATGTCCCTATGAAGGGTTACACCTCTATGAAGATAGGCGGGGCCGCAGATGTAATGGTATTTCCAAAGGATGAAAACGACCTTATAGATATAATCAGATTTGCCGCTAACAAAGGTTTTCCTCTTTTTGTCCTTGGTGCCGGAACAAACCTTCTTGTCAGGGATAATGGTATACGCGGTGTTGTTGTGAATCTCTCTGATGGTTTTAAGGAGGTATCGTGGTTAAAAGAAAAAGGCGTGTCCCAGGGATGGGCTGAGGCAGCAGTTGGTGCCGGCGTAAAGCTTGTTGAACTGGTCAACCTTTGCAGGGATAAAGGGCTTTCAGGGCTCGAGTTTGCGGTTGGCATCCCGGCAACAGTAGGGGGCGCTGTTTTTATGAATGCAGGCGCATACGGCGGCGAGATGAAGGACGTGGTGGAGAAGGTAGAGGCTGTCGGTACTGACGGACGTAGACATAGCTTCGGTAAATCATCGCTGAAATTTTCCTACAGAAGATGTGAATTGCCCGAGAATATGATTATTACAAGGGCACATCTCAAATTTAAAAAGGATTCCATTGAAGAGATAAAGAAGAGGATTAAGGAGTTCAAGAATAAACGGAAATCCACCCAGTCGGTAAATCTGTCCAATGCAGGTTCTGTCTTCAGGAACCCGGAAGGGATTTCCGCGGGAAGGCTTATAGATGAATCTGGTTTAAAAGGCGTTAGGTTCGGAGGGGCGCAGATTTCAGAGGTCCATGGAAATTACATTGTGAATCTCGGCAATGCCACTGCAAGGGATGTGCTGACCCTTATTGCAACGGCACGGGATAAGGTCTACCAGAAAACCGGCATACTGCTGGAAACAGAAATAAAGGTGGTTGGGGAAGATTGAAGAAAAGTCAAAAGTCAAAAGTCAAAAGTCAAAAGTTTAAAAAAATAAAAATCGGCGTGCTAATGGGCGGCATGTCGACAGAGAGGGAGATTTCTTTAAAGAGCGGGCGGGCGGTTTATAATGCCCTTATTCAAAAAGGCTATGATGCTGTTGCCATAGATGTCGGAAGGGATATTTACAGCAGGATTATTACAGAAAGGATAGATGTGGCGTTTATTGCCCTTCATGGCAAATATGGCGAAGACGGGGCTGTCCAGGGGTTGTTGGAGATGGCCGGGATTCCATATACCGGTTCAGATGTCCTGTCAAGCGCAGTATGCGCAAATAAGGTATTGGCAAAGAAACTCTTCATGCTTAACAACATTCCCACCCCCGGGTTCAAGGCCGTCGGTGAAGGGGATATAATAGACTATTCGGTGTTTGAAGGCTTAGGCCTGCCGGTTATTGTGAAGCCTAATTCACAAGGCTCTACAATCGGCGTGAGCGTGGTAAAAAGCAAGAAGGATATAAAGAAGGCCATAAGGAAAGCATTAAAATATGATGATACTGCGCTCGTAGAGAAATTTGTTGATGGCAGGGAGATGACCGTCGGCATATTGGATGGAAGGGCCCTTCCGGTTGTGGAGATAAAGCCGAAGTGCGGCATATATGATTTCAAGGCAAAGTATACAAAGGGCATGACCGAGTATATTGTGCCGGCTGGCATAACAGGGGTGCTGAAGAAAAAACTGGTTGATATCGCATTAAAGGCCTTCAATACACTCGGATGCAGGGATGTTGCAAGGGTGGATATTGTGCTTGACAAGAAAAACAGGCCTTATGTGCTGGAGGTAAATACCATCCCTGGCATGACCGAACTGAGTCTTTTACCAAAGGCTGCCCTCTGTGCCGGCATAGGGTTTCCGGATCTGGTTGAAAAGATTTTGCTGCGGGCAGCCGGGGATAAGATGAAAACGATTAGCGGGGGCGAGAATGGTATATAGAAAGAAACAGAGAAATGCCAAAAAAAAGGAACCGGTTGCAAATAGGCTAAAGAAGACCATTGAATCAAGGGATACCGTGAATGCCATTAAGCTCGGGATATGCGTAATCTCCGGGCTGCTCATTGTGTTTGGCGCTTTACACATCTACAACGAGCTGTTGAAGAGTTCCTATCTGTCAATCAGGGAGATAAAAGTTACCGGCAACATGAGATTGGCAAGGGCAGAGATTCTGGAACTCGCAGACGTTGATATCGGCGACAATCTTCTTGCTATAGATATAACCAATATTCAGAAAAATATAAGACTTAATCCATGGGTGGCGCAGGTAAAAGGCAAACGCGACTTCCTTGACGGTTTAAGCATAGATATAAAAGAGAGGAACCCGATTGCGTTTATCAATCTTGATGCCCTTTATCTTGTTGATGAGGCCGGGGTCATATTTAAAAAGGCATCCCTTGAAGATGAGATTGACCTCCCTGTGATAACAGGCCTTACCAGGGAAGATATAGAGGAAGAAAATGCGAAATCAGAATTCGCTATAAAGGCGGTTAATCTTATACACCTTCTGACAAATAGGACAGTTTTTGAAGTTGACTATCTGTCTGAGATAAATATTGATAAGACCTACGGTCTTACCCTTTACACGATGCGGGAAGGGACAAGGATTGAACTCGGAAATGATAATTTTGCAGAGAAACTTGACAGGCTTGAGCGGGTAATCAAATCAAGAAACGGTCTTGAAGGTATAGAGTTTGTAGGTTTGAACCATGACAAAGGGGTGGTTGTAAGGCTGGTTTCTAAGGAAGTCCCGGCATCAAATGGGGTTAGGATTAAAGCAAAAACCCAGAAGATATAGCCCGGAATCCCAGCCTAAACTCAATATCCTGGGGGAGAAGATATGGCAAAACAGGACAATATCATTATAGGTCTTGACATAGGAACAACGAAGATATGCGCCATTGTCGGAGAGGTAAAGCAGGAAGGGCTGGAGATTATAGGGATAGGTACACATCCATCAAAGGGTTTGAGAAAGGGTGTTGTGGTTAATATAGATTCAACTGTGCAATCTATAAAAAAGGCTATAGAGGAAGCAGAACTTATGGCAGGCTGCGAGTTGAATACAGCATATGTTGGAATCGCCGGAGGGCACATAAAGGGATTTAACAGCCACGGTGTTATAGCTGTAAAGGATAGAGAGATAACAAAGGCTGACATAGCAAGGGTGATAGAGGCTGCGCAGGCAATAACCATTCCGACTGACAGAGAGGTTATACATGTTATCCCCCAGGAATATATATTAGATAATCAGGACTGTATCCAGGAGCCTCTGGGCATGAGCGGGGTAAGGCTTGAGGCAAAGGTGCATATAGTCACAGCGGCAGTTGCATCAGCGCAGAATATCGTAAAGAGTGTAAACAAGGCGGGTCTTGCTGTTGCGGATGTTGTCCTTCAGCAGATAGCGAGCAGCGAGGCCGTGCTGGGCCAGGACGAGAAGGACATTGGTGTTGCGCTAATTGATATTGGCGGCGGGACAACAGATATTGCAATATACCACAATGGGACCATTAAGCACACGGCTGTCATATCTTTAGGAGGCAATCAGATTACAGGGGATATTGCTGTGGGCCTCAGGACACCCTCTGAAGAGGCAGAGAAGGTAAAGAAAAAATTCGGCTGTTGCATGACATCTATGATAGATAAGGATGAGACAATAGAGGTGCCGGGGGTCGGAGGCAGGAAGCCGCGGATTGTTTCCAGGCAGATTTTGGGAGAGATCATTGAGCCGAGGGTGGAGGAATTGTTTCAATTGATAAACCAGGAGATAGTGAGGTCAGGATACGACAGTGCCATAGCATCTGGTGTGGTTCTTACAGGCGGCACGGCTATCATGGAAGGTACGGTAGAGCTGGGGGAACAGATATTCAACCTCCCTGTCAGGAGGGGCTTGCCGGCCGGCATAGGAGGTCTTGTTGATATTGTAAAAAATCCGATGTATTCAACAGGCGTCGGCCTGGTTTTGTACGGTATGAAGCACGGAACCTTACCGCCATTTAATGGAAGGGGGGATAAACAGGTGTTCAATAGGCTGCTTGAAAAGATGAAGGGATGGGTTAAAGAGTTCTTTTAAATACAATTATCAATTAAAAATCACGAATTACGAATTAAATTATTCATTCCTAATTCCTAATTTGTAATTTCCCAAAAAAAGGAGGTAAATATGCCATTTGAATTTGCTAATAGTTTTAATAAAGGGGCAAAGATTAAGGTTATAGGTATCGGAGGATGCGGGTGCAATGCCGTCAACACGATGATAGAATTCAAACTGGAAGGGGTAGAATTTCTGGCTGCAAACACAGACAGCCAGGACCTTGCTGCATCGAAGGCGCCTGTTAAGATCCAATTGGGAGAGAATTTAACGAAAGGCCTTGGGGCAGGGGCAAACCCGGAGGTAGGGCGGACAGCAGCGATAGAAAGCAGGGATGTTGTCAGAACAGCAATTGAAGGCACAGACATGGTCTTCATTGCGGCCGGCATGGGCGGCGGGACAGGCACTGGCGGCGCCCCTGTTGTGGCAGAGTTAGCCAAGGAGCTTGGTGCGCTCACAGTTGCGGTGGTAACAAAACCCTTTGGATTTGAGGGCAAGCGGAAGATGAAGTATGCGGAAGAGGGGCTTAAGACGCTCAAGGGTATAGTGGATACTGTCATAACAATCCCGAACCAGCGGCTGCTTTCCATCGCAAGCAAGAATACATCCCTTTCCGACGCATTTAAGAAAGCGGATGAGATATTGTATCAGGCAGTGAAAGGGATATCGGATGTTATAACTATCCCGGGGCTTGTAAATGTTGACTTCGCTGACGTAAAAACAATAATGAGCGAAATGGGGCTTGCGCTTATGGGTTCCGGAGTTGCCCATGGAGAAAACAGGGCAGTAGAGGCAGCAAGGAAGGCGATATCCAGCCCACTCCTGGAGGACATCTCCATAAACGGGGCAAGAGGTGTTCTTATAAATATCACGGGTTCCTCGGACATGACACTCCATGATGTAAATGAAGCCTCCCTGCTTATTCAGGAAGAGGCTCACGACGAGGCCCATATTATTTTTGGGGCAGTCTTGGATGAGAGGATGGGCGAAGAGGTCAGGGTTACAGTCATTGCAACTGGTTTTGGTAAAGATGAAGGCAGAAGGTTATCAGCGGTGAAATCTATTTCGCCGGCTGTCATCGTCGGCGACCTGGATATCCCGACTATTGTAAGAAAAGAGAAAGAGAAGAAAAACGAGGTGGGGACAGCAGAGGTCCAAAGGTTGAGCAGACTCGGCGGTTTTAATGCCCTTGACGAGGATGCCTATGATACGCCGACATTTTTGAGAAAACAAGCAGACTAAGAACAGTGGGCAGTTGCCGGTGAACAGTTCGGGATGGTGAAACAGGTAAGCGCACGGGACTCAAAATCCTGCGGGGACAATCCCATGGGGGTTTGATTCCCCCTCCCGGCACCAAGTCATGATGCAACGCGGTTTCTTCCGTTTGCCTTGGCTTGATACATAGCGGTATCAGCCCTCTCTATCAGCGAATCAATCGTATCATCATCTTTCAACTGGGCTACCCCAAAACTTACGGTTACAGTTCCCACAGCTTTGAACCTGTAGTCTTCTATTGCTTTTCGTATGCGCTCTGCCATAATACATGCACCATTTAAATCAGCCTCCGGAGCAACAATAAGAAACTCTTCACCGCCCGACCTGAATAGATAATTTGTCTTTCTCAAATTAGTCTTAACTATATCTGCAATAGCCTTTAAGACATAATCTCCGGCAATGTGACCATAGATATCGTTTACCTTTTTGAAGTAGTCAATGTCTAAGACTGAAACAGACAGGGCACGCTGGTACCGCCTTGCCCTTGCAATCTCCATAGGCATTATTTCGTCTAATTTTAGCCTGTTAAAAGCCTGGGTTAAATGATCAACGGTAGCCCGTTGCTTCAACTCATTGGTCATCCAGGCAAGTACAGAGGCAAGTTCACCAACTTCATCCCGTGTATAGACATCAATTGTCGTCTCAAGCTTGCCGTCGCCAATAGCGTGTGCAATGTTTTTTAAATGCTCTATAGGCCTTGATATGGTTTTTGCAATTAAATAGCCTATGACAAGAGTCAATAAAACCATACCCACGGCTAATATGGATAGCCTATTATTTAATCTATTGAGCGGTGCAAACAGCTCATCGGACTTGTACTCGGTAAATAATAACCATCCAAATCTCTTTGAGCGTGCATATGCAAAGAATTTAGCATCCTGTTCTGATTTTCCTGCCGGCAGCATAAAAAACCCGGTCTCACCTTTCGCCGATGTGAAAAACTCATCTTTTGAGACATCTTTAAAGAACTGGCCCCCACTGGATGGGTAAATGACCTTCCCCTGCTTTGTAGTCAAAGTAATATTGACATCCTTGTATCTTCCGGACACAACATATTGCCTCAAATACTCAAACGTATCTTCTATATTTAAGACGATCTTGATTACACCAATAAAACTCCCCTTGTTGTCGTCAATCCTGATTGCAACATCGGTGGAATAAACACCAGAGCTTTCATCGTATGCGACGTCCCTGATATAAAATCCATCTCTGCGGGCTGACTGCCACCACTCCTCATCGTCCTGCCTGAAATCGCTGGTCTTTCCTGTCTGCGCAACATTGGCGCCGAATTTATTGGTTACAAACACCTCTCCATAAACCTTGAAATTAAACATATCATTGTAGAATCCTATTTTGCTTCTGATAATCTCAGAAAGGTCATTCTCAATCAGTTTCCTCATGAAAGGTGTTATTTCCCCTTTTGGCGCAGCGGTCCACTCATTGTCCTTCTCATCTATATAGCCCTGCATGTTCACCATCTTTTCAAAATCCATGTTTGATTGTGACAGGAAATCCTGCAGGTAACTGCTGATTATGAATTCATGAAAATGGTCTATCCTCTCATTAATCCTGGTATCCATTTCTTTGGCAACCAGTCCGGTTAGGGATTCAACTGTTTTTCCAATCTCATTCCTCATCGTTTGATGACTGTTGTGGATTGCTATATAGCTGATAATGCCAATAATGAGGATAATTAAATAGAAGCTCAGGAGTATTTTATATATTATTCTCACAGACCACCTTCCGTCCCTATTTCGGTCTTAATTTAGTGAAATTAGGACAACACATCCCACTTAAATTTTTCTTTGTTTCATCCTCAGTCTTCACCTTGGTTTGAAGGTTATATCTCCAGATAACCAAAGCTGTTTGGTCGTTTGATGAGTGGAGTAGCATAAATATAGGGGTATTTCAAGCATATTTAAAAATATGAATTAAAAGACAGTCTGTTTTTACCGTACCATTCATGATTGAACAAGACATTTTAAGAAAACAGCCTGACCTTTGCCTTAAGATGCCACTAAATATTTACATAGAATGATAACACAGGATTATGGTAAATCTTTTTGCCAAGAATCCTAAAAGTTATATATAATAACCTTTGTACAGTAAGGAGGCCTCTTATTTCCTGGTATCTTAAAAAAAAGGCAAAAGAACTTCTTTCAAAAGAGAAGGGAACCGTTTATAAGGAATGGGGCGGCAAGGTAAGTGTCTGTCTTGTCTATCCAAACTCATACTTCCTGGGCATGAGCAATCTCGGGTTTCAGGCCATTTACCACCTCTTGAATAGTCTTGATTATGTTGTGTGCGAAAGGGCATTTCTGCCTGACGACAAAGATATAGCAGAGTTTCAGAGAACCGGCACACCTCTTTTTTCATTGGAGTCCCAGAGACCCCTCACTGAATTTGACATCATTGCCTTTTCCGTATCATTTGAAGAAGATTATTTAAATATCCTCAAAATCTTTGACCTTGCCAGAATATCATTTTTATCACAGGCGAGAGATGCCACAAAACCATTGATTATGGCAGG
>Ga0209751_10004650_pt1 | contig 13084 bp, 9 predicted proteins | sample RifCSP13_1_FD_184019 | JGI IMG/M metagenome (GOLD analysis project Ga0209751, IMG submission 184019) | Soil microbial communities from Rifle, Colorado - Rifle CSP2_sed 13_1 (SPAdes) (version 2) | ecosystem: Environmental > Terrestrial > Deep subsurface > Rock core/Sediment | place: Rifle... | reverse complement strand
CGGTGCGATAAAAAAGCCGAAAGCTCCTTAGGTTGCGCCTGAGAACCCGCTTCCAAACTCCTCGGTTAGCCGCAACGAGCTGGTCCGCTTGATTAATGGCCGAAAGACCATTCTGGTTGGAGTTGGTCCGGTTGCCGACTGGATCGTGCTTGGAATGCCAAAATCAAAATATCAAAGGCTGGCACCACACCCTGACACCACACCTTCACTCACGACGACCGGACAGCCGCTGACGTTTTCAACGAGGCCAATGACTGTGCGGGTTAGTCCTCGGAGAGTCATGGATTCCTTTTGTGACGGAGTCTTGACGATCAGCGGTTCGAGATTAAAACAGCCTATCCCCTTTTTCGCCCGATTGAAAATCCAGCGAGCAGGTTCGCAGTCACACGGAGTTAAAAAGTTATATCGCTCCCTCTAATCTTGAACGACTTGAACGGAGCAAAGCGGTTGAACAATTGGAACGGGCTTCAGTATTATTGGAACGCCTGGAACCAACTTTAAGACTGGCCACAGTGAAATCCATGACCCACGAATGTTCTCAAGATAGTCAAGATATAAAAGTCTGACCCTGTCGCTATGACCCTGTCGCCTGTCGCCTGACCCTGTCGCTTGTAGGGACGCCGAAACTTACACTGCCCCTTGTCTTTGGCGTAAACTACAATTGTGTCGAAAATTGATGGTAGGAAATCGGCTGTTCGATTACTGGTGGTCCGGAATTTAATTTCGATGACGTGGTTGGTGTCTCCGAAAACCTCATCCATCAGTGCCCGGACGCGGTGGACGTTTTCATCGCCGATCTGCACGAAGATGGAGCCGGAGTCGGTGAGCAGATCGCGGGCGACGGTGAGCCGATCGCGGAGGTAGGTGAGATAGCTGTGGATGCCGTCGCGCCAAGTGTCGCGGAAGGCTTTTACCTGCTCGGGCTCGCGGGTGATGTGGCCGGCGTTGCCGTCCTTTATGTCGCGGCTCGTGGTGGACCACTGGAAGTTGCTGTTGAACTTGATCCCGTAGGGCGGGTCGATGTAGATGCACTGCACCTTGCCGCGGAGGCCCTCGCGCTCGGCAAGCGACGCCATCACCTGCAAAGAATCGCCGAGGATCATGCGGTTCGACCAGTTCTGGTCGTGTTGGTAGAAATCGGTCTTGTCCACTCCGGCGGGCATGCCGTTGAAGTCGGCGAACAGATCCGTCTGCGCACCAGCTTCTTGATCGCGCTGCTCGCGCGTCTGTCTGAGTAGATCGTCGATCAGAACCTTGGGATGGACTTTTTCCTGGATGTAAAGCGGCGGCGCGTGGACGACGAGGTCGCTCCAATCCTGCTCATCCTTGCCGCGCCAGACGAGTTGGGGATCGAGGTCGGTGTTGCGGAGATACTTGATCGTCTTGGGCTTTTCCTCCTCTTTCTGAATAACGGACTGGTACTCGGCCGTAGGGATGTTTTTGCGCTTGTCGGCGTCGTGCTTGAGGCTCTCGACGGTTTTGGTGGATGATTGCTTCGGCGCTCTTTTTGCCATGGCTATGTTTTCCGCTTTCTAGTTTTCATCATATTCGCCGTGTCCCATTTGTCTCATAAATATCCCCTTCGCGGCCCCTTCGATGTCGGGTTTGTCGGTGAACCGTGTGAGCCGTTTATGAGCCGATTCATAATCTACTGTCAGCCCCGCTTTTGCTGATTCGTAGCGAGCGGTCCGACTGCCCTTTATGCCCCTTTGTTGCCCCTTCGATGTCGTGTTTGTCGGGTTTATGTCCAGATAACAGCTTCCTTGGCTCATGTCCTGTTTGTCCGGTTTATGTCCAGTTTACGGGCCACAACATAGAACGTACTCCGACCCGTTGCGCCAACTTTAGCCAACACGCCTTTACGGACGAGATCTTCCAGGTCGCGGGAAGCGGTCCTGATAGTCACGCCGGTCTGATCGCGGAAATCCCGGTTCGAAATTCGGCCTTGAGTCTTAACGAATGCGAGCGCTTGTTTTTGTCGGTCGCTCAAATTGAGACGATCCACGATATCAGCCGTCAACCAATCGCGCCAGACGGCGACCGTGAACTCCCCGCCGCGCTGTGCGAAGTCCGGCTCAGGGAGCGCGTGCTCCAGGCTCTCGCGGATCATCATCAGGGTGCCTGTGCCAAACTTTTCGATGTAGCGGGCAAGAAAGAGAGCCTCGCAAATGCGGGGATTACGGGCAACGGAACCGTGCGGCCGGCGCAGACTTTCCGGGGTGAGAGGCGAGAGCAGCGTGCCGGGGTTCCAGACCTCCACACGGTCGGCAAAAACGGAAACTTGCACGGCGCCTGCCGAAGTATAATCGCGATGGGCGATCGCGTTGACGATAGCTTCGCGGATCACATCGGGCGGGATCTCGTATCGAACCGGTGCCTGGTTACTCTCGGCCCGAGTGCCGACGCTGCGATTGATCTTTGACAGAACGAAGTCCACAGCCAGCCCCACCTGCTCGAAAAGAGCGCCCTTGAAGACGCGGTAGAATGGCACGGGACGCTGCACCTCCGTGCCGTGGAAGTGCATGCAGCGCACCTCCGCGGACGGAAGAAAGCGCTGGGGGTCGCGTCCAAAGAGCAGGACGGCGGCATTGGTGGGACGATCATCTCGAATCATGTGCAGGTGCAACAGCACGTTAGCCACGGGAGTCTTGACCGGCAGAGGAAACTGGCGCTCCGTCCGAGCGAGTCGAACAAAATCGGCGACGGCGCGAGCGTCCAGATCGTCGAATGTCGCGTCCGGGCAAGGTCTTTCTTCAAACGGTCGGTTTTGAATGGCACCGCAGGTGTCGAGATAATCCACCAGGCTGGCATAGATCGCTGCGTTTAACTCATTCGTGTTGCCGAATCGCCGCCGGATGAGTTGCCCGCCAGCCTTGTGGATGAGCGATCGCATCTTTGGTTCGCGTCTCCGATCGTCCGCTCCCTTCACAAAGATCAACCGGAGTTTGCCTGAAGCCGTGGCGCGTTCGAATTCACGCTCGGTCGGCGAAACCCCTTCGACATCTTCGAAGCCATACTCGTTCCCAAAGATTCCGACGTAAACCTCGCAGCGATCCACTTCGGCTAGATAGACGGCATCCGCCCGGCGATCACTGGCCGGCAGATCCTCAAAAAGGAAGACGGTGAAAATGCGGCGGAGAAGCGGATCACCCTCAATGAACGACTTCACCGCGCGCCGCTCCTCTGCCAGTTCCTTTTGCAGGCTGCTGATAAAGATTTTCAGTCGAGTCGCGGGCATTGTTTACTCTTTTGCACCCGCCACATGTTCGATCATCTTGTTGAACTCGCTTTCGACCCTTGCCTCGAAGTCAGCCTCGATCTGGTAGACCTCGGTGAACTCGGCGAAGGCCCAGCGACCGTAGGTTTTGAGATTGTTCACGCCGGGAATCCAGTAGATGTCCATAGTGGACTTCTTTTCCTTTGCGTCTTCGCGGCGGTAGCCTTTGATTTCGACGATCAGGTGCAACAGATCAGCGTCGCCGTGACCGTCATCAACCAGCACGATGAAGTCCGGCAGGTATTTGCGCATTTCCGATCCGTACCGGTATGGGACTTCGAGGCCGAGATTGTGGTTTTTGACATAGGCGCGCACGCCAGGATGAGACTCCGCGACGCGGCAGAACTCGGCTTCCCAATCGCTATCTAGCACGACCCAGTTGATGTGGCAGCGCCGCGAGTCCGTTTCCCAACGGTCGGTCCTCGATGTGTTGAAGCGAACGTGAGCGGTGGACCCAACGGGATTGTAAGCGTCGAGTACTGCCTTGATTGGCCGTTTGTCAATTAGCGCCCGGTTAATGGCTGTGGTGATCCTCTGGCAGGCCATGTCCGCGAGCATCTTGTACTTAAGCTGCGCCGGGTAGGTGCCGCCTTTGCAGACAAGATATCCATCGAGCCATTGGCGCGCAATGCGCTTGAGCTGCCCGAACAAATGGAGTTCCGGTTCACCGTTAGAGTCGCGAAACTCGCTGAGAACTAAATAGGAGGTCAGTTCGTAGACCACTTGCGATGGCCGCACGTCGCCAGTATGCACGAGGGTCAGGTCCACGGGCTGGCCGATAATTCCGGAGTTGCGCGTCTCCGTGGCTCCAACCAGGTCCGGCGTGAGCTCCAGCACGGAGTCGTCGTTGAACTCAGCCGTTAACCTGTCTTCCGGCAGTTCCACGCGATAACCCTCCACGCGCGGGAAACGGATTTCGAGCGCATCACGGTCGGGCCGGACAGCCTTCACCTGGACGGTCTCACGCGGTGGTTGGGGTGGCGCAACAACAGGTTTGGCATTGAAGTCGAACGGGATGCCGAGCACATCCGCGTACTCGACGTTGAAGAGATTGTCGTCGTTCAAGTCATACGACTGCCGGCGCAACGCCCGGCCGATCACCTGCTCGCACAAAAGCTGGGTCCCGAAGGCGCGCACGCCGAGTACGTGAGTCACAGTGTTGGTATCCCAACCCTCGGTCAGCATCGCGACGGAGACCACGCAGCGAATGTCGGCACCGAGCCGACCAGCCTTCCCCACGGTGTTCATCACTTCGCGCAACAGATCCTGGTCAGCAAAATTTTCGGCCTGGCGAAAGTCGCCGGTGCGCTCGACAATCTCACGCCGGTAACGATCGATCTCATCGGCAGCCATGGCGCGAAAGTTATCATCCAGCGATTCACCGGACTCCAGTTGCTCGCTGTCGATGAGAATTGTCCTCGGGCGCGGGAGCGGATCGCCGTGCTCGTTGTGGTTTTGAAATAGCGGAAATTTGCCGAACTCCAATTGGCTCGTGCCGTCGTCGTTCTGGCGCTGGAAGCCGGCGATGTAGTCATAGACCAACTTGGAGGTCGCTGTATTATTACAGACGACGATGAAGCAAGGTGGAACGGATATCTTGTTTTTGACCCAAAGCTCAAACGTCAGCTTGTAGTGACCGTACAACGCATCGAGTGCGGTTTGCAGTTGCGGCGGCAGATCGCGCGGATCGAGAGCCCCTGCCTTGCCTCGGCCCTTCTTGGGCATTTTGGCGCGGATATGCTCCCAGAGATTGCGGAACATCGGCATTTCGTTGCCGGGGATGTTGTCTGCAATGGGCACCCTCGGCAGCTTGACGATACCGCACTCAATGGCATCCATCAGCGAGAAGTCGCTCATCGTCCACGGGAAGAGAGTGCCTTCGGCATATCCCGATCCGCGCAGAAAAAATGGTGTGGCGGACAGATCAACAACACGTACAATGCCGAGCTTGCGGTTCAGGGCTTCGAGGCCCGAAATCCAGACGCGCGCGGCCTCATTGTTTTTTTCCGCTTCTTTCCTATCTTCGCCTTTCAGATCTTCGTCATCTTTATCGCCGGGCTTTTCGCGGTAGCAGTGGTGCGCCTCGTCGTTGAGAATCAGGATATTTTTAATCCCCATAACTTCGGGCATGACGCGTTGGATCATCTGACCTTCGGTCTCAGCGGTCTCAATCTCCGTTCCCGTACGACCCTGGAGCAGCGCACGACCGCCTTTGGAGATTTCCAGGCGCTCGCGGGGCTTGAACGCGTGGAAATTCGTGATGACGATCTTAGCCCGCTTTACGTCATCAAGCAGGTCCGGTGGAACTAACTCGCGGCTTTCGTAATAGCTGTCGGGATCGTTTGGCTGCAAGACACGAAGGCGATCCTTGATCGTGAGACCGGGCGCGACCACAAGAAATCCGCGCGTGAAGTGCTTACTCCCGGCGCGGCGAACAGCGTTAACAGTTTGCCAGGCAATGAGCATGGCCATGACCGTGGTCTTGCCCGCGCCGGTGGCGAGCTTCAGCGCGAGACGCTGGATCTCGGGATTGGCGTCTCGGTTCGCTGCGGCAACGTGCTCCAGTGTGCTTTTCCCGGCGACGAAATGAGGTGCGACCTCAGTAAGCCAGATAACAGTCTCAACGGCCTCGACCTGGCAAAAGAACGGGCGAGTATCGTTAAACTTGTGATGGCGCCAATGCTGCAATAATCGCGCGGTTTCAGGCGTGACCTGAGCTGGAGTCGGTAAACTTCTCCATTGGTCAACTTCTTGGCGAACCCGATTGATGATCGCGGTGATATCGTATTGCTGTTTCTGTGTAGAAAGTCCTTTGCCTTCATCGAAAACAATTTGCTGCTGACCGGCCGATCCTTTTCGCTTCTTTGGTTTAGGAATCGGTGTAATGAACTCTGCGCGACGACGACGTTCGATGATTTGCTGCGTTGGCTGCCCCTGGTCGTCGAGCTCCCAATGACGCTTCGGATAATCGTAAGGGGAGTTTAGGATCGGATGATCGAAAAATGGATTGGCCATTTATATGTAACCGCGAGGGAGGGTTTGGCTTACAAGACTAAATTCATTAATAGGGTCGCACGCACAGCCGTTTTTGTAACGCGGGCGCGTAAAGAAACGAGGAGATGGATTTAAAGAACAAAAACGCGGCGCAACAGGTTCAGAACGCATGAGTTAATGGCAGTTTACGCGATATGGCGGGGAAAAAACAAGGCGAAAAATTTACGCTGTTTTTCGATGCCATGCTCATTCCTTTCGGGTTAGCGGGAAAATAGGTTGGCTCGGATAGAATATGAAACACGGAAATAAGGCCGAATCGAGCAGTCACACATTTTGGGTTTGACGCGATGGGGCTTTCGTTGTAGTCAGAACTCAGGAAAGCGAGGGCGTCAGGGATGCAAGTTGCGACAGCGGGTGGGGCGGAACGCCAAGTCCGCACGATGTGCCGCCTCTGCCTGAATCGATGCGGGGTCGTGGCTACGATCCGCAACGGAAAGGTGGTTCGCGTCGATGGTGATGCCGCCAATCCTTACAATCAGGGCAAGGCCTGCGCCAAGGGGCGCGCCGGTTTTTACACGATCGACTCGCCGTACCGCGTCACTCGTCCCCTGCGGCGCACCAACCCGCGCAAAGGGCCGGGAATCGATCCGGGTTGGGAAACTATTTCCTGGGAAAATGCGCTGGACATCGTCGCGGCGAAGCTTAAAGAGATCGGCGCGGATGATCCCCGAAATCTCTGGCGCGTAACCTTCGACCGATCCCTGCTCGATGAAATTTGGTGCGCCGCTTTCGGCACCTCGCTCCAATCTTTGTCCTCCGGCTTTTTCTGCGGCAACGCGGTACATCCCCTTCATTTTCTCAACCAGTTCGCCGCCGAGGCGGTACCCGATGTCCCTCTGACCCGCTATATCCTGTCGGTGGGGGGACAGTTCGGAGCCGTTGTTCACTACGATACCATGAACGGCGCCTTTGAGCTGGGGCACAACCGCGAGCAAATCAAGGTGGTGGTCGTCGATCCGCTCTGCAGTCATGCGGCGAGCATGGCGGATGAATGGATTCCGATTCGGCCGGGCACGGATGCTGCGTTTCTATTGGGCCTGATCAATCTTCTCGTCAACGAGCTGGGGCTTTACGATGGCGCCTTTCTGAAAACTTTCACCAACGCCCCTTACCTGATCGGCGAAAACGGCCAATACCTGCGTGATCCCGCTACGCGAAAAGTTCTCGTGTGGGATCTGGCGACACAGACCGCCAAGCCTTTCGACGCCGATGGGATCGACTTCGCGCTGTTGGGGCGTTACCAGGTGTCCGGAGGAGACGCGCGCCCGGCCTTTCAAGTGATCGCCGATGGCGCGCGCGGCTACACTCCGGAAGAAGTTTGCCGCATCACCGGCATCCCGGCCGCGACCGTGAGACGAATAGCACAGGAATTCGGTGAAGCGGCGAGCATCGGCGCAACCATCCAAATCGACGGTCGAGAGCTTCCTTACCGGCCCGCGTCCGTTACCTGGTATCGCGGCCTCAGCTCGCACAAGCATGCCCTCATGAACGGCTTTGCCGTGATGTTGCTTCAGACTCTCATCGGCGGATTGGATGTCCCCGGCGGATTGATGGGCTATCACCGGGTCAAATATCGCACAACCGAGGATGGGCTGCTTGCGACCATAGCGCATCCGGGCCGTGTGGGATCAGGGCCTGGGCCGACCAATCCCTATCCGCCGCGCACCGTGACGCCGCCTCAGTCGATCGATCTTTTCGAGCTTTTTCCAGTAGCCTGTTACAGCAGAACCTTTGCCGTGAAGGCGATTCTCGAGCCGGAAAAGTACCATGCTCCCATCCGGCCGAAGATGCTGCTCCAGCGCCGCTCCAATATGGCTTTCACCGGCGGGGGACGTGAAATAATGACCGAGGTGCTGCGCAGCATTCCTTTCATCGTCTCATTCGCTCTTGAGATCGATGAGACCGCCGAGTTTGCCGACGTGATCTTCCCGGACCTCCATTATCTGGAGCAACTCGAGTCGGGTGTGAGCGGCGAATATCACACGGGTTCCCAGCCGGCGACCTTTTATGGTTCGAGGCCGGTCTTAAACCCTCCCTTCGATTCCCCTTGGGATCGGCTCGTGAGTCACGACGAGATCCTCCTGGAGTTGGCCGACCGCGCCGGTTTCCTGGAAGACGTTTACGCCGCCTGCAACGCGATGTGGAAGCTGCCGCCCGCCTATGCCCTGAAGCCCGGCGAACGGTATTCGTACGGAGAGTTGATGAATCGCGCTCTCAAGGCCGTGCATGGGGAAGACAAGGGGCTGGAGTGGTATAAGAAGGATGCGATTCTCGTCAAGGAAAGGAGCGTGGAAGAGCGCTATCCGGGGGCTTTTCCGAAGCCCAGGATTCATGTTTACCACGAATACATTCTTGAGGCCGGGCGCCAGGTGGATGCGCTGACTCGTGAACTGAACATTCCTTGGGACACCTCCGGCTACGTTCCTCTCGCCGAGTGGCGTCCCTGCCCCGCGCACGAGCCCAAGTCGCCTGAGTTCGACCTTTACATGATCACCGCCAAGGCTCCTTATCACGCCCTGACCGCCACCGGCAGCAATCCGCTTCTTAGAGAGGTTGGCCTGCGTCTTGGCTACCATGAGATCGCGCTTTCCCCTGAGGCCGCGAAGCGCAAAGGGCTGAAGAACGGCGACTGGGTGGAAGTGGAGACCGATTCGGGAAAGAAGGCGACGGGCCGGTTGAAGCTTACCCATGCGATTCATCCCGAGGTCGCGTCGGTCTGGGCCTCCGCCGGCAGATGGGCGACCAGCGCGACGCAGGGAAAAGAACCCCTCGGCATCCACTTCAATTCTCTGCTCACGCTCGATGATGAGCACCTGGACTTCGTCAGCGCGGCCATAGACTCTTGCCTGCGAGTCAAAATTTCCAAGCTTGAGTCGGGCCATTGAGAAGGAGACTGCGTGATCGAAGCCAGGATTCATTTCTTCGGTCCGATTCGAGGTCTGGTCAGAAAAAAGGAGCAACTCGTCGTCCTCGAAGAGGGAGCCACCGTGAGGCGGTTGTTGGATGAGCTGGGGCGCGCCAACGGTGCCGAGTTCCGGCGCTACCTGGTGCTCGAAGGAGCGACGGTGAATCCGGCGCTGGTGGTTTTCTTGAACGGCGAAAGCCTTGATGAGATCCTCAATCTTGACGCCCCGTTGCCGTCGGGGCCCAGAGTCGATGTGATGCTGGCGAGCCCGATCCTCGGCGGGTAGAGCAGGATCGCTACGAAATATGGAGGCATAGCTTCCCCATGAAAACCGAGCTGCCCCACGGATACTGGAATCCAAAAATCGAGCTGATGCCTAAGGGCAAGCTGAGGCGGCTTCAGCTCAAACGGGTTCAAGATGCCATTCGCTATGCCTGGGAAAGCGCGCCGTTTTATCGCAGCCGCATGGTGCAGCACGGCGTCACGCCCGAAAACATTCTAACCCTCGAAGATTTTTTCCGAAAATTTCCGGTCACGCGGAGAGAAGATTTAGAGCGCGACCAGCTGGCGAATCCTCCTTTTGGAACGCGGCTCGCGCTCCCTTTGGAAAAAGCGCTTCGGTACCATTCGACTTCGGGAACCACCGGCAAGCCGCCCGTGCGGGCTTTCGACACCGAGAGAGACTGGCTCTGGGGCGGCGATGCCTGGGCCACGAGTCTGTATACTTCGGCGTCAGGCCTGACGACGTGGTCATGGTGGCGTTTGGTTACGGCTCGTTCATCGGGTTCTGGGGCGCCCACTATGGGTTCGAAAAAATCGGCTGCCGGGTTCATCCGACCGGCGCGATGGACACGAAAACAAGGCTCCAGATGATTCTGGATCTGAAAGTCACGGTCCTTTGCTGCACGCCGTCGTACGCGATCCGCATGCTCCACGTCGCGAATGAAGAAGGGATAGATCTCGGCGCGAGATCTCGGTTGAACATGATCGTGACGGCCGGCGAGCCCGGCGCTTCCATCGCTTCGACCCGAGAGATCATCGAGAAGGGATTCGACGCCTATCTGGGCGACTTCATGGGAACCACTGAGACCGCAGGAATGATCGCCTCGACATGCGCGAAACGTTGCGGCGGACTGCACATCAACGAGGACCGGTTCCTGGTCGAGGTCGTCGATCCCAATACCTTGGCGCCTTTGAGTTACGGCAAGAAAGGCATGATGGTGGTGACCCCGTTAATCAAAGAGGCGATGCCGCTTTTTCGCTACGCAACCAACGACATCGTCATGATGGAACGGGGCCACGTATGTCCCTGCGGTCGGACTCTCGACCTATTCATGGGCGGAATCTTAGGCCGCTATGACGACATGGTTAAAGTGCGCGGCGTGCAGTTGACCCCGCAGATGATCGAGGAAATCGTGCGCGGCTTTCCCTCGGTCGAGGAGTTCTTCACCACGGTCGAGAATCGCTCCGGGCTGGATACGCTGCTGATCAAACTGGAACTCAAACGGGATGTGAGTTCTGCGCCGACCGGGCAGATCGTCGACGACATCAAACAGCAGGTAAAAAACAACCTCGGACTTTCCCCGGAAGTAAGCATAGAGCCGTACAACTCGCTGCCGCGCTTTGAATTAAAGGCCAGACGTTTCCAGGATCTTCGGGCCAAAGCTACCCAAAGTTATTTGAAATTTTAGGACGCCTAAGAAGCCAGAAAAACTGTGCCTCGCCCAAAGAGCGCAAAGGACGCCGAGGTTTCTCAAATCCCCCTCTTTCCCCCTTTGTCAAAGGGGGATGAAAGGGGGATTTCTGGATTTCTTTGGGTGCTTAGCGTGCTTGGCGCGATAAATTTCTTAACCTCGTTTTGTGAAACAATTACCTGGTTAGTATCTACGTTTTTTCGGAGACCGTGCTCCGAAAAAATGGCCCCTTCGGGGCAGTTGAAGCGCGAAGGGGAACGGTTGTACTGTAGCACCCATGATTACCGATGAACTGAGCAACTACTACGCCGATTTTCTCGATGGCAGCTATAACTGCGTGGACCGTGTTGTTTTGAACGCCTATTTTGGAATGGGCCATTCGCCAGGCGGCTTTCGGTCCTGGTGGCGCCAGCTGCACAACGGATCGGAAGAGGAACTGGACAACACACACTTGATAAGGATGGCTGGACGATTTAGCCGTCGAGTTCGTGGTTATGCCAAAGCTCATGGAATACCTGTTATCGAGTGTAGCAGCGAGGAACGCAAACATAAAATCGCCGAAGAGCATCTTAAGAACAATCCGCCGCGGGGACTGTTTCTCATTCTGGTCGGCCGGGCGATGGCCATCCGTTGGGAAGTGAAGCGATCTGGCCGCGGCGTCATCCGTAACCTTGAAGCCAAACGAGTCTTCATTAACCACTATTCCTTCCATATCATGGATGCGGAGTGGGGGCACATCACCATCAAGATGTCTGGCCATCCGCCCTTTAGTGCACAGATCATTCTCAATGGCCATGAGTATGTGGCCTGCCAGAGTCAAAAAGCCGGCATCCCGTTCACCAAAGAGGGGAACTGTTTCACCGTCATCCCCAAGCCCGCACAGTTGGCCGAAGTTGCAGACACCTTGTCCGAATCCCGGACGATAGGGCGGCTCAGCCAGGTCTGCGAGGCTTGGATTTACAGCGCCTGTCTGTGTTTTGGGCTGGATTTGGAGGAGCAGCAACGCAGTGGTTTTCGCTACCAGTACTCGGTCTACCAAGTCGAGAACAGCCGCAACCTGATCTTTCGCTGCGCTGGAGAGATGGAGCAGATCGTGCAGGGGCTGATCGACCGGACGCGTAGCCGCTTGGGTGTGAAACAGCTCAAAACGATCTTCGGTATGAAGACGCGCCCCTACTGGCGGCGCAACGGCAAAGCACCTCGATTGGAAGTGGTGGTCGAGAGACCTCAGTATGACCTGACGATCTTCAAGCTGCACTTTGGCAAGCTGACTCTGAAGGTCTATACCAAAGGCGAACGCGTGCTTCGTGTCGAGGTGGTGGTTCACAACACCAAGGAACTTCGCTGTGGGCGGCTGCTTGAACGGTTCCCCACCATTGTCACCCGGCTTGAGCAAATCCTGGGACAGTTTCTCAACAACGTGTATGCCATGGATGCTGCCTTTGTAGCCGATGCCACGCTCGATGAACTTCCCCAGCCCTCTCAGGTCGGCAAGACCCGAGTCGGCGGCATTGACGTGAACAAGCCAAGAATGCGGCAAGTGCTCAATGCTGCCCTGTCGTTGGCGTGCTCTCCCGATGGATTCACTGCCCGGCAGTTCGCGGCCACCGTCCAATCGATGCGCAGCCCAACTGATCCCAACTACGACGCTCGCCGAGCGGCTTACGATCTGAAAAAACTGCGGGGCAAGAATCTCCTGACCAAACTGGAGGATTCCCGACGATACTCGATTCCACCCCAAGCCATCCGCACCATCGGGGCGCTGGTGATCTTGCGGGAAAAGGTCCTCCGTCCCATTCTGGCCGGAGTCGGCAAACCCAAGATGGGCCGTAAACCGAAGAACTGGAGTCCGATCGATGAACACTACGAAGCGATTCGCCAAGATATGTTTACTCTTTTTCAAGACCTGCGAATTGCGGCTTAGCATCCGACAATTTTTTGTGGATGTTTTTCAGTAAGCGCCTAATAAAACTCGAAACCCGAAACCTTTAACCTCAGATCCCCATATTGTCCTCGGGCTTACGTCTTTTCTCCTTCACCCGCGGGATGCCTCTCCAATCGCCGGACATCCAGAACTCCGTCAGGCTGCCGAACACGCCGAGAGGAATGCTGAGCGCCATGATGAAATACCAGAGGTTGTCGCTGACGCCGCCG
>Ga0209751_10004648_pt1 | contig 13084 bp, 10 predicted proteins | sample RifCSP13_1_FD_184019 | JGI IMG/M metagenome (GOLD analysis project Ga0209751, IMG submission 184019) | Soil microbial communities from Rifle, Colorado - Rifle CSP2_sed 13_1 (SPAdes) (version 2) | ecosystem: Environmental > Terrestrial > Deep subsurface > Rock core/Sediment | place: Rifle... | reverse complement strand
TATAGAAGCGGTCTCAGCCGATGCCCCGTCGGGTCTGACCCGACCGAACTCCTAGACTCAGCGCGATGCGATCTCGTGTCCTCCGGCGCCGGTCGGCGACGGCCGCGTGGATATACGTCGCCGTCGCGTTCGGGATCCTGGGGACGATCGTCGCCGCGCGGGTTCTCGGCCTCGAGGAGTTCGGCCTCTTCGCGACCGCGCTCGCGGCGGTCGGCTTCTTCCAGATCCTGCTCGACCTGACCGTCGAGGAGTCGCTCACGAAGTACGGGTTCCGGTACGTCGCGGCCGGCGACTGGGGCCGCCTGCGCCGGCTGTTCCGGCAGATGCTCCTGCTCAAGCTCGCGGGCGGGGCGCTCGCCACGGCGGTCCTCGTCCTGCTCGTCCCCATCGCCGACGAGCTGTTCGGAGCGGACGGCGTGTCGAGCGCGCTGCTCGCCCCTGCGCTCCTGCCCCTCGTCCAGTCCTCCGAGAACGTCTTCGCGACGGCGCTCCTCCTACACGGCCGGTACGACCTGCGCGGCGCGTACCAGGCGGGCTCGGCGGGTCTGCGACTCGCGGCCATCGCGATCGCCGCGCCCTACGGCGTCACCGAAGCCCTCGCCGCTATCGTCGTCGCGCAGGCGGTGGCGACCGCGGCGGTCTCGATGGCCGGCATCGCCGCGCTCCGGCGCTTCCCCTCGGCGCCCCCGCGCGAGCTCGGGGAGGACGTGCCGGGAATCCGCTCCTTCGTCCTCCAGTCGAGCGTCGCGACAGGGGTCATCTCCTTGCGGACGACACTCGTACCGCTCGTCCTCGGCATCGTCGCCGGCCCGACTCAGGTCGGCCTCTTCCGGATCGCGCAGACACCCCAGACCGGGCTCGCGGCTGCCAGCTCGCCCGCACGGCTCGTGCTCCTGACCGAGCAGACTCGCGACTGGGAGCGCGGCGAGCGGACAGGCGTGCTCGCGGGCGTCCGTGGCTACACCCTCTGGGCTGGGGCGCTCATGCTGGTCGCCGTCCCGCTGTTCTTCCTCGCCATGCCGTGGCTCGTCGAGACGGTCTTCGGCTCGGAGTACGGCGGCGCGGTGGACGCCGCCCGGATCGTCCTCCTCGCCGCAGGGATCCAGTTCGCAATCGGCTGGACGAAGTCGCTGCCCGTCACGATCGGCCGGCCGCGGCTGCGCATCGTCACGCATGGGCTCGAGACCCTCGTCGTCATTCCACTTGTCGCCGTGCTCGGGTCTGAGTGGGGTGCGACCGGAGCCGCGGCCGCCGTGCTCGTGGCGACAGTGGTGTTCGCAGCCGCATGGATCGTCGTGCTCGCGCGGCTGCGCGTCGAGGTGGCGGCTGAGGAGGGCTCGAGCCACGTGAATGAGGCGCTCCAACCATGAAGGTGCTTCTCGTCTCGGGCATCTGGCCCCCCGATCCCGGCGGGCCCGCGAGCCACGCGCCGGCACTCGCCGATTTCCTCCATCGCCGTGGGCACGAGGTCGAGGTGGTGACAACCGCAGACGCCGCGCCGGCTCCGCAGGAGTACCCGGTTCAGTGGGTCTCACGGAAGCTTCCCGCCGGGCTCAGACATGTCCGGTGTGCTCTGCTTGTCCGAAAGCGCGGACGGCGCTCCGACGTGGTGTACGCCACGAGCATGGTGCGGCGCTCGGCGCTCGGCGCCGCGCTTGCCCGCCGGCCGCTCGTCGTCAAGCTCGTCTCCGACGAGGTCTTCGAGCGGATGCAGCGGTGTGGACGGTTCTCCGGGTCACTCGACTCGTTTCAGCGGTTGGGCGGCGGCCCGCGCATCCGCTTCCTCCGGTGGACGCGCGGCTGGGCGCTGCGAAGGGCGAGCCGCGTTCTCTGTCCGAGTGCCTATCTGCGAGGTGTCGCGCTCAGCTGGGGGCTCGACCCGGAGCGAGTCTCGGCAATCCCGAATCCAGCGCCGGAGATCCCGCCACTTCCGTCGCGGGACGAGTTGCGGGCCGAGCTCGCACTCGAAGGCCCGACGCTCGCGTTCGCCGGGCGGCTCGGGGTCCAGAAGTCACTGGATGTTGCGCTCGCGGCGCTCGCGGCCTTGCCGGAGGTCACGCTCGCGATTGCCGGTGACGGGCCTGAGCGGGAGCGACTCGAGAGACGTGCGCGCGAGCTTGCGCTTGACGCCCGCGCGCCCTTCCTGGGTACCGTCTCCCGAGAGACGGTTCTTCGCCTCCTCCGTGCGGCCGACGCTTCGCTTCTCTCGTCGTCGTGGGAGAACTTTCCCCACGCTGTCGTCGAGGCACTCGCAGTCGGGACCCCCGTGATTGCGACCGCGGTCGGCGGTGTCCCCGAGGTCGTGCGCGACGGGGAGAACGGGCTCCTCGTCCCGCCCGGCGACCCGGACGCACTCGCGGCCGCGATCCGGCGCTTCTTCGCCGATGGCGACCTCCGCCGGCGGCTCGCCGAAAGAGCAGCGGGGTCGGTCGCCGAGTACGCCGAAGAGACGGTCTTCTCGCGCATCGAGGACGAGCTCGAGCTGGCGGCGCGAGGATGAAGCGGAGGCTGCTCATGGTGGGGCGCACCCGCTACGCGCTCCCGCTCTCTCCCTCGCTCGCGCGGAAGTTCGACGCCCTCTCCGCCGAGCTCGACGTCCGCGTCCTCGGCAGCGCGCTCGGCGGAGACGGCGCGGACCCTCGCTTTCACCTCGTCCCGGCCGTGCGGCCGCGCGTTCTCGACGGCGCGGTCTTCTACGGCCTTCTGCCCCTCCGGGTGGCGCGAGAGCTCCGGCGCTTCCGACCGGACGTCGTGCTCGCACAAGGCGGCCAGGAGACCGCGCTCGTCCTTCTCGGACGAGCGCTCGTGCGGGTCCCGAGCCGGGTGGTCACGGACGTCCACGGCGATCCGGGGGCGGCCACTCGGCTCTACGGCTCCCCGCTTCGGAAGGCGTTGTCGCCGCTCGGCGACCTCCTCGCGAGAACTGCCCTGCGGCGGGCGGACGGCGCGCGGACGATCTCGGATTACACGTCGGGTCTGGTGCGCCGGGCGGGAGCCGAGCCGACCGCGACATTCGCCGCCTTCATGGACCTCGAGCCCTTTCTCGCCGAGCCGCCTGCAGCTCTGCCCGAGCGCCCCGTCGCGCTCTTCGTGGGCGTGCTCGAGCGGTACAAGGCAGTGGACGTCCTGGCCGAAGCCTGGCGGCTCGCCGCATCCCGCGTTCCCGAAGGCACGCTCCACATCGTCGGCCGCGGCGCGCTGCGCGGCGTGCCAGAGCGCCTCGTCGCCGAGCTCCCGGAGCAGACTCGCTGGACCGAGGAGTTGCCGACTCCCGACGTCGCGCGTGCGCTCGACGCTGCGACCGTGCTCGTGCTTCCCTCGCGCTCGGAAGGGCTCGGCCGGGTCGTCGTCGAGGCGTTCTGCCGCGGGCGCGGAGTCGTCGCGAGCCGGGTCGGCGGGATCCAGGATCTCGTCTCGGACGACGAGACGGGCCTGCTCGTCCCACCGGAGAACGCAAGCGCGCTCGCCGACGCGCTCGTCCGGGCGCTCTCCGACCGCCTGCTCGCGGAGCGCCTCGGCGCGTCCGCCCGAGTCGCCGTCGAGCCCTGGCTCGCGACGCCAGAGGAGTACGCCCGCCAGATCCGCGACCTCGTCGACAAGGTCGTCGCGTGAGGCCTCGCCTGTCGGCCCCTACACTCCTCGCATGCGGGCCGACCGGGCGAAGCAGCTCCTCAAGAACGGGGTCTATCGGCTGATCGGCGAGACGGCGAGCGGCGTCGGCGCCCTCGACGGGGTGAACCGCACGCTCCGCGTGCTCATGTACCACAAGGTCAACGACCTCTGGCCCAACCCGACCACCGTCCCGACCGCGGTCTTCGAGGAGCAGATGGCCCTCCTCGGCCAGCTCGGCTACGTGCCCGTCTCGCTGGATGCGGTGACGGGCCACTACGTCCATGGGACGGAGCTTCCGGAGGGAGCCGTCCTCATCACCTTCGACGACGGCTACAGGGACAACCTCGAGAACGCGCTCCCCGTGCTCCGCCGGCACGGGTACCCGGCTGTCCTGTTCGTCCCGATCGGCTACCTGGACGACGGCCGGCCGCTTCCGCACGAGGAGTCGCTGCGCGTTCTCGGCATTCGCAACGAGACGCTCGGCTGGGATGAGCTGGCCGAGCTCGAGGCTGCGGGCGTCCGCGTCGAGTCGCACGGGATCGGGCACCGGCCGCTGTCCGAGCTCGATCCCGCCGAGGCGACGCGCGAGATCGCGCTCTCGAAGCTCCGGCTCGAGGAGCGGCTCGGGAGGGAAGTCGAGGCGTTCGCCTACGTCAAGGGCTCGCGGGCGGACTACCGCCCCGAGCACGCGAGCCTCGTCCAGCAAGCGGGATACAAGCTCGCGTTCACATCGGTCTCGGGGGCGAACGGCCCGGCGCGCGACCAGTTTCGGCTCCGCCGCTACAACGTCGAGCCGTACCCGGCGCGGACCTTCGAGCTCGTCCTCCAGGGTGCATGCGACCTGATCGCGGTCAAGGACACGGTGCTCGGAACGCATGCCCGCCGGGCGCTGAACGCCGCGCTCGGGACGGCGACAAGGTGAGCTTCGAGACCGTCCGCTACACACCCGACCAGCGCGCCGCGCTCGTCGCCCTGCTCGCGCGCGTCGGGACGACGCAGCTCTCGGACGAGGAGTTCGCGTGGTGGTTCGACCGGAATCCGGCGGGAGAGGGGATCGTCTCGCTTGCAGTAGACAATGGGGAGGTCGTCGGCGTCGCGGCCATGAGCTTCTTCCGGACCGCACTCGACGGCCACGAGACACGTCTCGCGATCCCGGTCAACGTCGCCACCGATCCTCGTTATCGCGGTCAGGGGGTGTTCTCCACGCTCGAGCGGGAGAACGAGGCGGCCGCGGCCGCCTCGGGCTCGCCGCTCACGGTCACGTTCCCGAATGGTGCGTCGCACCCGATCTTCGTCCGCCGCCTCGGCTGGATCGATCTTCCCCGGCTCCGGCTGTGGGCCCGGCCGTTGCGTGCCGCCGGGGTGATCCGGTACCTCGCCGGTCGGCCGGGCCGCAACGAGCGCCTGCGGCCACCCGAAGCGGGTCCGCGCACGCTCCGCGGTTTCGACGTGCAGCCGGTCGAGCGGTTCGGCCCCGACATGGACGAGCTCGGCCGCCGTGCCGCAGCGGGTTACGGGAGTCACTTCGTCCGCGACGCGGAGTACTTCAACTGGCGCTACCTCGACTCGCCGCGCGACTACCGCTGCTTCGGGGCGTATCGGGGCCCCGAGCTCGCAGGCGTCGCCGTCGTCGGGCATACCTTCAAACACGGGGTCTCGGCCGGGTTCCTGGCCGACCTCGTCGCGGCGCCGGATGACGCGGAGGCGATTCGCGGCCTCCTCTCGCGGGCGCTCGAGGAGGTACGGGGAGGCGCGGACGCACTCGTGCTCCTCCCCCCGCCGTCCCGCGCGCAGCGGCGTGCGCTGCTTGCCTTCGGCTTCGCCCCCACGAACAAGCGGCTCCGCTTCATCGGCAAGGTGCTACTCAACGGCGCCCGGCTCGACGAGCGTGCGGACGCGTGGCACTTCACTCTCGGCGACTTCGACTTCTTCTGATGGCGAGGAGAGTCGTCTTCGTCACGCAGCAAGTCGATCCGCGGCATCCTGCGCTCGCGGCAACCGTCCCGAAGATCGCGGCTCTCGCGGCCCTCGTTGACGAGGTGGTCGTGCTCGCGGATGGCGCCGTCCCGGGCGTCCTTCCTTTGAATTGCCGCGTGCGCACGTTTCGGTCGAGGTGGAAGGTCGGCCGCGGTGCGCGCTTCGAGTTCTCGCTCGCCCGCGAGCTGCACGGCCTGCGCGGCGGAGCGGTTGTCGCTCACATGTGCCCGATCTATGCCGTCGTCGCGGCTCCTCTCGTGCGGCCACCCCGCATCCCACTCGTCCTCTGGTTCACGCACTGGCGCGCGAGCCGTCTGCTCGAGGCGGCGGAGCGCGTCTCGACTGCGGTCGTCTCCGTCGATCGACGCTCCTTCCCCCTCGCGTCAGAGAAGGTGCGGGCGATCGGGCACGGGATCGATCTCGGAGAGTTCCCCTGCTCGCCTCCGCGGAGCGGGGACGGCCTTCGTCTGCTCGCCCTGGGCCGCTATTCACCCGAGAAGGGCCTCGACGTCGTCCTGCGCGCAGTCGCGGCAGCGGGAGAAGGCGTCCGCCTGGACGTGTGCGGTCCAACGCTTTCGGACGAGGAGCGCAGGCACAGGACCGAGCTCGAGCAGCTCACGTCCGGTCTCGGGCTGGGAGGGCGCGTGACGCTTGGCGACGCTGTTACGCGGGCGCAGATCCCCGGTCTTCTCGCGGCGCATGACGCTCTCGTCAACAACATGCGCGCGGGCGCTCCCGACAAGGTGGTGTACGAAGCTGCGGCAAGCTGCATTCCAGTGCTCGCTTCGAACCCTGTCTTCGACTCCCTGCTGGAACCGGAGCTTCGCTTCGAGCGTGACGATCCGGACGAGCTTGCCGATCGCATCCGAGCGCTCGCCGCGATGGGCACGACCGAGCGCGCCGAGCTCGGTCGCCGCCTCCGCGAGCGAGTCGAGGCAGGACATTCGGTGCAGTCGTGGGCGCGTGGAATTCTCGACGCTGCGGGGATCGCATGACGAACACGGGTGCACGAGACGGCGTCGTCCTCCACACGCAGAAAGTTGCGGGCATCTCCGGCTCCGAGGCGCACCTGCTCCAGCTCCTGCCCGACCTGCGCGCACACGGCTGGGACGTCCGGTTCCTCATGCTGCACGAGGACGAGCCCGGCGCATGGGAGTTCGCGCGCGAGCTCGAGGCACGGGGCGTTCCCCTCGGCGACGTTCGCCTGCGTGCCGACGTCGACCCGATCGCCTTCGGAGAGATCGTCGCCCACCTCTCCCGCGTCCGTCCCAGGATCCTCCATACCCACCTCGTGCATGCCGACGCGTACGGCCAGCTCGCCGGCACGATCGCCCGAGTCCCGCTCCGCCTCTCGACGAAGCACGGCTTCAACGAGTTTCGCGAGGGACGCTTCTTCGGGCTTGCCGACCGCACCGTCGGGTCTCTCGCGCACGTCCACATCGCCATCTCGCAGGGCCTCGCCCACTACCTCGCGGAGACCGAGGGCTTCGACGAGGGCGACTTCCGGATCGTCCACTACGGGATCTCCGCCCGCGACGGGTTCCGGCCCTATGAGGGAGCCGAGCCGCGGTTCCTCTGCGTCGGCCGCCTGATCCCGATCAAGGGGCACCTCGTGCTCCTGCGCGCGCTCGCGCAGGCGCGCTCTCGCGTTCCCGGGATCGTCCTCGACGTCGCCGGCCGGGGCCCGCTCGAGCCCGCCCTCAAGTCGTACGCCCGCGCGCTCGGGCTCGAGGAGGCCGTGAACTTCCTCGGCTTCGTCTCGCCCGTGCAGGAGGCGATCGAGCGGGCGGCGATCGTCGTCGTACCCTCGCTCGGGGAGGGGTTCGGGATGGTCGCGCTCGAGGCGATGGAGCGAGGCCGGCCCGTGATCGCAAGTGCGGTCGGAGGCCTTCCCGAGATCGTCGCCGACGGAGAGACCGGCATCGTCGTCCAGCCCGGCGACGCCGACGCTCTGGCGGAGGCGATCGCCGCGCTCGGCGGAGATCTCGAGCGGGCGGCCGCGATGGGCCGTGCCGGGAGAGAGCGCGCGCTCGGCGAGTTCACCCCCGAGCGGAGCGTGCGGCGGATCGAGGAGCTCTACGTGGCCGCGCTCGGAGGCGCCGCTTCGTAGCCGCCGCGTCTCTGCCGGACGCGTTCCCAGATCCAGGCGAGCGCGAAGGCGGCGAGGAGCGCAAGCAGGAAGTCCCACGGCGCGCGGTACCGTGCGGTTCCCGCGAAGACGGCCGCGGCGAGCGTGTTGTACGCCAGGAACAAGAGCGTCAGCGCGACGAAGCGGCGCGGTGCGACGAAGAGGCCCACGAGCGCGAGCGCCGAGAGAACGAACATGTAGGCGGGCTCGACGGTGCGCCGCGCCGTTCTCGCGAGCCCACTCCCGCTCTCGTCGGACTCGGAGGGCACCGGGTTCCAGAGCATGCGTACGGCCTGGAGCGCGAGGCGTCCCTTCTCGCCCGGGTGCTCGCGCCAGAAGTCGACGACCTCCTCGCGGTAGAGACGCATCTGTGCGCACTCGTCCACGGTCGTCGGCTGCCCCGCGAGCGTGAGGTCGGCGGCGAGCTCCGGCCACGGGGGCGCGCCGGGAAGCTCGGGCACGTCGTCGATCCAACCGCCTCGGTCGAGGACGTCGTACGTGTTGAGGTTGTTCGCCTTCCAGAGCGCGCGCGAGTCCGTCGTGAGCGCGAAGCAGCCCACCTCGACGCGGTTCCTTACGACCCACGGCGAGACGACGAGCGCCGAGGCCACGAGGAGTACGGCGCCCATGGCAAGCGCCCGCACCCCTGGACGCACCCGCCAGACGACGAATGGGGCGACCACGAGCGGGAGCAGCGCGAGCCGCGCGTTGCCGAGGATCGCGACGCCCGTCACTGCTCCCGTCGCCGCAGCGATCCCTATCGAGTCCCGCTCGTACGCGATCAACGCGAGCAGGGTCAGCACCGCGAGCGCGAGGCCGTCGAGGACTTCGCGGTTCGCGTGGACGTCGTGCCAGACGACGTACGGGTGGAGCGTCGCCAGCATGGCGGCGACGACGCCGACTCCGGTCGAGCGGAGCCTCGTGCCGATCTCGAGCACGACGAGCGCGGTCGCAACGGCGGCGAGCGTCTGCATGAGACCGACGGCTTCCCACGAACGGCCGAACGTCTCGTACACCCCCGCGAGAAACCAGCCGTACAGCGGCTGCGTGTACGCCGACGGGACGCCGGGGAGGAACCCGAACGTGCCGTGCTCGACGAGGGTCGTCGCGAAGCGGTCGCTCTTGTCGACGAACTCCTCCAGGATCGTCTCGCGTTCCCGGAGGAGCACGCCGAGGCGCGGGAGCGCGGCGGCCAGCGAGACGATGACGACGGCGCTCGAACGGCGCATCAGAGAGCCGACGACGATACTTCGGCGCGGATGGGCGACACGTCGCGGGAACGGTACGCGGTCGTCTCCTGCCACGTGGAGCGACCGCTCGACGACGCCGTCTGGGCGCGCTTCTCGGCGCTCCAGGAGCTGAGGCCGGGCGGGTTCGCGGTCGCGGCTCTGATGCGACCTCCAGATGCTGCGTCGGGTGAGGACGAGGCCGTCTGGCTCGAGCGCGCCCGCGAGGCGGCGGCTCGTGGCCCGCTCGGCCACCACACGCACTGGACCGCTCCGGACCACGCCCGGCCGACCGGCGACGGCACTGGCGCGCGCGTACTCGGAGAAGGCGCCCGGCTGCGCGAGCTCGGGCTCGCTCCCACGCTCTTTTGCGGCGGCGGCTGGTACACAGACGCCGAGGTCGCCGACGCGTGTGCTGAGCTCGGGTACGTCGACTGCACGCCCCGCGTCGCCCGCCCGCCCTATCTCCCGCCTGGCGAGCGGTGGGCCTCATTCGAGGCGCCGGCCCGGATTCGGCTTCCTTCGGGGCGCGTCCTTCCGGTGATCCCGACGACACACTCGCTCGGCGATCTCGCCCGCGCACTCGTGCGCCGGGGGCCGCTTCCGCGAGTCGTGCATGCGTACTTCCACGACACCGATCTCCTGGATCGGCGCCGGCGCGCGGTGCTGAGGGCAGTTCTCGCGTTTCTCTCGCGGCGCACGCGCGTGACGGACCTGGACGAGCTCGCCCGGACGATCGGCCCGGCTGCGCCCGAGATCGCGTGGGACGACGTGGCGCGGCTTTGACAGAGCTCGATTCAGAGCGAGCGGCCATGTCACGATGCGGCGCTGGGCGCCGCGATGCCGCGTCCTCGGTCGCACCCATATCTATTTCGATATGAGTGCTCCCTGCGTCCTTGCCTCCCGGCGCCCATCATCCGCCTCGCAACGGGCGATCACTCTGAACCGAGCTCTAAGCTTCAGGGGTGTCCAAGGCCGCTCCGCCGGCGGAGCCGCGTCCCGCGCCCGCGCCGTCACCGTCACCGGCGCGCGGAGACGTCCGCGCCTCCCGCATCTACCTCCTCTCCCGCGGGCCGATCTTGACCGTCGTTCGGCGGGCGCTGTCCGTCGTCGCGCTCGTCGTTCTCGACCTCGTCGGCCTCGCGCTCGGGATCTACCTTGCCCTCGTGTTGCGCCAGGTGGTCTACGGGGAGCTCGACATCTTCTGGAACCTGCTCTGGCAGCAGGAGCGGGAGTGGCTCCAGTTCGTCGCCCCGATCACGATCCTGGTCTTCGCCCAGGCGGGGCTGTACCGGCGGCGTGAGCGGCGGCCGGGCGCCGGGCGCATCCTCGCCTCGCTCATCGTCGTCGCGCTCGTCGTGCTGGCCTTCGGGATCGGGACGGGGTACCACTTCACGACCTCGGGCCTCATCCCGACCTCCGTCGTCGTCTCAGCACTGACGATCGGCCTGCTCCGCGCGGCCTACGAATCCATCTCATCGGAGCTCATGCGGGCGGCCGGAATCCGGCGCCGAGTCGTGCTCGTGGGAGAGGGGGAGACTCTCGCCAGGCTCAGGCGTTCGCTCGCCGCGACTCGGGGTGGCCTCGCGTACGAGTTCGTGGGCGCGGTCGCGCGAGAAGGGGCACCCGGGCTCCGACTGCTGGGCGCGAAGGAGGATCTTCCACTCGTCCTCGAGCAGGTGCGGCCCGACGAGGTCATCCTCGCGGAGGCCGACTTCGACGAGCGGACCGTGCTCGAGGTCGTCGAGCAGGCGCACCGGAAGGGGATCAAGGTGCGGCTGGCGCCCGCGACGACCGAGCTTCTCGTCCAGCGTGGGGAGTACGTCCCGGGGGAGGGAGCCCCGCTCTTCGAGCTGCGCCCGCCGGTGCTCACCGGCTGGGATTGGGCCGTCAAGAGAACCTTCGACCTCGTCGTGAGCATGCTCGTAGCTGTGCTCCTTCTTCCTCTGTGGCTCCTGATCGCTCTCGCGATCAAGCTCGACTCACGGGGTCCCGTCTTCTACGTCGACCGGCGCATCGGGGTAGGCGAGCGCGAGTTCGGGATGCTCAAGTTCCGGACGATGATGGCTGGGGCGGCCGACATCCAGGCCGACCTCGAGCAGGTCAACGAGGCTGGCGGTGCGCTCTTCAAGATCCGCGACGACCCGCGGGTCACGCGGGTCGGGCGGGTCCTGCGGCGGCTTTCGCTCGACGAGATCCCGCAGATCGTGAACGTCCTGCGCAGAGAGATGAGCCTCGTCGGCCCGCGGCCGCTCCCGCTGCGCGACTACCGGCTCCTCGAGGACTGGCACCGTGCCCGCTACGCGGTACTCCCCGGGATGACGGGGCTCTGGCAGATCTCCGGCCGCTCGGGCCTGACGTTCGACGACCTCGTCCGGCTCGACTTCACGTACCTCGAGAACTGGTCGATCTGGCTCGACGTCACGATCATCGCGAGGACGATCCCAGCCGTCATCACACGGCGGGGCGCCTACTGAGATCCACTACGACTCGTACGCGAAGCGCGAGGTGAACGCGCAGTTTCCGCGGAGCTCCCAGGTGAATGGATCGTTGTCGACCCGGAGCTCGTCGGCGTAGAGCTCGGTGCCCGCGATGTGATACCCCGGGATACCGCAAGCAACGCGCTCTTCCGTCTCGACCGGTCGCGACGCACGGAGGGTTACGGCTTCGCCCACACGCAGCTCGTGTCCATCCGGGCCGTGCTCGATCTCGATCCGGCTCGGGCGGACGTCGAGAAGACGGCTGGCTTTTCGCACCCAGGGCAGTCGCAGAATGCCTTCGCCGCCGAGCCGACCGAGGAGGATGTCGGAGAGAGCTTCCCGTTGGCTCTCGTCGCCGCGATCGTCGACGTGGAGAACGAACTGCCACGGAGAGCCCGGCTCGTCGTCGTCGTACCAGCAGACGAGGACCGCGGCGAGCCCGTCCAGGTCGACCTTCCCCGCGAAGCCGTCCTCGATCTGCCAGGAGAGCGCTCCGAAGCAGATGCCGTAGGTCGAGCGTCCTCCCCCCGGTCGGTCTCCGATCATCCGGCAGGGACAGATCGCCTCGCAGTTGCAGGACTCGAAGTACGTGCCGGCGATCCGCCAGGCGATCAGATCAGCCACATCGTCACCGCACCAGCCGCCATTCTGCGCAGCTCGCCTTGTTCCGGTCAATCGCGGGACGGCCGAGCGACGTCGTGCCGCGCCCGCAGGCTCCTTCGCCATACTCAGGCGCGATGAAGGCGCCCAGGATCCTGGCGGTCGCATCCGCGATCGACCTCGACTTCCGCTACGGCTGTACCCCCGCGTGGTGGCAGCTCTGGAAAGGGATGTACGAGGCCGGCGTCGACCTCGTCGTGACCCCCTACCGGGGACGGCCCGTCGAGTCTCCCTGGTGGCGGGTCGCGCCGAACCCGGCTTACCGGGAGGGCGAGTCGTACCAGGCGGTTCGCGACGTGCTCGCGCGGCTGAAGGGCGACCGGTACCTCCGCCGCGCCGAGGCCAGCCCGGAGGAGAGCGGGTTCGACAAGCTCACGCGGGAGACGATCCGCCGCTTCGTCACGCCGCGCTGGAAGCGGCACCTCGAGCGCCTCGTCGAGCATGAGCGGCCCGACGCGGTCGTCGTCTTCACCGTGCCCATGTCCCACCTGCGCGGGATCCCGACCTTCCTCCGGGAGCGCTACGGGCTGCCCGTCGTCTTCTACGACGGGGACGTCCCCATGAGCCTGCCCGAGTACGGGGGCATGGACACGGGCTTCAACCCGTACCACGGCGCCGACCCGTCCGAGTACGACTGCGTCCTCTCGAACTCCGAAGGCGGGATCCCGCGCCTGCTCGAGCTCGGGGCCCGCCGGGCGGAGGCGCTCTTCTGGGGGGCCGACCCCGAGTTCTTCGCGCCGCTCGAGGTCGAGAAGGCGGTGGACGTCTTCTTCTACGGCTACGGGGACAAGTTCCGGCGGGACTGGATGGGGACCATGGTCGGCGAGCCGTCGCGGCTCGCACCCGAGCTCGACTTCGCGCTCGGCGGGCTCGACTTCCAGGGCGACACGGGATCCGCGCGGCTGCTCGGTGACGTTCCCTTCAACGCCTTCGCACGGGCGATCTCGGCCGCGCGCGTGAACCTCAACCTCACGCGTCGTCCGCACGCCACCCTCCCGTCC
>Ga0209751_10004647_pt1 | contig 13087 bp, 10 predicted proteins | sample RifCSP13_1_FD_184019 | JGI IMG/M metagenome (GOLD analysis project Ga0209751, IMG submission 184019) | Soil microbial communities from Rifle, Colorado - Rifle CSP2_sed 13_1 (SPAdes) (version 2) | ecosystem: Environmental > Terrestrial > Deep subsurface > Rock core/Sediment | place: Rifle... | reverse complement strand
AAGAACGGAGTGATCCGGAAGTATCGGACGTTCGAGGCCAGCTATCTCCCGCGGGAGCACGCCGCGAACGAATGGACGGACATCGAAACTCTACAGAAGGAGATAGCCGACATGGGATTCAATCCTGCACGGCGCGGTTTCCTGGTCGAGGCCCTCGGCGAGGAACGCGTCAAGAAACTGGAAAGCGAGACGGAGGGCCGGGGCAAGGCGCTGGAGGGTCTGGGAGTGGAGTACAAAGAACTCTCGGACACGCTGGAGCGCCTGGCCGACGATGGCGGCGACGGGGAAGAAGACGCGGGTGACGGACCGGGGGATCTCAAGGCCGTCCCTACCGTCGATCAGATCGCGGCCGCGGTCGCCCAGAAACTGGAGCTCAAGGAATTGAGCGAACTCCTGAAGGACCAGTCGCAGACGATTCTCGCGATGGGCAAGGCCCTGACCGCGCTCGCCAAGAGCGACGATGAGAAGGTCGCCGAAATCCTTCGGCCGCGGGCGGATGTTAAGGAGTTCATCCCCGTCTGGTCGAAGCGGCTCTCGCAGTCCGAGGAAACCAAGGTCGATGAGACCAAGGACAAGGAGCTGGCGGAGACCAAGCCCGGGCCGTCCAAGCAGTCCTGGGTCACGGAGACCTTCGGGCCTCCGCAGAGCGAGGCCGCGGCGATCCCGCGTTGAGTACGAACGACCAAACCCGATAACGAAATGAGGTGGACTCATGCTTCCTAACGTTTCTCAAGATCAGATCAACGAGGCTGTCAAGCAGCTGATCTTTAATGGCGGCTCCTTCCAACAGAAGGTGACGGCTTCGGGAACCCCGGTCGGTTCCTATCTGCATGGACCGGGCGGACTGTTCGGGGTGGAGGGAGTCGAGCGTGATCTCTTCCATACCCGGATCAGCCCCAATGGACTGGCGGCGCTGTTGCCGACGTTTGCCAGCCAGTTCACGCATCCGTTATTCGGCTACATCACCGGATTTCAGGACGTGACGGGTACGGTGCCCGTCAATGTCTGCGATGACCCGGAGACCGCCGGACAGCTCAAGAGCTGTCTGCAGACCGCTCCGTTTGGGCGGTATTCGTTCATGACTCGGGAACTGGAGCTCAACCGGGTCGGGCAGTTGATCAGCCGCGGGGAGTTCAATGACCTGCGGCTACTGAACGATCCTCTGGCTCCAGAACTCGGGGCCACGATTTTCCCGAGTCTATCGGGACAGGCCCAGCTGGCGGCCGGGGCGGAGGTTCTCGCCCGGATGCTAGAGCTGGGAGTCGCGTTCAGTAACCGGATCGGGCGCCAGACTTATGTCGGATCTCCGGCTAATAACAGCGCTGGAGGCGGCTACGAGGAGTTCCAGGGCTTAGATCTCCTGATCGGAACTAACAAGCAGGATGCGATCACCGGTCAGGACTGCCCAAGCCTCCGATCCGATGTCAAGAACTTCAACTATACGCTGGTGACGGACTCGGCGGCCAACCCGGACATCGTGCGGGTGATGACGACCATGTGGCGATTCGTGAACCATATCGCCCAATCGACCGGTCTCAACCCGGTGCGCTGGACCTGGGTCATGCGGACCGCGCTGTTCTGGGAGATCACCGACATCTGGGCCTGCGAGTATTACAGCTACCGCTGCAATACGACCGGGAACGAACGGCTGGTGATCAACGGCCCGGATCAGGTGGCGCTCCGGGACGCGATGCGGAATGGGAACTATCTGTTGGTCGATGGGGTTCGGGTGCCGGTGATCCTGGATGACTTCATCCTGGAAGAGACCGAAGCCGATGCCGCAGCGATCAATCAGGGCCAGTTCGCAAGCGACATCTACCTGGTTCCCCTAACCGCGATGGGCGGGACCCCGGTGACCTTCTGGCAGCACTTCGACTACCGGGCGGGGGCGACCCAGGCGATGGTTCAGGGTCGGCTCACCAATCAGTTCTGGACCGACGATGGCATGTATCTCTGGACCTGGGACAACGTGAACTACTGCGTGGTCTGGGAATCCAAGATCGAGCCGCGGATCGTGCTCCGGACTCCGCAGATCGCGGGCCGGATCCAGAACGTTCGGTACGAGCCGCTGCAGCACCCGCGGGACGTTCATCCTGAGGATCCGTACTTCGTGGACGGCGGAGTAACGTCTCGGACGGCTCCGAGCCTGTACTCCGACTGGAACTAGAAACTCCGTAGTTGGATCAAGCCCGAGGCGTGCTACAATGCGCCTCGGGCTTCTTTTTGGACCGACCCGACAGACCACTAGAATCTCCGCGTGTCCGCTGGAGGCGGTTTCGTAGCCGCCTCGGCCTTTGGGTCTCTCTCCCGTTTGAATTATTGATAGAACTCTGGGATCGCCTCACCGGCGCCGACACGGGCTATGAGAACTGCTGGTGGGACAAATGAGCAACCAGCCGACCGAGGATGAATGGCTGGATTTGCTGCGGCCGTTCGATCCCTGGAACCGCCGGGCGCTGCTAGGCATCTTCGCTCTGTTCGGAATACCACCGACTCTTCTCGACATCGGGAGCGGGACCGGGGCGATGGTGGAATTCGCTCGCTCTTTGGGAGTGGAGGCGGTTGGAGTCGATCAGATCGCCAAGCCTCCCGATTACCGGACCGATCTCGCGACTCCTCTTGATCTCGCCCGGCAGTTTGCCTATGTACTGTGCTTGGAGACCGCCGAGCACATCCCCGAAATGTATGCTGAGACCTTCGTCGCGAACATTGCCCATCATGTCCTTGAAGGTGGACTCCTGATCTTCAGCGCGGCCTCGCCCGGCCAGGCCGGGAACGGGCACGTGCATCTCAAAGGGGCCGACTACTGGCGCACGATGTTTTGGGGGCGGAAACTGCTCTACCGTGAAGATCTGACGATCAAGCTCAAACTGGCGTGGCAACTGATTCCGATGCCGATGATGTGGCTGGCCGCGAATTGTCAGGTTTTCTCCAAGCCCATTCAGGAGGACCCGGCCTGATCCTCATCCGTGCCCCTCTTCGGGTGAGCTTCGCTGGCGGAGGCTCGGATCTCTTGGCCTGGCTTGAGCGGGGCGAGAGCGGGGCGGTCGTCAGCGCCGCGATCGGGGCCTATGTCTACGTCACCCTGAGTCGCCATTGGCATCCGAACCGGATCCGGTTGAGCTACAGCGTCACCGAAGACGTGGACCGGCTGGATTACCTGAGCCATGATCTGGTTCGGGAAGCGATCCAGCTGACCGGCGCGGGAATGGGGCTTGAGATCACGAGCATCGGTCAGATTCCGGGGAAGGGTTCGGGGCTGGGCTCCAGCAGCAGTACGGCCGTCGCGGTCCTTCACGCGCTGGAGACCCATCTCGGCGGCCGGCCGTCGCCAACCTGGCTCGCGAACAATGCCGTCGAAGTTGAACTCACCCGACTGAAACAAGACGGCGGCAAACAGGATCAGTTCGCGGCCGCGTTCGGGGGCGTGAATTACATGAGCTTCGATCCGAACGGCCCGGTCGGGATTGAGGATCTGAACCTGCCGGTTTCCACGCTGGATCAGATGAGCCGCTGGTTCCCGCTCTACTACACGGGAATTAATCGTCAGGCCCAGAACGTGCTCAGGAACGCGTCCGAGAGGATCCGCAAGAACGACAGGACCGCCGCCGAGACCCGGGCGATCGCCGGCCTCGCGAGCCAAGCCCGGGAAATGCTGATCGACGGGAGAATCAAAGACATGGGCTATGTCCTGGATGAATCCTGGCAGCGCAAGAAGCGACTATCGGATAAGGTATCCTCGCCGGATCTGGATATGGTCTATGATCGGGCACTGCAGGCCGGGGCTACAGGCGGGAAGCTCTGCGGCGCCGGGGCGGGCGGGTTCTTTGTGTTCTGCGTGCCGGAGGATCGGCTGGAGGCGGTGGATCACGCGATCAAGTTACGGCGGATTCATGTGAAGTACGGCGTGCCGGGCAGCGAGGTCGTCTATCGGGATGAGCCGGATTTCTAATATGGACAAAATCTCTCTTGCGTATTGGTTTCCAATCCTGGAAGCGACTCGCGTTCCTGTTCCTAAAACGGAGTGGTGGAATACTGATGCTGATTTCTGGCCTTGGGCTGATGGGCAGGCATCGGAAACGGCGACGACCTTTATGCAGGATCTTAGGCTACGCGCTGAACGCTGGGGATACCCGCTGTTTCTGCGAACGGGTCATACGAGTGCCAAACATTCGTGGCGGGATAGCTGTTTTGTTGAAAGCGAGGACAAGCTTAAACGCAACGTATGGGAACTGATTGAATTCTCGCTCATGCAAATTCTTGACCTGCCGTTAGATGTGTGGGTGATTCGGGAACTGCTCGACTTGGATGTTCGCTTTTCGGCGTTCTGGGAAAACATGCCGATCTCGCAGGAGCGGCGTTTCTTCATCAAGGGCGGTAGTGTCCTTTGTGAACATCCATATTGGCCGCCCGATGCTTTTGAGAATGTGGCTAACGTGGCCGAGAATTGGAGACAACTCCTAGAAGAAATGAATGCCTCGCCAATACCGCCGAATTTGAAAACGGATAGCGAGCATGTTTCCGCTCATTTCGACGGGGCTTGGTCATTGGACTGGGCACGGCACAAAGACGGAACTTGGTACGCGATTGATATGGCACCTATGGAGGTTTCATATCATTGGCCCGGTTGTCCAAATGGACACTAACGAGTGGCCGCGGATGGCGGCCTGCCTCCTGACCTATCAGCGCACCGACTACGCGGTGCGGACGGTGAACTCCGTCTGCGACCGGCTGAAGTACCCTAACTTGGCTTGGTACGTCGCCGATGATGGTTCCGATCCGCCCCATTTCTTCAACGTAATGGCCGCGCTCGAAGAGAAGGGCGCGACGGTCTTTGGTTCACATTCTGAGAAGCTCGGCCCCGGTCCATCATGGAATCGGGCGATCCAGCAGTCACTGGAGTATTGTGATCTAGTACTGTGGCTAGAAGATGACTGGGAATTGACGCAGGACCTGGACATCACCCGGTATGTCAAGTTGCTACTGGATAAGCCCGAGGTCGGGATGATTCGACTCGGCTATCTGGCGGTCGGCTTGGATCTGCATTCGGTCGGGCATGACGGCGTACACTACCTGCGGGTTCAGAAGTCCACTCAGTACGCGTATTCAGGAAATCCGAGCATCCGGCATCGGCGTTATTTCGAGGCCTACGAGGGCTATCCTTCGGGCAAAAACCCCGGCGATTGCGAGATCTGGCATGACGCGAAGATGCGGGAAAAGAAGGACGGCCCCGAGATCTGGTGGCCGGTGAACCTGCCGAATGGCGGCTGGAGCGTGTGGGGGCACATCGGCCAGGAACCGAGCTATAAGGTGACCCCATGAGAATCGTTGTGACTGGCTCGGCTGGGTTCATCGGCCGCCACACGGTCCGCCGTCTAATCGAAGCCAAGCATCGGATCCTCGGCATCGACCGCAATTTGCCCGCCTACACCGGCGATCCCTTCGGGGCCTACAAGCCGATGGCCTGGGACATCACGGATTATGCCGGAATGGAGACCGCGTTCAAGCGGTTCCGGCCCGACGCGGTGCTGCATTTGGCGGCCAACGCCAATCTCCAGCAGAGCGTGGAGCTCCCGTTCTACGACGCGCATCACAACATCTTCGGGACTCTCTCGGTCCTTCAGGCCGCCCAGCGATCCGGTTGCAAGCGAATCGTCTTGGCCTCGACCTCAGCGGTCTACGGGCCGAAAGAGGACGGTCTGTATCTGGAAACCGATCCGATCGTCCCGCAGGTTCCTTACGGAGTCTCCAAGGCGGCAGCCGAGATGTACTGCGCGTGCTCAGGTCTTTTCTGGGCCGCGCTCCGGTACGGCAATGTCTACGGCCCAGGCCAGAAGCCTTTGGGCGAGAACATCCTGATCGCTCGAGCCTTGGCTCACATGCTGGATCATGAGCTGTTTCAGATCAACGGCGATGGAAACCAGACGCGGGATTGGGTGTACGTCAAGGACGTGGCCGAGGCGAACCTTAAGGCGCTGGAATCGGACGAAACCGGCGCGTTCAATATCGCGACCGGCCGCGGGACGACCGTCAATCAAATGGTCGATCAGCTCGGGGCGATCACGGGGTATCAGGAGCCGATCCCTTATGGGCCAGCCAAGCCCGGAGAACTACGCCGGGTAATCATGTACATCGGGCTGGCGCGTATGAAGCTGGGCTGGGAACCGCAGGTCACGCTGGCTGAGGGACTGGGTGAGACAGTCCGGGCTTGGAAACTAGAACGGGCTGAGCAGCCCGAAACCGCATGAAGTCAGTCGATTCTTTCCGTGATGCCATGACAGGATTTACAGAGAGGAATGACGTCCAATTTAAATCGTTCAGAATAGCCGCGATGGTGATGATAATCAGTCGCTGGCTGTCCACATTGCTGACATCTAAGCGTCAATGGACTTGGCATTCGACCACTTTTGACCCGAAGATGGATAGCCTCTCGCGCTCTATTCTTTTGAGGTTCTCGCTTCCGGTAGTCTTTGAAATACTTCCTAACATGCTTCCGGTTCTTGCGTTGCCAATTGAGCGCGCTGATTTTGCGTTGTTCTTTTCGGCGTTTGTTTCGTTCTCTTTCGTGGTGGCGATATTGTTCTCCCAGTCGTTGCCTTCGGTTTCTTTCAGAACTAGCATGGCTTTTCAGCCAATCTTCTCCCGCCGCGATCTGGCGAACGCGCACATAACACGAGGCACACAATCCTTTGGCTTGATGTCTTCTTTCACGTCCACATCGTTGACAAACGACAATCCTCCCCATACCGTGATTATAGCATGAAAGTGGCCGTTGTCCCAACGTGGAATAAGCCAGACCGCGGCGATGGCGGAATCCGTCGAGTGACCGAAGCAGCTTGGAAGTATCTTCCTGCTTTCGGTATTGAACCAGTCGTTGGATGGCGTGAGGCTGATGTGGTGTGGACGCATGGGACGATGGTGGTCGATATGCCACCTGATCGGCCAATTGTCTCGACGTGCCACGGGGCATACTGGAGCCGCTACGACTGGCCGAATTGGGCGCACGAGGCCAATCGGGAGGTCGTCCGAGCAATGGCTCGCGCCCAGTTTCACACCGCGCCGAGCGAATGGGTCGCCAAGGCCCTGCGCCGCGGGATGCTGGTCTATCCCGAGGTCGTCTATCACGGGGTCGATGCCGACGAATGGACTCCTTCCGGCAATTGGCGGCCGACGGTGCTCTGGAACAAGGCCCGTGCCGATCCGGTCAGCGATCCCTACGACCTGATCGAGGTCGCGAAGCGGCTGCCGAACGTGGCTTTCCAATCCACGATCGCACCGGGACCCGCGCCGTCAAACATCCAGATCCTCGGGATCATGCCGGTCGGGGACATGCGGGAGGTGGTTCGCAATTCCGGGGTCTATCTGGCAACCGCCCGCGAGACCTTCGGGATCGGTACGCTCGAAGCGATGTCGTGCGGGGTCCCGGTCGTCGGCTGGAACTGGGGCGGGCAGGCTGAGATCATCAAGCACGGCGAGACCGGATTTCTGGCCGAACCGGGAGACTATGAAGCCCTGGCCGAGGGCCTGCAGTGGGCGTTGGAGCATCGGGATCTCTTGGGAGCCAATGCCCGTCACGACGTCGCGGCTCGTTGGGGCTGGGAACGGAGGATCGAACAGTATGCGGATCTCTTTAAACGGGCGCGGCTTTGGTGGGACGCCCAAGCGGTCAAGGTCTCGGTGGTGGTCACGACTCACAATCTCGCTCGGTATCTTGGGGACTCTCTGGCTTCTGTGGCGGCGCAGGACTTCCAGGATTGGGAGTGCCTCGTCATTGACGATGCGAGCACGGACGATCCGGTCTCCGTTGTCCGAGCACAGCAAGATTCCCGCTTCCGTTATCTCCGGACGCCAGAGAACCTGAAGCTCCCGGGTGCCCGCAATTTCGGGTTCACCCATGCCAAGGGCCGGTACATCCTGTTTCTGGACGCGGACGATATGCTGGCCGAACACGCGCTACGAACCCTCGCGGGCGTACTGGATCAAGACCCGTCGATCCATGTGGCCTACGGGCATCTGGATACGATTAGCGAGGATGGATCGAACCGCCAGCGGAACTCCTGGCCGTTCGCGCAGTACAGCTGGCGGGCGCAGATGGCCCACCTTAACCAGCTCCCCTACTCCGCGCTGATGCGCCGGGAGGTTATGGAGCGGACCGGAGGCTACAGATCCCGCCACTGGCGGGCCGAGGATGCGCCGCTGTGGATCCTGGCTTCGAGCTTCGGGTTCAAGATCCAGAAGGTGACGGAGGCCGCGACCCTGATCTACCGCTGGCGATCCGATTCCAAGTCGCAGGGTGAACCGGGCGATGGCGATTGGACGCTGGAATTTCCTTGGCGATTAGGGGCTGAGAACGGCAAGGACGGGGCGGCGCTCATGCGGACGACGGCCGGGCATCCGAACGAGGACATGGTGCCGTGGTCTGCCCAAGGAGATCCGCCTCCGGGCGTGCGTTTCTGGCCGGTCCCGGATCGGGTAGCCCCCCGGATTTCGGTTCTGATCCCGGTCGGGCCTGGGCATGAGAAGTACGTCATCGACGCGCTCGATTCGGTCTTGGCCCAGACTTTTCAGGACTGGGAAGCCATCGTCGTCAACGCGACGGGCAAGGCTTGGCCCGCCGCGGATCAATTTGACTCCCCGGTCGCCGGCTGCCCGTGGGCGAAGGTCATCGATCCGGGACAGCTCATGCGGCCGTCCCAAGCCCGCAATCTCGCCGCCCGTCATGCGATTTCCGAGGCCATCTTCCTGCTCGATGCCGACGACATGCTGCTCTCGAACACCTTGGAAGAGATGTACGCCTATCACATCGGGACCGGCGGCGGCCTGATCTATACCGACTGGCTGAAGGCCGAGCCCGATCCACGCGAGCCGATGCAGCTGGTCGAGTCCGACGAATTCCGTTGTGGTGACGTGCTGATCAAGATGCGGCACGCCATGACCTGCCTCATCCCCAAGTGGGCACATGAGGAAATCGAAGGCTACAACGAGACGATGCCGGGGTGGGAGGATTGGGATTACCTGATCGCGCTCCAAGCCGCCGGCGTCTGCAGCTACCGGGTGCCCATCCCCGGATTCATCTATCGGTTCCGGACCGGGACCATCCGGGAGGACAGCTTCGGCAAGAAAGACGCTATACTCAAGATGATCCGGCGCAACTGGGCCGATTACTACGAAAGGAGAAAGAGCATGCCCTGCGGAGGTTGTCCAGGAAAAGCGAAAGCCAGCATCAATCCGAGTTCCAATCCGGGCCTCGGAGCCAAGATGCAAGCGGCTTTAGAAGGGCCAATGACGCTCCTGGCCTATCAAGGACCGGGAGAAGGGAAGGTCACGATCCGGGGTCCGATCACGAACACGGTCTACGTCTTCCACCGCAACGAGCCGAAGTACGTGATCTCCAGCGATGCCGAGGTCCTCTTGGGGCGGAGCCGGAAAGGCAAGCCCGACTTCCTGACCGTCCAGAAGGCCCCCGAACGCCAGCGCATCCGGGTCCCGGTTGAGGTCACGGGACCGCCCGTGATGCCAGACTTCCCGGAGATGCCTGGCCCGGATCCACGCAAAACCGATGACATGACCATCGCCCAGATTTCGAGCGCGGCGGTTGACGCGGAGGACGCGACCTTACTACAATGGCTGCAGGAAGAGCGGGCGGGCAAGAACCGGGTGGGCGCCATCCGGATCCTTGAAGAGAAGCTCACCGAACGTGCCAGTCCCGAGCCTGCCTGAGTTCGTCATCGGAGGCCTGGCGGTTTGGAGAGTCTCGGCGCTGATTGCCTATGAACGAGGACCCTTTGCTATCTTTCAGTGGATTCGAACCGTTGTGGGAATCGAACATTTCGACGACGGGACTCCAGACCCTGCTTCCGTTCACGGAGAGCTTGCACAGCTTTTGCATTGCGTCTGGTGCGTTTCCTTGTGGATCGGAATCGGATGGTATGTTGGGTTCGCTCTTGCCTCCCAGCCTGTCTTGCTGGCCTCTTCCATTCTGGCATTGAGTAGCTTGGCGATCATCATAGAACGTCATAATCATGGCTAGGGCAACGACTCCGACGTGGCTTTCGCTTGATCGCTGGGCTCAGATCCTCGGGATCAATCCGATCCATTTCAATCAGATGTTCTCGGCCGTAGTCCCTGCCAGCAACTGCAACGATGCCTGGACTCAGAACGCCTATCAGAATCCGAACTTCACCTCCCGCGAGGATCTGGCCCAGGCGATCCGGGATGCGGAGATGAAGATCGCCTCCGAGCTGGGGTATTACCTGCTCCCGGATTGGGTGGCCGACGAGCGCAGGCAGACCGTCCGGCCAGCAAGGCCCGAGCTTTTCTCAAGGGCTTCGGTCAATGTCCGGGGCCTCGCCAAGTCGATCGAGACCGATTGGGGCTATGTTATCTCCGGCGGGCAGCGGGCCGAGACCTTGATTGATGATGCGGTTGCGGTGACGGTTTCGGATGTCGATGGGGACGGCTATGACGAACGAGCGGTCGCGACGGTGGCGACCGCGGTCACTTCGCCGTGCGAGATCCGGGCCTTCCTGCCCGGCCAGGCCGGGAGCTTCGCCTACGAGATTCGGCCAATCACGGTAACGATTGCGGCTGGGGTCGCGACCATCACGTTCAACCGCTGGCAGCTGGTCAAGCCCACGCTGCAGGAACGCCTAGATGCCGAGCTACCCGATCAGCGAATCAACGGGGACCTGGCTGCGTCCTACGAAACGACCATTGATGTCTATCGGGTCTGGAACGATCCCCAGAGCCAGGCCAATTTGCTCTGGGAGCACGAGCCGTCGGGGTGCTCGAACTGCAACGGCTCGGGTTGCGTCGAGTGTTCGTTCTCAACCCAGACGGGGTGCTTGGCCGTCCGCAACGAGCGTCTGGGCGAAGTAACCTACCGGCCGGCGACATGGGATTCGGTTGATGAGCAGTTCGATACGGCTGAGTTTGCAGTCGGGCGAGACCCCGAACAACTCCGGGTCTGGTACTATGCGGGCTGGCAGTCGACCGACCCGCGGGTCGCCTGCCCACGGGTGCAGCTTGATCCCTATTGGGAGAAAGCCATCGTCTATCTCTCGGCCGCGCTCCTTGACCGCGAGTTGTGTTCATGCAACAATGTCGAGAAGTTTGTGGAATACTGGCGGGAGGATCTGTCCCGAACCGGAAGCGAAGTGAGCTATCAGATCAGTGAGGCCGATCTCTTGAATCCTTTTGGTCCTTCCCGGGGCGGGGTCTACGCCTGGCGGCAGGTGCAGCGCGACGGCCGGAGAATCCGCAAATGAAAAAGATCCTCACTTGGCCGCGGTGGATGCCTTCCCCGTTAGGTATTCTTTGGGGATCAGGCGAGCCAGCGATATTTCTCTCTTTCCGTGCCTATCAGTTGGGTAAGTTGAGAGTTCATATTCCCACGCGCCTCGGATTACGGAGTCTATTCCGCAAATGAAGCAAGTCGACTGGACCGACGGACGGGGCCGCAAGTACCGTGTGATCCTGCCGGATGAGGCGAATGAGACGGAGGCCCCGATGGGGATTCCATTAGGACCACCCGATGCGGTGGACTTCTTGGAACTCCCCGAGCCGTTTGCGACCCGGCTTCATAACACACTCCACGAACGCGGTCTCTATCGAGCTCGCGACATCCGTAAGAATCCGCAGGCCATCTTCGGAGCGTTGCAATCGGCGCTCAAAGTCGATGTCCATCTCTTGATGCAAGCCTATGCCGAAGCTGAAATGGAAGTCCCGTTCGAGCAACAGAACGGACGAGGACCATGATAGGAGGAATCAATGGCTGGTGATGTAGCAAAAGCAGGAGAGAGCCGGGTCTGGTTGTTTGAGGACGGGTTCGGACCCGGGCGCGGCAAGGAATACTTCGGGTTCGCCCGGATCGGAGACCCGACTTTCGGGTTCGGAGACATCGAGCGGATCGAGGTTCCGTCCGAAACCCGGTTCAACGAGTTCGTTCAGATCGATTCAATCCAAGGCGCGAAGGAACGTCCAACCGCTTCGGTGATCGCCCGGTATCCGCGAGCGGATCTCAGTTCGCTCCTGCGGATTGGGCGAAAACGATGCGCGTCAGGGGTTGAAGTCCATCTCGGTAAGTGCGGCAATCCGCAGGACTTCGACGCTGCCTGGGACAAGGTGCTGGTCTTCACCGACGTGAAGTATTCCAGCTACTCGGGCGAGAACTTCGGCGCCCTGGCCTCGGACGAGCAAGCGGCGGCCAACGAGACTGGCGAGTTCTCGGCCGACGATATGTACGAGGTCAAGCCGCTGCTCTTTGGGGAGCAGCTCTCGACTGTCATCGCCCGGGAGATTACCAAAGTCTTGGCCTGCGACACGATCGAATGCGGGGACTGCGACGAACCGTCCGACGGATGCCAGAAGGTCTTTGCGCTCCAGGTCGGGGTGGGAGCCACACCGGGCACGAATCCGAGCGTGGTCTATTCTGACGACGGAGGAGCGACCGGGGCGAGCTTGGCGATCTCCACCCTGTTCTCTAATGAAACTCCTGGAGATGCGGTCTGCGTCGGCGGAGACATGGTGATCGTCGCGGGTGCCGGCGGAATCCACATCAACGATTTCGAGGACATCCTGGACGGAACCGACAACTGGGTGGAAGTCACGTCCGGCCTCGTGGCGGCTAAGGGTCCGCTCTCGATCACGAGCGTAGGCCCGAGCCACACCTGGATGGGTGCAACCGGGGGCTATATCTACTTCACCGACGATCCACGAGGGGGAGTCTCGGTCCAGGATGCGGGAGTCGCCACGATTCAAGACCTAGAGGCGATCCATGCCCTCGACAAGCTGAACGTCGTCGCGGTGGGAGACCTCAACGCCGTGGTCTACACGACCAACGGGGGTTCGACCTGGCAGAGCTTGACTGGCCCAGCCGTGGGTGTCAATCTGACCGCGGTCTGGATGTACGATGCCCGACTGTGGCTGGTCGGGGATGCCAACGGCGATCTGTGGCGGACATCCGATGCGGGTGTAACCTGGACCGAAATCACGCTCCCGATTACTCCGACGGCCCTCAACGACATCCGGTTCTTCGACTCGGTGGTCGGGTATCTTGGCGTGACTGTGGCGGGCCCGGCCGGCCGGA
>Ga0209751_10004645_pt1 | contig 13088 bp, 27 predicted proteins | sample RifCSP13_1_FD_184019 | JGI IMG/M metagenome (GOLD analysis project Ga0209751, IMG submission 184019) | Soil microbial communities from Rifle, Colorado - Rifle CSP2_sed 13_1 (SPAdes) (version 2) | ecosystem: Environmental > Terrestrial > Deep subsurface > Rock core/Sediment | place: Rifle... | reverse complement strand
TTCTGGCGCTTCAATCTTCGCCACACGCCCCGTTTGCATCTCCAAGAAATACTCATGCGGACGAGGCACTAATCGTATACTCATCAGGGAATCTTGGGGCGTGACCAAAAACTTATCCCACATAGCCGTCAGGTGATTGACAGTCCGGAGCGGTGAGGTAGGAAGGAGAATGGCGAACGATCCGCTGTAGTGGTCACGCTTACACAGCGCGTGGAAGGCAACCGCCTGGACGCTCACACCCTGGACAGAGAGTTGGGGGGGGCGCTGGATGCGTTCGACCTGGAGATCGCCTGCCTCGTTGAAAATCTGTGTGTCATCACTCGACAGAATCACGTTAGTAAAGACCTTGGATTCTAGCGCCACCTGACAGGCTAATCGCCATAGGGGAATCCCCATAAACTTGGCGCGATTCTTATTGGGGAAGCGCACACTCTGGGCCTTGGCAGGAATGATAGCGATACACGGGCGTTTATCCATTCTTCCCCCCACACAAGGGACACTCGGGGTAGCGTTCTTTCTCGTAGGTCGCGCCACACATAGGAGAAATCACGAAGATGCTAAAATGGCACAAGGTCATCGACCCCCACCTTCAACGTCCGCGCTATTTCCCCCATCTTCTCCCGCAACTCCTCCTTCGTAAACATCCGCTGTTGCTCCCCCGTGTTCTGCCAGTGGCCATCCACCTCCTCAAAGTAGTACCCTGGCCCCTTGGACTCGTAGGCGTTCCAACAGCTCATGCAGTTGCCAATCCAGTGCAGGGGCTTACGACAATGGGGGCAGACGTCGCGCTGATGCTGGAGGTAGATCGGATAGCCTTGGCCTATGTCGCAGAAACGGTCTGCGTTGAGGGTGCCTCCGCAGCCGCCGACTCGGCAGTATTCCACCTGTAGCTCCTGCGCTTCGCCTTCCAGCCTCCGTTTACCCATCATTTCCTCCGCGACAGTTGCTCGAGATCCTTGCCTAACCAGCCCATGAGCCGGCTACACAGGCGCTTCGTATTCTGAGACTTTCTGTGTGGATTCGTCTCAAACCATTGGTTCCACTGGCGCAGCTTCATGTTGACCCATGGGGCATCGAGTTTATAGGGCTGAATAGAGGCGATGAACTGGTCCCAAAACTCCTCACAGGATCCGTTGCTCAGATCTGAAAGGTGTCGGCATTCTTTCAGCGTAGCCAAAATGGTAGGGTCGATGTCGGGTGGCGACGATTGGGTCTCCAATCGTTCGACACCATCTACTCCCCTCCTTTCCTTTCCTTTCCCTTCCTTTCCCTTCCCTTCCAAGGCCTTTTTTCGCGAACGTTCTGCGAATCCTCCACGAACCTTCGTGGAATCTTCGTCGAATATAGATGGGTCAAAGCCTGAAATCGTAGGTTTACCTGGCTTATCAACCCTCTGATGCTTGGCAAAATTTCGAATCCACAGATATTGCTTCTTGGTCTCTTGATCTGAAAAGCTGACGACCAGCCCCCGAGGAAGCAGCTCGTCAAGAAGTAGTGGGGCAACGAGGGTGGTTGGATCTTCGGTACTGTGGGGGAAAATGCAGGCCTTGAGGTAATGGGGACAATGCTCAATCACGCCGTAATCATCGGCAAAATTGAGCATACCAAGGAAAAGAAGCAGGGCACGAGGCGAGAGGGTACCAGTCTTGGGATCTGTCCATAACTCCGGCTTAATAGTCCGTATCCTCGCCATCATCCCCCCAGTGCCTTCTTATCCCTCTCCCGCCACACCTTCTTCAACCGCTGATGTGACGCCCCAAGATGTGAGCCCTTCTTGCGCTGCTTGGGTCTGGCCGGCCAGAGTGTGATGGGGCGGTTTTTCATGGCTCACCAAATACAATTATGCACGACGGAAACGGTGCTCTTCCTTGCCCATTAAATGAAAGGCGACCACGAATGAAGCGGATTTCCGTAGCCTTCAATGCGTATTCGTGCCACCACTTAGTATCCGTTCTTGATGGCACGAGAAACACAACCAGTTTCCCCTTTTGTGATTCTTCCCAGCCCTTCCTCATCCATCGCTCAATGTGTTTGTGGCCGTATGGTGGGTTTACAAAAGACCTCTGGCCCCAATCACAACTCAACCCATCAAGGAGGGCATGGGGTGAATTGGTTGGGCAGGGATCAAAATCAAAATCAAACTCTCTCTTGAGAGCATCTAAAATGTTGGATGGTGTCTTCCAGCCGCTTGAATATCCCAGAAATTTAGGCAGTCGTTGATAATGTTTCATTTAGTTTGGAGATCCCAAGGTTCTTCGGGCAATGTCTTTCAGGCAATGGCAGCAAGTCCAGACCACGACCCTTATTGGCAGACCAGCTCCCACGCAACCAGGCTTATAGTGTTTCCGTTCTTGGACTCCTTCGCAATGCCAGCAGTGTTTCCAGGGCCAACATTTCGTCATCATCAAACCCCTTGCCCTCTCCTTCAAAATTGTGTGTGGGCAATTTTGTCTGTTCTCTTCCACCCACGACCATTTTTCCGCACCCACCCCCGCTTCTCATACGTCCGCATCCGTTCCTCCAACGTATTCGTCTCAATCCCCATCGCCTGTGCCGTCAGATATTTGTCCCACTTATGGGCCCTATATTGCCTGAAAGTGTCCATAAACATGTCCACCATCCGCTTCCGCATCCCGCCCCGTACATTCGCTATCTTACGCTCGAGTTGATAGGGACCAATGGCCCGCTTAATGTCCTGCCTAATGGCCTGGCGGTGGGCAGTCAGTGGCAAGGTAGGGTCCATGCGGCCAGCACGGATCTCAATAACGATCTTCTGCCGCCCGTCCGCCTCAAGGACGGTGACGCGCGAGCCACATTTAGAACACAGAAGCCAATCGCGCATGGGGTCTAGCCCAAGGACCAGATGAGCCAGGGGATGAGTCTCAGCATTATGTCCCCCTTCTCTGTGTGTGGTTTTGCCACTCGTAAATTTCCTGCCACGAAATACCTATAATCGCAGAAATTCGTTTTGCTGTATCGACGGAAAACGCACTCCCGTTGAGCCATCGAGAAGCTTGAGCCTTATCAACCCCCAATGCCTCTTCAAGTGCCTTTGTAGTCTCAAGACCGTAAGGCTTGAGTTTGTCCTTTAGGGAGGTCATACGGTTCATTGAAACAGCACTTGCCAAACATGTCAAGACTTATTTTAGGGCACTACCGACGACAAAAATAATGCTTGACAAGCTTATCAAGGCTGTGGTAGGCTGCGACCATGAAAAAGTCACAGCATATGACGCGTGGCGAACTTCAATTTGTTCGTGAGATCGAGGGTCAGGGTAAAACGTGGCTGTATGAGCCCAGAAAGTTTGCCTTGCCAAGCCCATATAATTCATATACTCCAGACTTTTTCGTTATTGAGGATGGACTTTTCTACGAGATATCGTCTTCTCGTCAAGCCTACTCGTATCAGCGAGAGAAGGTAGCTGCTTTCAAGAAAAACTATCCGCGTCTAAAAATAGAAATCGTAAATGCTGGTGCCTGGGAAGTTGGCCCAAGTGCGCCACGAGTTGATATCGTGAGGAGACCATACAAGCACGTTTGGGGCCGTCATGGTGCCCTAACAAAACTCAGGAGGAGAAAGAACTTAGCGCCTATCACTACTGAGCTTTTTGAAATCATGGACGACCTAAATTGTCGTACAGTGATAGAGCTAGCACAGATTATTGGTGTCCCCGCTCCTCGTCTATACAGGATATTACATGGCCCAGGAACTCACACTATTTGGGAAATAAGACATAGATACAAGGGGCTCAAGGAAAAAGCAAGAACCTCTACCAACCACGTTAGCAACTAAGGAGGCCCCATGACCCCCACCCTCACCGCCATTCCCGTGAAGGCGTTAATAAAGCAAGGCTATTTTTGGCCCAACGTCACGGTCATCAGACTGTTCGGCTTTCTGGCGTTGCAGTCGAGGAATTAGCGATGACATGGGGACAAGCCCTCTCGTGGTGGCAATATACGATCCTTGCCGTGCTCTCAGCCCTTTGGGAATTCTATGCCGCTGAGACGGCCTATCGCTTAGCTCTGGCGGTGTTTCTCTTGTCGGACTAATGATGCCTAGCTGGCTCAGGAGGTGGCTTATGAAAGACCAAGGCATGCCTGTGATGTGTGGTTGGCACTCGACCTATTTTGGCACGACCTATCAGATTCGGGGGCGCGTTCCCACAGCGAAGGATCAACTGACGGGCAATATCTCACACGGACTCTGCCGTCGCTGTGCCAAACGGTTTCGGCAAGAGTCGAGGGGGAGGATAACATGATTAGGACTTACAGCGTCAGCTTCTCCACACTCGGCAAGATCCACATCGCCATCAAAGATGGCTGGACCAATGACATCATTAGCACTGCCATCTATTCCGTAGAAGATATGCCAAAAGCCATAGGCTTTCTACGGGACCACCTCGAGGAGGATGCGGGACATTTCGTGCCACGAGATGCGTTTCCAATGAAGGATTGGATGCGAGAGGAGTTCGAATCCATGGAAAGGAGCATGTAGATGACGGAAGCCTTAGCGATTCCTGATTCCCAGATCACCAATCTGCCTGAGATGAAACGCCAAGCGGATCTTCGCATTGAGATCGCCACCTACTGGGCCGAAAAGCTGATGGACATCGTTGAGAAGCGCAACATGGCGACCACAATTCAGGGCAAGAAGTATCTGCAAGTCGAAGGCTGGCAGGTGGTAGGTGAACTGTGCGGCGTGACACCCATCGTCGAATGGACCCGCCCGTGGATGGATGGAGACCAAAAGAGGGGCTATGAGGCACGGGTGAATATCATGGACCGCGATGGGCGTATCGTATCTAGCGGAGAGTCATCCTGCGGTTTTGATGCCTTCCCGTGTCGTGGTAAGACGGGCTCAGAGCAAGAGAAGGCTGCACGGTCTGCGGCCCAGACTTGGGCTGCTAGCCGTGCCTATCGAAACAAGTTTGGATTCGTGGCTAAGCTGGCAGGGTATGAGCCCACGCCAGCAGAGGAGATGAGTGGTGTCAGCACCGAAGTCTCGGCGCCTCGGAGAGGTCGGCCACCCAACAAAGGAACGACACCAGAAGCAGGCTCGTCTTGGCTCACCCAGTTCAAGGACGCCCTCACCAAACTGTGCGGCACCGAAGCCAAGGCCCTAGAGTTTTTGGGCACACAGGGCTATGAGCGATGGGAAGAGGTGCCCAGCCATGAGAAGGCGAGGGACATTTACAAGGCGAAAGCGAAGGAGAAGTCGTAGTGGCCACGCAACCCTACTTTAATAAGGCTGGAAAGCGCATCCCCGGAAACACCACCATCATTGGTGAAAATTTGGGGTGGAAAACTCGCGGCCTTGTGCATTGGGCCTGGGATCTGGGCATGCAGGGCAAGAACTATCGTGAGACCCAGGAGGAGGCGGCAGGCACGGGAACCATTATCCACGCCTGCATTGATGCCGAACTCGCCGGCAAGCCGTGGCCGACCTTTGACGTGCCGCCAGAAGAGAAGGCCAAAATAGATCAGGCCATGCTGGGCTTTTACGAATGGAAAGACGCCTCTCGCTTGGAGATTACAGGCTCAGAGCAGCCGTTGATCTCTGAGCTGTATCAGTACGGAACCACGCTGGACCACCCTGCCCGTATCAATGGGCGGCGGGTGATTGTCGAAGTCAAGACCGCCGATGATGTGTACGCAGACTTTTGGATTCAAATGGCGGCACAGGGCAAGGCGTGGGATGAGAACTTTCCCGACGATCTTGTAACTGGCTTTCATTTGCTGCGAGTTGGAAAGAAAGATGCGGGATTCGGGCATGACTATAAGCCCGATCTTGAAAAGGCGTGGGAGGCGTTTGTGCATCTTAGGGCGCTGCATGACTTAAAGAAGGAGCTTAAATGACTACTAAGGCTAAAATCATTGGGTATGCGGCTGTCGGTCCACGCGGTCCGCTTGATCTGTGGTTTCCCATAGGCGGGAAACACCCACCTAACGGCTTGCTGGTGTGCGGAGATTCGATTTGGGTTTTTTCAACTCGTTCTAAGGCAAGGACCGCAATTCGTCGTTCAAAGAAATGGGCCACGAAAAACAATTATTCTTGGGCAAAAGATATAATAAAAACACAGTCAGTTAGATTTGCGGGAATCAAATGACCGCCCCCCAACTCTCCAAATCCCTCTCCGATTGGGACCAAGAGCGTGCCATCATCCAGCGGAACGTGCTCCTGCGGAATGATCCGCGCTTGCTGAGAATATGGGCGAAGGCGGTCGGCTTACGGCATTGGCATACGGCGAAGGATGGACTGATCTTTGGGGTGGTCAGTGACCAATGCCCTCTTTGCCAGAATGGAGGGAAGCCATGACCCCTACTGACCGCTGGACCTGGGGCGAGTGGGAGGCGTACATTGACCAGCCTTGACGACATCATTTGGATGAAATGTCCGTCTTGCGGCGGCAAAGGACGTAGGGGATATGAACTCGGCAAGTGGTACACGGAAGCTGAGGCGGTACAGTTTACCTGCGAGAAGTGCGGGGGCTGGGGCGTGGTGCCGGATATAGTGTCAACCACGTGCGTGATGTTTCCCGAGCCGACGGAAGGAACATGATCCTCATCGCCTTCCTCCTCGCCCTCCTCGGCATCGCTGCAGACGGCGGCTTCACGGATGAGGCGTTTAAGGATGATCTGCCGTACATCATGGACGAGATGGAGTAGCGATGAACTGTTACTGCTTACTCGACTTAGGGCCTGACGCAGGATGCCCAAAAAGTTGTAATTGTCCGCCGCAGGATTGGTGGGTAAAAGATATGAATACCCCAGCGGCCGAGGTCCCCTTATGGGGCTGGATACAAGTACACGGGGGACGGTCGAGGCTACTTAGGTTTATAACAGGCATCCTCACTCGGCTAGAAGAGTTGGGGTGAGCCATGACCAGACCAGTCAACTTCGAATGGCTCCAGAAGCGCGTCACTGACCTGGAGGTCGAGGTCGAGCGGTTACGAGGTATTATCGGTGAAAAGAGGCTTGGTAAGCACCTGCACGGGATTGACGTTTGTGCCTATTGTGCGGAAGGTGATACTGCAAAAGAAGCCCTGCGGCGGATGGTGGAGGCGTTGATCCTTGTAGTGGACTGTGGCTATGAAGTCAACAACCCAGACAATATGGCCGTAATTGAAGAAGCCCTCGCCTTTGCCAAGGGGGTGATGAAATGACGTGGCAATGTGGTCGCTGCGATCAGTTTAAGTCGCTCCGGGAAGGAAAGCCAGTGGGCGAAATGTTGCCGAAACACATTAGACTCTGCCATCGGCGTAGCTGGTGCGCTAGTGCTGACGGGGATTTATTTGAAAGCGGATTTGATCCTGAGGATACACTAAACTGTCTGGCTCCAGAGGATTGCAATGCTCCAATCAACCAAGGCCCTGCATGGCATAGGGGCGAGACAGGGTTTCCGCACCACCCACCCTGTTCATGCTTAGACTGTCAGATATGGTACTACTCGTTGAAATGACGATGGAGGAGTGATGGTCTATTACAACGGCCCTTGCCCACTCTGCCCCAAGACCCTGTTGGACGAGTCTACAACTCGCCGACACCTTTTGGAACACATTACTGAACTCCGCACCGCCCTCGCCGCGAAGGAGAAGGCGTTGCGGGAGCTACAAAAGTTGCTCAGGCGTCATGGTAATCATCTTCCACCATGTAAATCGTGCATGACTTGGTGGGTCCCTGTGACCGAAAGCAAATGTGATTGTGGTTTAGATGAAGCCCTCTCCAGCCCCACGCCAGCGGAGCCTGATCAAGGGCGGGAATCCTATGCGAATGATCGGACTATTGACTGACGCCGACCGTGGCGCATGAGAAAGACCGTTAAACACCGCAGTCGGCAGGTAGTTCGATATACGTCCTGCCCGGATTGTAGATGCGCGAGTCTTGGTGTCCAGCGCAACAATAGAATAGTGAGACATTCCATCGGGTTCGGAAGTGTAGAGAAAGTGGGGCCGGGAACACGCCATCCACTATTCCGAACGATTATCTGCTCGGGTAGCGGGAAGATTGACGCCGACAGTGGCGGGGAGGAGTGAGACGGAGATTAAGGAATGGTGTAAGCAAATTGCTATATGGCGTGAGGCTAAGGGTTTTGTTACCTCGAAGGAGAATATGCTGGAGAAGTTGATGCTGGTGGTAACAGAACTTTCGGAGGGAGTAGAGGCAGTCCGTCATGGTGACTGGACCAATTTTTCTGAGGAGATGGCAGACGCGACTATTCGCATCTTTGACATATGTGGTTCTATTGGCATCGACTTGGAGAACGAGATTGCAGTCAAGATGGGTGTCAACGAGCAGCGACCCCACATGCACGGGAAGCTGAAGTAAAGGAGCCCACCGCCGATGAGTGATAGGAAGAAAATGCCGGTTAAGTGGAAGGTCTGCACCGAATGTGGTGATAAGTGGACATACAAGCCACAAGCAACGAAGTGTACCATCTGTGGTGGAGAATTGAGGAAGGCCGATGACTGACACGTTGCTCACGTGGGTGGGGAGATGACGCCACGAGAGAGAGCCAAAAAGTGTAAGTCGGAGTGCCTGCATCTTGATAGAGGAGCTTGCGGTGAATGCATTGAAGGGGCCATCACCGCCGCCGTGGCGGAGGAGCGAGGCAAATGGATGAATGCCACGGAGCATCCAGCGACGTGCGGCTATGTCAATGGGCCGAAACCTCCGTGTACCTGTGGAGCACATGCAAGATTGGCAGAACTCCATGGTGAAGTAGCGAAGATCATCCGCGCCCGAGGTCAAACGTGACTGGTCCAGTTGCTCGTTCATTGAATCGCCAAGCCAAAGGCAAGCGGCTCGAGAACCTAGCGAAGGAATGGCTGGAGGCCAAAAGCTTTCTTGTCCAACTCTGCCCTAATCAGGTCGTTTGGGTGCCAGATAAGAAGCGACCGCCGAAGATCATTCGGGGTCGGCCCGTGTATCCACGGATCCCAGTCGCAGTCTCCAAGGACTTCTTTGGGATATGGGACGGGAGTTATGTTGATTATCAGGATGGTCAGATGCAGCGACGGGGATACTTCCAAGTCACGGTCTGGCCCAAGGTCAGTGAGAAGCGGAAGGACATCTTGGCGTCCAACTTTCCTTGCAACGCCCATGACATGATCCTGGGCTATGTCGAGGGGAAGGGCCGGCACTTCCGGGTGCTAAGGGGGCCATGGTTTGAGGAGGATGAGGGGGAAAAGTTGGAGGCTACTGGTGCCTAATCGCATCTGCACGGGCCAGGCGTTCGGCCGGTGCAAGGACTGCAAGGCCATGAAGCTCATCTGTATGACGTGCAAGATGTGTGGGGGGTGTCACAAGTAGGCCCTTTGGGGCCTCTACGGTGCCCCAGGATGGACGATCTAACCAAACAGGCCCTACTTAGTCTGTATGTTAACAACCGACAAGGGAAGGCAAGGTAGGCTAGTGTACGGAAAGGCTACAGTTGACAAAGTAAAGGTTTGGATGTTGACAATGGGCCTCGCCGGCAGGCCCTAGACCCCCGGGAAACCCCAAGACTCCACCTCCATTATGGGTAGCGGCCTCCCGAGGGGAGCCGGCAACTTCATTCCGTAGCTCAAGGCACATGCCTTGGCCCATGGTGGCTAAGCAACACTTTAATAACCCTTCTCGATATTAAAGAAAAGCCCAAAAACTTGAATAAGCAACACGATGAAGAGAAACCATAGGCCAAGACTAAAGGTGGTTCCGACAATCTCAAGTATGCGCATCATCTGTCAACACCAATATATTGAATGAGTCCGGCAGGGTGGCTCGAACACGCCTGCCTATCCGCAGGATGGGCTGCCACTACTCCGGCTTGGGTATGGGCGTGTACGCCTCTACCTTCGCCTTTGCCGCGTCAAGCTTTACCTCTACGTCATTCAGATAGGCAAGCACGGCGTCCCGATCCTTCGGAGCCATATCGAACAAGGAGATCCCCTCCCGAATTGCAGCGATGATCGCCGGGAGGGCTCCCAGGAGAACCAGAATCAATCCCATTACGCACCTCCCGTCGTTTTGACGAACGCCTTGCTATAGAACTCAAAGAGTTTCTGGGCGAGATCCATGCTGAGTGAGAGAATCTCGTCCAACTCTCCGCTATCCACGTTCGGGTGGGCCTTGGCCGTTTTCCAGGCATCAACGGCCGAAGGATAGACCTGCTTGAATACCAACGCAAACTCCCGCCAGGGGCCATACTCAGCCTCACCGATCTTCTTGTCACGATACAAGGAATCGTACATATTCCCCGTTGTGACAAAGAGATCCCCGGCGATGGCGAGCGTATCCCCCGTCTTTGCCAGGTTCTCTAGGTAGCTGGAGCACCCGGCAATGGCCGCCATTGCCACGAGGGCAAGGATGGCGGTTGACTTCCGTAGTCTCATCATCCCCTCCTTCCCTTTCTATACAGTGTTATCCCTTGTGAACCGATGCAGCCACGAGCCCAAGGGCGATCACCAACTGCTCCCACGACGCCTCAAATGCTTCCATGAGCCCCATGTCGCCCGTGAAATACCCGGCGACGAAGTTGAGGATCAGAAGCCCCGCGGCGATCTGCGTCCGGTAGCCCGCGAGCCAGCCCCCGGTAAGGACGTACTTCATCCAATCCATAGGTATCACCTCCTCTCCGATGGATTGACGCCTGCGCGCTTTCCGCAGGCTTGGCACACATAATCCTTCCATGTATGCCAGGTGCAACTATCCTCCATATTGCGCCGACAATCTCCCTTGTCTTTCGCTATAAGATTATAAATGCCGAAGAGTCCGCAGATACCACCGAGAGAGACGAGGGCGGCAAGGGTGATCCACTCGATCAGGACAAATCGCATCATATTTCCTGTCCTTCCGATCGCCGGACCCATTTAGTACCGTCTGGAAATGTGAAGTCAATAATCTTCCCTAGCGATTCACCATCCTCCTTCACCCGAAACTGGCCAGTACCGAGATAGTCCCGATGCTCTGGCCCCACACCTTGGTCTCTGGCCTCTCGTGTCCGATAGAATTGTAAAAATGCCGATTGCTCTTGTGGGGGACAATGTGGCCTCGTGTGGCAGACGATAACCATAGTAGCAAACAGCGGTCCTCCAGACGTAGCTGTGTGCAGATATTCACCAATCTCATTGTTCACGCCGAACTGCTGTGCGGCTGGCGTATCATGCCACGCTAGGGCTGTAAACGGGTGGACCAAGACAAAGCAGAATAAGCTAACAAGCACACAGCAGAATACGCTAATTGTCCTCATCTGGCGGTTAGCCTCAAAAAATTGACGATCATCCCTATCCCCACGGCTCCCAAGACCCAAAACAGCCACTTCTTTACTGCCATCAATTCATCAATCTTGGATTCGGCTTTCATCACGCGCCCAGTCAGACCATTCTCAGTCAGTAGGATTTCAACGCGGTCCATAGACGCCTGCACTTCTGTCATCTGCGTTTTGAGAACCGCAATATCTATGCTCAATTGCTGCAAAGAATCATTGGGCATGTTAAGCTCCAGGGCTAGGGTTAACAGGCTCACGCTTGCCGTGACATGCCAAACACATAATCAATGCTTTAATCTCTATCTCCTGCTGGCCCCCGTTGCGTCTATGGAATTTGGCAAAGGTGCGTTGGGTGAGTTCCACATGCTCCGTCACCTTGTGGCATTGGGGGCAATGAAGTTTGTGGGTGCTGCTCGTCATATTTCACCCTCGACCAACTTTCACCCTATGGTGAAAATGCATCCAGTTTCTCGCTGATTGCCTGTGAAGCAATCGTGCCCTCCCAGGACACACTAAGCGACAGAAAGGTAAAAGAGATTATTACCCTTCTGCGCGTTGTGTGCGTTTTGGGTACTTCTCATGTATCCCACTCCTGCACATCATGGATGCAATGTAAAAGCTCATGCCAGTAGATGCGCCAGCGGTCCACATCTTCCAAGTCGTTGCGGACGTAGATCTTGCCAATCACGCCGTCCTGGGGGCGGCTGCGAACGGGTAAGGACTCGACCCACAGCCCTCGAGTCGCGGCATCCCCTGCCATGCGCTGCATCTGCTTGGGGGAAAGCATACGCACCATCACCTTATAGCCTCGCCCGATACGGACTGTGCGAGGAAGGCGTCTGCCTAGCATCGTAACCCCTCACTTGAGCCACCAATCCCAGTCGGTCCAGTCTCGGCTGAACGGATACGGGAAGCCATGTCTCACCACAAAGAATCCTGGGTTCCACTTGCCGTGGGTGGTGTCGGAGAGATTGATGTATTCAATCTTCTTCGGGTCAAACATCCCCCCAATATCTATGGACGCATGGCCAGCATCGCTGAACACCCACCCTTGGCGATGACCATGCGCAGACATGACTGAGCACTCCCACTTGTTGGCTAGCCAACTCGATACGCGGGTGGGGATTTTGCTATACGACTTGGGATGTGTAATCCTGTAACTCCGCTGCCCAGATGTGAGGTAGCAGTAGGGGTATTCGCTGATCCGAATGAGCTTATCCACATCTCCAGGCACCCATTTGAAGATATGCTTCAGCCCCACCTTTCCCATAAGGAGCCGAAGGATGCGCTCGTCATGGTTGCCACGAGTGACCCACACATTCTTAAAGGTGGCTAGGACCATCTTCAACACTTCAGACACGGCTTCTAGTTCAAACGGCCACGATGTTTCCTCTCGATTGGGATCCAAGTATCGTATGAAATGGGAAAACATATCCTGGTTAAAGGTGTCGCCAGCCAAGATGCAATCCTTCGCCTGCATCTTGCTACCGATACGGCACATTTTCCTGACCAGATCAATGTCCACATAGGGGATGTGCATATCTGAGCACACAGCCACACAATCAGAGTGGACAGTTTCAAACTTGTTGAATGTGGGGAGCCAGTCCAATTTTTCAATGGCTGTAATATCATCGCCTTGCCGTGTTCGGTAACTCTTATACCAACCCTCATTACTCTTTGTTATGCTGAGTGACCGTGCCTTTCGTTCAACAGCGATCCGTGTTCGATGAAACCCAGCCTTTCGTAATTGCCCAATTACCTCTTGGAGCGTGTTGTTCGGCCAGATGCGTCTGAGGAGCGTTTCTTCTTCGTACGTCCAGCCATTAGGTTGTTTTGACATTGG
>Ga0209751_10004643_pt1 | contig 13090 bp, 10 predicted proteins | sample RifCSP13_1_FD_184019 | JGI IMG/M metagenome (GOLD analysis project Ga0209751, IMG submission 184019) | Soil microbial communities from Rifle, Colorado - Rifle CSP2_sed 13_1 (SPAdes) (version 2) | ecosystem: Environmental > Terrestrial > Deep subsurface > Rock core/Sediment | place: Rifle... | reverse complement strand
AGGTGCCCCCTTCTCCGCGCGCACGAGGGCGAGGAACGCATCGTCCAGGTTGTCCGCCGCCGTGCGCGCCTTCACCGCATCGGGGTCGCCGTGGGCCAGAAGGCGGCCGCGGTGCAGGAGGGCGACCAGGTCGCACCGCGCGGCCTCTTCCATGTAGTGCGTGGTGATGAGGACGGTCTTGCCGCGCCTCGTCAGGTCGCGGAAGAAGTCCCAGAACGCCGCGCGGAGCTCTGGGTCCACGCCGACCGTGGGCTCGTCCAGGAGAAGCAGGTCCGGGTCGTGCAGGAGGGCCGCGGCGAGGGACGTGCGGCGCTTCATGCCTCCCGACAGGTTCGAGACGATCTCGTGCCGCCGCTCCGCGATGTCCACCAGACGAAGGACGTCGCCCGTCCGACGGTCGATCGCCTCCTCGTCCATGCCCACGAGGCGACCGAAGAGGGCGAGGTTCTCCTCGACGGTCAGGTCCGCGTATACGGCAACGTCCTGAGGCATGTACCCGATCCGCGGCAGCACCTCGCGCGGCGGGAGCGCCTTCCCGAGCACGTAGGCGGTGCCGCCGCTCGGGGCCGCGAGGCCGAGCCACAGCCGGATCGAGGTCGTCTTGCCCGCCCCGTTCGGACCGAGGAGACCGAAGGTCACACCCCGCGGCACGAGGAGGGCGAGGTCCCGGAGGGCCTCCACGGGTCCGAAGCGCTTGGAGAGGCCCTTGCACACGATTGCGGGGACCTTCTCGGGGGGCAGGCGCGGCATGCCGGCGGGGCATGCGGGGCGGCGACTCTTAAGGGCTCCGCCCGGAGAGAACGTGTGCGCCGCGGGTGCGGTTCAGCCCGTCTTCGAGCGCATCCAGGGGAAGCGGCCGGTGAGCAGGCGGTCCCTCAGGATGTCCCTCGTGCCCACGACGGTCTCCATGCTGCCGTCCCAGGTCGGGAGGACCTTGCTGTAGGCATCCTCGACGGCGTCGAGCACGCTCCGCACCTTCCGGCGGATCATCGTCGAGTCCCGGCCGCGGTACACGACGGCCAGGTAGACGTGCTTCCCCCGCTCGATGAGGATGTGGTAGTCCCCGAACTCCATCTCGTGGAGCTCCCGATGCTGTCCGTACCGGAACGCGTCCTTCACGAACTCCTGCACGGCGGTGAGCATCCCGCTCAGCACGTCGCGGTCCTGCTCCTCGACCATCGTCCGGGACAGGTGGGAGATCAGGATGCCGTCCCGGTAGACGAGGAAGACCTCCTCGATCCGCACCGCGTTCCGGCGGTAGACGAGGAAGACGATCCCCGAGCCGAGGACCAGCCCGCCCAGGAGGATGTAGACGAGGGGCATGAGGTCCACCGCGACGTTGAGGATCACCACGGCGCGCGCGTACCCGATCGGCACGTTCACGCTGTTCGAGAAGCGCGCCTCGACCGCGTTCGGGATGGGGAAGCGGGCCTGCACCCCGTCCGCGATCCGAACGACGACGGTGATGTTTTGCACCTGCCCGGGCGCGAGGTCCGTGAAGTTCCAGCTGAGCGGGTCCGAGACGGTCGCGCCCACGTTCGCCTGGTAGTCCACGAGGGCCATGTGGGCGTCGAGCAGGTCCGAGACGTTCACGTAGCGGGCCGTCGTCGAGCCGTCGTTCCTCACCTGGATCCGGTATGAGAGCGTGCGGCCCGGGAACGCCTCGTCCTCGCTCGGGGTCAGCGTGAGCAGGATGGTCGGGGCGAGGAAGGTCACCTGGACCGTCGAGGTCGCGGACGCCTGCGGGTTCCCGTTCCCGTCCGTCGACTCCATCCGGAAGAGGAGGTCCGCCCGGGCTCGGTCCTGGACGGTCGGTGCAGCGAGGAGGTCCAGGGTGAAGGCCGCCGTTCGCGGAGCGAAGTCCGCCCAGTGCCAGCTGTAGCTCGAGCCGACCGCGGTCAGGACGCCGTCCGAGGAGTCCCCGGCGTACTGCAGGCCGCTCGGCAGGGAGAGGTTGAGCCAGACGTCCCTCGCGGTCCCGCTGCCCGCGTTCGTCAGGGTGACCGTCACGCGCGTCGGGGTCCCGGCCTCCAGGGTCGCCGATCCGGGCGCGGTGGCCAGGGTGATCCATGGGAGGGCGACGTTCGTGGACACGGGCGCCAGCGCCACGGAGGGGAGGGGGTTCCCTCCGCCGTCGGCGTAGGCCAGGGACCCGTTCACCGCGAGGACGTCGCGGTCCGGGGCGGAGAGGTTCACACTCACGTTCACGGTGAAGGTCCATGCGCCGATCCGGAGGTTCGCGATCGTCATGCGCACGCTCCCGTTCGTCGCGGTCGCGGGCACGCTCGCGTCGACGAAGTCGAGGTAGGGGTCCAGCGTGAGGTTTGTCCATGCCGTCGGCGCCGCCTCGTTGCCGCCGTTCGTACCGTTCACGTAGATCGTGAGGCGGTCGCCAGGGACCGCCGTCGCGGAGGAGAACACCAGGGAGGCCGCGGAAATCCAGGGAGAGGCCATGATCAGGGAGAGCGTGGCGACCCGGGGCGGCATCAGAATCCCGTTCGTGCTCGTGTCGTTGAGTCCCGCGGTGAGGGTGTGCAAGGAGCCGCGAAGGAGCCCCGAGCCCGCCCGCGCGGTCAGCGTGAAGGACCAAGTTACGGGCGTCCCCCCGCCAGGCATGTCGGCGAAGAGAAAGTCGACGACCCCGCCCGACGTCGAGACGGCGCCCCACGCGGGGTTGTGCGTATCCGAGACGTACGTCAGGGCGGCGGGAAGGGTGAGGTTGAGCCAGATCGTCTGCGCGGCGTCGCCTGTGTTCGTCAGGCCGATCGTGTAGACGACGGTCCCGTTCGAATGCAGGTAGGCTGCGGGCACGCTCGAGAGGGGCAGGGCGATCACGGGCCCGTTCAGGACCACGTCCCGGGTCGCGATCGCCATGGGCCAGAGGTAGCCCTTCTCGTCCGAGTAGTTCAGGCTGACCGTGTTCAGGATGAACGCGACCCCGACCACGCTTCCGGAGACGCGGACGTCGAAGCTCACCCAGTGCGAGCCCACCCCGACGTTCGTGAAGGTCCAGATCGGTGTGTTCGGCACGGCCGTCGTGTTCGGGCTGCTCTGCCAGTTCACCTGGGACGGCATCGTGTCGTTGATCCAGGCGCGGGCCGCCGGGCCCGAGCCCGTGTTGTTGAACCAGATCCTGTACGTGAAGCGCGTGTTCTGCCTCGCCTGCGCGACGCTCGCGGTCTTCTCGAGGGTGAAGCCGGGCGCACGGACCGCCGCGGTCCGCGAGTCCACGTCGACGACCCCGTTCCCCTCGATCCCGACGACCTCGACCGCATACGTGCCGTTCGTGAGGGGCGGGGCGAGCGTCGTGCCGAAGACCTTCCACCGCGACGGGTTCGCGCCGTCCGTCTGGAGGAGCGTCATGTTCGCGTAGGCCACGACCGCACCTCCTGACGGGCGGGTGATGTTGATCCGCGCGCCCGGGATGTCGTAGCTCCCGAAGGGGTCCGCAACGGTCGCCTGGACGACGAGGCTGTCCATGGGGGACCATACGGAGGGCGTGCCCCGCGCGTCCTGGAGGGACAGGTTCGTCACGGAGACGTACGTCGGCGTGAGGACGTCCACCAGGGAGTCGACGCTCGTCGCGTTCACCGCGAGCAGCCCGTCGTCCGTGCTCCCGCTGTTGACGACCTGCAGGGACAGGCGCACCTGGTGCGAGGGGGCGAAGGTGACATTCGAGGTGAGGGGGATCGCCAGCGAGAAGCGCTGATAGCCACTGATGCTGTCCGTCACCACGGCCTGCTCGACGGACGCGACGAACGCGAAGGAGGCCCCGTTCCGGTCCCAGACGGTCGCGTTGACCACGAGGGTCTCGACGGATCCCCCCGGGGAATCCAGGTAGAGGACCGCGGACAGGGCGTTCGCCTGGAGGGGGAGCGCAAGGACCGGGCTGAGATCCCAGGTGAGGGAGGGCGCTCCCCGCTTCAGCACGATGCCCGGCGGCACGAGCGCGCTCGTGGGCGCGGTCGGGGTGAGGCCGAACGTGGTCGTGAGGTGCATCTGTTTCCGTGCGAGGCCGAGCACCACGGTGGCCTGTGCGGGTGGGGCCGCGTGGACCGCGTTCGCGGAGTCCGTGTAGGTCACGCTCGCAGAGTTCGTGGCCCAGGTGCCCGGGGCCACGCCGATCGCCACGGTGGCCGTGATTTGGAAGGAGCGGGCGCCGACGCCCACGGACGCGAACGTGAACCGGGGGAAGCCCGTCGTCGCGCCGGCACCTGCCGCAGTATCGGCCACGTAGACGAAGCTCCCGGGGAGCGTGTCGTTGATCCAAACGCGCGGGGCTGCCGCGTTCCCTGAGTTCACGACGTCCACGGTGAAGACGACCGTGTCCTTCGGCCGCGCGCTCGGAGCGGAGGCCGTCATCGAGGCGGTGACGACCGCGTCGGAGGGGAACGGTCCCGGGGCGGTGGCCATCGCCCAAGGAACTGCGGGCGCGGACGGATCGTGCCCGCCGAGGAGGGGGAGGAAGAGACCGCCCAGGATCAGGGCGAGCACGATCGCTGAGACCGGTCGCGACCTCGGTCGTTCCACTCGTGCGCCTCGATGCGCTCTGTCCCCGCGAGGCGATATGACCTCACCGCCTCCGTTATCCCTCCTGATAAATAACATGGGGGGGGAACGCGACGCGGACACGGTTCGCTTGGATGTACACTGCCTGTACGCGCCCCGCTTATCCTCCGGTCCGCACCTGCCTGGCGACGTGACGGGTGCGGGGACACGTCTCGTCGCGGCAGTCCTCGCCGCGGCCCTCCTCGCCTCCGGATCCCTCCTCTCGGGCCGCGGGACCGTCGACACGGACCCCTCCCTCCCACCCGCGGTCCACCCTTTTCCCTCCGAGGGAGCCGCGGAGGGCGTGGTCCTGACCCGCGTCTACCCGAACGCGGCGCGGGACGACGAGTTCGTCGAGGTGGCGAACCCGGGGCCCTTCGCGGTCGACGTGGGCGGGTGGGCCCTCTCCGACCGCGAGGGCGTCGCGCGATTCCCGGACGCCACGGTCCTCCTCCCCGGCGGCCGGACGGTCGTCGCGCGGAACTCGACGAGCTACGCGGAGGACGTCCTCCGCGATGCCGATCTCACGTGGGACCTGGGCGACGCCCCGCACATGCTCGGAGGGATCCTCCGCCTCGCCGACGGCGGGGACGAGGTGCTCCTCCTCGACGGGAGCGACGCCCTCGTCGACGCGTATGTGTACGGCGGATCGAGCTATGCGGGGTCGGGATGGACGGGGCCCGCGGCACCCGCGCCGAGCCGGGGGGAGATTGCCGTCCGCGAGGGCGGGGATTCCCCGATGGACCGCGATCGGGCGGAGGACTGGATCGGTCCTCGCCCCCACCGCCTCGGGCAGTCGGACTTCGACGCCCCCGAGGTGGCCCTCGACGGAGCCATCGTCCCCGTCCTCTCGCCCGACGACGGCGCCGGGAGCCTGCTCCGATTCCTCGCCTCGGCCCGCGCCTCCATCCAAGTCGCGGTCTACACGCTCACGAGCGAGGCGATCGCGGCGACCCTCGCGGACCGTGCGCGTCGCGGCGTGCGCGTGCAGGTCCTCCTCGAGGCGGCCCCGGTCGGCGGGATCGAGGAATCCGAGGCGCGGATCGTGGGGGGCCTCGTCGCCGCGGGAGCCGAGGTGCGGATGCTCTCGAGCGCCTCCGACGCGGTCAAGCGGTACCGCTACCTCCATGCGAAGTACGCGGTACTGGACGACGAGGGGATCCTCGTGAGCTCGGAGAACTTCGGGGAATCCGGTTGGCCGACCGGGGATCGGAGCGGGAACCGCGGATGGTCCGTCCTCGTGCGGGACCCGGAACTCGCGCGACAGTTGCGCGACGTATTCGACGAGGACTTCGACCCGAAGCGCCGCGACTCCATCCCGGCCCGGGGAGACCCCGCGGGCGCACTCGGCCCGCCTCCGGAGGCGGGACCGTGGTCCTGGGGCGGGGCCCGCTGCTGCCGCCAGGGCAGGCTCCTCATCGGTCCCGACACGGCCCTCGCGGAGGGCGGCCTCCTCGGCCTCCTGGGTTCCGCCCGGTCGCGGCTCCGGATCGAGCTCTTCTACCTGGAGGACGTCTGGGGCGCGGGGCCGAACCCGCTCCTGGAGGGCGCCTTCGCGGCGGCCCGCCGCGGCGTCGACGTGCGCATCCTCCTGGACGGGGGCGCCTGGTCCACAGAGGAATCGGGGGAGGGCAACGACGGCGTCGCCTCACGGATCAACGCCCGCGCGGACGCGGAGGGCCTGTCCCTCGAGGCGAGGCTGCTCGATCCCGCCGGAGCCATCGACCGCGTGCACAACAAGGGCGCCGTGGCCGACGGGCGCGCGGTCCTCGTTTCGAGCATGAACTGGGCCGAGACCTCGACCACGGAGAACCGGGAGATCGGCCTCCTCCTCGAGGATCCCGCGACCGCGTCGCGGTTCGAGGCCGCGTTCGAGGCGGACTGGGACGGGCGGTCCACCGCGCCCCGCGACTCCGTCCTCGTGGACGACCCCCTCATTCTCGCAGGGTTCTACGCCTTCGTCGTGGCCTCCTCGGCCCTCTCGCTCCGTAAACTGAGACGGGGGGACAAAGGTCTAAAGCTCCGGGAGCGGTTCGAACGGCGTGGCTCCCTCCGAGCTGCTCTCCGCCGCGGACGTGGAGAAGTTCGGGTATTGTCCCCTGAGCTGGTGGCTGAGCCGCGGCCTGGCCCCGGAGGAGGGCCCGGAGCTCGCGGAAGGGGAGAGGAAGCACGAGACGGTCGCGGAGGACCTGAAGGGGATTGAGACCCACGAGGCCCGCGCCCGCGAGGCCGAGGTCGGGGTGATGTACTTCGCGATCGCGGCCACGATCGTGGCCACGTTCGCGCTGACGTTCCTCTACCCGCCCGGGATCGAGGTCGCCCGCACCCTCGGCGCGGTCGCCCTGATCTGGCTCCTCGCGGCGGTCTACTTCCTGTACCGCGCGGAGACCCTGTCCACGGTCCAGGAGCGCTTCCTGTCCGAGCGGGTCCTCACCGTTTTCGCGATGGCCGCCGTGGTCATCGCGATCGCGAGCGTATCCTTCCCCGGCGTCCAGAACTCCCTCCTCGCGCAGGTCTTCGTGGCCCTCGCCCTCGTGTGGCTCGTCGGCGCGAGCTCGTACCTCTACCGGTCCATGGGCTCCACGGCGATCGCCCGGTCCACGCGGGAGAAGTACCAGGTCGCGGGACCCCTCGTCTACGTGGACTCGGAGCGGGAGAAGCCTAAGCTCTTCGTCTCGAGGCGCTACGGCCTCTCGGGCCGGCCCGACGCCGTCATCCTGGAGGGGGACGTCCACATCCCCGTGGAGGTGAAGACGGGGCGCACGCCGCGAGGGCCCCTCTTCTCCCACATCCTCCAGGTCGCGGCCTACTGCCTCCTCCTCGAGGACGAGTACGGCAAGGCGCCGCCCTACGGCATCGTCCGCTACGGGGACGTGAGCCACGAGATCGAGTACAACGAGGACCTCAAGAAGCTCGTGATCGGCAAGCTCGTGGAGATGCGGGCGTGCGTCGCGCGGGGCGAGGCCCACCGGAACCACAACCGTCCGGGCAAGTGCGTCCACTGCTCCCGCCGGGGCGTGTGCCCGGAGCGCCTCGCCTAGCGGGCCTTGCCCTTCGGGTCGCCCGTGACCCCGAGCTTGCCCGCGATCGCGTCCACGCGGTCCTGGAGCTCGCGGACCTCCTGGCGCATCTTGAGCATCTCCTGCTCGAACGGGGTGAAGCCCTTCGTCGACATGATCCGGTGGCTCACGAACATGCCCACGAAGACGGCACCGATGATCGCGAGGATCGCGATGACCACGAGGGCGAAGATGAAGCCCAGGAAGGAGCCCACGAGGTTGCCCGGGGTGATCACGCCCGTGAGGATGGAGACCCAGATCACCACGAGTACGCCCACGATCAGGAGCCACAGCAGGGTCCAGCGGGAGATCCTCAGGGCATCACCCCTTTGCGCGGCACGGGCCATCGGAAGTCGTCCGACGGCGTGATCGTGACCGTCGCCGTGGAGCCCTTGTCGTCCGGGAACCTAAAGACCATGATGGGTTTCGAGTTCGCATCGAGGGAAAACCGCACGGTCACGTTGATCTCAAAGTAGTTCCCCTGGCGGTCCACGAGCTTCGTGTGCACGTCCATGGAATCGCGATACAGGTCGTACGTGTTGTTCACGCGAGTCGGGACGTACAGGGAGCCGCTGTAGGCATCGCTCACGGTCTGGTTCGCGTAGGGGACCGTCACGTTGGCGAGGGTCTTGTAGCCGACGTCCAGGGTGATGTTGTCGTACAGGTAGGGCTGGGAGAAGGACGTGACGTCGACGAGAAGGCTCGTCTGGTTGTGGGTGAGCGCGACGATGAGGATTGGCAGGGAGGAGAGTTCCGACGGGTGGCCCAGGAAGCTCGGGGTGATCAGGACGAGGGCCACGAGGACCATGATCGTGCCGAACATGCCCGCCCGGACCAAGATCTCTCGCTCCACGACCGCGGAAAGCGGACGGAGCGTAGATAAACGTTCGTCAGGGGGCGCCACCGAGAGGACGGGATTAGAGACTGTCGGGCCCGAGCCTCAGGAGGGTGCAGACGCCGAAAAGCACGCTCGAGACGACGGCCGCAGCGAAGTTGCGGCCCGCGGCCTCCGCGGCTCCGAAGCTGAAGTAGCCCATGAAGGAGAGGAACAGCGCGGCGGCGCTGAACATGCCGCTCGCAAGCCAGAGGAACTCGCGGATCTGGACCGCGAAGGTCTCCGCGGCCTCTTCGACCGCCTCGTCCACGATCGGCGTGGCCGATTGGACCGCCATCGTCGCCGCCGACGCGGGCCCGGGGTCATTACCGTGGCGAGACGGCTATCAAGTCCGACTATCGAGAACGATTCCCAGGCGCGGGGCCGTGCGCTCCGCGCGCAGGGAAAGAAAAGTGGGTGGCTCCGAGGCCACCCAGTTGGGGGGGAGGTAATCGTGACGTTACGGCGGCGCGGGGCGCTCCGTCAGCCCTCCAGCGGCATCCATCCCTTCTGACCCGTCCCTACTTCTGCATGAACTCGCGCTTGAACGTCTCCATGTCCGCGAGCGACTTCTCCGCTTCCTGCATCTTCTTGAGCTTGTCCGTGACGATCTCCACGCGGGCGTACACGAAGTCGCGGATCGCCGCGCGCACGGCCTCGGAGCGGCTCGGGAAGTCGTCGACCTGCACGAGGAAGTCGAGGGCCTTCAGGTACCGCGCGGGCAGGCGCAGGGTGATCTTCTCCGTGTCGTCCTTCATGAGCCACCCGTCATCGGGCGTGGGTCAAGTCGACCTCGTTTGACCGACGCTTGTCCGGCGGATGAGCGTGTTGATATATAAGCGTTCCCTGAACCGTATCAGACGAAGGAACTCCGTTTCGCGTGGAACGCGCGAAATCGGTCCGCGATTCGCGACGCGGTCACCGGGAACGATCGCAGGATGCGAAGAGAATCGACGAATCGTTTATGACGCGTCTGCTCTTAGCACGCGCGCGATGAACGACTCCGAAGACACCGTGTTCATGCTACCCGGCCCCGTGAAGATGCACCCTCGCGTGCTCCGGGCCATGGCGGCCCCCGCCCTCAACCATCGCGGCCCCGAGTTCAAGGAGATCCTCACGGAGCTCCGGGAGCTCGTTCAGTATCTGTTCGGCACGAAGGGCGAAGTCGCAATCCTCTCCGGCTCCGGGACCGCGGGCCTCGAGAGCGCGGTCTCCGGACTCCTCCGCAAGGGCGACAAGGTCCTCAACCTGGTGAACGGGAAGTTCAGCGAACGGTTCGGCGAGCTCTGCGCCGTCTTCGCGTCGCCCACCTCGTTGACCTTCGACTGGGGCAAGGCCGTGGACCCCGCGCGGGTGGCCGCGGCCCTCGACGCGGACGACTACAAGGCCGTGACCGTGTGCTGGAACGAGACGTCCACGGGCCTCACGAACCCGATCGCGGAGATCGCGAAGGTTGTGAAGAAGCACGACGCCCTCCTCCTGGTGGACGGGATCACCGCGGTGGGCGGGCTCGAGAACCGGTTCGACGAGTGGGGGTTCGACGCCCTCGTCATGGGCTCCCAGAAATGCCTCGCCGCGCCCGCGGGCCTCGCGGCCGTCGCGCTGTCGAGGCGCGCACACGAGTCCCTCCACTCGGAGACGTCCTTCTACACGAACCTCAAGGCCCACGTGGACGGCCTCGCGAAGCAGGACACCCCGTACACCCCGGCGGTGCCGCTCTTCCTCGCCTTCCGGGAGGCGCTCCGCATGCTGAAGGAGGAGGGCCTAGAGGCCCGCGTCGCCCGCACCCGGAAGCTCGCGGACGCCGCCCGCGCCGCCTACGCCGCCATCGACGTCGACCTGTTCCCCGACCCCCGCTTCGCCTCGAACACGGTCACGGCGACGACGTACCCGCCCGGGATCGACGACGCCAAGTTCCGGAAGGTCCTCCGGGAGGGGTACCGCGTGATCCTCGCGGGGGGCCAGTCCCAGCTCAAGGGGAAGATTTTCCGGATCGGGCACATGGGGATCGCCTCCTTCACGGATCTCGCCGCGTGCTTCACGGGGATCGAGGGCGCCCTCTCGGCCCTGGGCCACACGTTCGAGCGGGGTTCGGCGGTCGCGGAGATCGCGCGCCGCGCGTAATCCCCCGCGGCGAGGTTCGGCGGGCCCGAAGGCGTCCACGAGGACCTCCGAGGGTCCGTCGGGGGCGTCGAGAGACCCGAGCTCGATCTGCGCGTAGAGCCGTCCCTCATCCATCCGGATCCGGGCCGAGCGGAGCCGGGAGCGGAAGAAGCGCGTCGTGTGGCCGTTCGACTCCCGCTGCTCGCGGGTCACGGAGACGAGACCAAGCGCCTCGAGCCGCCGGAGCCTCCGGTAGCAGGCCACGATGGGGATGTCGTACCGCCGACTCAGCTCGAGCGCGGAGGCCTCGCGCTCCTGGGTGGCGAGGAGAATGCGTGTCGTGTGCGGATCGAAAATCATGCGGGTCAGGACGAGGGCATCGCGCGCCAGAAGCGGCGGTCCCCCGCGGTGGCGGCCCCACCGGGAGCGCTCGGACTCTTCCGGCGTGGGGAGACACGCGTTCTCGGCGGAGCCCTCCGGGGAATCGCTCATGGTATCAGGTTCGAGACCAAGGTTTAGGTTGCCTTAAAGGCGCGGGTGGCTTGCCCGCCGCCTCCCTGGAAAGCTTGGACTTCGGTGCTCGAAAACGTGCGGACCCTCGGCCCCTTCACGGCGCGGAGGCACCCGCCTTGGACAGGTCGAGCCGCAGCACGAGGCGGTCGTAGCGGTCGTCCCCGGAACCCCAATACAGCGGGTCGATGTGATCGTCGGCGAATCCACGGGAGCGATAGAACCGCCGCGTGTACACGTACGGTGCAAAGTCCACGCTGTCCGCGACCGTGGACACGAGGAGCGAGCGGTGTACCGCGTTTCGCAACTCCGCGACGAGCTCCATGAGGAGTGCGGTGCCGATGCCGCAGTGGTGCGGGTCCGCGACCACGCCCATCCAGGTGAGTTCCGCGACCACCTCGTCGACCGGAGCCCACATCACGAATCCGAGCAACCGCCCTTCTCGCACCGCGACGTGACCGCGATGCGATTCCAGGTCGCGAGCCATCCGCGCGAGGCCCTCGTCGTTGAACCACCGGTCGAGGCTGCCAGCGAGCGCGAGGACCGAAGGACGGTGGGGGGCTCCAGCCGCCGCACGACAGAAGGTCGGCTTATCTCCATGCGACGTCGACCTCGTCCGTCCGGAAGCGCTGGTCCACGAGCGTGTCCTGGAGTCCCATCCGCAGGCCTGCCCGATGCATGAGCAGGCCGGTCCACGCGATCATCGCGCCGTTGTCGATGCACAGGTCGCCCGGCGGCACGAACATCTTCGCCCCTCGGTCCGTCGCCATGCGACCCACCATCTCCTGCAGCCGGAGGTTTCGCGCGACGCCCCCGCCGAGGAGGACCTCATCCTTCCCCACGTGGGCCATGGCCCGCTCCGTGACCTCCGTGAGCATCGCGAAGGCGGTCTCCTGGATCGAGAAGGCGATGTCCTCCAGGGATTCGCCGGAGCGGCGGAGCGCAAGGGCCGCCGTGAACATCCCGCTGAACGCGACGTCCATCCCCTTCACGCTGTAGGGCAGGGACAGGAGCGTCTTCCCTCCGAGGGCGAGCTTCTCGAGGCGAGGCCCGCCGGGGAACGGCAGTCCGGCTTCCCGTCCGAACTTGTCGAGCAGGTTCCCGACCCCGATGTCCAGGGTCTCGCCGAAGACGCGGTACCGCCCGCGGGCGAAGGCGATCACCTGCGTGTTTCCGCCGCTGACGTAGAGAAGCGCCGGGTCCTCGCATCCCGTCAGCCCGCGGCCGATCTCCAGGTGGGCGACACAGTGATTCACGCCAACGATGGGCACCCCCAGGGTCAACGAGAGGGCGCGGGCGGCGGTCGCCGCGGTTCTCAGGCACGGGCCGAGGCCGGGCCCTTGCGAGAACGCGACCACGTCGAGGTCGTCGTACGCCAGGCCCGCCGCCTTCACCGCCTGGTTGATCAGAGGGACGACCACCTCCGCGTGGTGGTTCGCCGCCTCCCGAGGATGGATGCCCCCCTTCTCGGGCTTCACCATGTCCCAGACGTTCGCACGCACGCGGCACCCCTCGTCCACGATCCCGACGCCGAGGGTGTGGGCTGTGCCTTCGATGCCGATCGCGAGCACGCCGCAGGTAAAGGTCGCGCAGGGGAAGGGTTTGTCGCTTCGGCCCCCTGCGAACCATTTCCGAACCATGATGGGCCGGGAGGCTTGTGACGGCATGCGTGGTGCGGCCGCCAGCCTAATAGACCGACCCGCGTTGCCTGCGCCTGATGGACGTCCGTGACCCGGGTCCGCTCCTGTACGCGTACAAGCCCATCCCCGCGAACCCGATGTCCGTGGCCCTGCTCATCCTCCTCGTGGTTGCCACCCTCGTCCTCGGTCCGATCGCCGCCGCGCCGGAGGGACTGTGGCCCCTGGACGGGATCTGCTTCCTCCCGCTCGCGATCCTCCTCCTCGCGATGGTCCTGTTCAAGCCGAGCCCCACCTACGTCTACGAGGAAGGGATCCACATCTCGCTCCCGCTCTGGCGGCGAATCCTCGGAGACCAG
>Ga0209751_10004641_pt1 | contig 13091 bp, 12 predicted proteins | sample RifCSP13_1_FD_184019 | JGI IMG/M metagenome (GOLD analysis project Ga0209751, IMG submission 184019) | Soil microbial communities from Rifle, Colorado - Rifle CSP2_sed 13_1 (SPAdes) (version 2) | ecosystem: Environmental > Terrestrial > Deep subsurface > Rock core/Sediment | place: Rifle... | reverse complement strand
CGTCGGGATTCCCGGCGCCGCCTCGGCGTACGTCCCCCGGGCGCCGATCCTCATCGTGGGCGATGCGGGATTCACGCCGGACAACGGGGTCACGGGCGGGAGCGGGACGCCCACTGACCCGTACATGATCGAGGGCTGGGATATCGATGCATCGGCCGCGGACGGCATCGCCATCCTGTACACGACGGCGCACTTCGTCGTCCGCAACGTCCGCGTGCACTCCGGCTTCTGGAACTACGTCGGCGTATGGCTGGAGGGCGTGCAGAACGGGCGCATCGAGGGGTCCGTCTTCGCGGACAATGCGGACGGGGTGTACGTGCTTAACTCCGCGGACGTGACGCTGACGTCCAACACGATTACAGGGAGCCTGTGGGACGGCATCCGGGTCGACCTCTCGACCCGCATCTCCTTGGAGGGCAACGACGCGCAATGGAACCAGTTCGACGGCGTGAGCGCGTACGAGACGACGGCCCTGGCGGTCACGAACAACGTCGTGTCGAACAACGATTGGGGCGTCTACCTGTGGTACGTCGATTCCGTGACGGTAGCGGGGAACAACGCGTCCGCCAACAACGTGGTCGGCATCGGGTTCGACTTCTCCGCGAACGCGACGGCGACCGGGAACCAGCTGTGGGACAACGACTGGGGCTTCGACGTGTCGGAGACTTCGCACCTCGTCGTCCGCGAGAACGCGGTCGGACGGAGCACTTCCGATGCGGTCGCCGTCACGGGTGGCACGAACCTCACGTTCGTCCAGAACACGTTCGTGGGCACTGGCGGAGGCCTAATGATGGTCGGCGCGACGAACACGCTCGTGTACCACAACGCATTCCTCGGGAACGCGATCCAGGCGGCGGACGACCCGGGCGCGAACGCGTGGGACGATGGCTACCCGAGCGGGGGCAACTATTGGTCCGACTACGCGGGCGTGGACAGCTGCAGCGGGCCGAACCAGAACGTGTGCCCCGACCCGGACGGCATCGGCGACACGCCCTATGTGATCGACGCGGACAGCCGGGACCGGTATCCCCTCATGTCACCTGCGCCCGGCATGACGGCGAAAGCCGGTCCGACCCTTGGAACGGATGCCCCCGCCATGCTCCGGCAGATCGGCGAACCGGCGATGATGCGGGGCGACGCGCCGGACTCCGGACCGGTGGCGCTCCCGCCGACGCCGGGGGGTCCTAGCGGGACCGCCGCCAGCAACCCCGGGTGGCTCCAGGGTCCCTTGGACACACGTTCCTCCGTCGTCAGGGCTTTCTAGGGAATCACCGCTCACACCCCGATGGCGGGCCCCAGGCTCCACCTGGACGCGACCGTGCGGGGGTTCGATGGCCTCGACGCAATCCCGTTCCTCCTCGAGGACGTCCGCGTGCTGCCGGAGCGGGCGGACCTCGAGGCGTACAAGGCGGAGGTCCTCGCCCGGGTGCGGGCGTCGTACACGCTCGAGTCCGTGAAGGACGTGCCCGAGCTCCGCGCGTACCGGGACTTCTTCTGGCGGGTGGGGATCGACCCGACGAAGACGCGGCCCGCCGCAGAGGCCCTGATCCGCCGGATCCTCGGAGGGAAGCCGTTCCCCAGGATCAACACGCTCGTCGACGCGTACAACCTCGCGTCCGTGGAGACGCGGATCGCGCTCGCGGCGTTCGACGCCGCCCAGCTCCACGGGGACCTCGTGATGCGGATGGCACGCCCCGGAGAGGCGTTCGCGGGCATCGGGATGGACAAGCCCGCCGTCCTCACGGGGCGGGAGGTCGTCGACGCGGACGACGCGGGCCTGATCGCGATCTACCCGCATCGGGACTCCGCCCGCACCGCCGTCACGACCGCGACCCGGGCCACGGTCTTCCTCGTGTGCGGGGTCCCCGGGATCCCGCGGGAGACGCTCCTCCGGGCCCAGGCCGCGACCCGGGACCTCGTCCTCCGGTTCTGCGGGCCCTAGGGGAACGCCCGAGGCCCGCCGTCGGAACCTTCATCGACCCCCTACTCCCATGGGGAGTCCATGGACGCTCGGACCGCGGGGATGTTCAATCAGTTCGCGGTGATGTTCGTGGCCGGACTCCTCCTCGCGACCGCGGTCGCGGTCCTCCTCCCGGGCGACCTCGGCGTCCTGTTCCTCCCCGCCGGCCTCGTCGTCATGGCGGTCGCGTTCGTCGCGGGCGGCGGGCCCTCCCTGCGGCCCACCCGCGCGAGCACGCCGATGGCGATGTCCCCCACGTTCGCGCGCGTCGAGCACGACATCCGGATGTACGAGCGGAACGTGAACTGGAACATCCTGTACGGCGGGCTCGTCCTGGGCGGCGCCCTCGTGATCGCGGGCCTCGTCGCCTTCTTCGTGTGAACGGCCATCGCGAAGCTTCAAGGACGGCGCCCGCTTCCGCGGCCCGCCATGGCCCTCACCGTCCGCATGGGGATCCACATCCGCGCGCCGCGGGAGTTCGTGTTCCAGCACCTCCTCACCCCACACCACCTCGCCCGCTGGTTCTGCAACTTCGCGGCCTTCGATCCGCGCGGCCCCGCGATCGGCACGAAGTTCCGTTTCGGCGGGGACTACGCGATCGTCGCCGCGGACGCGCCGGGCTGGACCGCGGAGATCCTGGGCGGGGAGGTCCTCAAGTCGGTCACCTTCCGCTGGCCCCTCCCGGACGCGGACACGCGGGTCGAGTGGCAGGTCGAGGACGCGGCGGAGGGGAGCGTGATGCGGGTCGTCCACTCGGGGCTCCCGCGGGAGGACGGCACGTCCGGCACGTTCCAGGACGCGTGGCGGGTGTGCCTCGGGAACCTGAAGTCGATCGCGGAGGCCCGGGACGACTCCCTGCGGCCCGACAGCTCCCCGCTCCGGGAGCCGCGCTTCAAACTCGACCTCCTCGTCGGCGTCCCGCGGCCGACGGCCTTCGCGGCCCTCACGGACCCCGCGCGGCTGCGCGCGTGGGCGGATACTGGGGCCCCCGCCACCGTGGAGCCGCGGGTCGATGGCGGCTACTCGCTCGGATGGCCCGCCCCGGGCCGGATTGTGGCGATGGGGCCGCCGGGCCTTCTCGCGGTCTCGTTCCCGATGGCAGGTCACGAACCCCGCGCGACGTTCCGGCTCGAGGCGAAGAGCGAGGAGCGGAGCGGCCTGTACTTCTCCTTCGAGGGCTTCTCTCCGGAGGAGCGGCCGCCGCCTTCCGGATGCGGGGACGCTGGACGGCCCTCCTCGTGGGCCTCAAGAGCCTCCTCGAGGCGGGCGAAGTCGGGTTCACGGAACCGTACGCGAAGCAGCTCGAGCGCGCGTAGGGCGCCGCCTAGGCGCCGCGGGCCTGGATCCGCTTCGCCCAGGCCACGAGGTTCGGGAACTCACTGGGAATCCGCTCGCCGACGGTGAATAGGGGCGAAAGGCTCCCGTAGGCCCCGAAATCCGCGAGGCTCGGCTTCCGCAGGATCCACTCGCGCCCGTCGAGCATCGCCTCGACACGGGCGAGCTCCTTCACCATGTCCCGGCGGAACTCCTCCCGCCGCGCCTCGAGGACGTGCCACGGCCCGCGGGCCCGCGTCTGCATCTCCTCGAACACCCAGCGCTCGTGGTCGTCCCGGAGGACGGGCGGGACCTTCGTGACGACGTACCGCCACACCTTCTCCTCGACGACCGCGTGGCTCCACTGCTCGAGGGCGATTGCGAGGCCCCGCTGGCCGTCCGGGTACAGCGTGGGCATGGGCTTCTCCTTCTCTAGGAAGTCCGGGATGTCGTGCCACATCACCGGCTTCCCGTCCCACGTGAGCGTGGGCACGTAGTCCTGGCCTGTCGCCGCGATCAGCTCCCGCTTGTCGTGGTACGGCACGTACTTCGTGTCGAACGCGACGCCCTTGAACGCGAGCATGCGATCCGCGGAGACGCACCAGTGGCTGATTGGCATCGAGTACAGGACGTGTCGCGCCATGGTGCGGCGATGCCGGCGGCGGGTAAAACGTTTCGCGCTCACGCGCGCTTCGTGAGAACGGTCTCGCCATACGACTTGAACGCACCGTCCTTCCCTGCCATCTCGAGGCCCGTCGCGATCTCCGTGTCCGAAATCCTCCGCAGGGAGGACCGCCACCGGGTCCCCTCGAACTCCTTCGGGAGGGGCTCCATCGTGATCTCGAAACGGACCTCGTCCGCCGTGCGGGCGTACTCCGTCTCCTGGTTCACGAACCCGTACGAGAAGAACGTCTTCCGCTTCAGCTTCCCCTCGCCGCGGTCGTAGAACATCAGGCTGACGTTCTTGTTCAGGAGGCGACCCTCGCACCACGCCTCGCCCACCCCCATGATGAACCGCTCGCTCGGCTCGAGGGAGAAGACCGCGACGTCCTCGATCACGCCCTTCTCGCCGAACTGGCCTTCGGAGGTGCCGCGCCACTCGCCGACGAGGAACTTCCACGCGTCCAGAGAGGACTCCGATGGCATGACCGTCGCCCGGGGCGGGGGACACCGACACGGGTAATTAGCGGTTGGCCCGACTCGTCAGCTCACGCGCTCCGTGATGGAGAGCCCGCGCCGCCGGGCCTCCTCCACGAACCGCCCCGGCGGGACGCCCGTCTCCACGGAGTGCGCCCCCGGCGGGATCTCACCGCGCGCGATCATCTCCGTCACGATCGCGGCGTGCCAGCCCGTCGTCCGCTCCATGGCGCGGAACCCCGTCGCCTCGTCGTAGAAGTCGATCATCTCGACCGTCGCGGTGGCGGGCCGTCCGGCCCTCCGCCCGCGCACGACCGCCCGGCTCACGGCCACATCCCGCGCGGCGGGATTCGCGACCCGCGGCGCGAAGAGCGCGTGGAACACGTCCCGCGGCACGACGCGCCTTCCCGCGACGACAATCGGCTTCCCGGAGAACAGGCCGAGGTCCGCGAACGCCTTGATCCTCGCCCAGTGCCCAGGATACCGGAGCGTCTTGAGCTCCAGGGTCCGCAGCCTCCCCTCGTACGTCCACGGCATCGTGGAGAGCCCGCCCGAGGTCACGAGCGCCTCCAGCGTCCCGAGAGGCGGGATGTCGACCTCCTCTGGCTCCATCAGGGCGGGGACCTCGACCTGCCGACCGTCCCGCAGGAACGTCGCGTTGCCCGCGTACTCGTTCGTGAGGCCCTCGACGTTGAACGTGAGCTCGTAGTCCCATGGCGGGCGGGGCCGCTGGGGGAGTCCTGCATCGTAGATCCGGACCTCCTCCGGCTCGTCGAGGAGGGACATCCCGTACACGGCCAGGGTGATGTTCGCTCCCGGTCCGAGGCCGCACTCCGGGACGACCGCGACCCCTGCCTTCCGGGCCCGGGCGTCCAGCGCGAGCTGCTGGCGCGCGAGGCCCGTGTGCCCGCCGAAGTCGACCATGCTCACCCCCGCCCGGATCGCGATGCGCGCGAGCCGCAGGTTGTGGTAGAACGGGACCCCGCTGACGAACGCGTCCACGCCTTTCAGGACCCGCCGGACGGAATCCGGTCTCGTGACGTCGACCGCTGCGGGCTGGATGTCCGCGCCTCCCGTCAGCGTGCGGAGCCGGCTCGCCGCCGCCCTCGCGAGCGTCCGGTTCACGTCCGCCAGGACGACACGGTCCGCGTCCCCGTGCCGGGCGAGATCGTACGCCGCGGCGGTGCCCTGCCGCCCCGCGCCCAAGACCGCGTACCGGTGCCCCATGGACGTCGTGTCGGGAGCGCAGAGCCCGCCAAATAGGTGCGCCCCCGCGGTCGGGCGGGAACGTTCTTGAGGCCCGCGGCCTTTCCCGCCGTGGTGCCACGCATGCCGCGAAAGGCCAAGACTGAGCCCCCTCCCGTCGTCAAGATTGTCCACTTCGCGGACCCCTGGTGCTGGTGGAGCTGGGGACTCGAGCCCGTCCTGCGCAGGCTGAAGGAGGTCTACGGGGACCGCCTTGAGATCGAGTATCGGATGGGCGGGACGTTCGAGCGCCTGGACGAGTGGATGAAGGAGTACGGCGTCGACGAGAAGTCTACCGTCGACTGGATCCGCGAGTCCACGGGGATGCACCACATGCCCCTGGATCCCGCGTACATCCTTCGGACGAAGTCCACGTACCCCGCGTGCCTCGCGTTCAAAGCCGCGCAGCTCCAGGACCGCGGGAAGTCGGAACGATTCCTCCGCCGGATGATGGAAGCGTTCATGGTCCACGCGAAGACCGCGACCCCGTCCGAACTCGCGCGGCTCGCGAAGGGGTCCGGGCTAGACGCCGCGCGGCTCGCGAGGGACATGAAGTCGAAGAAGGCCGCGAACGCGTTCGCCACGGACCAGGAGGCGATGGCGAAGAGCGGGGTGAACTTCCTCTCCCTCGCAATCGAGGCGAACGGGAGCAGGGAGCCGAAGGGCGACGTCTTCACCGCGCCGCCGTACGAAGCGATCATCGACCGCCTGGCCCCCGGCCTCCCGAAGCGCTCCCCCGTGGACATCCTGGAATACATGGAGCGGCACGCGGGCGACCTCACGCCCGCGCACGAGATTGCGGAGGTCTTCCAGATCCCGGAAGCGGACGCTGCGGCGCGGCTCCGGAACCTCGAGGCCGCGGGCCTCCTCACGTCCGCCCGCCACACCGGCGCCTCGTTCTACACGATGAAGAAGATCCGACTCGACAAGCTCCCGCTCGAGGTTGTGAAGGTCAGTCACGTCCCCCCGGAGGCGAAGTTCGCGGCCGCGACGGACCTCGCGCCGATCGTGACCCGGGCCGTCCAGGCCCTCTACACGGAGGTCGCCACTAGCCCGGAGAGGGAGTACCACTTCCCGCTGGGCCTCGAGGCGCTCCGGTTCGTGGGCTACCCCGACGCGGACCTGCGGAAGCTGCCGCCGACCGCGACGGAGTCGTTCGCGGGCGTCGGCTATCCCTTCGCCACGGACTCGATCCGGCCGCAGGACACGGTCCTCGACATCGGGTCGGGGTCGGGGACGGACATCCTCTATGCGAGCCTGAAGGCGGGCCCGAAGGGACGGGTCTTCGGCCTCGACTTCACCCCCGCGATGATCGCGAAGGCGCGCGCGAACATCACCCGGATGGGGGCGAAGAACGTCGAGATCCTCGAGGGCAACGCGACGAAGATCCCGCTCCCGGACGCGTCCGTGGACGTCGTGACGAGCAACGGCGTGCTGAACCTCGTTCCCGACAAGCCCGCCGCGTTCCGGGAGATCTTCCGCGTCCTGAAGCCGGGCGGGCGCCTCCAGCTCGCGGACATCGTCGTGCAGGAGGACGTCGGGGCGGTGTGCGGACTGAACCCGCAACTATGGGCGGATTGCATTGGCGGGGCCGCCGTGGAGGCGGAATACCTGAAGACGATCCGCGCGGCGGGGTTCCAGGACCTCCGGATCGTGAAGCGGTTGGACTACTTCTCGAAGTCCTCCTCCGACAGCACGAAGCGAATCACGCGGACGTTCGGCGCGGAGAGCATCTCCCTGGCGGCGGTGAAGCAATAGGGCGGTTCAGTCCGGCCGAGAACCAGGGAATCTCCCTCGCCTGCGAATCTCACGATCCAACCGAAGGATGTTCGTCAGCAGAGCCGAGTATGCCAGGACCGGTGCTGTGACGACTATCCCAAGGCCGATTGCGGAGCCCCACGAATCTCCGAAGAACCGCCAGAGGACTCCGCCGATGCCCCCAACAAGGGGCGGGGTCGCGACCGCAACGGCGAACCCCGCAACAAGTCGGCGAACGAGACGCACCTTGAGGGTTTCCACATCAACCCCAGTCCATCTGTTGACCTCAATCTGCCGGTAGAATCCGGTGAACATGAGACGGAAAGACAGGCCGATGCTGAAGAGAGTGAACAGGAGCGTCCCTGCGAACAGCACATTCACGGTGAGGACGTCCCCCACCGGGACCAGGAAAAAGGAACCTGTCCCCGCAAGCATGACCGCCAATCCGGTCAGAGCCGCTACGCTAGGAGGTGTGTGCGGATCCACTCGTCTCTTCCCGCTCGCCACGGTCGTGACATCGCAGGAGACGGGAAAATGGTTGTCTTCGGGGCCTAGCCAGTTCGAATCACGATGATCGTGACGTTGTCGCCCGTGTGTCGTACCCGCAGGGCGTCGTGCGCAAGCCGGTTCGCCGCTTCCTTCGCGGAGTCGGCGTCGCGCAAGAGGCCGGGCAGCTCCTCCGCCGCCACCACGTCCCACAACCCGTCGCATGCGGCCACGAGGAACCCCGGGGGCAGCGGGTGCGTGGAGACAACGGGCTCCGGGACGATTCCGATCCGCTCGAACTCGAAATCCCCGAGGCTGCGGGTGACCATGAGGCCGTCGCCCGACGGGAGGCAGACGTACGGGCCCCAGATTGTCGCGCCCGCCGCGACGACCCGATGGAGCTCCGCCTCGTTCGTGATCCGGTGCTCCTCCGTGAGCCGGACCGCCGTGTCCCCCGAGACCGTGACGACGTGCGCGTCCCCCGCGTTCGCGACCGTGACCAGCGGCCCATCGACATAGAATGTCGCGGCGGCGGCCCCGCCCCGCAACCCCTCCGCCTCCCGGTGGACACCCGCCAGGGCGGCTCGGAGCGCGGCCTCAGGGCCGCCTGCGAGGGCGTCGCGGAACAGGGCGGGGAACCGCCGAGCCGCGAGCCTCGCGACCGCGGAACCGCCATGGCCGTCGAAGACGGCGCCGAGGACCCGCAGGGGCCCCTCGGACCCGACCTCCAGGACATGCTCGTCCTCCATCTCGAGCCGCCCGCCGATGTCCGCGATCGCGTGCGCGATCCCCGGCCCGTCCGCCACGGACCCCGCCATGGAGGCCTCCTTCGATAAGCGTTCCATTTGATTCTCACACCGTTCTCCTTAAGTAGCCCGGCCCGAAACGACAGCGTTCCAGAAGGAGTCATGCGGCGATGTCCCTGAACGCATCCTCTCGTACCCGGAACGCATCCCGGACGCTCGCGGCCGCCCTGATGATCGCCCTCACGGGCGCAGGGCTCCTCGCGTTCGCGGTGCCCGTGCCGGCGGCCGTCGGACCGGCGGCCCCGTGGTTCGGACCGAACGCGATGGTGAACGCACCCCCCGCCTACACGGCGTACCAGCCCTCGATCGCGACCGACGCGAGCGGCGTCGTCTATCTGGCGTACGCGGGTTGGGGCGGGTCGACGACCCAGGCAGACGTGTTCTTCTCGAGGTCGCTGGACGGCGGGAGGACCTGGACGGACGCGTTCAGGGTGAACAACGACGCGGGCGGGGCCACCCAGAACGAGCCCTCCCTCTTCGTGGACCACAACGCGGACATCTACGCTGCATGGACGGACTACCGCAACGGGAATGCGGACGTGTTCTTCTCGAAGTCCACGGACGGCGGACTGAGCTTCTCCGCGAACGTGCGCATGAACGATGTCACGGGCAACTGGCAGCGGGAACCGGACCTCGCGGTCGATTCCGCGGGCCTGATCCACGCGGTGTGGACGGACAACCGCAACGCGGGCATCACGGGCCCGGACATCTACTACGGGAACTCGACGGATGGCGGGCTGAGCTTCAACCCCAGCCAGCGCGTGAACAACGACATGGTCGGCGCGGAGCAGGGCGGGCCTGCGATCGGGGTCGCGCCGGACCGATCCGTGTACGTCGTGTGGGCGGACCCGCGGAACGGCGCCCGGGGCGAGGACGTGTACTTCTCGAAGTCCACGGACCTCGGCGCGACGTGGACCCCGAACTTCTACCTGAACGACGACACGGGCAACCGCGCGCAGAACGCCCCGGACATCGCGGTCACGGAGGGCGCCGTGTACGTCGCCTGGACAGACTACCGGGACTTGAACACGGGTCCGGACATCTACGCGACCCGCTCCACGAACGCGGGCGCCTCCTTCGCGGCGACCGTGCGGGTGAATGACGATGGCGGCGCCGTGTGGCAGACATCCCCGAGCCTCGCGGTGAACGCGGGCACGGTGTACGCGGCGTGGGTGGACGCGCGGACCCAGGGCTCGACGAGCCGGGACATCTACGGCGCCTCGTCCCCGGACGGGCTCACGTGGGACGCGAACGTCCGCGTGAACGACGACTCCCTCCCGCTGAACTGGCAGGACACGCCAACGGTCGCGATGGACCCCGCGGGCGACGTGTACGCGGCGTGGTTCGACCAGCGGACCTCGGGCCAGGACGTGTACGCGGCCGCCCTCGACGTCCTCACTCCGACCGCGGATGCGGGGCCAAGCCGCACGGTTGACCAGGGCGCGAGCCTCCTGTTTGACGCCGCCGCCTCGACGGACAACCTCGGGATCGCCTCGTACTCCTGGAGCTTCGGCGACGGCGCGATGGCAAGCGGGATCGCCGCGACCCACGCGTACCCGGCGCCGGGCGTCTACACCGCCACCCTTACCGTGTGGGACTACTCGGGGAACGCGGACGCGGTCTCCCTATCCATCACGGTGCGGGACACGATGGCCCCGATCGCCCGGGGCTCGGGCGACCGGACCGTCGACGAGGGCCAGCCCCTCTTCTTCGACGCGAGCGCGTCGACCGACAACGTCGGCGTCGCCTCGTACCTGTGGGACTTCGGCGACAACGCCACGTCCGACCAGGCGTCCGCGACCCACGTCTATCGGACGCCGGGGTCGTACACCGGGAGCCTGACGGTGACGGACGCCGCGGGCAACACGCAGAGCGTCCAGTTCACGGTGACCGTGCGGACCGTCTCGCCGAAGGCGGGCGAGCTGCTCGGATTAATCCAGACGCTCGACTGGGTCGTGGCGATCCTTGCGGTCGGCCTCGCCCTCGTGGGCCTCCTCGCGTTCGCCCTGTGGCGGCGCAAGGACAAGCCCCGGCCCGCGGCCTTGGAATCCTCGACCCCGCCGCAGACCCAGATGCCACCTCCCCCTCCTCCGACGTTCTGAGGGGGCTCCACCGCCCCGCGGCACGACCGCGGGGCCCTTTCCGTTTCTCCCGGCGGTCCGTCTCCCGAGGGTCAGCCCGCGACGCAGCACCGGGGGCTCTCCCAGTACTCCGTGCCGAGCCGCACGAGGGTCTCGTCCGTCGACGTAATCCCGTACGCCTCGTCGCCCGAGGTCCGGGTCACGGTGAGGACCTGCTGGTTGTCGACGACGAGGATCATGCACGAGCACACGATGGACCGGATCTCCGCGAACCTCTTCAGATCCGGACCGATTAGCATCTCCGGGACCGCGAGCTTCAGCTTCACCTTGCGCCGTGCGACCTTCACGAGGTCGGGCTCGAGCTTCCGGAAGAACGCCGCGTCGGAGATGAGGACGATTACCTCCCGCCGGGCGGACTCGATCATCGCCCGCGCCCGCGCGAGGACGTTCGGGATCCCCTTCACGATGTACGCGATGTCCGTCGTCGGGGACTTCGTCGCAGCCCGCAGGGGCTCGAGCAGGGCGGAAACGCGCTGCACCGCCCCGCGCGCCCGCTCGTACTTCGCGTCCAGAACCCGCTCCAACCGGGTCCCGACCTCCCGCGGCGGGACCGCGCGGTACGTCTTCGGCTTCCCCGCTTGGACCTCGACCAGGCCCCTCTCCGCGAGCTCGTCGAGCGCGTAGTAGATCTTCGAGTCCGGGATCCCCGTCTTCCGGACGAGGTCCCCCGCGGTCGCCTCGGACACCCGGACAAGCGCGCAAAACGCGTCCGCCGCGTACCCGCCGAGGCCGAGCTCCCGGAGGGTCGCGCCGACTTCCGCCAGGGAGGGCCGCGCAGCCTCCTCGAGGAGCACGTTCGCGCGGGCCTTGACTTCCGACATCTGAGAAGGATACGGAAGCGAGGGTACTTAAGATTGACTACTACTGTGTTGTAGTAGAGAACATGACGCGAACCCAACAGGCGGTCCGGGAGAAGGTCAGGGAGCGATACGCGCGGGCGGCGAAGGCGGGCGCGGGCTGCGATTGCGGCCCGGGCTGCTGCACCGTCGACTACTCCGCGAGAGAGCTCTCCCTCATCCCCCCAGAGTCCGTCCTGGGCCTGGGGAGCGGGAACCCCGTCCGCCACGCGGACCTGAGGGCGGGCGAGGTCGTCGTGGACCTCGGTAGCGGCGGCGGCATCGACGTGTTCCTCGCCGCGGAGCGGGTCGGGCCCGCGGGCCGGGCGATCGGGCTCGACATGACGCCGGAGATGGTCGCGCGGGCGTGGGACGCCGCCCGAAAGGCGGGCGCGACGAACGTTGAGTTCCGCGAGGCCCTCATCGAGAAGCTCCCGCTCGAGGACGCGTCCGCGGACGTCGTCCTGAGCAACTGCGTGATCAACCTGAGCCCGGACAAGGCGGCGGTGTTCCGGGAGACGTTCCGGGTCCTCCGCCCGGGCGGGCGGCTCGTGATCTCGGACATCGTCCAGGAGCGGCCGCTCGGACCGATCGAGGACGACTGCGGGTGCGTCGCGACCGCCATGGTCCGGCCAGATTATCTGGAGACGATTCGCGCGGCGGGCTTCCGGGACCTCGAGGTTCTCGAGGACCGGCCGTGGCTCCAGAGCGGCGAGCGCGTCGACGCGTCCTCCCTCACGATTCGCGCGATGAAACCGAAGAAAGAGGTGAACGCGTGATACCCGTCTCCCTGATCCAGGCCTTCGTGCAGGAAAAGGCGCGCGAGTCCCGCTGCGGCGGCGCGCCCTGCAGCCAAGACTGGTGCCGGCTCGAGTGCCGGACCCGCTGAAGAGGGGCGCATCCGCACCTTCATGCGAGGGGGTGCCTTGCCCGCGCCATGACGCGGCGGTTCAGCCCGAAGGCCCTCGGCGTCTCGTTCCCGAGGAATGTGAAGCTGCGGTACCACCGGTTCACGGACTACTTCAAGGGCTTCGAGAACGTCGAGGCTGTACTGGGGATTTTCGGGCCCCGCACCGCGCAAATCCTCCGGGCCATGAAGGTGGAGTTCTTCTCCTCCCCGTGGGGATACATGGGCGTGAGCGACGAGGACGGCCATCTCCTCGTGTCCACCCACTACCTCCGGACCGGCAAGCCCCGGGACATCTACCTCGACGTGGTCCACGAGCTCGTCCACGTGAGGCAGTTCCGGGACGGGCGCCGGCTCTTCCCGGAAGGCTTCGAGTACTCGAACGCGCCCACGGAGGTCGAGGCGTACAAGGTGTGCATCGCGGAGGGCCGGCGGCTCGGGATGACGGACCGCGAGATTCTCGAGTACCTCAAGGTGCCCTGGATGGAGGACAAGGACTGG
>Ga0209751_10004638_pt1 | contig 13092 bp, 9 predicted proteins | sample RifCSP13_1_FD_184019 | JGI IMG/M metagenome (GOLD analysis project Ga0209751, IMG submission 184019) | Soil microbial communities from Rifle, Colorado - Rifle CSP2_sed 13_1 (SPAdes) (version 2) | ecosystem: Environmental > Terrestrial > Deep subsurface > Rock core/Sediment | place: Rifle... | reverse complement strand
CTGATCGCCGCGGCCACATCCGCGAGCGTCATCACCAGCGAGCCCTCCAGCAACTGCGACACCACCGGCCACATCTCCGGGAGGACAAACGGCGCGCCGATCCCATCCACAAAGCTGGGTGTGTAGGTGATTTCGCGGGGCGCACCGGCCGCCAGCGCGGCAGCCAGTGGCGCGGCCGTGTCCACCTCGCATGCGAAGATTCGAGCCGCCGGCCTGAGCGCGCGTAGCGCCGACGCGATCCCGGAACTCAATCCTCCGCCGCCAAACGGGATGAGCACGGCGTCAACGTCAGGCAGGTCTTCCAGGATCTCGAGGCCGATCGTCCCGTTTCCGGCCATCACCGCAGGGTCGCTCACCGGGTGGACGAAGTACCCGTCCAGTCCGTCGTAGCGACGGGTCTTCAGTACCTGCATCCACTCGGCGAACGAGACCTTGACGATCGAGGCCCCCAGGCGACGAATGGCGGCCAGCTTGGTCTCAGGCGCGTGATCAGGCACCACAACGTTGCAGGCGACACCCATCCGCCGCGCGTACCAGGCGACACCCTGGGCCATGTTCCCTGCGCTGGCGGTGAAGACACCCCGCGCCAGCCTGTCGCGGCCGGCTAGCAGCATCGCGTTGCCGGCCCCGCGCAGCTTGAACGAACCGATGGCTTGCAGGTTCTCCAGCTTCAGGTAGATCTCCGCGGGCGCGTCGTCGACGTTGAGCCGCACCAGCGGCGTGCGCGTCACGGCGCCGGTGAGCCGCTCACGGGCCGCATAGATCTCCGACAGGGGGATCGGTCCAAGCGAATGGGTGTGGGGAATCACTCCACAGCATCACTTGCGCGTGGAGCGTCTCTCTTCCTGCGAGTGGATAACCCGCAGCCCGGCTGTCAGCCTGGGATCAGGCTACAGGCGCGCGAGGAGAAGGCCAGTCAGCAGTCCTCCCAGCACGGTGGCGATGATGATCACCGCTCGCATGGGAAGGGCCTGGGCCTGCCGGTGTTGTCTGAGCCACCACATGAAGTCAGCATCCTGGGTCAGGTCGTGGGCATGGGCTGCTGAGATCGGGTAGTCTTCCGACGCGGTGGGGGCATCGTCAAGTGCGACGCGATCCGGGGTCGCCATGACCTGTTCGTCAAGAGACTCTGCCGCCACTCCCGCCGCCTCTTCTACGAACGGATAGGCGAGCCCACTCGTGGGGGTGTCCACGACCTCGGCGGTGTCCCCGGCCGGCACCTGACATGTTAGGAACGACTCCGTCCGAGGGTCGCCCTGGAAGACCCGGTCGAACGCCACAGTCGGGGCGAGATTCCACGACTTGAGCTGATGATGTCGCTGGCGGCTGTGCCCGTTTATCGAGGACTCCACCAGGTCACCTGGGTCTTTAACCGCGGGCCCCTCGGCGGGGGTCGAAACCCCCGCCTGAAGGGGACCCGTGGCTCCGGCAGCGGGCTCCTGATCCGTCTCATCCGCTGGGGCAGGGGGCGCAGTGCGCCGGGCCTGCCGGAATTCCCGCTCAACCAGGTTGACCGTGCGAATCTTCGACCACAGAGTGGACGGAAACCGATAGAAAGTGAGGCACGACGCCAGATCGGCCTCGAGACTGTTCACCGCCCGGTGTCCATGCTTTCCCCACTGGGCGCGCCACGTCCTGAACCGGGCAACCGCTGTGTCCAGGTCTGGCGCCGCGAAGATCTGGCGGGCCTCAGCCAGGCAGGCCGCCCGAAACTGGGGATCGACTTTCCGGGCCAGCGTGAGCAGCCGGTGGGCCACGCTGATTTGAACCGGCACATCCGGGAAGATCTCCTGGAGCGCGCTGAGGAGCGTGGGATGGTCATCGCAGCAGATGAGCCGCAGATCCCTCCCCACGCCGCGGGACCTCAGGTCCCGGAGGAAACCGCGCCAGGCGCGTTCAGTCTCGCGGGCAACGGGCCGCATCAACAGCGGCACGAGACTGGCGTCTTTCGCCAGCGCCAGGGCGCAGAGGATGGCTTCCTTCGACTTCCGGTTCTCTGAGCGGCGGAGGCCATCGAGGAGGAGGTAGGCGATGTCCGTCCGTTCCCGAATGGGAACGGCCGAACCGTTCGGGTCAGCGATGCCGCTCGCCACGCATTTCCTCCTGCGACGGCATGCAAAAAAGCTGCCGTCTATCTACAACCGGCAGCCCAGCTGACCAAGATGGCCCTGTGGCTTTGCGTCCCCGGATTGCTCCGGGTTTGCCTTTTTCGGTTCGATCGTGGGTCGCGTCTATCGACCCGATGATGGTTTTTCCCAGGGAGGGGGCGTTCTAGACATTCTCATCACCACGAGACCTGCGGCACCCACCAGCACCAGCCCCGCAGCCGCGACGAACAACGTCCCAAACCCGCCGCGGGCGCCAACGAGCCCAAGCACCAGACCGCCGAGCGCGATGCCCATGTCCTGCGCCGCGACCATCGTGGCCATCGCCGTCCCCCGTCTGCCGGCCGCCAGGTCGAGTGCCCAGGCGAGTGAAGGCGGCTGTACAAAGGCCATCCCCACCGAGAAGAACACCGCAGCCGCCAGCATCTGCCACCGAACGGCGGCGCCAGCCAGCACGAGCATGGAGATGGCGCCGCAGACCAGGCCCGGGCCGATGATGGCCGCACGTCCGAAGCGGTCCGAGAGCCGGCCGGCGATACCTCTCAGCACGACCAGCACCAGTGCGTAGATCGTGAAGAACAGGCCCGGGTTGCCAAGGTTCCGGTCACGGGCCAGGAGAGGCAGGAAGATCACCAGACTGGCGTAGGTCATCGAATGGAGCAGCAGCAGCGTCGCCGGTCCCCGCGCCGGCCAGAAGATGAGCGTACGCACGCTCATGGGCGCCAGCGGCTCGCGTTCTCGAGCTTCGAGAGAGAAGGAACACCCCAGGGCCAGACCCGCCAGCCCGGTAGCCACCCAGAACGCCGCCTCGTACCCCCAGATCCTGGCCAGGTAGAGTCCGGCCAGTGGGCCCAGCGCCAGCGCCGTGCTGCCGGCCATGGTGTACAGCCCAATCGCCTCCCCGCGGCGATACGGAGGCGCCATCTCGCCGGCCAATGTGTTGGCGGTGGCCGTCAGGCTTCCAAATCCGATACCTGCGAGGATCCGGAGCATCCCAAACAGGATCACCCCGGTCACGAACGGCAGCCCGATCGTGGAAGCAAACATGGCAAGCAGGCCGGTGATGATGAGCGGTCTGCGGCCGTATCCATCGGACAGCCAGCCAGCAAAGGGCCGCGAGAAGAGCGCCGCCATGCTCGACAGCCCGATCAGCGCGCCGATCGCTGTAGTCGTCGCCTCAAATCGGGCCAGGTAGAGCGGAAGGACCGGCATGAGCAGATAGACGCTGGCGTAGGAGAAGAATCCAACGAGCCAGAGAAGAAAGAACCGGCGGGTCCAGATTCGATCCGGCACGCTTCAGGGTCTTCTGCGGGCGAACCGCGCGCCCCCTCTGCTTCGGCTCGTCCTGATCGAAACCGCCTCCGGTATCAGGCCAAGGAACGCTTCCGAGTTCATCGAAGAATGTCAGGGCGCTGCTGGAAGAATTGGCGAGGTGAGCGAATGGCCGATTACCTGGTCAAAGCCAGGCCGAAGAAGGCTCTCAAGAACCTCAAGGTGTGGCTGGACAGCGGCGATATCGCCAGGATGCGGCCCTTCGGTGAGGCGTTAGACTACTCACTCAAGAACGCCCGGGTCGACACCGACGGCTGGGCCGTCTGGGAGGAGAACGACTACTGCTCCCCGCCACTGGCGATGGAGCGCGAGGCCGTCCTGGACACATACTTCACCGATCTGAGCGTCGAGAAGGTGGCTAAGGGAAAGGGGTGGGAGCAGATCGACCACCTGCCCCGGCTGTGGAAAGACTCCGGGATGGCCCTGCTCGTCGTGCTCGTGCTCCTGTTCGTCGTCGCCGGCTCCTCCGCGTCGTTTATCTGGTTCATGAACCAGCAGCAGACGCGCGCGGGCGTCCGGTACCGGTCAGCGGCGGCGCTGTCCCTTGCCGAAGCAGGGGTGCATGAGGCGCTGTCGATCCTGGAGGGGGTGGCGCCAGGCGGTGTATCCCCCGGGCGAACCTGGCGGCCAGCGGCCTATTCCAGGACTCTAGCCGTCGGAACCCTCGAGGGTCGCTACAGTGTGTCACTTGCCGACGAGGCAGGTGGCGCCATCCTGATCACCAGCGCTGGCGAGGTCGGCGGGGTCACGCGGCGACTGCGGGCGCAAGTCTACCTTGCCTCTCCAGCCCTCCTCGCTGCACTCCACGGGGCGAGCGTTGTCCACCTCGAAAGGCCGCCGGCGGCTCTGGTCATCCTGCCCTACGGGACAGGCATCGGGGACCGTCCGTGGATTCACATCGCCGCAGGGCGGGGGATCCAGTTCGCCTCCACCAACGTATCGCTCAACAACCCTGCTTTGCCGTTTGAGCCGTCCCCTGGCCCGGCATACGCGCCTGGGAACGCGCGCAATTCCCTCGCGGTCCCCCGACCAGAGGCGGTCCGGCTCTGGCTGAACCGCGATGCGGAACTGACGCTCGGCAGGGATCGCCTCCGCGTGGACGTTCACCAACTGCAGGCAGCAGGTGTCTATGTCCAAGGGGCGGTGCTGCGCGCTGAGGCGTTTGCAGAACTGCTCGAAGTGGATCGCACCTACTACCAGCGCCTCGCCTCCCGCAACACTGCCAATGCCGGTCTCAACGAGACCGCTGGGAAGTATCTCGGAGACGCCGACCTTGCCGGCAAGCGCGACAGCTTCTATACCTGGAGGGAGTTCGAGCGGCTAACCACGTACCTGTCGGGCGAGGGTCTCTCGGGGCCTCTTCGGGGCGTGGCGCACAGCGCCGTGGCGTAGAGCGGGTGGGTGTGGACGACCGAATTGACATCCGGCCGCCGGCGGTAGATCTCGGCGTGGATGGGCAGCTCCCGGTGCGCGGGCCGGTCGCCCTGCAGCTTCTTCCCGTCGAAGTCGACGAGGATCGTGTCGTCAGGGGTCACCTCTTCCAGCCCGAACCCGGACGCTTTCACCCAATATACGACCGCCCTCGGTTCGCGCGCCGAGGCGTGGCCCAGGCTGATGTCCGTGTGGCCTTCCATAGCCAGGATGTTGCAGGCCAGCGCCAGCGTAGCGCGAAGCGCGGGAGTGTGTGCGACCACCTGCGCGTGTTGCTCTCCGTCCATGTAATCCCCTCCAGTGTATTACGGGGAGGTTCTGGCGGAGCAACAACGGCTCCTGCGTTTCGCTCTGGAACGCTCCTTCGGAGGAACCGCCGGGCCTGCCGTGAAAGTACGGTGGATAATTCGCTGACGTTGGAGCAGGCCACTGGGTGATAGGTTGGGTATCATTCATTCGCTGGAGGGTTTCGCGGGCCTGGCTGCCGCGCAGGCTCGGCCGCAACGTGCCCTGCGATTGGCCGGAGCCGCCGCGTCGCTGCGCGAAGCCATCGGTGCCCCGCTCTCACCCACTGAGCACGCCAGGCTCGAACACAGGCTGGAGGCGGCCCGACAAACGCTGAGTGAAGCAGTGGGTACTGAGCTGTGGGCCGAGGGCCGGGCGATGACGCTCGAGCAGGCAAGCACCTACGCGCTAGGATAATCCATTCGCCCACCAGCACTCCTGCAGGAACCGGGGCAATCCGCCATCGAAAGTGCCCGTGTAGGCGATCCCTCCGAGCCATACCGGGTGCCGCTCATGGATAAGCTGCCTGTCGGGACGGTCACCTTCTTCTTCACGGCCATCGAGGCGTCCACGCGCCTTCTCCAGCATGTGGGCGATGCGACCGGCGCACAGGTCTTTGCCGCGACCGTGGTGCCGCCGACGTTTGCCAAGTGCCCGGGAGGGCTTGGCGGCGTGCTCGTCGCTTCGGCCACGCACATGGGCGGAGCGGTCTTTTGCGTGCCACCAACGGGGCCCGTGGGGGGGCCCGTCGGCATCTGGCCCGGTGCGGGTGGCGTGCAGTTCCTGTTCGCCAGCACGTTCACGTGCGGGCCGGTCGGCGTGAATCGATACTTCGTGACCAGCATCCACAAGCAGAATGGGAACCTGACGCAGTTCCCGACGACGGACTTCACCTCGCCCCCGCTCTCCCTCGCCGACCGGCTGGACGGTGTTGCCGCACTGGTCACGAGCCGGACAGGGGCGGGGATCGGCAAGCTGACGCCGACCTCCCCCATCCCGCCCGCCAACCTGCTCACGTTTCAGGCGCCGATCGGTGATCACCGGGGGTCGGGATGTGCGGGCGGGACTATGGAAAGATCGATATCGGACACGCCGACAACCAGGGCATGGTGACGATCAGAATCCTGTCCAGGGCCGCTTCGGGATTCGATCCCGGCTTCGCGCCGCAGGTCAGGATCAACTTCCCCACGTGCAGATTCGGCAAGTTCGGATTCGAAAACAACATCGTGAACGTCATTCTCAACAACATAGACACCAACGGAGACAACATCGCCGAGGCGACCGTGAAAGCCCAGGGGTCAGCCACGGGCTTCGGGCCGGGTGAAGACGTCAACCGGGGGATCCTGACCTGCCTCTTGAATCCGCAATCTCCGGACGCGGGATTTGCGGGAGGCGAATAGCCCGAGAGACCGTTCCTACGGCAGCTCTTCCCAGGCCGCCACCCAGGCGACCACCGGGGCGTCGTCCGGTACGCGAAGGCCCGGAGTGCCGAGCACGGCGGGGTCGTAACGGATGAGCACGCGGGCCCCGAGGTTCCGAAAACTCAGCACGGGGTCGCTGCCGAGGAGCGCCCCGACGATGTCGACGCGCGCCCCTTCCCACACATCGACGATCCGGCTGACGAAGACCAGGCCGTGCGCGCGGAGTCGAGCCTTGTGGGCCACGATGAGCCCGCCGTTGTCGAGGACGATGATCCCCGGGAGCGTGCGCGTGGCAGCGGAATGCGTGATCTCAAGCGTGGCTCCGTTGCTGAGACGCAGCGTGTCCTCCGTGACCAGGACGCCATCGGCGATCGCAAGTTGTTGGCGCTCGGACAGGGACACCCCACCTCTAACATAGATCCATCCCTGAAGCCCGCGGGGCCCCTGGGGCCCGGTGTCCAGGAACGCCTGCAACTGCTCGAAGTGTTCCTGCGAATAGACGCTGTCGCGCTTGCGGGCGAGGTCTTCGAGGCCCAGGTATTTGCCCGCGGATTCGTTGACGTTGGCGTTGGAGGTATTCGCGGCGGCCTGTGCCTGGAAGAAGGCGCGTTGCGGCTGCGGCAATCGTGGAAGCGCTTCGGTCCGCAGCGTCACGCCCTCGATGCGGACGCCCATGACGCGCAGTTGCTGCACATCCACGCGCTGGTGCTCCGGGCCAATCGTGAGATCCGCGGCGCGGGCGAGCAGCAGCCGCACCGGCCCGGCGATCGGGAGTCCTGAAGCGTCATCCTTGCCGGGAGGAGGAAGCACAGGGCCGGGGCCCGGCTCCATGGCCACAGCAGGGTTGTTGATCGACACATCGGTGGCGCCGAACCCGATGCCACGCCCGGCGGCGATGTGAACCCATGGTCGGTCCTCTATGGCCGACCCATAGGGCACGATAGCGATGGCCGCTGGAGGCCGCTCGATGCGGACCAGGCTCGTCCCGTACAGCGCCACCAGCAGTGCCGGCGATGCGAGATAGACCCGTGCCCGCAGCCGGCGTGTGACGCCCCCGACCTCGCCAGCGCTGGTGATGGCGATTGCGCCTCCAGCCTCGTCGGCCGCCGAGAGGGTAAATCGCCCTTCAAGCGTGGCCACCGGCAAGATCTCGGAGTGAGCTGCCGGCCGCCAGAAGCGGCCCGGTGTGCCGTCCGGAGCAACCGATTCGAGGATGGACAGGGCGCGGTGCACTCCGGCCTCGGCCACGGCCATGGCCGCCGCCGAGCGGAAGCGCGTGCCCGCGCGGGTCTGCTGCTGGTTCATGAACCAGATGAACGACGCGGACGAGCCTGTGATGATCAGAAGGATGAGAAGGACGGCGAGCAAGGCCATGCCCCTGGTGTCGCCGCCCCGTGTCGACTCCTCCATCCCCACTCTGCAGGGCCTACGCTACAGCCTGCCCAACTACCTGCATCATGGCCCGACTGCCTGCCGGGACGGTCACCTTCTTCTTCACCGACATCGAGGCGTCAACTCGCCTGCTCCAGCATGTGGGTGACGTGACCGGGGCACAAATCTTCGCCGACCACCGGCGTCTGCTGCGGGATGCGTTTCAGGCCGGAGGCGGGTACGAGTACCAGGATCAGAGCGAAAGCTTCCTCATCGTCTTCCAGAGTGCGAAAGATGCCGTCCGCTCAGCCGCCGCCGCTCAACGGGCGATCGCAACCCATCCCTGGCCCGAGGGCGCCATGCTGCGGGTGCGGATGGGACTGCACTCGGGGGAACCCGTCGTCGCCGCGGATGGCTACGTCGGCCTGGACGTCCATCGAGCAGCACGCATCTGTGCCGCCGGGTATGGCGGGCAGGTTCTGATTTCCGAGCGAACCTGCGCCCTGATCCAGGACGATCTACCTGGCGGCATCACCCTGAAGGATCTGGGTGAGCATCGTCTGAAAGACCTTGCCCGCCCCGAACGTGTCTATCAGGTCATCATCCCCGGTCTCCCCGCTGAATTCCCGCAGCTCAAATCCCTTGACGTCCTGACCAACAACCTGCCATTCCTCCAGCTCACCAGCTTCATCGGGCGCGAGCGGGAAATGACGGAGATCAAGACGCAGCTCGCCACAGCCCGCCTTGTGACACTGATGGGGCCCGGCGGGACCGGCAAGACGCGTCTCGCCCTTCAGGTCGCCGCCGATCTCCTTGAGCAGTTCCCCCACGGGGTATGGATGGCGGAGCTGGCGCCCCTTTCAGACCCTGCCCTCGTCCCGCAGACCGTTGCCACGGTCTTCGGCGTCCGTGAGCAGCCCGGCCGCGCGCTCCTGGACACCCTGACGGACTATCTCCGAGCCAGGGAACTCCTTCTCGTGCTCGATAACTGCGAGCATCTGATAGAGGCCTCCGCACAGCTGGCTCACAGCCTGCTACGCGGCTGTCCGAAGCTGCGGATCCTGGCGACCAGTCGAGAGGCCCTGAGCACCGCAGGAGAGGTGGCCCACCGTGTGCCCCCGCTGGCGCGCCCCGATCCGCGGCGTGTGGTGTCCTTAGAGGGATTAACGCAGTTCGACGCGGCCCGCCTTTTCATGGAACGGGCGGTCCTGAGCAAACCGGCGTTTGTGGTGACGGATACGAACGCTCCGGCGGTGGCCCAGGTGTGCTACCAGCTGGACGGCATCCCGCTGGCGATCGAGCTGGCGGCGGCACGTGTCAAAGTGCTGTCGGTGGAGCAGATTGCTCAGCGACTCGATGATCGGTTTCGCCTGCTCACGGGAGGCAGTCGGGCAGGGCTCCCCCACCACCAGACGTTGCGGGCGGCGGTCGACTGGAGTTACGATCTGCTCTCCGAGCCCGAGCGCGTGCTCTTTGCCCGGCTATCGGTCTTCGCCGGCGGGTTCGTCCTGGAGGCCTCCGAGGCCATCTGCGCCGGCGATGGTATCGCGGCCGAGGACGTGCTCGACCTGGTGGGGCACCTGGTGGACAAGTCGCTGCTGGTCACCGAGGCGGTCGATGGTGATCTGCGCTATCGGATGCTGGAGACGATCCGGGCGTACAGCCGTGAGAAGCTGACGGCAACGGGTCAGGCGGATCTGGTGCGCCGGCAGCACCTCGACTGGTTCTTGGCGCTCGCCGAGCATGCGGAACCAAAACTCTGCGGCCCGAACCAGGTGGCCTGGCTGCAGCGACTGGACCTTGAGCACGACAACTTCCGAGCGAGTCTGGACTGGAGCCGGTCCACTTCTGCCGACGTGGAAGCCGGAGTGCGGCTGGCCGGTGTGCTGCACCGGTTCTGGGTCCTCCACGGGTATCTGCGTGAGGGCCGCGAGTGGCTCGAAGGGGGGCTGGCGTCCCAGGCTTCGTCAGCAGTGCGTGCGAAGGCGGCCTACGGCGCAGGCGTACTGGCCTATCACCAGGGCGATTACGCGCGCGCGGAACCGTTGTGCCAGGGGAGCCTGGGGCTGTTTCGTGCGCAAGGCGATCTCCTCGGCGTGGCGCTGTCGCTCAACATCCTCGGGAGTGTCGCGCGCAACCGGGGCGACTACGTCCAGGCGACGTCGCTCCTTGAGGAAAGTCTGGCGCTGAGCCGCCGGTTGGGTCACGAGTGGGCGCTTGCCGAGGCGCTCAACATCTCGGGCGTGACGGCGCGGAATCGGCGGGATTATCCGCGGGCCAAAACGCTCCTGGAGGAGGGCCTGGGCCTGTGGCGGCAACTGGGCGACAACTGGGGGCTTGCCTTTGCACTCGGGAGCCTGGGGGCTGTAGCTCGATTCCAGGGCGATTATGGTCGCGCCCGCGTCCTGCAGGAAGAGAGCATTGCCCTGCGCAGGCAACTAGGCGACAAGTTCACCCTGGCCATCTCGCTGAACAGCCTCGGCGCTGTGCTGCTGGATCAGGGGGATTACGATCGGGCGAGGGAGTTGTTCGAAGAGTGCCTCGCCCTGTGTCGTGAACTCGGGAACAAGCTGGACGCGGCGGCGGCGCTTGGGAACCTCGGGATTGTGGCGTACCACCAGGAGGACTATGCGCGGGCGGAAGCCTTGCTGAAGGAGAGTCTCGTCCTGTGGAAGGAACTGGGCCACAAGCACGCGATCACCGCGGCCCTCAGCGAGCTGGGTATTGTGGCGCTCTCTCAAGGCGATCACCAGCGAGCCGCCGCATTGTACAGGGAGAGTCTGGACCTCGCAGCCGAACAAGGTGACAGACTCGGCGTCGCCAAATGCCTGGCGGGTCTGGCCGCAGGCGCTGCGGCCCAGGGAGAGTACGCGCTGGCAGCGCGGCTATTCGGCGCTGCGGAGGCTCTGCGCGAGAGCATCGGCGCCCCGATGCCGGTCTCGGATCGGGTTTGGTACGATCGGTATGTGGCCTCCGTTCGGGCCAGCCTGACCGGGGAGGACCTGGCGGCCGCATGGGCCCACGGCCGCGCACTTTCGCTCGACGAGGCGATTCGGGACGCGCTGGGCTGCTATGATCTCCTGTACTCAGGCTCCGCGGCCAGGCAGGGGTGAGCTTAGCACCCGCGATGCGGAATTCTCCCATGAACTTGAGGGAAGGTTCCCTCAAAGTTCAGCAGGAGAGAGATACCAGCAAAACGAAATAACCCCCGCAAGTCCTCCGGTTTCTAGTGAACTGCATCTGCTGAATTCGGTTCCGCTCTCGCGCCGCGGGTTAGGGGTTGCCGGAGTCACTACCGATCTGTTCGGCGTGGAGAAGGAGGGGTTGCAGTGCGACCGATATTGATGACGCGGTTCGTGTCCGCTGTGTTAGTTGTCTTGGCTGTAGGCTCGATGCTGATCGCATCCGTCCTCGCATCCCACAATGGATCCCCGACGCAGTTCAATGGAACGGTGAACCGACCGGTGGGCGTGTGGTCTCGCTTCGATCGGCTGTTCGCCACGCGGCTGTGTCAGACTTCCACCAGTCAGCCACGGGAACTCCTAGCGTTCACCGAACCTGGCGTTCAGTCCGCGATCGCCCGGCTTCTTGATCACATCGGATGCTTTGAAGAGTACGGGGCGGTTGCCCCGCGTCTGGGAACTTACACGGCGTCGTCGGTGGCGGAACATGTGTTCGTTGTCCAGGGGAAAGATATCGTCATCCTTGAAGATGGCGTCCCTGCTTTCGGTTATCCGTCCAGCGTGAGGAAATTCGCCAGGATTCCTTCGTTGGGGGAGTCGAGGAATGGCATTACGTTTGACCTCTACGGCGCCTTTGGGAACGACATGATCGTTGTCGGGACCAATACTTCGGGTCAAGGCGAAGTCTGGCGCGTACGGGCTGAGTTCTCGAATTTCGGGCTGTGCGGACCCACTTTCACCGCCGCCGACCTGCCCTGTGGGGTGGCGACCATGGTCGGCGCTCCTCTTCCCGGCGTCCCTCTTGGAGGACCGCCGACCGTCGTGCCTCGGACATTCGGCCCCCTGTTCACCGGTGATCTGGTAGATTCGTTTGGGCTCTTTCCGAGTCGCATTCTCGTGACCTCGCAGACCTTCGGGGGAGGAACGGTCTTCGCGGTGGGCACCGGAGGGTTCGTCGACCCCGATCCTGCGCCCCCCGCAGATATTGACCCAATAGCCGCCCATCCCGCCGCGTCGGGTGTCCACTTCATCCCGCCCGCCCCGGTCGCGTTCGGCGGTGGCGCCTTCTTTGTGACAAGGTTCGCGAACAACGGTAGGATTTTCAAGTATCCGCCCGGGGACTTTACGGGGCCGGGGCATGACGCCAGGGCCGCTCTCGTCACCAGCAACGGCGCGGGGATCGCCTTACTGAAGCCCAGCCCGCCCTTGCCGATCCCGCTGGCCACGCTGCCGATCTTTCACGCCACAAACGATGATCAAAGAGGCGCAGACTTCACCGGCCGTCACTGGGAGCGGATCGTGATCAGACCGACGAGCGAGACCGGTCAGGGAAGAGGGTGGAGTGTGACCATTCTCTCGCGTCCCGGCTTCTCCCCCCAGCTGAGAGTCATCTGCGCCACGCTAAGGTTCGGAAGGCGTGGGAACGAGCCAAGCGTCCGCTTCTGCACGGGCGCGAATACCGATCTCAACGACGACGGGATTCCCGACCTGACCTTCCACGCCGACGGACCCGTCGCGGGCATCGGACCCGGGATACCAGGCTTTGTGACAGGGGAATTGGTGCCGGCGTCCCCTGGGGAGGGATTTGAGGGGGGCCAGTAGGGTTTAGGGGACTTCTTCCCAGGACGCTACCCAGGCGACCACGGGGACGCCCTTCGCGGGGCGCATGCCGCGGGTGCCTAGCACGGCGGGGTCGTAGCGAATCGCCACCGCGGCCCCGATGCTGCGGAAGCTCAGGCCGGCGTCGCCGCCCAGCATCGCCCCGACGACGTCGAGGCGGGCACCGTCCCAGGCATCGATGATTCGGCGGGCATGCACGAGTCCATGGGCACGAAGCCGGGCTGCCTGCGCGACGATCAGCGCACCATCCAGTACGAGGACGCCCGGCAGTGTGCGCGTCGCCGCTGAATGTGTGACTTCCAAGGCGGCCCCCGACGACAATCGGAGGGTGCCTTCCGTGATCAG
>Ga0209751_10004637_pt1 | contig 13093 bp, 10 predicted proteins | sample RifCSP13_1_FD_184019 | JGI IMG/M metagenome (GOLD analysis project Ga0209751, IMG submission 184019) | Soil microbial communities from Rifle, Colorado - Rifle CSP2_sed 13_1 (SPAdes) (version 2) | ecosystem: Environmental > Terrestrial > Deep subsurface > Rock core/Sediment | place: Rifle... | reverse complement strand
CTCTCCGCCTGTGGAACCCCGCTCATGGCTCCCATGGCGCTGCCAGTCGCCGGGCAAGCCGTCTTCGGCGCCCTGTATACGCCCCCGGCGAACGCCACCGCGACCCCCACCCCCTTCCAACCGTTGCCGCCCACGCCGACCTACCTGCCCACCCTGCCAACCGCCACCCCAACTCCCCTACCGCCCACCGAAGTGGCGCGCACCCCCTTCCCAAACTGGCGCAAGCCCGGTTACTTCCCACCGCCCAGCGCGTTCTCCTACCTGGGTGTCCCGCCCCCGGTCGGGCGCCTGAAACAGCCGGACGGGCAGGTCAACATCCTGCTGCTCGGCTCGGACCACCGCTTCAGTTTCGGCAACAGCTTCCGCACCGATACGATCATCCTGGTGACCATTAGCCCCAAGAAGGAGCGTATCACCGTCACCTCTTTTCCGCGGGATCTGTATGTCTATATCCCCGGATATGCCATGCAGCGCATCAACACCGCCTACGGGCAGGGTGGATTCGAAATGCTGGCTAAGACCATCGAGTACAACTTCGGGGTCAGGCCGGAATACTTCATCCTCATCGACTTCCGCAAGTTTGTGAAGATGATCGATAAACTGGGCGGCCTGGATGTAAACGTCGGCACCGAGCTGACCGATCTGCGCGGTAACCAGTGGGTCACGTTTGAGAAAGGGGTTACCCACATGAACGGCCAAACCGCCCTGTGGTACGCCCGCTCGCGCAAGACCACCAGCGATTTCGAGCGCAACCGACGCCAGCAGGAGGTTCTGCAGGCCATCTTCGAGCGCTTATTCACGCTGGATACTATTGCAAAAGCGCCCCAGCTTTACCAGGACAACGAGGACAGCGTGACGACCAATATCCACCTGATCGATATCCTGCCCTTCCTGCCGCTTGCCGCCCGCATCGATACTTCGGAAATCAAACACTACTACATCAGCAAGGGTAATGTGACCAACTGGATCACCCCGGAAGGCGCCATGGTGCTGCTCCCTGATCGGGAGGCTATCCTGGAGATGATGCGCAAAGCCCTCAAGAGTGACTAAAGAAGTGAATAAAGAGCCATTCCCTTACCGCACAACACTGGAGAACCAATGACTCTTGAAGGGAAGGGCTTTTTTATCTGGAAAATTCCAAACTGCGAGGAGGGCCTGGCGCACTTGATCGCCTCCCTCGCCAGGCAGGCCCAGCTCAGCTACGTCCTGATTAAGATCGCCGACACGAATTACGCCTACAACGTGGTGAACGGCGTTGACCTCGTCCCGGCAGTCGCTGCCGCGCTGCGCGCCCGTAACATCCAGGTCTGGGGCTGGCACTACGTGCGGGGATACAACCCAACCGGCGAGGCCGATAAAGCCATCCAACGCGTCCAGGAGCTCGGATTGGACGGTTACGTGATCGACGCCGAAGGCGAGTACAAGGAGCCCGGCAAGGCCGAGGCCGCCAAGAAATTCATGAGCCGTCTGCGTCATGGTTTACCGAAGACTCCTGTCGCCCTGTGCTCGTACCGCTTCCCCTCCTACCACCCGCAGCTTCCCTGGCGCGAGTTCCTGGAGAAATCCGACCTGAACATGCCGCAGGTCTACTGGATGCACGCTCACAACGCCGGCGAGCAGCTGGCCCGCTGCGTGCAGGAGTTCCAGGCGATGACCCCTACCCGGCCGATCCACCCGGTCGGGTCGGCCTTCCAGCAATCCGGCTGGCAATCGAGCTCGGCTGAAGTCCTGGATTTCCTCGACACGGCCAAAGATCTAAACCTGCCCTCCGCCAGTTTCTACAGCTGGGATTCCTCGCGCGCCTCCCTACCCGAGGTGTGGGACGCCATCGCCGGGTATAGCTGGGATGGGCAACCACCGGAGCAGGACATCACCGCCCGCTACATAAGCTCCCTTAACAGCCATCTCCCGGACTCGGTGATCAACCTGTATATCCCGGTTGCGGTACACGTCACCGCAGCTCGTGTGGTCCAGGGACAGACTGCCTTGCGAGTCTGGTACCAGAGCATGTTCAATTCCTTGCTGCCCAACGCCGTCTTCACCCTGACTGGCTACTCAGGCACGGCTAATTCCCGCCACTTCACCTGGACAGCCGTCTCTTCCGGGGGCAGCGTCCATGATGGGAAGGATACCTTCGGTTTGCAGAACGGCCGGATCGCCTACCACTACTCCTTCTTTTCGGTCACTCCCTGACGAAGAACGGCCCGGAGATGCCCGGGCCGTTCTTTTCTAAATTAATCCAGATAGGACTTACGCAGTTGGTAGGAGAATGGGGGTTTTTGGGCAGCCTCCGCCCGCCCAAAAACCCCCATTTTCACCCTCAAATGCGTAACTTCTACCAGACCTATTCTTCGGTTTTCGCCGGTTTGGATGGCTTGCGACGGGAGGGCTGCGGTGCGGGCTTGGCGCTGCCAGGGGTTTTTGTCGATCTAGATCCACGCCTGACAGGAGTCTTCGCAGCCGGCTTCGTCGCGCTAGAGGTTATTGCAAGGGTCGTGCTCTTACTGCCGCTTATTTTTCGGGCAGGTTTCTTTTCGGTGGAAGCTTTCACCGGGACTGAGCTCCTGCCGCGGACGGCCTTGGGCGCGGGCTCGCCATCCCCAGAGGCTTTGACGTTGGGGGGGCGGGCCGCTTCGCGCGGCACCACCAGGCTGGTTACTTCATCTTTCGACTTCAATTCGAACAGGCGCTTGCCGCGCGCCGAGCGGCCCTGCTGGGGCGCCTCGTCGAAGCGAACGGACTTCGGCGCGGCGATCATCAGGCAAAGGACTGCCCTGGAGGCCGCCTTCCCGATGGCAAATCCAGCCACGCGCACCCCGCCGGGCAGCTTCCAGGCGATCACGCCCTGGCCATTCCGCCCCTGTCGGGGGAACTGGTCGACGGTTACCCGCTTGGCGGTGGCGTCTGACGCCGCCAGGAATACCTCGCCCCGCGCCGGTATCACCTCGGCGCCAACCAGCTCTTCCTTATTTGGCAGCTTGATGCCTATCACCCCTCCCGCAACCAGTCCCATCGGGCGGATCTCTTCTTCATTGAAACGGATCGCCATACCGCTGGCAGACACGAGCAACACATCGGCCTCGCCGTCGGTCATGTGGACCCATCCCAGCCTGTCCCCCTGGTTCACTCTCACCAGGGTAAAGGTCTGGGCTGAAGGGCCAGGTAGATCTGAGAGCAGGGACTTCTTGACCATCCCCTGGCGGGTAAACGTGACCAGGAACCAGTCCCCCGCCCGGTCATCCTTTCCAGGCAGGGTGAAGACTGCCGCCAGATCGTGCCTGTCAGTCAGCGCAGACACCCGCTGGAAAGGCACGCCCTCTGATGGCTTCGCCATTTCGGGTAAGGTGTGCACCGGGATCGCGGCAGTCTCCCCGTTCGTTGCCGCCAGGTAGACCGTATCCCGGGAGTTCGCCAATACCAGGTTGGTAGCTGCCTCCCCCCCGCTCAGCCGCGGCAGCTTCTCGTCGGCGGTGCGGGAGACCAGGCCTGTTGGGCTGACCATCACCCACACGGCATGTTCCGGGACAAGGTCGGTGGTAGTCAGTTTGGTGGCGCGCGTTTCGCCCTTACCCAGTTGGACGATGCGGGTGCGGCGTGGCTCGCCATAAACCTGTTTGATCGCCAGGAGTTCACCGCTGGCTACCTGGCGCATTTTTCTTTGTGATCGCAGCAGGGTTTCCAGCTCCTTGATCTGGGCAACCACCTCGCGGTACTCATCCTCGATCTTCTTGCGCTCCAGGCTGGCCAGCCGGCGTAGCGGCATATCCAGGATCGCCTGAGCCTGGCTTTCAGTAAGCTTGAAGCGCTTGATCAACCGCAGGCGCGCCGAATCGGCGTCCGGAGAACGGCGGATCATGGCGATCACCTCGTCCAGGTTCTTCAGCGCGATGCGCAGTCCTTCCAGGATGTGGGCGCGCTGGCGGGCCCGCTCCAGGTCGTACTCGCTCCGCCGCCGGATAACGGTCAGGCGGTGCTCGACGTATACCCGCAAGGCCTGTTTCAAACCGAGCATCCGTGGCTCACCCTCCACCAGGGCCAGCAAGATGATACTGAAGGTGCTGCGCATCTGGGTGCTTTTGTACAGGTCGCGCAGCACGGCGTCCGGATCGGCGGCTTTGTTGAGCTCGATCACGATGCGCATGCCCTGGCGGTCCGATTCATCCCGCAGGTCGGCGATGCCCTCGATCCTTTCCTCGCGCGCCAGGCTGGCAATGCGTTCGATCAGCGAGGACTTGTTGGTCATATAAGGCAACTCGGTCACGATGATGCGGTTGCGCCCGCGCGTCATTTCCTCCAGGTGCGCTCGCGCCTGTACCGTGATCGCGCCGCGCCCGGTGGCGTACGCGCCCGCCAGGTTATCAACCTCCGCATCCTGGATGATCACTCCGCCGGTCGGAAAGTCCGGGCCCTTGACATAACGCATCAGGTCCTCGACCGAGATGTCCTCCAGTTTCTCCCAATTTTCCAGCAGGTAAACCAGCGCGTCGATGACTTCGTTCAGGTTGTGCGGCGGGATGCTGGTCGCCATACCGACCGCGATCCCGGTGGTCCCGTTCACCAGCAGGTTGGGGAACGCGCACGGCAGCACCTTCGGTTCGGTCAGCGTGCCGTCGAAGTTCTCGGCGAAGTCGACCGTGTTCTTTTGGATGTCCGCCAGCACGTGGGTGGCGATGGAGGCCAGGCGGGCTTCGGTATAGCGCATGGCTGCGGGCGGGTCCCCGTCCACGCTGCCGAAATTGCCCTGCCCATCGACCAGCATGGCGCGCATCGAGAAATCCTGAGCCATGCGCGCCATGGCCTCGTAGACCGCCATATCCCCATGCGGGTGGTACTTCCCCAACACCTCTCCCACGATGCGCGCCGATTTCTTATAAGGCGAATCCGGGCGCAGACCCATATCATGCATGGCGTACAGGATGCGCCGGTGGACTGGCTTGAGCCCATCGCGCGCGTCCGGCAAGGCGCGCGCCACGATCACGCTCATGGCGTAATCCAGGTAAGCCTGCTGCATCTCTTGATCGATATCGATCTTCCGAACCAGCCCAATCTCCATGTGCAACTCCCGCGTCCGGTTCCTAATCGAACCGGTATGATCTCCAGGCGGATAAATCGCCACAATCCGTTAAGTTTTAGAAAATTTGTGCTGGAATGAATGTTAAAGGGTAACAGGGGAATTGTCAACCTGCTACAAAAAAGCCCCCTCTTCCGAAGGGGGCAAAAGACGTTCGTCTTCCTGTGGGCGGTATAGGACTCGAACCTACGACCTTTGCGATGTCAACGCAACGCTCTAACCAACTGAGCTAACCGCCCGAGCGAGGCGAATTATACCCATTCACATGTAATAAGGCAAGCTCAACCCCTCCCGGCGAGTTTTTCTGCCTATCCGGTCAGGAAGCCGGTCACCGCCGCGGCGACTTCTCCCGGTTTCTCCAGCATGACCATGTGGCCCGCCCCCGGGACGACCACCAGGCGGGCATTGGGCAGCTGGCTCGCCAGGAAGCGGGCATGCTTCAAAGGGGTCAGGCGGTCTACCTCGCCGCAGATCACCAGGGCTGGCTGGCCGACCCGTTCCAGCCGGTCCATGACGTCGAAGCCGTCGCACGCCAGGAAGTCCCCGGATAGCACTTGCGGGGGGATCTCAGCCATGCGCTGGCGGGCCAGGCGCACCATGTTTTCCGGCGCTTGCTCCGCATAAGACCAGTCCGTCACCTGGGAAACTACGGAGAGGAAGGACGCAGGCTCCCCACTTCCCTGTAACAATTCTGGATGGACGTGCATCCTTGCTCCGGCGCCGATCAGGATCAGCGCGGTGACTTGATCGGGGTGCTCCAGTGCCAGCCAAAGGGCGATCGCGCTGCCCATCGAGTGACCGGCGATCACCACTTTGGTCAAGCCGGCCAGGCCAAGCCACTCACAGACGATCCGGCCATACTCAGGGATGGACGCCAGGCCCTTCCCACCGGATTTGCCATGGCCGGGGAGGTCGAGGGCATAGACCGTATAGCCGGGCAGGCGGCGCAGCTGGGCGGGCCAGGAAAGATGATTTCCCCCGGCGCCGTGGATCAACACGACGGGAGGATCCTTCGCCCGATCGCCCGCGTGTGCGGAATAATAAAGCTCGAGCGCGAATGGCAAGGAATTTGGCTTCCTATTCTTCCTGCCTAGCAAGCCGGTAAAGCGCGCTCGCCAGCCCGAGAAGAAATCCGCTGGCAGCAAAGTACTGCGTGCGAAAAAAAACCTCCTGGATTTGGGCCACCGTGTAGTCCGGCTGCGGGTGGGCGTGCAGACCGCTCTTGATACTCATCAGGGAGAAGGCTGCCGGCGAGACGAGCAGGCCAGCCAGCGCGCCAGCTGCGATGCTGCGCAGGACCAGGCGGTTCGGTGTGGCCTCCGCTTCCGCCAGCAGGCGCATGGCTGCCCAGCCGCACAGGCCAGCTGCCAGCAGGATGGGGATTATCTCGCTGCTCTCTTCAAACGGCAGCCATACCAGGATCGCCGCGCCCAGCCCCAATCCCAGCCTTCGCCACCAGAAAGAGTCTCCGCTTGGCCTTTGAACGTTCACGATCTCTCAGCCAGGTGACCGTCCGGTTCGCTTCCCAGCGGGATCGTGATCCTCAGGCAGCTGCCATGGCCTCCACTGGAACTGGCCTCGTATACCCCTTCCAATAAATCGACCTGCTCCCGGATGGCGTCCATCCACGTTTCAGCCGGATCGGCAGTGGATCCTCCTGTCGCACTAACCGCCAATCCATCGTCTTCGATTTCCAATAAGGCGCGACCCTGGCTGTCGCTCTGCAAGCGCACCCAAATATTTTCCAGCTCCTCTTTCCTGCAGGTTGCCCGCAGCGCCTGGTCGACCAGGTCGAAAATGGCCGTCTGCTTGCCCATTTCGAGCCTAGTCACGATCTCAGGTTCGACCTGAACCACGACCCGCTGACCGTGCGCCTGGCTGAACTTGTCCCCAAGCGCCTGGAGCGCCGGGGCCAGTCCCTGAGATTCGAGCACTTGCGGGTTTAGCTGGAATAGGACATGGCGGAGCTCGCTGGTCGCCTGGCGCGCGATCGACTCGATCTTCGCCAGCTCTGCGACTACGTGCTGAGATTCGCGGGCGGCCAATCGCCGGGCGATATTCACCCGCATCGCCAGGGCTGCCACCGATTGGGTCGGGCCGTCATGCAGTTCCCGGGCCAGCTGCTTACGGTTCATGTCCTGCAGATCCAGGATGCGCTCGACCTGCAGCTGGTATTCGCGTAACCGCCTTGCATTGGAGAGCGCGGTCGAGGTCTGCCTGGCGAGGAGATCTAGGATCTGGCGACGGTCGGCAGAGAAATACCCGGGATCGGGGTGCCCGTAAAGCAAGACACCGTCCGGAATGGATTTCCCGAGGGGTATGCAGTAAATTTCCCCGGCAGAGCGGATCGACGCCAATCTGCTCAAGTCGGGATCGCGCTCGGCCCCCCGGGAGATGCTTGGTTTCCCCTCCTGGATCACCTGCCCGATCAGGCCCTCGGCCCCGGTTAAATCGACCGCACAGTCCTCGGGTGAAAACCCGCGCATCGCGCTTATCCTGAGCTCGCGTGGTCGGTCAGGATCTTCACGAAAAAGGAGGGCCGCTCGTATCAGCAGTTCTGGCCGTTCACCGCGGCTGGATAACACTGCTGCGCTCACCTCCAGGGCAATTTCAAGCACCCGCTGAGGGTCTAATGTCTCGTTGAGCGCAGCGATAGCCTGGTAGAGGGCTTGCCAGCGCCGGTTCTGCTCTGCTAGTTGTAGTTTGGAGGGATGCATGCACCGATCATACTCGAAAACCGGTAGGCTGAAGATTTACAAAAGGGTTTGGAGATACGGAACAGCGGCGTGGACCGCCCGCGCCCGGTGGCTGAGGCGATTCTTCTCGTCCATGCTGAGTTCTGCGATGGTCTGGCCTATTTCTGGAAGGAAAAAGATCGGGTCGTACCCGAAGCCATTTTTGCCCCGTTCTTCAGGAATGATCTCCCCCAGGCATATCCCTTCGAAGAAGCGCATCCCCTCCCCTGGCAGGGCGATGGCAACCGTGCTGCGGAAACGCGCTTTCCAGGGGCGGGGATAGTCCTGCAGCCGGTGGAGCAGGTAAGCCCGGCGGTCGGCGTCGGTGGGGGCTGGCTGCGGGGCGTAGCGGGCCGAGCGGAGTCCCGGGGCGCCTCCCAACGCCTGCACTTCTAACCCGGAGTCATCCGCCAGGGTCAGCAGCCCGGAAGCGTCGGCGTAGGCGCGCGCTTTGAGCGCTGCGTTTTCTGCGTAGGAAGCCCCGTCTTCCTGCACGTCGAGTGTAATTCCGATCATAGCCGGGGTGAGCAGATCGACTTTTCCCAGATCCGCCAATAAGGCCTGCATCTCGCGCAACTTTCCTGGATTACCGGTTGCCAGCAGCAAACGCGCCATCTTCTCCTCCGATCCGGTCACAGCAGTGTGGCCGGATCTGGCCTTGCTGGACGCCCTGATAATATGTCAATTCCGGTCTTTATCTGTATATTATGTCAAACAATATCTTCTACTTGATTACGGGGTTCTATGTATGTTATAATGCAAGCGATTTGAGTGTTTAGCCAATCTTTTTCGGAATAATTGCACATGAACCCCACTCGCCAGGCTCTTCGGCTAAACGTTGGGTTTCTCCTCAACCAACCCGTCGGCTCCAGCCGGGAATTCTCTTTCGACCTCCCCACAGTCTTCCTGGAACCCGATCTGGCGCTAAACGATATCCTCGGTACCACTCGCCTGACCCGTACAGCCCAAGGCATTCTCCTTCAAGTCAGGATGCAGGCATCCTTGCCAGCTGAGTGTGCACGCTGCTTGACACCGATCGATCATACCCTCGAGACAGAATTTACCGAGTTATACGCTTTCACGACTCGTTCCGTCAGCGAATCAGGCCTGATTCTACCCGAAGAAGGCATTATCGACCTGGCCCCGATTCTGCGCGAGTATATGTTCCTCGAAGTGCCGATCAATCCTCTCTGCAGGGAAGATTGTGCCGGTCTCTGTCCAGTGTGCGGAGAAAGCCTGACTGAAAACCCGCATAGTCATGCAAAGGATACTACCGATCCCAGACTCGACCAATTAAAGTCGTTGCTGTATAAGGAAAAAGGCCTAGAAGAATAGCCAGCGTTTTAATTTGATTCGAAGGTTTCCGTTGCCTTACGGTTGGTCCGGAGACCCTGACGAACTTATTCCGTCCTACCCACCCCGGCCATACCATCCCCAGGAGGGCCCTGCATGGTCTATTCGAGCCAAACACGTCCGGTCGGTGAAGCGGTGAACCTGTTGCGCCGCAGGGCCGAATCACAAGGGTTCTTGACTTCTGAAGACATTGCCGAAGTCTACCCAGGGGAGGACCGTGATCAGCTGGAAACTGTCATGCAGGCCCTGCGCAAGTTGGGGGTTGAGATCCTGGCGGATGATTTGGATCGAGAGGCCGATCCCGAATTCGAGAGCGAGACAGACCAATTCGCGGGACACCGCTCTCCCTTGCCCTGCCCCGACCCGGCTGCCGCCGAGGATATTCTCTCCCTTTACTTCCGGGAGATGTCCTCTTTCCCCCTGCTTTCTCTCGAAGAGGAAAAATCGATCGCCCAGCGCATCGAACGCGGCCGGGAGGCTGCCATCCACCTGATCCAGCTCAAGAGATCCGATTCCTCCCGACGCTCGGAATTGGAGCGCCTGATCCAGGATGGCAGGCAGGCCCGTGAGCACCTGATCAAGTCGAATACCCGCCTGGTCGTCAGCGTGGCGAAGCGTTACGTCGGGCAGGGTGTTCCCTTCCTGGATTTGATCCAGGAGGGAAACCTGGGACTGATGAAGGCGGTAGAGAAGTTCGAACCACAGCGGGGATTCCGGTTTTCGACTTACGCCACCTGGTGGATCCGCCAGGCGATCACCCGCGCCGTCGCCGACCATGGGCGCACCATCCGCATCCCGGTCCACATGACCGACCGCATCCGCGTGATGTACCGCGCCGCCAACGATCTGGAACAGGCGCTCGGCCGCCCACCTACCACCGGGGAGCTTGCCGAGCAGGTCGGCGTGGAGCAGGGCAAGGTGCGCTGGATGATGAAAATCTCCTGGACACCCCTTTCCCTGGAGAGCCCCGTCGGCGATGACGAAGAATCCGAGTTGGGCATGTTCGTAGAAGACGAGACTACACCTTCGCCTGCACAGTACGTTTATCATGAAATGCTGCAGGAGCGGGTGAGCGAAGTGCTCTCCACCCTTTCGCCACGCGAAGCCCGTGTGCTTAAACTGCGCTTCGGTTTGGGTGAGGACCGCCCCTATACCCTTGAAGAGGTTGGCAGGAAGTTTGGCCTAACCCGTGAGCGCATCCGCCAGATAGAAGGCAAGGCCTTGCGCCGCTTACGCCATCCCCGCCGCTCTCGCCGGCTGCGTGAATACCTGTAGGCAACCGGGGACGGTTTACCTTGACAAATCTCGGGGGCGCGTATAAACTCACCTGCACTGTGAGGAGACTTCTCGTCGTGGACCTAGTATTTCCCCTTGTTGTGCAAATGTCTCCCATGCTCAAAATGGGCATGCAAACGCGCCGCCAGGTTCGGACATTCGCCAGGGAGAAGGGGCTTTAACCCTTCATTGCCTCTTTAGGATATTCTCGGGCTGTCCGGACCTGGACAGCCCTTTTCTTTGAAATAATGAGACAAATTGGAAAAACTGGGATTCATCTCCATTTTCAGGAGATAATCATCCTATCGCCACAATCTTCATCCTCTTTTCTGGAGACAGACCATGACCGAAAACATCCTGGTATCCGTCGCCTGGCCTTATGCGAATTCCGCCATCCACGTGGGCAATATCACCGGCTCGTACCTGCCAGCCGATATCTTCGCCCGCTACCAGCGGCTGAAAGGCAACCGGGTGCTGGTGGTCTCCGGATCGGACGCTCACGGCACCCCGGTCACCGTGCGCGCCGATGCGGAAGAACTCACCCCGCTCCAGGTTTACCAGAAATACCATGCCGGCTTCCTGGAGCTCTTCCAAAAGCTGGGCCTGACCTATGACCTTTTCACCAGCACGCACACGGAAAACCACTTCAAGGTCTCCCAATCGATCTTCCTGGCGCTGGAGAAGAACGGCTGCCTGTATACGGAACGGCAGCTTCAATGGTACTCGCCGGCCCAGTCCCGCTTCCTGCCGGACCGCTACATCGAGGGCACCTGCTACATTTGCGGCTACACCAACGCCCGCGGCGACCAGTGCGACCAGTGCGGCAGCCTGCTGGACGCCACCCTGCTGATCGAGCCGCGTTCCAAGATCGACGGATCGAAGCCCGAGCTGCGCGAGACCGAGCATTTCTTCCTCGATTTCGGCCGGCTGCAGCCCGCCATCCTCGACTTCCTGCGCCAGCGGGAGAGCTACTGGCGGCCGAACGTGCTGCGCCAATCCCTCGGCCAGATCCAGGCGGAGGACCTGCACGGCCGCGCCATCACCCGCGACCTGGATTGGGGCATCCCGGTGCCGGTCGAGGGCTGGCAGGGCAAATGCCTGTACGTCTGGTTCGAGGCGGTGATCGGTTATCTCTCCGCTTCAGTAGAATGGGCTCAGATTCACGGATCTCCCGAGGCCTGGCACGACTGGTGGTACGACCAGGGGGCGCGCAGCTACTACTTCATCGGCAAGGATAATATCCCCTTCCATGCCATCTTCTGGCCGGGCGAGCTGATCGGAGCCGGTGAGTGGTTTGCCCACCTCTTCGAAGGTCTGGACGGGCCTCGCCTGGTCCTGCCTTACGACGTGCCCGCCAACGAGTTTATGAACCTGGAGGGCCAGAAGATCTCGGGCAGCCGCAACTGGGCGGTCTGGGGACTGGATTTTCTCTCTCGCTATGACCCGGACCCGCTGCGTTACTACCTGACCGCCAATATGCCGGAAAGCAAGGACACCGACTGGGACTGGCAGGACTTCCTCAACCGCAACAATAACGAGCTGGTAGCTACCTGGGGTAACCTGGCGAACCGGGTGTTGGCCTTTGCCTACAGGCATTGGGAGGGTCAGGTCCCCCTGCCTGGCGAGCTGCGCCCGGCTGACCAGGCCATCCTCGAGACGGTCGAGTCAGGCTTCCAGAGCGTCGGGGGCCACCTGGAGGCGGTGCGCCTGCGCGCCGCCCTCTTCGAAGCCATTCGTCTCGCCTCGGAGGTGAACAAATACCTCGACCAGGCTGCCCCGTGGTTCGAGATCAAACGGGATAAGAACGCTGCGGCGACGACTATCTACACCAGCCTGCGGGCACACCTTCCTGGGTTACGACCAGCCATTGTTCGGGGAGCAGTTCGTCGAAACCCACCAGGATAGCCTGGGCGAACACACCGTCCTGCGTTACCGTCCTGCCGCGGCCAGCGGGCGCTGGGCGCCCAGCCAGCTGGCCCCCGGACAGAATCTGCGCCAGCCGGCGCCCCTTTACCGCAAATTGGATGAGAGCATCGTCGCCGAGGAACGCGCTCGTTTGTAACCCGAACCTGATAGGAGGCCCGTGATGAAAACGCTCCTGATCCTGCGCCATGCCAAGTCCAGCTGGGACGACCCCGGGCTGGCAGATATCGACCGCCCGCTCAACAAGCGTGGCAAGCAGGACGCGCCGCGCATGGGAAAACTGCTCAGGTCCGAAGACCTGGTCCCGGACCTGATCCTCAGCTCGCCAGCCAGGCGCGCCCGGAAGACCGCTCAAGAGGTCTCCGAGGAGAGCGGCTATCCCGGGAAGATCGAAGTGCAGCCGGATTTCTATCCCGGCGACCCGGAAGCCTATATCCAGGCGCTGCGCAGCCTGGCGGACGAGCACCAGCGGGTGATGGTGGTGGGACATAATCCCGGCTTGGAAGAATTGGTGGACGCGCTGACGGGGGAATCGGTTGCGTTGCCGACGGCGGCATTGGCGCAAGTTTCGCTGCCGGTCGAACGCTGGAGCCAGCTGAATGACAGCGTCGAGGGTCAGTTAATCAATGTCTGGCGGGTAAAGGAACTGCCTTGACCCCGCTGCCGGGTTCAGGTAGTGCGCTTTAAGGCGTTGCCCATCAGAACCAGGCCGGCGCCCAGAGCAGCCAGGACCAGT
>Ga0209751_10004634_pt1 | contig 13097 bp, 11 predicted proteins | sample RifCSP13_1_FD_184019 | JGI IMG/M metagenome (GOLD analysis project Ga0209751, IMG submission 184019) | Soil microbial communities from Rifle, Colorado - Rifle CSP2_sed 13_1 (SPAdes) (version 2) | ecosystem: Environmental > Terrestrial > Deep subsurface > Rock core/Sediment | place: Rifle... | reverse complement strand
ATCGTCCACGGCCGCGAGTCGCTCGAGCGCGAGCTGCGCCGCCTGGCGCGTTCGTCGCTCGAGAAGCTCGGGCCGGAGCGCGTGGCCGAGATGGCCGACGCGTACAAGTACCCGAGCGTCGACGACTTCTTTGCCGCGATCGGCTACGGCGCGGTGAGCGCCCAGCAGGTCGTTGCGCGGCTCGACGTGGTCGCCGACGCCAACGAGCAGGTCCTGCCGCGGGTCGCGCCGCCCGTCGCGACGCGCACCGACGGCGTCCGCGTCAAGGGCGTGGGCGACCTGATGATCCGCTTCGCCAAGTGCTGCCATCCCATCCCGGGCGACCCGATCTTGGGCTACATCACCCGCGGCCGCGGGGTGACGGTCCACCTGCCGACCTGCCCGACGGTGGTCAATGAGAAGGAGCTCGGTCGCCTGATCGAGGTCGAGTGGGAGGCCTCGCTCCAGCAGACCTATCCGATCGCCATCCGCGTCGAGGCCTACGACCGGACCGGCTTGCTCAACGAGATCACCACCGTGGTGGCCGAGAACAAGGTCAACATCGTCGCCGCCAACGTGCGCGTGAACCCGGACCACACCGCCACCGTCCAGGCCACGCTGCAGGTCTCGTCGGTGGCCCAACTGGCGCGCGTCCTGACGCGCATCGAGCAGCTCAAGGACGTCCACACGGTCCAGCGCGAACTGAGCTGAGCGTAGCGGCGTCAGCTCCAAACCGCCCGGGTCCGGTGGGACGTGCACCGGCTGCGACATAACGACCACGAGCCGGCCGAATGTGCACCTGGCGCGACACGCTGGCCGGGCAATCGGCCTTTAGCCTGGCCGTTCTGCTCGCTGGCGAGCACATTCGGCCACCGCTTGTCCGATAGGTAGCGCCAAACGCACATGCCCGGCTGATCAGGGTGGTCACGTGTGCTGTCGGACGGCCTCCTCGGCGGCGCGCGCCTCGATCTCGAACCGGTTGTCACGGTAGCGGTCGCCGCCGGCCTTCTTGGCGCGCGACGACTCGGCCAGGTAGCGTGCGATGAAGCGCACCCCGTTGTCCCCCCACTGCCGGACGTGGACCAGCTCGTGCGCCAGCTCGGGCTCGTCGAGCGGACGCCAGGCGAAGATCCACCGACCGATGGTGATGGCCAGCCAGCTGGGCATGATCAATCGGGCACCCAGCCGGCGCAGGAAGGGCAGCACGATGAGTCGGTGGGGCGGGGCGGTCGATGCCCCTTCGTCGGCCATCATCGGATTGTGAGCCCCGTCCGCTCGATAGACTCCGCGTGATGCCCACCTTCCGAGCCCCGCGCGGGACCCGCGACCTGCTGCCGCCCGAGACCGCGACCTGGACGCGCCTCGAGCGTCTGGCGGCCGACCTGGCCGCGCGCTACGGCTACTGGCGCATCGAGACGCCGCTGTTCGAGCTGGCCGACGTCTTCGAGCGCGGTGTCGGCGAGGTCACCGACATCGTCGAGAAGGAGCTCTTCCGGATCAAATCGCCCGGCTCGGATGACGACCGCTGGGCGCTCCGACCCGAGCCAACCGCCGGCATCTGCCGCGCCTACGTCGAGCACGGCATGCACACCCTGCCCCAGCCGGTGAAGCTGACCATGTTCGGGCCAATGTTCCGCTACGACCGGCCGCAGGCCGGCCGCTACCGCCAGTTCTGGCAGTGGGACATCGAGGCGATCGGCGACGCCGGCCCGGCGATCGACGCCGAGATCATCGAGCTCGCCTACCGCTTCCTGGACGAGGCCGGCGTGGCCAACATCGAGCTCCACCTGAACTCGATCGGCGATCCGGTGTGCCGCCCGAGGTACATCGAGGCGCTCGTCGCCCACATGGGCAAGTTCGCAGACGAGCTACCCGAGCTGGAGCGCCACCGTCTGGCCAAGAACCCTCTGCGCGTGCTCGACTCGAAGAACGAGCGAACCCTCCAACGCCTGGTCGACGCGCCGCGCATGGCCGACTTCCTTTGCGATGCCTGCCGCGCCCACTGGGACGGCCTGCTCGCCCACCTGAGCGCCCTTGGAGTGCCCGTGACGCTGGCACCGCTGCTCGTTCGTGGGCTGGATTACTACACGCGCACTGCGTTCGAGTTCTACCAGAGAGGCGAGCATGGCCAGCAATCGGCGCTCGGCGGGGGAGGGCGCTACGACGGGCTGATCGAGCTGTTCGGCGCGAAACCCACGCCCGGTGTTGGTTTTGGCCTGGGGATCGACCGCATCGCCACGGTCGCCGCGCGGCGCGGTGACGTTCCGGCCGTGGCGAAGCCCGTGGCGATCGTCGTTGGCGCCGATCCAGCGGCGACCGACCTGCGCCTGAAACTGGCCACCGACCTGCGCGCTGCGGGCATTCCCACCACGGCCGACCTCGTGCCGCGCAAGTTGGGGCGTCAACTGGAGGGCGCGGCGCGCGATGGAGCCCACTTCGCGATCGTCGTCGGCGACGAGCTCGAGTCCGGGCAGGTCCAACTGCGCGACCTGGAGGCTGGTACGCAGCGCGTGGTCAACCTGGCCGACCTGGCACGCGAGATCGAACGCGCCCACGGCAGCCATCGCCACGGCTGAGTACGATCCGCGTATGTCTCCCGAAGGGTCCGGCCTTGGTACCGCATACCGCACTCACACCTGCGGTGAGTTGCGCGCGACCGATGTTGGTGCCGACGTGTCGCTCGCCGGCTGGGTCAACCGGCGGCGCGACATGGGCCAGCTGATCTTCATCGACCTGCGCGATCGCCACGGACTGACGCAGGTGGTCATCGACGCCGCAGATTCGCCAGAAGCCCACAAGGCCGCCACAGGGGTGCGCAACGAGTTCGTACTGCGCGTTCTCGGCGCGGTCACGCTCCGCCTGCCGGGCACCGAGAACGCCAAGCTGGCGACGGGCGAGATCGAGGTTCGCGCGTCGTCGGTTGAGGTGCTCTCCAGCGCCAAGACACCGCCCTTCCCGATCAACGAGCCGGAAGACACCGACGAGACGCTCCGCCTGCGCTACCGCTATCTGGACCTGCGCCGCGAGGCCATCAGCCACCGCCTGGTGCTGCGCTCGAAGCTGCTCCGCGCGCTGTCGGAGGTCCATCATGCCAACGGCTTCGTCGAGGTGGAGACGCCCATCCTGATCAAGTCCACGCCCGAGGGCGCGCGCGATTTCATCGTCCCCTCGCGCGTCCAGCCGGGCAATGTCTACGCCCTGCCGCAGTCGCCCCAGCAACTCAAGCAGTTGCTGATGGTCGCCGGCTTCGACCGCTACTACCAGATCGCCCATTGCATGCGCGACGAGGACTCGCGCGCCGACCGCGGCCCGGAGTTCACCCAGCTTGACATCGAGATGAGCTTCGTGTCTCAGGAAGACGTGATGTCGTTCGTGGAGAAGGTGGTCACACAAGTGACCAAGGTCGTCGTGCCCGACCGGCCGCTGCGCGCGACGCCCTTCCCACGCTTCACTTACCGCGAGGCGATCGACCGCTTCGGCTCGGACAAGCCCGACGTGCGCTACGCGATGGAGCTGACCGACCTGGGTTCGGTGGTGGAGGGGAGCGGTTTCGCGGTCTTCGATTCGGTGCTCGCCGCCGGCGGGCGAGTGTTCGGCTTTGCCGCCCCGGGTATGGCCTCGGCATCCCGACACCAGATCGATGAGTTGACCACCCTCGCGAAGAAGGCCGGCGCCAAGGGCCTGGTCCACCTGTCGGTCGGGTCGGACGGGTCGGTCTCATCGCCGGTGCTCAAGTTCCTGGGCGAGGGCAGGGCCGAGCAGATCGTCGAGGCTGCTGGAGCCTCCCCGGGTGACCTCGTGCTGATCGTGGCCGACGCGGACATCCACGCCCAGGAGCTGCTGGGCGAACTGCGCGTCGAGCTTGCCGGGCGGCTGGGACTGGTGAAGGACGCGAACGAGCTCTCATACGTGTGGATCCATGGCTTCCCGATGTACAAGTGGGACGCCGAGAACGGCCGCTGGGACGCGACGCACAACCCGTTCAGCGGCGTCGAGCCCGATGATGAGAAGCTGCTTGTCACCGCCTCGGGTGACTTCTCGATGCCCTCGCCGTCAGACCCGGCCGGGCAGGCGCGCGCGTTGCAGCACGACCTCGCGCTGAACGGCTGGGAACTGGGCGGCGGCTCCATCCGCATCCACCGCCACGACCTGCTCGAGCGCTCGTTCCTGCTCCAGGGCCACTCGCTCGAGAAGATGCAGGAGAAGTTTGGCGCGATGCTCGACGCGTTCGAGTTCGGCGCTCCGCCGCACGGCGGCATCGCCCTGGGCATCGACCGCTGGATCGCGCTGCTGACCAACCAGTCGAACATCCGCGAGGTGCAGGCGTTCCCGAAGACCGGAACGGGGAGCGACCTGATGCTCGGTGCGCCCTCTCGCGTGGAGCCCGCCCAGCTCACTGAGCTCGGACTCCAACTGGTGCCGACGGCGAAGCTCGACTAGTCGAGGCAGCGCAGGGCCGAGCAGTCCGGAATGGCGCCGGTGAGCCACACGTCGTAGAGGCGCTCCAGCGCATCCATTGCACTGGCTACCGGCGCGCAGTAGTAGTGCGCGCACGCGGCCCTTCCCATCGGGGCTTCGCAGTGCTCGTGCGTGACGACATCAAAGGTGCGCACGAACCGCGCTTCGTCGTGACGATGAAAGGCGCGCCGGTAATCACGGACGTGGTCCCGCAGCTCGTATGAGTACTCGCGACGGAACCACGTATCTCGTCCCACCGGCTCCCACCTCTCCTGGAAGGTGAGCTGCACTGAGCGTGACCGCACCGTCAACGGAGGCCGCGCGCGCACGTCCATCAGGAGGTCGCCGCGGTCATCGTTACCCCAGCCCAGCTCATCGTCGTCGGTTTGCAGCACCACGGCGCCATAGCGCTCGATTCGCTCAACGAGGTCTGCCAGGTAGTCGAGTAGCCTGTCGGTGGTCGCGATCACCCCGTGACGCGCTCACGCGGCCCTGGCAGGACCTCTCCCTCGCCGATGGCCAGCGTGCCCGTGGTTTTCCGGATCGTCACCGTGCGCCGGACGGGCCGAAAGCCGGAGCGCCATAGATCGAATGCGGCGATTGGGACGCGAATGATCCGTGGCGACACCCTGATCGCGGGCAGATCGCCGCGGTTGATCAGGTCCAGTACGGCGTCGTCGCTGATGGCCAGCGCATCTGCCACTTCCCTGGGCGTGTAATACAGCCGGTTCATGTCTGCTCCCCAGTGGCGGTATCCGAAAGATACCGCCTGGCCCGCTCTTGTCAAGCACCGCGGCGGTGCCAGTGCTGGCGAGGAGTGGCTCAGTCGCCTTCTTCGGCGGCCTGGGCGTAGGGAGCGAGCGCGGGCCCTTCGAGCGGTGCGTCGTCGGGCATCTCGGCGGCCGCCGCGCCCCATTCCGGCGGTGGGCCGGCACCTGGCTCGGTCGGTCCTTCGAACGGCGGCAGGCTGTCGATAGGGGTCGAGATGTCGTGCATCACCCCCGGATCACCCAGGTCGATGGTCGACATGGCAGCGCCGGCGGCGACGGTGTCGGCGAGCACGTCGTCAGGCATCAGGTTGGTCGCCCGCGTGCGCAGCAGCGGCAACAAGGACAGTGGCACGAGCGCCGGCCAGCCGACCTCCTCGCCGTAACGGGGGCGCAGGATCTGTTCGCGCCGCGCGCCGTGCGCCTCGATGAGCGTCGTGACCGTCTCGGCGTCGACCCACACCATCCGGCCGGGCCAGACGATCGCCGCGTCCGTCTCGGTCACCTGTTCGGCGGCGACGGTGATGCCGCGCACGATCTGACCGACCGGTCCGGCCTCGATCGGCGCCGGTTCGGCGAGCACGGCCGGCGAGCCCGCGAGTGCCTCGGCCAGCTTGCCGCTCGGGTCGAGCGCGACAACGACGATGGGCGTCGCGCCGCCGGCCCACGCGGATTCGACAATCCGCCGCGCGGCAATTCGGCCGGCGGCATCGGCGAGCGCGCCTTCCGGCCGGGCGAACAGGATCACGGCAGCGACGGTCATAGCGCGCATCGTAGAGATGTGCAGGGAATGTGACTTCCGGTACTGGTCACATGGACGGTGCAGGGCCAAGCGTTAGTTTGGGCCGTTTCGGCGCGGTGTCCCCTCAGGTCGCGTGAGTCAGCGGCCTGAATGAGGACCGCCCGTTTCCCGGGACGCACCCGGAAGGTCGGTCATGCTTCGGCGTTCCCTGTTGATCTCCTTCGCCATCGGTGCATTGCTTGCATCCGAGCTCGGCGCGGCACCGGCTGCGGACGCGCTGACGCTGCCGCAGACGAGCCTCACAACGGGCCCGCACGGGACGACGATCGACACCACGCCGACCTTCAGCTTCGATTCGAGCGTGCCCGGCTCGACCTTCGAGTGTCGCGTTGACTGGGGCGCATGGACGGCCTGCGTTTCGCCGTCCACGACCAGCGCACTGGTCAACGGCGCGCACCTCTTCCGGGTGCGCGCCATGGACGGCGCCGCCAACGTCGATGCCACTCCTGCCGTCGAGCCGTTCCACGTGCTGGCCAGCCCGGGCAGCATCGTCGCGTGGGGTGCCCAGTACTCGCCCCTGGGCCACGATTACGTCGCCATCGCTGCGAGCATGTACTACAGCCACGCACTGCGCAGCGATGGCAGCATCTTCTGTTGGTCGTGGGCCGGTCCGTACTGTCCTGAATTGCCTGCCGGGTCTGACTTCGTGGCCATCGCCGCAGGCACCGACTTTGGTGCGGCGCTCAAGAACGACGGCAGCATCGTCGCCTGGGGTGACAACACTCATGGGCAGGCGACCCCGCCGGCCGGGAGTGACTATGTCGCCATTACCGCCGGCTTTTTCCACGGCCTGGCGCTCAAGAACGACGGCAGCATCGTCGGCTGGGGCGCGAACCCGTACGGCGAGGCTAACCCACCGACTGGGAACGACTACGTCGCCATCGCGGCCGGCTACGACACCAGCGTCGGCCTCAATGCGGATGGCACCGTCGCCGCGTGGGGCTACAACGACTCCGGCCAGGGCATCCCACCGCCGGGCAACAAATATGTGGCCGTCGCCAGCGGTGGCTGGCACGGCCTTGCGCTCTCAAGTGACACCACGCCACCGACTGACCCGGTCCTGGCCAGTCCGTCGCACACCGTGGGCCAGCCCTCCAACGACACCACGGTCGCCATCATCTGGTCGGGTGCCGCCGACCCGGGCTCGGGCGTCGACGGCTTCTCGTTCGTATGGGATCAGATCGCCAGTACCGTCCCCGACACGGCCAAGGATGCCGAGCAAAGTGCGACCGGTACCACGAGCGACGTCCTCGCGGAGGGCAGCTGGTATTTCCACCTGCGCACGCGCGACAACACCGGCCATTGGACCTCGACCGCGCACATCGGCCCGTTCGTGATCGACACGACCGCGCCCTACACCGGCTACGCCGAGGTCGACCAGCTGCTCGGCGGCCAGGTCAGCTCGGGCCCGATCGAGATCTATTGGCAGGCGAACGACAACCTGACTCCCACGGCCGACCTGCAGCACGAGTGGCAGTACCGCAAGTTCGTGCGCGGCAAGTGGCGCGCCTGGACCGCCGGCGGCACGACCGACGAACTCGAACTCGTCCGCACTCAGCCCTTCGGTAAGGCGTACCAGTACCGCATCCGCACGCGCGACCTGGCCGGCAACTGGGGCATCTGGGAGACCACCGACTCAGTCAAGCTGCTCGCCCGCCAGGAGACTAGCTTCACCTTCAGTGCCAACTGGAACCGGCACACCATGGCCGGCGCTTGGGGCGGCTACGTCTGCACCCGGGCTAAGGTCGGTGCGTGGGCCAGGCTCTCCTTCACTGGCAACGGCGTGGCGCTGGTCATGCCCGCCGGTGCCGGCCAGGGCACCATCAACGTGTGCCTCGACCCGGGCACCGCCGGCCAGCAGTGCCGCACCCTCAACCTGGCCACCTTCACGCCCGCCGGCGTCCGCCGCCTTGTCACTGTCTTCGACGGCCTCTCCGCAGGCAGCCACGTCCTGCGCCTGACCATCGTGTCGGGCACGGTCAATCTCGACGGCGCGATAGTCAGACAGTAGGAGGGGCCCAGAAAGACCGCATACGTGGCGGGCGGGGGCCGGCGGGCGGCCGCCGCCCCGGGGTGCTTGCCGCGCATCGTGCGACAATGCACGCTCCCCATGAACGCTACCGAGCGGGCGATCTCGCCTGCGCCCACGCCAACAACGCCCACCGCGATGCGTGACGACCTGCGCAACCTGGCCATCGTCGCCCATGTCGACCACGGCAAGACCACGCTGGTCGACGCGATGCTGCGCCAATCGGGCGTCTTCCGCGCCAACGAGCAACTCGTCGACCGGGTCATGGACTCGATGGATCTCGAGCGCGAGAAGGGCATCACAATCCTCGCCAAGCAGACCACGATCGAGTACGACGGCCGGCGGCTGAACATCGTCGACACGCCCGGCCACGCCGACTTTGGCGGCGAGGTCGAGCGCACGCTACTGATGGTCGACGCGATCCTGTTGCTCGTTGACGCCGCAGAAGGACCTCTCCCGCAGACGCGCTACGTGCTCTCCAAGGCGCTGGCGCGCGACCTGCCGGTGGTCGTGGCGATCAACAAGATCGACCGTTCTGACGCGCGACCCAACGAAGTGCTCGACGCGATCTACGAGCTGTTCATCGATCTCGGCGCGAGCGCCGAGCAGCTCGACTTCCCGATCGTCTACACCAACGCCAAGCTCGGCACGGCGACGCGCGACCTCAAGACCCCTGGCACGAACTTGCGCCCGCTGCTCGACGCGCTGGTCGAGATCACGCCGCCGCCGGCTCACCAGCCGGGTTACCCCTTGCAGCTGCTGGTGACCAACCTGTCGGCCAACGACTACGTCGGCCGGATGGCCGTCGGCCGGATCTGGAACGGAAGCATCCGCATGGGCCAGCGCATCGCGGTGGTGCGCGACGAGCCCGACGCGCCCGATGGCTCGGTCGAGCCCGGCCGCACCATCACCCTGGCCGGCACGGTCACCAGCCTGACCACGGCCAAGGGCATCGAGCGCGTCGAGATCGACCATGCCGGGCCGGGCGAGATCGTCGCCGTGGCCGGGCTTCCCGACGTCACGATCGGCGACACGATCACCGACCCACAGGACCCCCGCCCGCTGCCTCGCCTGGATCTTGACGAGCCGACGCTGAGCATGACCTTCGGCGTGAACACGTCCCCGCTCGGCGGCCGCGACGGCAGGTTCGTCACCAGCCGCCAGATCAAGGACCGCCTGGACCGCGAGGTGCTTGGCAACGTGTCGATCGAGGTGCTGCCCACCGCCTCGCCCGACACGTTCGAGGTCCGGGGGCGCGGCGAGCTCCAGTTGGCTGTACTGATCGAGCAGATGCGCCGCGAGGGCTTCGAACTGCAGGTATCGCGTCCGGAGGTGCTGCTGCGCGAGGTCGACGGTGAGACGCACGAGCCGTACGAGCGGATCACGGTCGACATCCCGCCCGAATTCATCGGGCCCGTGAGCCAGTCTCTGGCCGAGCGCAAGGCGCGGATGGAGCTGATGACGACCGACGCTGACGGCCGCGCGCGGATGGAGTTCATCATCCCCACCCGCGGCCTGGTGGGCTACCGCGGCCAGCTCCTGACCGAGACCCGCGGGACGGCGCTCATGCACCAGATCGGCGCCGGCTACGGGCCCTGGGCGGGCGAGGTGACCCACCGTACGTCGGGCGTCCTCGTCAGCGATCGGTCGGGCGAGTCGAATGCCTACGGGCTGTTCAACCTGCAGGAGCGCGCGCAGATGCTGATCGGGTCGGGCGAACAGGTCTACGAGGGCATGATCGTCGGTGAGAACAGCCGACCGACCGACATGGACGTCAACCCGACCAAGGAGAAGAAGCTGACCAACATCCGCACCCACTCGCACGACGAGATGCTGCGGCTAGTCCCACCGCCGCCGCTCACCCTCGAGCGGGCGATCGAGTACATCGCCGAGGACGAGCTGGTCGAGGTGACGCCGGTCAATCTGCGCCTGCGCAAGCGGATCCTGAGCCAGCACGATCGCCGGCGCGAGGCCGGCCGTGCCTACGACGAACGCCGGCGCGAGGAACGAGCCTCGGTCACCTGATCGCCCGCACTGCATCGACGATGTACGGCGCTTCGACAAAGGCGAGACCCGCCGCCTCGACGACCATACGGGCGCGATCTGACACCTCGGCCGACAACCAGCAGCCGCGTCGATCCGTGCCACCCTCTGCATCGAGCCCCGACTGGATCCATACCGCTGCTGCGCCGACGGCCACTGCCTCCTCGACGATCTCCGGCAGCTCCTCGATCGGGCGATGTGAGTACACCAGCTCGGCATGATGCGGAGGGCGTCCCAATGGGCGGATGACCACCTCGCCCTGCTCGATCTCGTAAGCGTTGTAATCGTCGCTGGATGGACCATCGTGCGAGACCACGCGGTAGCCGCTGCGCGCCAGCGTGTCGGGCACTTCCCGGTCAGGCCAATCGATCAGTAGAACCGTCCTGGTCGAGCGGAGCAGCTGTTCAATGTCCATGGCCCATCTCCGTGCTAACCCACTGGGCGGTGCCTTCGGCGTTGGCCGCGGATGGTGAATGATCTCGTTGATGTGGGCAATAGCCTGCCGGCGGATCTGTCGCAGCGTGCATGGGCCGGCCGAGCCGCGGCGGGGAGCGCGGGCTCGCGTAACATTGGCCGGATGCCGATCTACCTCGATCATGCCGCCACGACGCCGCTGCGCCGCGAGGCCTTCGAGGCGATGGTGCCTCTGCTGACCGACGATTTCGGTAATCCGTCGTCGGTACACGGCTACGGCCGGCGCGCCCGAGCGGCGCTCGACGAGGCCCATGAGCGCCTCGCCGCCGGCCTGGGCGCCCAGCCGCGCGAGATCATCTTCACCGGCGGCGGCACAGAAGCGATCAACCTGGCCATCAAGGGCGTCGCCTGGGCGGGCAAGGCACGCGGCAACCGGCTCATCACGAGTGCCGTAGAGCATCATGCGGTGCTCCACTCGCTGCGCCACCTCGAGAAGTTCGGCTTCGAGGTGATCATGCTGCCGGTCGACCGCTACGGCCGGCTCGACCCGGAGCAGCTCGACGCGGCGCTCAACGACCGCACCATCCTCGTGTCGCTGATGATGGCCAACAACGAGGTGGGCACGATCCAGCCGCTGGCTGACCTCGTGCGCCGCATCCGCGCCCACCGCGGCGTGCTGATTCACCTCGACGCCGTCCAGGCCGCGCCATACCTGGCCATCGACGTCGCCGAGCTCGATGTCGACCTGCTGGCACTCGCCGCGCACAAGTTCGAAGGTCCCAAGGGCACCGGGGCGCTCTACGTCCGCCACGGGACCATCCTGTTGCCCCAGATGCACGGCGGAAGCCAGGAGCGCTATCGCCGCGCGGGGACGGAGAACGTCGCCGGCGCGGTGGGCATGGCCGTCGCCTATGGCCTCGCGCGGGCCGAGCAGCCCGAGACGGCGCCACGCCTGGCCACGCTGCGCGATCGGCTGCGTGACGCGCTGTCCGCGTTGCCCAACGTTGAGCTGACCGGCCATCCGCGCCGGCGCCTGCCCGGCCACCTGTCGGTCATCGCCCGCGAGACCGATGGCGAGGCGCTCGTGCTCAACCTCGACCTGGCCGGCATTGCCGCATCGACCGCCTCGGCCTGCACGACCGGTTCGACCGAGCCGTCGCACGTGCTCACCGCGCTGGGCTACCCCGAGGAGGAGACACGCGGCTCGCTGCGCCTGACGTTGGGACGGACCACCACCGAGCAGGAGATCGCCCAGGCGGTCAGCATCGTGCCAGAGACGATCAGCCGCCTGCGCGCGGCGACGCAGGCGTTGGCGCTCGACCCGCTCGGCGAGCAGGTCGGCGCATGAAGGCGGCCACGGGCGCATGAACTCGAGCACCGCGGGCGGTCGGGTGCTGGTGGCGATGTCGGGCGGAGTCGACTCGTCGGTGGCGGCGGCAATGCTGGCCGAGGAGGGTGTCGAGACAGTCGGCGTGTGGATGCGCCTGCACGACGCGGCCGACACTTACAGCGAGTTCCGCAAGAGCTGCTGCTCGCTCGACGCGGCCGACGACGCGCGGCGCGTGGCCGGCCAGCTGGGGATCCCCTTCTACGTGCTCAACCTCGAGCGCGAGTTCGGTGCCGGCGTGCTCCAGCCATTCCTCGACGCCTACCTCGACGGCCGCACACCGAGCCCGTGCGTTGACTGCAACTCGTACGTCAAGTTCGGCGCTCTGCTCGGTCGTGCGCTGCGCCAGTACGACTGCGCCGCGGTGGCGACTGGTCACTACGCGCGGGTGGATGCGCTCGAGGATGCCGACGCTCCGACAGGCCGGCGCTACCGACTGCTGGCCGGTCTCGACGCGGACAAGGACCAGAGCTATTTCCTGTACGGCCTGCGCCAGGACCAGCTGGCCCACACTCGCTTCCCGCTGGGCGCGTTGACCAAGACAGAAGTGCGCGACGTTGCCCGCCGGCACGGCCTGGTGACGGCCGAGAAGCCGGAGAGCCAGGAGATCTGCTTCGTACCGGGCGGCGACTACCGCACCGCGCTGCGCACCCGCGCCGGCTGGCAGGAGACGCCCGGCGCGCTGCTCGACGCCGATGGCGCACAGGTCGGCGAGCACCGCGGCGCCGCTGCCTACACCGTCGGCCAGCGCCAGGGCCTGGGCGTGGCACTGGGCGAGCCGCGCTACGTCAGCTCGATCGACGCCGCGGCCAACGTGGTCACCCTCGGCCGGCGCGAAGACCTGTACCGCAGCGAGTTCGAGGTTGCCGACGCTTCCTTCGTGGCCGGCTCACCCCCAGCGGAGGCCTTCGAGACCCAGGTGCGCATCCGGCACCGGGCCGAGCCGGTGCCCGGCGTGGTGCGTCGTACCGCTGCCGATCGCCGGTGGCAGGTCAGCCTGGAGCGCCCGGCATGGGCCCCGGCGCCGGGCCAGGCGGCTGTCTTCTACGCCGGTCAGGAAGTGATCGGCGGCGGCCGCATCGCGCCGGTCGCGTAGGCCGATACAGATATGCCCGATGTCGCTCCGGCGCCGGTGCTGGCAGTGCTGGTCGGTCTCTTCCACACCGGTGTCTACCTGATGCTGCGCGGCGCCGCCGGCCTGCGCCTGGCGTTCGTCGG